>QFCE01002740.1_pt1 | contig 67856 bp, 60 predicted proteins | sample 5346091 | NCBI WGS metagenome assembly QFCE01 (sample SAMN09062252, study PRJNA434731) | Human gut metagenome, whole genome shotgun sequencing project. | isolation source: stool timepoint A chromium assembly | host: Homo sapiens | collected 2015
CAGGAAGGGGCGGCGCTGCGGCATGCCGCGCCATGGCGGAGGATGCGCTGCGCAGCGGCGCGGCGCTGGCAAAGCTGCGGGCCATGGTGGCCGCGCAGGGCGGCGACCCTGCCGTGATAGACGATCCGTCAGGCTTCCCCGCAGCCGCGTATGAACAGGACGTGGTGTGCATGCAGGACGGCTGGTTGTATGCCACCGACACCGAGAAAATCGGCATTGCAGCCGTTCTGCTGGGCGCGGGGCGCGAAACAAAAGAGAGCGTCATCGACCCGGCGGCGGGCATCCGCCTGTTGAAAAAAGCGGGCGACCCGGTGAAAAAGGGCGATGTGCTGGCACGGCTGTACGCCGGGGATGCGGCGAAATTTGCGGCTGCGGAAGAAAAATTCCACAGTGCGCTCACCTTTGCGGCCCGCCGTCCCCAGTTGCCCGCGCTGGTGCTGGCCCGTGTAGACAAGGACGGCGTGACGCGGTTTTAATGGGAAAGGTTGGAGGAAAATGAATCGGACGGAGTTCAAAAGACAGGTCTTATCCTTGTTTTCAGAATCTGTTGATAGTTTGAGCCTTGAGGAAAAAGTAAACTATATTGAAAACTTGCTGATAGAATACCAGAAAATGAATGAGGATGAACGGAATACGAGCAATAAAGGAGAATCCTGGACAGATGAAGAATTGAAAATTGTTCTTTCCAGTGCACCAACAAAATACAATTGTATGAAGTATGCTCGTATTTTTAAACGTGGCTATGGAAGTATTGAGCAAATATATCGGTGGGCAGCAACAACGGATAAAATGATTCAGGAAAAGCGTCCAAACGATGTTTTTGTAAAACGCATAAAAAAGGTTGCAAAAGAGCTTGGTTTAAGAGTGTAGCACAGCTGTCCACAGGGTTTCCCTGTGGACAGCTATTGTATAACAAAAGCCACTCGCAGGGCGAGTAGCTTAGAGGAAGGCTAATGTGAGTGATTGAAGTAAGCACACCTATAAGCAGCTGAAAGAAGAACGGCTGCGGCCGGCGAACCATATTTGCGTGACTTAGCGCACCAATAGAGCTCAGCTCGAATACGAAAATTCCCAGGCGCTAACGGGGATACTTTGCCTGAATTGCGGCAAGTGTTTCAGCGAAGTTTATCTTTGACGGCTACTCGGATATCACAAAGTATCTGCAGCGCGCTGCCCGCTGCGTACAGCAGCAGGCCGCAGGCTGCGCCTGCCAGCGCCAGCAGGAAAAACACCGGCAGCGCCCATACCCGCCATCCCGGTGTGAGAGCGAAGACGCACGCAGCACCCGACGCGGCGCACAGACCGGCCAGCGCGGCCAGTACGCCGCAGCCGTGCAGGATACACCCGGCGCGGCTCTCCTGTTCCATGTTCCATGCCTCCCTGTACTTCGCGCGTTTTTGACAGAATGATTTTACTGCAATTTGCGGTAAAAGTCAATACAACAAATTGCGGTTACCTATACTGTACCTTAGATAAAAAGAAGGGCAGGGGAGGTACATGTACGAGCGTATCCGCGCCCTGCGGGAGGACCGGGACCTCTCGCAAAAGCAGCTCAGCCAGGCGCTGCACTGCTCGCAGCAGGTATACAGCAATTATGAACTGGGCCAGCGGGACATTCCAACGGCCATTCTTATTGCGCTGGCGGATTTTTACGACACCAGCACAGACTATATCCTGGGCCGCACGGATGAAAAATAGCGGCCGCACAACGAAAAAAAACGCGCCCGCCGTAGCAGCTTACGGCGGGCGCGGCTTTTTTCAGTAAAGGCGGTCTGGGAAAATCAGACCATCAGCTTGCAGACATTGTTGGCGTAAGCCACGGGGTCCTCCAGTGCCAGCCCCTCGATCAACAGCGCCTGGTCGTACAGGATCTCACTGTACGCGGCCAGCTTTTCCTTGTCGCCGGCTTCGAACAGGCGCTTCAGCGCCGCAAACACCTCGTGCTCGCCGTTCAGCTCCAGCACCTTTTCGCTTTTGACCTTTTCCTGCTGGGCGGGCATGCTGTTCAGCACCTTTTCCATTTCGATGGACAGCGGGCCGCTGCTGGACAGGCATACCGGGTGGCTCTTCAGGCGCTGAGACAAGCGCACTTCAGTCACCTTGCCGTCCAGAGCCTCTTTCATGGCCTCGAACAGCTCCTTATTTTCTTCGTTTTTGGCTTTAACTTCCTCTTTTTCCGCGTCGGTCTCAATGCCGAGATCGTCGGCGGAGATGTTGCGGAACTCTTTTTCTTTTTCCTTGTCGCCGTAGCTGCGCAGCATCTGGAGCATGAACTCGTCTACATCGTCCGTCAGGTACAAAATGTCGAAGCCTTTGTCCAGCACGCGCTCGGCGGCAGGCAGCTTGGCCAAACGGTCGGTGCTTTCGCCCGCGGCGTAGTAGATATATTTCTGGTCCTCAGGCATGGCCTCGTAATATTCCCGCAGCGTTACCAGCTTGTTCTCCTTGGCGCTGTGGAACAGCAGCAGATCCTGCAGCAGCTCCTTGTTCATGCCGTAGGAGGCATAGCAGCCCATCTTGAGCTGCAGGCCGAAATTCCTGAAGAACTCTTCGTATTTTTCACGGTCGTTCTTCAGCCAGGCGGCCAGCTCGTTTTTGATCTTGCGCTCCAGCGTGGTTTTGATGAGCTTGAGCTGGCTGTCATGCTGCAGCATTTCGCGGCTGATGTTCAGGCTCAGGTCCTCGCTGTCCACAAGGCCCTTCACGAAGCTGAAATAATCCGGCAGCAGGTCGGCGCATTTTTCCATGATGAGCACGCCGCTGGAATAGAGCTGCAGGCCCTTTTCATATTCCTTGGTATAGTAGTTGTAGGGCGTGCGCGAAGGGATGAACAACAGCGCGTTAAACGTGGCGGTGCCCTCGGTCTTACTTTGGATGACGCGGGCGGGGTCAGAATAATCGCCGAATTTATCCTTGTAGAACTGGGCGTACTCCTCGTCCTTGACCTTTTTCTTGTCACGCTTCCAGATGGGCACCATGCTGTTGAGCGTCTCGTCCTCGGTGTACGCTTCGTACTCCGGAGCCTTGTAATGCCCCTCCTCATCCTTGTCCGTGCCCTCGATGGCGCGGCTCTTTTCCCGCAGCATCTTGATGGGGTAGCGGATATAATCGGAGTATTTTTTGACGATGCCCGCCAGGCGCCAGTCGTCCAGGAACTCGTCGTAGTGCTCCTCGCCTTCGTTTTCCTTCACAACAAGGATGACCTCGGTGCCCACGTCCTCTTTGTCGCAAGGCTCGATGGTATAGCCCTCAGCGCCCGTGGACTCCCACTGCCAGGCCTCCTGTGCGCCGAACGCGCGGCTGCGCACCGTCACGCGGCTGGCCACCATGAACGCAGAGTAGAAGCCCACGCCGAACTGGCCGATCACATCCACCTTGCCGCCGGTCTCGTTTTCATTCTTGAAATCCAGGCTGCCGCTTTTTGCGATGGTGCCCAGGTTTTTCTCCAGCTCTTCCTTTGTCATGCCGATGCCGTTGTCGCGCACCGTCAGCGTGCGGTTCTCTTTATCGGCTGCCAGCCGGATGAAGAAGTCCTTCTTTTTCAGCTTTACGGAGTCGTCTGTCAGGCTGCGGAAATACAGCTTGTCGATGGCGTCGCTCGCATTGCTGATAAGTTCGCGCAGGAAAATTTCCTTGTGGGTGTAAATGGAGTTGATCATCATGTCAAGGAGCCGTTTGGACTCCGCTTTGAATTGCTTTTTTGCCATTGCCGCTTTGCCTCCCAAACTGTTTAGCACTCTTTACTGATGAGTGCTAATTCAGCATACACCAAACGGCGGAAAACTGCAAGTCCCTTTTTGGAAAATTTAAAAATTCTTCATACTTCGCGGAGAAAAGCGGCTTTTTTGCCCGCCGGGCTTGCGTGTGCGTGCGGGATGCTGTAAAATAGTGCCATAGCTGAAAGGCGGCGTCCGGCCGCCGCGCGCCCTGTGCGGCGCGGGCTGGCGGGCGTTTTGCGCCCGGCTTTGAATTTTGAAAAGGCGGTGTTTTTGTGCCTACGACGGACTTCTTTTCCGGCCCGGGCTTTGAGCCTGAGGATGTACCGGTGAAAAAAACGTCTCCCGCGCAGCAGCCGGTTGAAAAACAGCCTGCGGACGATGAACCGTTCGCGGGAATGCAGAAGCTGGATTTCGATTTCCTGGGCGGAGATGATCCCGCCGTCCCGGGAGAGACGGACCCCGGAGACCCTTTCGACGATTTTTCCTTCCAGCGCCCGGCGGCTCCGGCGGGCCCGGCGCAGCCCGCCCGGCCCGCGCCCTTCGTGTTCGATGAAGAGCCTGCCCCCGCGCCGTTCAGCGGCGTGCCGGAAACGCGCATTACCCCGGCGGCGTCCGCTTCCCTCGGAGGGACGGATGATGCACCCGTTCGGCCGGTCTCTCCGGCGCAGGCTGCGCCCAAGGCGGCTCCGTTCGTGTTCGATTTTGACGATGCGCCTGTGGAGCGTCCCGCATCCCGGACGGCGGCGTCCGCAGCTCCTTCCGGAGAGGCCGCGTTTGATTTCGGCATTCCGGAAGAAAAGCCCGCGCCGGCTCCTGCCGCCGCACCGCTGGACGGCTACGCGCCGCTGTCTCTGGATTTTCTGGACGATGCGGAACCCATTGCTGCTGTGCCGCCCGCGGCCCCGGCGGCTGTAAAGCCTGTGGAGCCGCCGCGCCCTGCCCAGCCCGCGCCCAAGGCGGCTCCGTTCGTGTTCGATTTCGACGATGCGCCTGTGGAGCGTCCCGCATCCCGGACGGCGGCGTCTGCAGTTCCTTCCGGAGAGGCCGCGTTCGATTTCGGAATTCTGGAAGAAAAGCCCGCCCGGCCCGCGCCGGCTTCTGCTGCCGCGCCACTGGATGGCTACACGCCGCTGCCGCTGGATATTCTGGACGATGCAAAGCCTGTCGCCGCTGTGCCGCCCGCGGCTCCGGCGGCGGTAAAGCCTGCGGAGCCGCCGCGCTCCGCGGAGCCTGTGCCCAAGGCGGCGCCTTTTGTGTTTGATTTCGACGATGCGCCTGTGGAACGCCCTGCGTCCCGGCCTGGGCAGCCGGGGTCCACGGCCAGTCCCTTGTATTCCGCGGCGGATGCGCCGACGGTGGCGTTTACGCCTGCCGCGCTGCAGGCGGACGCTCCCACGACGGCGTTCACACCGGTGAAGCCGGATGCGCCCGCGCCTGCCGTGGCCCCGCAGCCCGCGCCGCCCAAAATGGCGGCCCAGCCGGCGCCCGCGGCCCGTGCCGCACGTATGGCAAAGGAAAAAGACATCGGTGCGGCTGTATTCAGCGCTTTGGTGGCGGATGATGACGTGCCGCCCGCGCCGGCCGTTCCGCCTGCATCCGGCGGGGAGGAGCTGCGTCCCTCGGGGTGGCCGGCGGCGACGCCGCGCCCTGCAAACGCCCCGCGCACGCCACGGCCTATCAACTGGCATGCGCCCGTATCTCCGGCCCAGCGTCCTGCACCTGCGCCTGCCCGGCCTGCACCGCCGCCGGCGCAGGCGCCGCAGCCCCCGGCAGCGGAGACGCCGTTGGATTTCGATTTTGAGGGCGCGCAGCCCTTTGACCTGTTCGACGATGTTCCGCAGAGCGGATACACCGCCCCGCAGGAAACGGACCAGGCATTCCCGGACCTGTATGACCGGGACCCGGAGGAGGCAGAGCCTGCGCCCCGCGCTCCGCAGCGGCGTACCCGGACGGGCGGCGGTTCAGGCTCCGGCGGCGGCCGTCCGCCGCGCAGGAGTACCGGCACGGCCCGGCGCGGAATACCGAACAAAACGATTTTTGCCTGGGCGGGCATCGTGCTCATCGCGCTGCTCATCATCCTTTACTTTGTGTTCTTTGGCGGGAAGGACGGAGACGTGGCGCCCGGGATCTCTGGCTCCGTACCGTCCAGCACATCCCAGCCGGCAGACAGCACGCCGCCGGACGCATCCTCCGCGGCCCCGGTGGAAACCATCCCGCGGGACGAGTGGTATATGGTGCTGGCCAACCGCAGCAGCGTGCTGCCCGGTGATTTCACGGTGGCCGAGACGGCGACCGTGGGAGAGGCTGTAGTAGACGCGCGCATCGCGGAGGCTCTGCGGCAGATGGTGAACGATGCGGCCGCCACCGGCGTCAAACTGAAGCCCACCAACGGCTACCGCAGCATCGCGCGCCAGCAGGAGCTTTGGGACGCCCGTGTCAAAACCCTGATGGAGGGCGGCCTTTCCCAGGCGGATGCAGAGACAAAGGCCATCGACTACACCTCTGCGCCCGGTACGTCGGATCACAATACGGGCCTGGGCTTGGACATCGTTTCGGAAGACCACCCGGCAAAGGACGCGGGCTTCGCGGAGACAGCAGCGGCCCAGTGGCTGGCCGAGCATGCGGCGGATTACGGCTTTATTCTGCGTTATCCGTCGGACAAGACCGAGGCGACAGGCATGGATTACGAGCCCTGGCATTACCGTTATGTTGGTTCCGAGCAGGCGCATAAAATCAAGGAAAGCGGCTTGTGCCTTGAGGAATATCTGGCACAGTAAAGCAGAAACGGAAACGTTGTGGCCCGCCCCGCGGAAATGCGGGGCGGGCTTTTTGTGCCTGCACAGGGTATGAATAAAATGTAAAATCCGCGGCGGCGGCGCGGCGCGGGGTTGAAATCGTGCCCGCGTGTGTTATACTGAAAAAGTTCCGACCGACCGGTCGGTCGGAATTCGTCCCTGCCGGGGAGCAGGAGGAGAATCCGCGTCCGCGCGTATTTTGGAGGGAAGATATGCTTCCGCAATTCAGTGTAAGAAAACCCTATACCGTGCTGGTGGCGGTAGTGCTGGTGCTTGTGCTGGGCGTTATCTCGTTTACGGGCATGACGACAGACCTTTTGCCGGCCATGGAGCTGCCGTATGTCGTGGTAATGACAACGTATCCCGGCGCGAGCCCGGAGAAAATCGAAACAACGGTGACAAAGCCGTTGGAAGCGGTGCTGGGTACGACGGGCGGCATTAAGAACGTCAGCTCGGTTTCCAGCGAAAACGCCAGCATCGTTATCCTGGAATTTGAACAGGGAACGAACATGGATTCCGCTATGATCGAGCTTTCGTCCAATGTGGACCTCGTTTCGGGCCAGATGGACGATGCGGTGGGGACCCCCATGCTGATGAAGATCAGCCCTGATATGCTGCCCGTGATGGTGGCCAGCGTGGATATGGACGGCATGGACGTGAAGGAGATATCCGCCTTTGCGGACGAAACCGTTATGCCGGCCTTTGAGCGCATCGACGGCGTTGCGAGCGTAGATGCCACAGGCCTTGTGGAGCAGCAGGTGACCGTAACGCTCGACCAGGTGAAGATCGACGCGCTGAACGATAAGGTCCTTGCCGGCGTGGATTCCGGTCTGGCGGACGCACAGCGCGAGCTGCGTGAGGGACAGGCCAAGGTGGCGGACGGCAAGGCGAAGCTGGCCGAGGGCGAAGCCGCGCTGGAAAGCCAAAAAGGCTCTGCGCTGGACAAGCTGGCCCAGGGCAGCGCCCAGGTGGACGGCGCCTCCGCCACGCTTTCCGCGCTGCTGAGCGAGGAGACCACGCTTACAGCCAACCAGAAGGCGTTCGAGGCCGAAAGAGACGGCTATACCCAGGCAAAGCAGGGGTATGAAGGCATCAATACGGCTCTGGCGGGGGCGCGGGACACCGCTCGTCAGGCTGCTGCGGCTGCTGCGAAGCAGGGAGTGCTGGACAGCGTGAACGCCCTGCTGGCACAGATGGGCCGGCCCGCTGTGGGCACTTATGAGGAAGCCGCCGCCGTTTACGCGCAACTCCAGCAGACTCAGCCGGGCCTGCCTGCCCTGCCGGACCCTGCGGTGGTGGGAGAACAGGCCGCCGCCGCCGTTCCAGCCAACGTGGACGCGCTTCTGGCTCTGGACGACGCGTCTTTTGAAGCCTTCAAGGCGCAGGCGGGCGCACTGCCCGGCGGCGAACAGCTTGCCGCGCTGACAAAGGAAAGCCTGACGCAGCTGCGCGATGCGGCGTTGAGGGCGGACACGCGTCTGCCCGAGGTGGAGGCGGAGCTTTCCAACATTACCACGCGCCTCGCTGTAATTTCCGGCATGAAGCCTGCGCTGGAGGAAAACCTGAAAAAGGCACAGGATGCCTATGCCGAGCTGGAAAAGGGCAAGATGACGGCGGTAAACGAGCTCACCAGGGGTGAAGTGACGCTGAGTACCACAAAAACACAGCTGGAAGATGCGGAACAGAAGCTTGCGGACGCGCAGGAGCAGTTCGATCAGGCGCGGGATGCGGCCTATAAAAAGGCCGATCTGTCCGGCGTGCTGACGGCGGACATGCTGGGCAACATCCTGATGGCCCAGAACTTCAACATGCCCGCGGGCTATATCATCGAGGGTGAGGAGCAGTATCTTGTCAAGGTGGGTGAGGAGTACGCTTCTCTGGAGGAGCTGGAAAACACGCTGCTGATGCACATGGATGTGGACGGCGTGGGCGATGTGCGCCTGTCCGATGTGGCGGATATCGCTCTGACGGACAACGCGGGCGAAAGCTATGCCAAGGTGAACGGCAACGACGGCGTGGTGCTGTCGTTCCAGAAGCAGAGCACGGCGTCCACGGCCACGGTGAGCCAGCGCATCAACAGCGCCATCGCACAGCTGCAGGAGCAGAACCCGGGCATGCACATCACGCCGCTGATGGATCAGGGCGACTACATCGACATGGTGGTGGGCAGCGTCCTTTCCAATCTGCTGTGGGGCGGCCTGCTGGCCATCATCGTGCTGATCTTTTTCCTCAAGGACGCAAAGCCCACATTTATTGTGGCGTGCAGCATCCCGTTCAGCCTGATGTGTGCCATCACGCTGATGTATTTCACAGATGTGACGCTGAACATCATCTCGCTGTCGGGCCTTGCGCTGGGCGTGGGCATGCTGGTGGACAACAGCATTGTTGTCATCGAAAATATTTATCGTCTGCGTTCTCTGGGCGTGCCTGCCTCCAAGGCGGCCATCCAGGGGGCGAAGCAGGTGTCCGGCGCTATTTTTGCCTCCACGCTCACCACCATATGTGTGTTCCTGCCCATTGTGTTCACGCAGGGCATTTCCCGCGAGCTGTTCACGGATATGGGCCTGACCATTGCCTATTCGCTGCTGGCCAGCCTGGTGGTAGCCCTGACGCTGGTGCCCGCCATGGGTGCCGCCGTGCTGAAAAACACCAAAGAGAAAAGCCACAGGTGGTTCGACGCCTTTGTGGAGGGATACCAGAGGCTGCTGGGTTGGGCGCTGCGGCACAAAGCGCCGGTGCTGTCGGGCGTGACGGCGCTGCTGGCCATCAGCATTTTCCTGACAACGCAGATGGGCACAGCCTTCATCCCGGCGATGGACAGCCCGCAGATGTCGGCCACACTGACGATGCCCAGGGGCGCGGCGCAGCAGGATGCCTATGCCATGGCGGATACCGTCATGGAGCGCATCGCGGCCGTGGATGGTGTGGAGACCGTAGGCGCGATGTCCGGCGGCAGCGGTATGTCCTCGATGATGGGCGGCTCGTCCTCCGGCGGCAGCATCACTTATTATATCCTGCTGTCTGACGACCGCACCGCCACCAATGCCGACGTTTCCGCTGCCATTGAAGCGCAGGTGGCGGACCTGGACTGCACCGTGGAGGTGCAGGAATCCACGATGGATATGTCCGCTCTGGGCGGCAGCGGTGTGGAGCTTGTCATCACCGGGCGCGGCCTGGACGAAATGAACGCCATCGCGGATGACCTGCGCGGTATTCTGCGCAGTACGGAAGGCCTTGTGGATATCTCGGAAAATTCGGTCACGGGAAACCCGGAGACACGCATCACAGTGGACAAATACAAGGCGATGCAGCACGGGCTGACCGTGGCGCAGATATACAGTGAGCTTGCCGCCGAGCTGAAGGCCGAGAACACGGCCACCACGCTGACGCTGGACGGCACGGATACGCCCGTGGTCGTGGTGAAGCCGGCAGGACAGGCGCCTACGCGGGGCAACATCATGGATCACGCGTTCACGGTGACGAACGCGGAGGGCGAGGAGGAGACCGTCCGTCTGTACGACATCGCGGCAAAGCAGGAGACCGACAGCGTTTCCTCCATCAACCGGGAAAACGGCGCGCGCACCATGAGCGTGAGCGCGGGCGTGGACGCCCGGCACAACATCGGCCTCGTGAGCCGCGAGCTGGAAAAAAAGCTTGCGGATTACGAGCTGCCCGAAGGCTATACCGTTGAGATCGCGGGCGAAAATGAAACCATCAACAGCGCCATGACGGACCTTGTCAAAATGATCGCGCTGGCTGTTGTGTTCATTTATCTCATCATGGTGGCTCAATTCCAAAGCCTGATGAGCCCGTTTATCGTGATGTTCACGATCCCGCTGGCATTTACGGGCGGCCTGCTTGCGCTGTGGCTCACAGGCAGCGAGCTTTCCGTCATTGCCATGCTGGGCTTCCTTGTTCTGGCGGGCGTGGTGGTAAACAACGGAATCGTGTTCGTAGACAACATCAACCAGCTGCGGCTGGCGGGCATGGACCGCACGGAGGCCATTCTGGAAACGGGCCGCACGCGCATCCGCCCGGTGCTGATGACCGCGCTCACCACCATTTTGGCCATGTCCACGATGGCGCTTGGCATTGGCGACGGCGCGGAGATGACACAGCCCATGGCCATCGTTACCATCGGCGGCCTCACGTACGCCACGCTGCTGACGCTGCTGGTCGTGCCCGTACTGTATGATATCTTCCGCAAAAAGCCGCTGTATGACCCGGAACTGGACGATGCGGCGGCAGACGCGGCGAAGGAACTGCCGCAGCCCGCGGCAGGCTGAGGAGGGATTCGTTATGGCGAAAAACGCGGAAAAGGAGACCGCTCTGTACGAGGCGGTGTTCCGGCTGCTGGCCCGGGGCGAAAAAATGTACAGCGTAACGGTGCAGCAGATCGCGGAGGAGGCCGGCATCGGAAAGGGAACGGTATATGAATATTTCACCTCGCGGGAGGAAATCATATCAAAAGCGATGGCCTACCGCCTTCGCGGGGAGGCGGACGCGCTCTCTGAGCGGGTAGACAAAGCGGAAGGCTTTGAGCAGAAACTGGACACACTGCTGTGCTTTGCGCGGGATTCCGTACAGGCGCAGGCCTCCGGCATGAAGGTGCTGTTCGCCAGTGCGCGCACGCTGGAATCTCCCGAGGCCGTGTGCCGCCACATTGGAGATGCACAGGTGGTGGAGCAGCTTCGCGCAATGATCGCGCGCATTGTGGAGAGCGGTGTGCGGGAAGGGCTGCTGCGCCAACCGCCCAGTGAAGCGTATGCGCTGATGGCGCTTGCGGGCGCGGTGTTCGGGTATGCCAATTTGCAGCATATTCTGCCGGGCCAGGATGACGCCGCGCTGCGGGAGGACGCCAGACAAATGGTGCGCCGTGCGCTGTCATAGCGAAAAGCATGGTGCAAGATCCTGCGGAAAACAAACAATTTAGCCAAAGAAACAAACAGATACCTGTGCAGCTTGTACAATGCTCCGAAATCAGGACGGGCAGATTGAATTTTTTGACTTATTATGGTATAATTTCCCAAAAGGGGGTTGCTTTGAGATGAACGAGAAAAAACCTGTATCGAATGTTTGTTATCAAATCGCGGCGAAAAACGGCCGCGTGCTTGAAGTTGCCGATTTCAACACTGCCAGCGGCGCTGCCGTGCAGCTCTGGGACAATGTGAAGGAAGACAGCCAGATCTGGCTGCTTGTGGAAGTGGCCGAGGGCCTTTACAAGCTGGAGAATAAGCTGACGGGCAAGGTGCTCGACGTGATCAACGCCGGTTCCCAGAACGGCGCATGGCTGCACCAGTGGGATTATATCGGCAAGGACAACCAGCTCTGGACGCTGGAGCCGGCGGCGGACGGCCGCTGGAAGGTGCGCTCCAAGCTGTCTGGCCGGGTGCTGGATATCGTGGGCATGAGCCAGGAAAACGGCGCGCGCCTGCAGATATGGGATGATGTGGATGGCGAAAACCAGGCCTGGAAATTTACGGAAGTAAAAGCGGCGAAAAAGCCGGCGGCCAAAAAGGCTGCCGCGAAGAGAGCGGCGGCGGAAAAAGACGGGCCTGCCAAGGCGGAAAAGACGCCTGCAAAACGCGGCCGTAAGCCCGCTGTGAAAAAGGCGGAGGAGGCAAAAGCCGGGGCGCCCGCAAAGGCGTCCGAAGCGCCCAAAGCGGCGGCGCCTGCAAAGAAAGCAGCGCCGGAAAAAAAGCCGGAACCGGCAAAGAAAGCAGAACCGGCGAAAAAAGCCGAGCCGGTTCCTGCGCCTGAGAAGGGGAAACCCACGGCCGGGAAGTCTGCGCCGAAGAAAAAATAAAAGACGGCTTACGGCACGTTCGGGAGCCGAAGCATGGAAAACCAAAAATGCCGGAAAGCGCTGAAAAATGCGCAACCGGGAGAAAACACGGCCCCGGCTGCGGCAGTTGCCCGCAGCCGGGGCTTTTTTGCGCAAAACAGCCCTTGACGGAGCGCGGCGGGGGAGGTATGCTAAGAACCGTGCCTGCGGCGCGTCTTGCTGCAGCGGGCTGGAAAGGATGGAACAAAATGGCAAAACAGATCACTGCAATTATCGTGGGCGCGGGACACCGCGCACTGCTTTACAGTACCTATGCGCTGGAAAATCCACAGGCGCTCAAAATCGTCGGCGTGGCCGACCCGGACCCCATCCGCCGCAGAAAAACGGCGGAGATGCACGGGTTTGGAGAGGATATGTGCTTTGAAAGCGCCGAGGCGCTGGCGGAGCGCCCCAGGCTGGCCGATGCCGTCATCAACGGCACCATGGATACCCAGCATGTAAAAACCGCCGTCCCGCTGCTGCGCCGGGGCTACGACATGCTTCTGGAAAAGCCCTTCGCCGTCAATGAGGACGAGATGTGGGAGCTGCAGCGCGTCGCCGGCGAGACCGGCCGCAGGGTGATGATCTGCCACGTACTGCGCTACGCGCCGTTCTATGTGGCCGTGAAGGAGCGCCTGCTGGCCGGGGAGATCGGCGATATCATCAACATCCAGGCCACCGAGCACGTCAGCTATCATCACCTGGCGGTGTCTTTTGTGCGCGGCAAATGGGGCAACGAGGAAAAGTGCGGCGCGCCCATGCTGCTGGCCAAATGCTGCCACGACATGGATCTCATCATGTGGCTGAAAAGCGGCGTCGCGCCCCGGCAGGTTGCCAGCTTCGGCAGCGACTTTCAGTTCGACCCGGCCAAGAAGCCCGCAGGCGCGGGCAAGCGGTGCCTGGTGGACTGCGGCATCGAGGAAAACTGCCTGTACTCGGCCAAAAAGCATTACATCGACCATCCGGACCGCTGGAGCTTTTATGTGTGGGACTGCCTGGAGCATCTGGAAAAGCCCACCATTGAGGACAAGATCCAGTCGCTGAAAACGGATAACATCCACGGCCGCTGCGTGTGGGACTGCGAGCACACAGTGGTGGACCACCAGTCGGTGGCCATCAATTTCGCGGACGGCGCAACAGCCACGCTGAACATGATCGGCGGCACGGCCAAGGCGGAGCGCAACCTGCACATCATCGGCACAAAGGGCGAGATCAAAGGCGTGTTCGACGATTCGGTGTTTACGGTGCGCACCATCGACACGGCCAGCGAGAGCGGCTGGCGCGAGGAAGTGGTGGACCTCGCCATCGGCGGAGACAAAAGCGGCATGACAGGCTCCCACGGCGGCGGAGACCTGCGGCTGGTGGAGGACTTTGTGCGCGTGCTGCAGGGCGAACAGCCGTCCATCTCCTGCACGAACATCAACGATTCCCTCAATGGCCATCTGGCTGTGTTTCAGGCGGAAAAGGCACGCAAAACGGGAACCGTATGCACGATGCCGCAGATATAAAAACGCCGCATCCGGCCGGTTCATACAAAAAAGCTCCCGCATGGAGGCCGCATCTGCGGCCCCCCGCGGGAGCTTTTTTATTGCTCCGCAATAAAAACGTATCTCAATGGCCGCGGGTAAGGACGGCCCGCGTGGCCGAAAGAATAGCCTGTGGCTGTTTTTTGTCGGACATTGCGCCTGAGCGGCGGCGAACAGCCAAAGCGATGCGCCTGAGGACGCAAGGCGTCATCCATCCTCCAGTGTGTATTTCAAAAGAGAAAGCCCGCGGAACGCGGCGTATTCCTGCGCGCGTATTTCCAGCATGCTTTGCTGCCGTGCCGAAAACGCCTGCCAGGCTGTGACGGAAAGCTCCAGCCTGTCCCGGACGGTCCGGGCCGTCCACACGCCGGAGATGCGGCCATCCAGCACGACAGCGCCGGGGTTGCCGACGGTGCGCCACACTAGCTTCTGAAGCGCTTTGTCGGGCAGCAGCACGTCCCGGTCCCGGGTGTCGAGGTAAGGGTCGTGCGGCCCGAGCAGGAGCAGCCGCTCCTGCGGGCCGCAGGGATGGGCCAGCGCATCGCGGTCGGCAGAAAGGAACCAGCGCGCTTTGCCCTCCACAGATACCGGCTCCAGCTCCTGCGCCACGCTGTTCCAAAGCCGCCGCGCCTGTGCGGGCGAGCAGCCGAGCCACTCTGCCAGGAGGGCCGGCGTGGAGGGGCCGTGGCAGTGCAGGAATTTTCGTACCAACAGCCTGTCCGCGTCTGGCGGAGTTTCGGGCGCGCGGCCCAGCCAGCTTCGGAACGACGCAAAGGTCGGGCTGCCGCCCCGGCGGCAGCCAAATACCACAAGGCCGGAAAAGGAACAGGGCCGCAGCAGGAACGATACGGCCGCGCCGCCCACAGTCTGCCGGTCCGGCGCGCCGTACATAGAGGGTGCGTCCCACAGTGTCCGTTTTTCCGACGGCAGGTGTTCCCGTACGGCATCCGCCAGTACACGGTCCAGCGTTTCCTTGCCTTGAACGGTGTGGGCATCCAGATACCCCGCTGCCTGCTTCACAAGCGGCAGCAGGCTGTCAAAGCTCATTTGCAGGTGCTCCAGCGCCAGAGCGATGCCGCGGGTATAGATCCACGGCGCTTCCCCCTTAAGCGCGGCGAGCGGGGAGAGAAAAATTCCGCTTTCCGCAGTGGGAAACACAACGGGCACGCCCCGGTAGCTCCAGGCCTGCAGCAGGGTTTTCCGGCGGTACAGCGCGTCGTGCAGCTCCGGCAGAGTGCAGCCTTCCACGCGGTTGAACAGAGCTGTTTCCCACGCACCGGGTGGCGAGTTCTGTACTCCGCAGGCCCCGGCGGCGGTTTCAATTTGCCCGGATGGGAGCATTTTGTCCAGATGATGTGCCCGGAGCCGAAAGCTCCGCACAGCTTGCGCACGGATGTCCACAGAATACGCCCCGCTTTCCTTTTTTGAATCGTCTTGTCATCATTATACCATGACGCCGCGAAGCGGCCACAACAAAACCGCACGTGCTGCGGTTTTGGATGGTTCAATGTTCTCAAAGCCCTGTGCGCCGGCACAGGGGCGTGTGCCTTGCACACGCACAGCCGCGCAAGCGGCAGCTTTGAGGTTATTATACCATGACGCCGCGAAGCGGCCTCAACAAAACCGCATTGAGCGCGGCGCTTTCGCCCAAAGGGCGAAATGCGACCGGATGGGAGCAAGCCGCCCCGCGCGAGGATGTGCCTTTGAGCGCGGCGCTTTCGCCCAAAGGGCGAAATGCGACCGGATGGGAGCAAGCCGCCCCGCGCGAGGATGTGCCTTTGAGCGCGGCGTTTTCGCTCAAAGGGCGAAGTGCGTGCGGGCTGCGGGCCTGGCCAGCCCGGTTGGCACAGCAAATGCCTGCCGGGGAAAAAATCTGGCCCGGTCTGTTTGAAAAGCGAAAGCCGCTTTTGCCGCAGACCGGGCGGGGAAAGACTGTGTCACGCCTGCCCGGGAGCAGGCAATTCCTCCGGTGGCACGCTGTGCACGACGGGGGAGCAGACGCGGTGGATGAGATAATGCAGATAGTCGATATCCTTGAACAAATCCAGCCCCTGAGACTGGGATTTCATTGTGCCCTGCAGTGAGCGCATTGCCACAAGCAGGCCCGGCGCTTCGTCAAATTTCACCGTCAGCCCGCCGTCCGGCCGGAACACGAATTTCAGCAGACGGGAGCTGGAGCTTTCCAGAAAACAAAGCGTCACTTTCAAAACGGGTTCGTCGTCCTCGTTGGCGGTAAAGCGCCCCGTCACGCCCACGGCGAAGCGGTTGCCACCCAAGTCCAGCTCGTATTCCAGCGCGTTTTCAAAGCCCACGGGAATGCAGTACTCCACGCCGCCTTCGGTCCAGAGCAGCGAAAGCGTGTTGTCCCCCACACGGAAAGCTGCTTTTTCCGAGCCTTTGGTATACCAGTCCTCCATGCAGCCCAGAATGGCGGGCAGCAGGCCGGCCCGGTTTTCCTCCAGCCGGTATGTTTGGGCGAGAGCGGGGCGCACGCTGTCCGGGATAGGAGAGGGAGCAGACGGCGCGGCAGGGGGGAACAGTGCGTTACGGACACGCGCGTACCAGGGATGCCTGACGGGAACAGGCGGTTCCGGCACAGCCTCGCCGAAGCGCAGATGCGCCGCCGTAAAGGCAAGGCGCGCGTCTGCGGCGGGGTCGGCCGGCAGGGGCGCGGGAGCACGGGCCACGGCCTTCAGAAATTCTCTCACAGCGGTGTAGCTGCGGCTGCGGGTAAATAAATTGCCCGCGCCTGCGTTCACGGCCAGCACCAGGTCCAGGTCCGGCGCAACGACGACATACTGGCCGAACATGCCGTTGAACATATAAGTGTGGTCGGCGCTGTGCGGCCAGAGCTGATAGCCGTATTCTTCGCCGTTCTCATGCACGGTGTCGGGTTTGACGGCGGCTTCCACCCAGGCGGCGCTCAAAAGGCGCTGTTCCTTTCCGTCGGCACCCGTCCATTTGCCCTTTTGCAGATAGAGCTGGCCCAGCTTGGCGATGTCCTCCAGATAAACGTACATGCCCCAGCCGCCTTTTTCGATGCCCTGGGGGCAGGTCTCCCACGCTACATCGCCGAAGCCCAGCGGCTCGAACAGGCGCGGGCGCAGATAGGCCGAAAGACCCAGCCCTGTTTTGCGCTTGACGATGGCGGAAAGCATGTAGCTGTTCATGCTGTTGTAATCGAATGCGGAGCCGGGCTCGAACAGAACATCTGCGTCCAGAAAGCCTTTGACCCAGTCGCCTTCCAGAACCGCGCCGGCCTCCTTGAAAGCGACGCCGCTTGTCATGGTGACGAGGTGCCGCACTGTGACGGCGCGCATGCGGCGGCTGGTGAGCAGGCCGCACTTTTCAGGAAAGATCTCGCATACATGCTCATCCAGTGAAAGGCGGCCTTCATCTGCCAGCATGCCTATGGCGGTGCCCGTCACGCTTTTGCACATGCTGTGCGTCACATGCCAATACCGGCTTGAATAGGGCGCGTACCATCCCTCGCTCACCACACGGCCGTGGCGCAGTACGATGCAGGCATGGGTGCCGCACTCGGCGCCGGACAGGCTGCGGTACAGCGTATCCAGCGCGGCAGCAGGCACACCCTCGTCCCGCGGCGCACTGCGCGGCAGGAGTGTGGGCAGCCTGCCCGTGCGGGGCGGCTTTTGCGGCCGCACGGGGAACGGCAGGATGTTGTCCGTATCGTTCAGCAGATATTTGCGGGCGTAATTCAGCATTTTGATGTTGCTGCGCAGTTCCATGAATGGTTCTCCCTCAGCCCGGGCGCGCGCGGAGCGGCCTGCCGGGCGGTCTGTCTGTAAATATTTTCCGACAACTAAAGTATAGCATCTTTGCACAGTTTTTCTATAAACAGTTTGTAAAGAATGTCGTGAGCCTGTGTCTGCGCCCGCTTCCCGAACGGCGGGCGGAAGCGCGGCCGTGCGCGCGAACGGGGGATGCAGCATACCGGCCCTCCTCCGGGAGCGTTCTCCCGTTTCTTTTGAGGATTGGCGTGCAGGGCGCGGTGTAATCCGCCGTTCGGAGGAGGCGGCAAAAAAGCATGCGGCCAGGGGAAAAGCAAACGCCCGGAACCGCCGGAAAAGACGGTCCCGGGCGCGGAAGGGTCATTCCACCGTCACGCTCTTGGCCAGATTGCGGGGTTTATCCACGTCGCAGCCGCGCAGCACGCTCATGTAATAGGCAAACAGCTGCAGCGGTACGATCAGCAGCAGCGGCATGAACACGCCCTCAAATTCGGGCAGGCGCACCACATGATCCGCTGCGTCGGCAGGGACCTTTGCGTCCTGTTTGCAAAGCAGGATCACCCGGCCGCCGCGTGTCTTTACCTCCTTGACGTTGCTGATGGTTTTTTCATATACGCTGTCCTGTGTGGCAAGCGCCACTACGGGCGTGCCCTCCACGATTAGAGAGATGGTGCCGTGCTTCAGCTCGCCGGCCGCGTAGGCCTCGCTGTGCACATAGCTGATCTCCTTCAGCTTGAGGCTGCCCTCCAGCGAGAGCGCATAGTCGAACCCGCGTCCCATGAAGAACAGATGATCGCTGTTCATGAACTGGCTGGCGAGGTATTTGATGTTGTCACAGTCCTTCAGAATGGGGCGCAGCAGCTCCGGAACGCGCTGCAGCTCGACCGTCAGGTGGCGCACGATGCATTCGTCCTGTGCGCCGCGGGCCAGCGCCAGACGCAGCGCGAACAGATACAGCACGGCCATCTGCACGCTGTACGCCTTGGTGCTGGCGACGGCAATCTCCGGCCCGGCGTAGGTGTACAGAACCCAGTCGGCCGCGCGGGCGATGGAAGAACCAACCACGTTCACCACAGCAAGCGTTTTTGCGCCGCGCTCCCTGGCAAGCTTCAGTGCGGCCAGCGTATCCAGAGTCTCGCCGCTCTGGCTGATGATGACCACCAGATCGTTTTTGCCAAGGATGGGGTCCCGGTAGCGGAATTCACTGGCGATGTCTACATAAACGGGCACGCGGGCGATGCGCTCAATGGCGGTCTTGCCGACCATGCCGGCGTGCATGGCTGTGCCGCAGGCAACGATGTGGATATTCTCCACTCCTGCAAGGTATTCATCCGTCAGTCCGGGCACGCCCAGCGCGGGCAGGCCGTCCTGTACGCGCGGATTGACGGTGGCGCGCAGGGCCTCCGGCTGCTCGTGGATCTCTTTGAGCATAAAGTGAGGATAACCGCCTTTTTCGGCAGCGCCGATGTCCCAGTCGGCCGTGAGGTGCTGCTTTTGCACCGGATGGCCGAAAGCGTCGTATACGTCGATCTTATCCGCGCTCAGCACAGCGATCTCGCCCTCTTCCAGCACCGCATAATCGCGGGTATAGCGCAGCAGAGCGGGAATGTCGCTGGCGAGAAAGTTTTCTCCGGCGCCGTAACCGACGATCAGAGGGCTTTCCTTGCGCACGGAGAAGATCTGCCCGGGAAAATCTTTGAACAGGATGGCGAGCCCGTAGCTGCCGCGCACCTGCTCCAGCGTCCGCAGGATGGCGTCCAGCGGTTCGCCGTGATAGTTGTGGTCCAGCAGCTTTACCAGCACCTCGGTGTCTGTTTCGCTGCAGAATTCATAGCCTCGTTTCATAAGGTGCTCCTTGAGCTGGGCGTAGTTTTCAATGATGCCGTTGTGCACCAGGCTGACGCGCGCGGCGCAATGGGGATGGCTGTTTACGTCGCTGGGGGCGCCGTGCGTAGCCCAGCGTGTGTGCCCGATGCCGCAGTGCGAGGCCATGGGCGGCATGCCGTTCAGTTTTTCTGCCAGAACGGCCAGCCTGCCCTGTGCTTTGACGACCCGGATCTCATCGTTTACGCACAATGCGACTCCGGCTGAATCATAGCCCCGGTATTCCAGCTTGGAAAGTCCGTCCAGCAGTACGTCCGTGCTCTGGCGCGAGCCGATATATCCAACAATTCCACACATAAATTCTATCTCCCAACATTGTCATTTGAAAAATGGTACAATGCGAAAGACGCAAAAACACAAAACAATACCAAGGCCATGCCGCCGCGCAGAAAAGCGCCGCATGGCCTGCCGAAAGACACAACACGTCCGGGGCGTACCCGGCCGGCGCGCCCGCGTTTTTGCGTCTTTGCATTTATGTATTTTGTGCCGCGCCGCTTAAGCTGCGGCACAGCCGAAGAGACAGGCGTACCGCGGCGGCGCCCGGAGGCTGCCGCGGTCGGATAACGTCTGTCCGGGCGGCGTACTGCACCGCCCGCAAAAAAACGCCGCCCGCCGCGCGGGGACGCAAAATTTTATGTGTAAAATCCCGGTGTGCCATGCGTCTCTGTTTCGGCGTTGCCGCCGTGTTTTGCCCGCATGGTGTCGGCCGCCCGGAACCCCGGCCGTGGGAGCATCCGCCGAATCTTTCGATGCCGCCCGCTTCGGCACATTGCCGAAAACGGGTTATCTCCCATCCTCGTCACCCTTCGTGGCGGTGGGCAAGCCCATGGGGAAGCAGCGCTTCCCGCTCCGCTGTTGCAAAAGGGCCCGGCGCTTCATAGCTGCATGGAATATCAAACCTCCCGGTGTTGTAAAGCCAGCGCCCCGCGGCTCAGTGCATTTTCATCAGCCTTGCCCGAAAGCGGGCGCAGTACAGGCCGATGATGCGGGCCACGGCGACGTCGTATATCACAAAGGTGACGTTGCCCATCAAGAGCAGCAGCCCCGTGAACGGGATGCCCATGCTCTCGAATTCCTCGACAACGGCGCCGATGGGAAACAAAAATAAAATGATGCCGTACATGCCGACGATGCATGCGTTGAACACGGCCAGCTTGACGGCCCACTGGGCCGCACGGGAGCGCATGCGCTCGATGCTGGCCTTAAGCAGGGGATAAAAGCCAAGAAAAAAGACGAAGATCAGGCTCATTTCCTTATCGGGAACGACAAAGAGCGAGAGCAGGCCGATGGCGGCGTACAGAACATAGCCTGTTTTTATGCCGAATTCAATGGCCACGGGCACGATGAGAATGCCCGCAAGCGCGGGCGCGACGTAGGTGGCCAGCGGCAGGATGCCGCCCATCAGCATCAGGACGGCGGCCAGCGAGCCGAACACGCCGGAAAGCGCGATCTTACGGCTTTCACTGCTGCGTTTCTGCATGGTGTCAGCAGCCTCCCCGGCCGCAGCCGCAGCACATGTCCATGCACATCATGGCCGTGCACATGTCGCAGCAGGAGCAGCCCACGGCCTGAGCGCCCGCCATACCGTTGTTCCCATAAGGGTTGCCGGGCATCGCGCCGCCGGCGCTGTTCTGCAAATTGCGCAGCGCGGCCTCATATTCCCGGTTGCCCGGAGCAAGGCGGCACGCCGTCTGGAAATAGCGCAGCGCGTCGGCTACCCATCCCTTATAATAATATGCGCTGCCCACAAGGAAGTTCCATTCCGCGTCGTTGGCACCGCCCTGGATCGCGTTCAATTCCGCAAGGGCCTGCTCCACCGCGCCGCTGTTGATCATCTGGCGGATGGCTCGGTAGCGTCCGTTGGCCGCCGCGCCTGTGTCCGGCTCCGGCTCGCCTGCGTTTGCAGCGCGCCTGCTGTTTACGGGCGTGCCGGTGCGGATGGCGCCCATCAGCGCGTCGAAAGCCTCGTTCAGTTCGGTCATTTTGGCCTCGGCCTCCTCGCGCAGGGGGCCGGCCTCATAATTGTCCGGGTTGTACTTCTGCGCCAGAGCCCGGTATGCGGTTTTGATCTCTTCTTCTGTCGCGCCCTCGGTAAGGCCCAGAACTTTGTATGCGTCCATTTGAATTCCTTTCTGTTGTCGGATGTCAGGCTGTATGTTTCCGCCGCACGGAGCGGAGATGCATCACGTTCCGCGCACAGCTTTATGCGCCGTGCCTGGGCTGCGTGCGCTTTTGCCCGGCCAGTGCGATGCTCTGCGGCAGGCCGAGAAAGACGATGTTGTCCAGGATCGCCTTGCAGGGCCCCGGCTCCAGCAGGTTGTAGGCCAGAGCCGCCTCGCCCGCGCACATGCGGCACAGGCGCTGTGCCTCGGCCACTGCCTCCGCCTTGGAAAGGCCCTGCAGCGCAAACACATTGTACGCGCCGTTCCGGGTGTCCTTTTCGTAATCCTCGGCCGCGTCCAGGTAATAGATGATCTTCCCCACAAACAGGCCCATGCGCTCCAGCGCACGGCTGCCCGGCGCGGCCAGGCGGAACAGCGCGGCCGTCATGCGGGCCGTGGGGTCCGCCGCTTCATCGGCGCTTTTGCTGGCGCGGCGCTCCAGTGCCTGCTGGGCGGCCGTCTGTTCGCGCAGCGTCTCGTCCAGCGCGGGCCTGCGGACCGCCGCCTTTTTGCGCATGCGGCTCAAAAAGGGCCACAGGACCAGAGCGGGCAGACGCTTGAAAAAACGTTCGTCCGCAAGGTCGTCCGCCAGCTTGTAATACACCGTCAGCACCAGCGCGTCCGCAGCCAGGGCAAGGCCCGCGGTGCTTTGGCACATCGGCCGTTTTTCCACCGGGTTGGCCATGCAGCGCTCCGGGCACATACGCGCCTGCGTGCCCGCCATACCGTCCGCCAGCAGAGCCGGCAGGACAAGGTCGTAATTCAGCAGAAAACGGGACAAAAAGCCATATTCACGCTTCAGCTCCTTGCACAGGCCGCAGTAATAGGCGCGGTAGGCGTGCCACTCGCGCACCTTCAGCTCTGCTGTCAGGGGCAAAACATAGCCGAACATGTGCGCACGCCCTTTCCGCTGCAAGATACGAAACACATTCAGTATACAATATCTTGTGCCTTTTTACAATTCTCACGACGGATTTTCAGGCTTTTTGCTGTTAAAATTTGCATTTTTTTCATATTCCGGCCGTATTTTGTCCACAGCAGGCGGGGCGACGGCGGCGGTCACGGCTTTTTTTCCAGATGGTCCACGGTATCGAAGCGGTAGCCTGCATTTTTGAACCAGCGGATAACGTCCGGCAGCGCGGCGGCCGTGTTCTTCGTGGCGTTGGTGTCGTGCATCAGCACCACGCAGGTGTTTTTGTCGCCGACCTCGCGGATGATGTTGTTGTAAATGGTAGAGGCCGAGGGGTGGCCGCCGAGGGAATCCTCCGCGCACACGTTCCAGTCGACATAGGTGAAGCCGCGGCTTTCCGCATCGGCTTTCAGCTTTTTCATGATATCACTGCCGCCGTAGCGGTGGCTGACGGTGTTGGTGCTGCCGCCGGGAAAGCGCAGCCATTTGATTTCATGGTCCGCGGGCACATATGGAAGCAGCTTTTCGCGCAGCTTCTGCAGATCATCCCAATAGGCGTCCGGGCTTTTATAGATGCTTTTGTAATCGTGGCTGCAGGTGTGCAGTGCGATGAGATGCCCTTCCTGGACGGTGCGCTCCAGCAGGGGCAGGTATTCCTCGTTGTTGTCTGCCGCCATGACAAAAAAAGTAGCGGGCACGCCCTCGGCCTTCAGCGTGTCCAGCACGCTTTCCGTAGTGGCGGAGGGGCCGTCGTCGAATGTCAGATAGACCACCTTGTCCGCGGCCGCGCCGCTCTGCGCGTCCGTGCTGCCGGAGACGGAAGCCTGCACGGCCATGACGGCCCGCGTGTCCGCAAGGTCCTCCTGTGTACAGCCTACAGGCGCGCCGCCCGGCAGCAGGTGCATGCCCAGCCCCGCCGCCGCGCACAGGCACAGCCCCAGCACGGCGCCGCGCCGCGCCCGTTTTGAAATGCGTACTTGCTTCAGCTTGTCAAACAAATCCATCGCCGCCTTCGTTGTTGCTTTATAGAGGAATTCCTCGTATACTATACTTTATGAAAGCGCCCCCGCGGATATCACACAACCCGGGAGGCAAGGCAAAGGAGACAAGCGAATGACCGAATATATTACACTGGCGCTGGCGGGTATCGCGGCTGTTTTGTCGCTGGTCTGCGTACTTATCAGGCCGAAACAGGGGGCGACACTGCGCGACCTGCAGAACCTTTCACAGGAGCTGCAGGAAGAGATGCGCGCGCTGCGCACGGAGGTGGGCGGCACCATCCACGGAACGCTGCAGTCCACGGCGGAGCTTCAGGCAAACGCACAAAGGCAGGTGGCGGAGGCGCAGAACACCCGCCTGCGGGAGCTGAGCGAACAGCTTGCCGTGCGCCAGACTGCGCTGCAAAAAGCCGTGACGGACCAGCTGCAGTTCATTGAGCAGCGCATGAAAACGGGCGCGCTGGAGAGCGAGCAGAAGCTGGAGAACATCCGCACCACGATGGAAACGCGCATTGCGGCCATGCAGGCGGACAACGGCAAGCGCCTGGACGAGATGCGCCACACTGTGGACGAGAAGCTGCAGAAAACGCTGGACGAAAAGCTGCAGCAGTCCTTCAGCCGTGTGAGCGAGCAGTTGGAGAGCGTATACAAGGGCTTGGGCGAGATGCAGACGCTGGCAACAGGCGTGGGCGACCTGAAAAAGGTTTTGAGCAATGTGAAAACGCGCGGCATTTTGGGAGAGATCCAGCTGGGCGCGATTCTGGAGCAGATCCTTGCGCCGGAGCAGTACGCAGAGAACGTGGCTACCGTGAAGGGCAGCAGCGAGCGCGTGGAATACGCCGTGAGGCTGCCGGGCGACGGCACCTCCTGTGTGTATCTGCCCATCGACGCAAAATTTCCCATCGACGCATACAACGGCCTGCTGGACGCCTACGACACCGCCGATGCGGCGCAGGTGGAGGCGGCCGCCAAGGTTCTGGAGCAGCGCATCCGCCAGTTTGCGAAGGACATCCATACCAAGTACATCCATGTGCCTGAAACGACGGATTTCGGCATTATGTTCCTGCCCATCGAGGGCCTTTACGCCGAGGTGGTGCGGCGGGGCATGGTGGAGCGCCTGCAGGCGGAGTTCAAGGTCGTCATCGCCGGGCCGACGACCATGGCTGCGCTGCTGAACAGCCTGCAGATGGGCTTCAAGACGCTGGCCATCCAAAAGCGGTCCAGCGAAGTGTGGGATGTGCTGAGCAGTGTGAAATCCGAGTTTGAAACGTTCGGCACGGCGCTGGAGCAGGCACAGACGCGCATCAATCAGGCGGGCAACGCGCTGGAGAGCCTGGTGGGCGTGCGCACACGTCAGATCCAGCGAAAGCTGCGCAGCGTCACCACGCTGCCGGAAGCGGGCGCCGCCGGAGAAGCGTTGGAGGAATGAGCGGAGCGGGCCGGGCGGCGGGGCGCCCCGACCGGTTTTTTGCCGCGGCGCTGCGTTTTGCCCGCACCACAGGGCATACTGGTATTGATGTTTCAGCGGCTGGACGAAGCGCGCCGCGAAAGAAAGGGGCGAATACCATGTGCGGACGGTATCAGTTTTCCTGGGAGGAGAGCCGGATGCTGGCACGCATCCGGGAGGCGGTGCGGAAGGCGGGTGCGCAGGCGCCGCGGGATGAGGTGTTCCCCTCGGACGGCGCGCCGGTGCTTGTTTTGCGGGAGGGGAAGGTCGTTCCCGCGGTGATGGGTTGGGGCTTTCCCGGTATGCAGGGGGGAAGGAATGTCATCAACGCCCGGGCCGAGACGGCCGAGGAACGGCCCATGTTTCGTGACGGCGTGGCCGCCCGGCGGTGTGTGGTGCCGGCCACCGGCTTTTATGAATGGGACGCGGATAAACGCAGATATCTTTTCCGTATGCCCGCCCGGACGGAGCTGTATATGGCGGCGCTGTACGGCGTGTTCGGGGGAGAGGCGCGGTACTGCATCCTGACGACGCAGGCCAATGCCAGCGTGGCCCCGGTGCACCACCGTATGCCGCTGGTGCTGCGCGCACAGGAGGTGCGCCCCTGGCTGGAGGATGAACAAACCGCGCGCCGCCTGCTGCACGAAACGCCGCCGGAGCTGGAGCGGCGGGAGACGGACGGCCAGCTGCGGCTGTGGTAAAAAAACGCGCCCCGGAAACCATCCAGGGCGCGTTTTGTATGCCGGAAGCAGGCGCGCCGGCGCCGCGTTTATTTGGAGCCTGAGCCGTTCGTTTGAGCCGTGCCGGAGAAATCCTTGGGGCTGATGCCGTATTCGGCCTTGAAAGCGCGGTAAAAATTGGAGTAATCCCCGAAGCCGCAGTGCTGGTAGACGTCGGTGGGCGGCAGGCCGTCCGAAAGCATCTGTTTTGCAATGACAAGCCGCTTTTGAATGACATAGCGGTAGATGCTGGTGCCCACAAGGCGGTTGAACTCATGGGACAGGTGATATTTGTTGACAAAGAAGCGCGAGGCCAGCATGTCGAGGGAAAGCTCCTCGTGATAGTGGTCGTTGATATAGTTGAGCACGTTCGTCACGATCGGCCCGGACTTATCCGTCAGCTCGTGGTGCTGGGCGGAGTTGGCCGCTTGCCGGTTCAGCTCCACCAGAAGCTGGATGAGGCAGCCGATGGAAGCAAGGTCCGAGCCGTAATCGGCGCTGTTGGTCTCGGCCACAAGGCGCTCCATCAGGTCTGTCACATGCTGGCGCGGCGTGGGCGCCAGACGCAGCAGATTGGTGTGGCCGGGCACGGTGGAATCGAAGCAGTGCGTCAGCGTGGTGTGGGGCGTGCTGAACTGCTCCAGAAAGCTTTTGTTCACCCACAGCACGATACGCTCGTAGGGATGCTTTTCCAGCGTGATGCGGGGCTGGTGCAGCTCCAGCGGGCTGATGAGCAGGATGTCCCCCGGCAGAAGATGGTAGTTCCGGCTCTCGATGGTATAATTGACGTTCCCGTTTAAAAACAGGTATACTTCATAGAAATCATGATGATGCAGCGCCACGTTATTCAGATAGGAATCCCGGTAACGGTAGATCTCGTAGTTATTGGTGAGCATCTGTTGGCGCACGGTGAATTTCTGGATCTTATTTCCCAACACAGTCCCTGCCTTTCCTCAGCCTGAACCGGCATTCGGCGGCTCGATCACCCTTAATGATAAAGTATGATAGCCTTGTAAACAGTTTAAGACAATTTTCGCAATGTGTCAAGCAATAATAGCAATCACGGTTGCAAATCGGTGTGCTATACTTGACATAGTACCTAATTTTGGACCATGCTGCCCTGATGAATCATGGCACAACAACCAATCGGCAAGAAAAGGGGTAACGTATTTTATGAAAGAAAACATTTATATTTCCGGTTTTGCGGACGAGATCAGTCCGGATTTTACCGAGCAGCTCAAGACGGTGACGTCGCTGGGCATGCATTACATCTCCCTGCGCTCGGCGGACGGCAAGAACATTGCCGAATACACGCCGGATGAAGTGCGTGAAAAGCTGATGCCGCGCCTCGCCCAGTATGGTGTGAAGGTGTCGTCCATCGGTTCGCCCGTCGGCAAGGTGGGTGTGGAGGACGAGGCCGGCTTTGCCGAGCATCTGGCGGGCCTGGAACGCCTGTGTGAGATCTGCAAGCTGCTGGACTGCCGCTATATCCGCATGTTCAGTTTCTTCATCCCCCACGGCAAAGATCCGGACAGCTACCGCGACGTGGTGATCGAAAAGCTGCGCAAGTTTGCCGCCGTGGCTGAAAAGCACGACGTCATCCTGCTGCACGAGAATGAAAAAGACATTTACGGCGACACCGGCGCGCGCTGCAGGGTCATTTTTGAAGCGCTGGCCAGCCCGCATTTCCGCGCGGCATTCGACTTTGCGAATTTTGTGCAGTGCGGCGAGGATACGGAAAAGTGCTGGGAGCTGCTGCGCCCCTATATTGAGTATATCCATATCAAGGATGCCGTCTCTCACGACAAGGAGAATGTGCTGTGCGGCACAGGCGAAGGCAAGATCAAGGCACTGCTCACCCGCGCCATCCGCGACGAAGGCTACGAGGGATTCCTGACACTGGAGCCGCATCTGGTGCTGTTCGCGTCGCTGCAGTCCCTGGAGACGGAGGATGCTGCCAACATCATCAAGAAGAACAAGGCGAAAGACGGCGCGGAGGGCTACGCCATGCAGTACCACGCGCTCAGGGAGATCCTGGACGCCATCTGAGCTGTTTTCCCGGCGGGTGGTCCCGCTTTTGACATACCGGCAATGAAATGCAAACATAAAGGAGAGAGTGTACTTATGGAAAAAGTAAGATTCGGCCTCATCGGCATCGGCGCCCAGGGCGGCGCTTACGCAGGATTTTTGACAGGCCAGGGCGGATTCCCCGGCATGCCTGCCCCTCAATGCCCCCCGCACTGCGCGCTGGGCGCCTTGTGCGACATTGACCCCGAGAAGGAGAAAATGTGCCGGGAAAAATATCCCGACGTCCCGTTCTTCAAGGATTGGAAGGAAATGGTTGCCTCCGGCACAGTGGACGCCGTTATCACCACGGTTCCGCACTATCTGCATCACGAGATCGCCATCTACTGCCTGGAGCACGGCATGAATGTTCTGGTGGAAAAGCCCGCCGGCGTGCGTGCGAAGGACGTTATGGCCATGAACAAGTGCGCCGAGGAGCACCCCGACGTTGCGTTCGGCATCATGTTCAACCAGCGCACCAATAAGCTGTACCAGAAGATCAAGGAGATCGTTGCCTCCGGCGAGCTGGGTGAGATCCGCCGCTCCAACTGGATCATCAACACCTGGTGGCGTCCGGACAGCTACTACCAGCAGAGCGAATGGCGCGCCACCTGGGGCGGCGAAGGCGGCGGTGTTCTGGTGAACCAGGCTCCGCACCAGCTCGACCTCTGGCAGTGGATCTGCGGCATCCCCACGAAGGTCACCTCCAAGAACATCAATGGTTCTCACCGCAAGATCGACGTTGAGAACGATGTCACCATCGTGACCGAGTACGCCAACGGTGCTACCGGCAGCTTTATCACCTGCACCCACGATGCCATCGGCACCGACCGGCTGGAGATCGACCTGGACGGCGGCAAGATCGTTGTTGAGGACAGCAAGAAAGCCAAGATCTACCGCATGAAAAAGACCGAGCCTGAGATGAACGAGACCATGTCCATGATGGACGTTGCCAAGCTGACGATGGGCAACGCCGCGGGCGGCCTGTATGACCTTGAGGAGTTTGAGAACCAGGACGGCTGGGGCTATCAGCACACTACTGTTATGGAAAACTTTGCCTGCCACATCATTGAGGGCACTCCGCTGCTGGCTCCGGGCTCCGACGGCATCAACGGCGTGAACCTGGCCAATGCTTCCCAGCTTTCCGCCTGGACGAACCGCACCGTAAGCAACCCGGTGGATCCCGAGGAATATGCGGCCGAGCTGAACAAGCGCATCGAGGCCGAGGGCAAATTCCCCGTCCGCGAGTAAACAGCACCGCGCGGCGGGACAAAGCGGCGGCGGCCGTTCGCCGTCCGCCGCTTTGCCTGTTTTGCCGCTGAAAGCGAGGAAAGAATATGAAAAAAGCAGCAGTGATCGGTTTGGGAGATATTTCTCCCATCCATCTGGCCGCCATCGCGGGCAACCCGGACATCGAGCTGTGCGCGGTGTGCGACATTGATCCCGAAGCAGGGCAGCGCGCCCCGGAGGGTGTGCCCTTTTACACGGATTATGAGGAGATGCTGCGGGAGGCAAAGCCGGACTGCGTACACGTTTGTCTGCCGCATTACCTGCATTATCCCGTCTCGAAATATTTTGCCGAGCACGGCGTGAACGTATTCTGCGAAAAGCCCGTGGCGCTGAACACCGCGCAGGCAAAGGAATTTGCCGCGCTGGAGACCGCGCACCCCGAGGTGCACATCGGCATCTGCCTGCAGAACAGGCTGAACGAATCCGTCGAGATGCTCAAGAGCATCATCGAGAGCGGTGAATACGGCAGGGTGCTGGGGACAAAAGGCATCGTGCCCTGGGCGCGCCCCAAGCAGTATTATGACTGCAAGCCCTGGCGCGGCAAGTGGGAAACGGCCGGCGGCGGCTGTATGATCAACCAGTCTGTGCATACGCTGGACCTGCTGTACTTTCTCGGCGGCCCGGTAAAAAGCCTGCGGGCAAGCGTCAGCCAGCTTTTGGACTACGGCATTGAAGTGGAAGACACCGTGGCCGCGCAGCTCACCTATGCGGACGGAGGCAAAGGCCTGTTCATGGCCACCAACGCCAACTACAAAAATGAAAGCGTGCAGATTGGCGTACAGTTGGAAAAGGCGGATTTCGCCATCATCGAAAACGTGCTGTACCGCGTCGCCCAGGACGGTTCCCGCGAGGAGCTGTGTGAGGACGCGCGCCTTCCGGGCACCAAGTTCTATTACGGCGCCAGCCATGCAAAGCTCATCGGCAAGTTCTACAAGGCGTTGGAAGACGGTACGGACGATTACATCCATGTGCGCGACGCCGAAATGAGCATACGGCTCATCGACGCTGTGCAGGAGGCAGGCCGCACGGGCGGCAGTGTGGCGCTGTAAGCGTGCAGGGCCGCAAAAAACGAAAGAAAAAGGAGCAGAATTTATGAAAAAAGGTTTGATCGGCGTTCAGATGAGCACCATCGCCCCCGCCAAAATGCCCAGCTTCGACGCGTTTGACGCAATGAAGAAGCTTACGGATATCGGTTATCACTGCATCGAGATCTCTCAGGTGCCCATGACGCCGGAGAACGTGGCGGGTTTCCGCAAGTCCATCGACGAGCTTGGTATGAATGTTTCTTCCTGCACCGCTTCCGTGGCGCCCATGGTGCCCGGCATGCCCGGCGAATATCTGAACAACCCGGACGATTTCAAGAAGATCGTTGAGGACTGCCGCAAGCTGGACTGCGATATGCTGCGCATCGGCATGCTGCCGATGACCTGCATGGGCAGCTACGAGAAGGCCATGGACTTCGCCAAGGAGGCGGACGAGACCGCCGCCAGGCTGAAGGAAGAGGGCATCGATCTGTACTACCACAACCACCATGTGGAGTTCGCACGCTACAACGGCAAGTATCTGCTGGACATCATCAAGGACAACACCAAAAACCTGGGCTTTGAGCTGGACATCCACTGGATTCACCGCGGCGGCGAGAATCCCGTTGAGTTTATCAAAAAGTACGCGGGCCGCATCCGCCTGCTGCACCTGAAGGATTACCGCATCGGCGAAATGAAAATGCCCGAGGGCGGTATTGATTTCACCAATCGTGAGTCCATTATGAAGTTCATGGGCGGGTTCAACAACGTGGTGCAGTTCGCCGAGGTGGGCGAGGGCACGCTGCCCGTGGCCGCCTGCATCGAGGCGGGCCTGGCCGGCGGCAGTGAGTATTTCCTGGTCGAGCAGGACGACACCTACGGCCGCGACCCGTTTGAGAGCCTGAAAATCAGCCACGATAACCTCGTCAAGCTGGGCTACGGCGAGTGGTTCTAAGCGCATAAACGGTGATTTTTCCGCCCATGCTTTGCGGACGGGAAAAACAGCAGCCCTCCGGCCGGTTCGTCCGCAGCCGGGGGGTTGTCTCTTTTCGGGGCGCGCAAGCATTGCAATGCAAGAAGCAATAATAGCAATTTCTATTACAAATCCGTATGGTAAACTTGAGACAGCAGATAAAAGGGCCGGTGTTTTGCGGTGTTCCCGTGTGCAAAATGCGGCGCCCGGAATAAAATGAACAGGAGGAACGATCCCAATGAAACCCTTTATGGACAAGGATTTTTTGCTTTCCACTCCCACGGCGCAGAAGCTCTATCATGAATATGCGGCGGATATGCCCATCATCGACTATCACTGCCACGTCAGCCCGCGGGAGATCTTCGAGGACCGCCGGTTTGAGAACATCACCCAGGTGTGGCTGGGCGGCGACCATTACAAATGGCGTGTGATGCGCTCCAACGGCGTGGAGGAAAAGTACATTACGGGCGACGCGCCGGACCGGGAGAAATTCCAGAAATTTGCCGAGGCTCTGCCTCGTGCCATCGGAAACCCCATGTACCATTGGTGCCATTTGGAGCTGAAAAAGTACTTCGGTTATGAGGGCGCTCTGAATGGAGAAACAGCCGAAGAGGTCTGGAATCTGTGCAACGAAAAGCTGAAGGAGCCGGGCATGAGCGTGCGCGGGCTGATCGCCCAGAGCAACGTGGCCTTTGTCGGTACCACAGACGACCCTGTGGATTCTCTGGAATGGCATCAGAAAATCAAGGAAGATCCGTCCATTACCACTGTGGTGGCGCCGTCTTTCCGCCCGGACAAGGCTCTGAACATCGACAAGGCGGGTTGGAAGGAGTATATTGCGAAGCTGGCCGAGGTGTGCGGCTGCGAGATCAAAGACAGCGCCGCGCTGGAGTGCGCGCTGGCCTCCCGCATCGACCATTTTGACGCCGCGGGCTGCCGCGCGTCCGACCACGGCCTTGACTATGTCATTTACCGCCCGGCGGACCGCGCTGCAGTGGATATGGTGTTCAGCAAGGGGATGAACGACGAAGCCCTCACCGTGGAGGAGGTCGAGCTGTTCAAGACGGATCTGCTGCTGTTCTGCGGCCGTGAGTATGCAAAGCGCGGCTGGGTGATGCAGCTGCACTATAATTGTCTGCGCAACCCCAACAAGAAAATGTTTGCGAAGCTCGGCCCGGACACCGGTTACGACGTGATCAACACTGTCAATTGCGGCGAGGCTGTGGCCGGTGTGCTGAACGCGCTGGAGGAAACAGGCGAGCTGCCCCGCACCATTCTGTACAGTTTGAATCCGGCGGACAACCAGCTGCTGGATACCATCATCGGCGCGTTCCAGGGCACTGAAGTGGCGGGTAAGGTCCAGCACGGCAGCGCCTGGTGGTTCAACGATACAAAGACGGGCATGCAGGAGCAGATGACCAGCCTGGCCAACCTGAGCCTGTTGGGCAACTTCGTGGGTATGCTGACGGACAGCCGCAGCTTCCTGAGCTACACCCGCCACGAATATTTCCGCCGCATTCTGTGTGAACTGATCGGCGGCTGGGTAGAGAACGGCGAGTATCCGGCCGATATGGAGATGCTGGGCGGCATTGTGCGCGATATCAGCTTTAACAATGCTGCAAGGTATTTCGGCATTGGGACGCTGAAGCCAATATATTGCGAATATTGCAGAAGGTTTTTCGTCGCTTTAAAAGGAGGGCTCCTTAGGGAGCCTTCCTTTTTTATTGCGTCCTTGTAAATTTTTTTATTATGACTCTTAATTTCATAAAAAATCCCCTCTATTTTGAAATCAAAATATGAAAAACAATTTCAAACTGTGTGCGTGATGTACAAAAAGAAAATAATTTTTATTGCAGAATGTCAATGAAGCAATATTTGCAATATCGGAACCGCAATAATAACATATGTATTGTTGTTAATAAACTGTTAAGATATCGATAAGAAGTCTTAACTTCTTTGCGCGGACAAAGGAGCTGAGGAACAGTAAGAAAGAAAAGGAGAGGGTATCATGAATGATTCCAAAGCGGTCCCGGCGGCGGGAATGCATCGTGCAAAAACCTGGGAGATCGGTTTTTATGCACTGAACAACACCTCGACGAATACATACATGATGATGATGATGTATGTGTCCTACCTGGTGGGAGGAATTATGGGCGTTGGATTCGCCTTGGTGAGTGTTCTGCTTACTGTTATGCGCGTATGGGACGGTGTGACGGATCCGATCATCGGGTTCATGGTAGACAAGACGAACGGCAGGCTGGGGAAGAACCGTCCATTCATCATCATCGGAAATTTGATCTTGATGGTGTGCTCGTTCATTATGTTTTTTGTGGGCCCGCAGCTGCCGGAGAATTTTGTGCTCCGCCTGCTGTTTTTCATTGTAGTGTATGCAATCTATATCATCGGCTACACCTGCCAGTGTGTTGTCACCAAATCGGCGCAGTCCTGCATGACGAACGATCCAAAGCAGCGGCCGACATTTGCCATCTTTGACTCTATCTACAACGCTGTTATCATGACGGGCCTCGGCATGCTGGTGACGATGTATCTTGTGCCGAAATACACGGTGGGTGAGGTATCCGGGTTTATGAATCCCGCGATGTTCCGTGAACTGTGGTTTATCTGTGTTTCGATGGCCACGGTGTTCGCGATCCTAGCGCTCATTGGCATCTGGCGCAAGGACCGTCCGGAATATTTCGGTTTGGGTGTGGCACAGCGTATCCGTATTCGCGATTACTGGGAAGTGCTTAAAAACAACCGTGCCATTCAGATGCTGGTCGTCGCTGCTTCTACGGATAAGCTGTTCATGAGCGTGCAGTCCAATACGACCATCATGGCGGTGCTTTACGGCGTGCTGTTCGGCAACATCGCGCTGCAGGGGCAGATGAGTTCGCTGGTGCTGATCCCGACTGTCATCATCAATTTTCTGGGCATCAAATTCATCGCTTCCCGGATGGGGCAAAAGAAAGCGCTGCTGTTCGGCACCTACGGCGCCATCGGCACGTCCGTGCTGATGTTCTGCTTGATGGTTTGGGGCGACCCCAGTTCGTTCAGCTTCACGAATATCAGCTTTTTCACCATTGCGTTCTGCCTGCTGTGGATCTTCCAGAAGGGTTTTTCGGGCATCTCCGGCAATATCGTTATCCCGATGACTGCTGACTGTGCCGATTACGAGACTTACCGCACCGGAAAATATGTTCCGGGCCTGATGGGTACATTGTTCAGCTTTGTGGACAAAGTGATTTCTTCGCTGGCTTCCACGATCGTCGCCCTGATGTTTGCACTGGTCGGTTATGCGCAGGAAGTCCCCACCGATAAATCACCGTGGAGCGAGGGCCTGTTTTGGGTCGTAGTGATCGCGTTTACCATCGTCCCCATCATCGGCTGGCTGTGCAATGTGGTGGCGATGAAGTTCTATCCGCTGACCAAGGAAAAGATGGAGGAGATACAGGAAAAGATCGCGGAGATCAAGGCAAAGAACCTGGCGGAGAACGAGGCCGCCGCCGCTGCGGAAGCAGTCGAGGCCGAGCTGCTCTGACTCGTGGCGAAATCTCTCATTCAAGAGCATATACCTGCAAATCAACAAGGACCGTCCTGTGAGAACAGGACGGTCCTTTTCAATGCTGCCTTCCGGCGGAATGGTCAAAGCAAAACTCCTTCCAGGCGCAATGACTGCTGACTGTGCCGATTACGAGACTTACCGCACCGGAAAATATGTTCCGGGCCTGATGGGTACATTGTTCAGCTTTGTGGACAAAGTGATTTCTTCGCTGGCTTCCACGATCGTCGCCCTGATGTTTGCACTGGTCGGTTATGCGCAGGAAGTCCCCACCGATAAATCACCGTGGAGCGAGGGCCTGTTTTGGGTCGTAGTGATCGCGTTTACCATCGTCCCCATCATCGGCTGGCTGTGCAATGTGGTGGCGATGAAGTTCTATCCGCTGACCAAGGAAAAGATGGAGGAGATACAGGAAAAGATCGCGGAGATCAAGGCAAAGAACCTGGCGGAGAACGAGGCCGCCGCCGCTGCGGAAGCAGTCGAGGCCGAGCTGCTCTGACTCGTGGCGAAATCTCTCATTCAAGAGCATATACCTGCAAATCAACAAGGACCGTCCTGTGAGAACAGGACGGTCCTTTTCAATGCTGCCTTCCGGCGGAATGGTCAAAGCAAAACTCCTTCCAGGCGCAGCAGTGCTTCTTTCTTATCCAGCCCTCCCCCGTATCCCGTCAGCTGTCCGGATGCGCCGATAACGCGGTGGCAGGGCACGAAGATGGAAAGCGGATTGCGCCCGTTGGCGCGGCCCACCGCCCGGCAGGCGGCAGGACGGCCGATCTGCCGGGCGATGTCCGCATAACTGCGTGTTTCTCCATAGGGGATGGTGGACAGCGCCTGCCAGACCGTACGCTCAAAGGGTGTACCGATTTCAAACTCCAGCGGCAGCTCGAACTCCGTGCGCAGGCCGCCGAAATATTCCGCAAGCTGCTCCGCGGCCTTTTGCAGCAAGGGCGTTTCCCGTATCTCCGCATCCGCCGGGTGTTCGCCGTGCAGCAGCACGTCTGTGACAGCGCGGCCGTTTTCCGCGAGGCCCAGCCTGCCGATGGGAGTGTCGTAATAGAAAACTGATTTCATGGCGTTCGTTCCTTTCTGTCCTTCGTATGGCTCGTCTGCCCTCATTCTACCATGTTTTGCGCAAAAAATCTTCCAGTTTCGGCGCAAATCGTTTATACTATAGAGATGAGCAAAACAAGGCTACCGTATAGGTCTTGAAGCAAGCCGAGGGCAAGAGAGACGGAAAAACCGGAAGATTAGGCTGCGGAAAAAGACGCAGCTCGAATCTGCGCCTGCAAGGATCAATATTCTGTTTGTCAGGCCGATCTCCGAAGTGCCTTCTTGCTTCGGTAGGAGTGAGACGATTTATTGAGTACGGCGGCATAGGCCACAGCCAAGGCCGAAATGTGAGCCAGAGTGTTCAGATTTGCCGCGCTCTGCCCATTACGGACCCAAAGCCGTTCCTGGCCAGTTTCTTTGAATCGGGAATTGTAGCGTTCACATTCTGTACGCAGGGCGTAGGTTCTTTTGAAGCGCAGACACTCTCGGTCAATGGAGCGCCGGTAATCAGAAGGAATGGCCTTATATTTGGTGCAACCCCGGTTTTTCTTCCCGTTGTTCCAATTTTTGTGGTTACAAGGACAGACGGTTGTCTTAGACTGCCGGAAGGGACAGCAGAATTTCTGTCGGAGCCCACCATGTCCATCAGGAGTTTTGCCATCCTTGCTCATCGCCAGCCCAGCTTCGCAAATGGGATTGCCGACTGCCAATTTCTTTGGCTTTTTGGTGCTTCTGTTGTTCAGAGGGATCACGGCTTCTCCCTCATAAACATCTTTCACAGTGTTGTAGAGATCTCGCACATCATAACCTTTGTCCGCAAGAAAGGTGCACTCCCGGATGGGAAGGATCTGGTTGCTGGCAGAGAGGATATCTTTTGCGGGAGAAGCATCTGCCACATTTGCAGGGGTCGTCAGTTCATAAAGAGGCAGTCCGGAAATGCAGTCTATCAACACGTGGCTTTTGTAGCCCCAGTAGAACTCATAGCGGCGCTCATTGTGCTGATTGGAGGCGGAATGGACGCCCAAGGCGCAGTCCGCGTCACAGCGGGGATGGTTTTTCGGATCAAATTTATCCGCAGCAAAAGATTTCGGGTTATTCTGCCTGGTATTCGCCATAACTGGCGTAGAATCCAGTCCGATAAAGGATGCGTCTACAACGCCCAGCTCATAGAGCTGCCGTACTAAGCCAGCCATGATAGTCTTCAACTCACCGTTGTTCAGCTGACGGAGAAAGCGGTCATACGTCCAGTAGGACGGCAGTGGTCTCATGATATCGAACCCGCAGTAATGGGCGATGATGCGGTTGTTCTCCAAATAGTCCATCAAGTCTGTGATGTACCCAAAGCCCTCGCATTTCATGACGAGAAAGGCACAGAGCATCGCTTCCTTTGGGAAGCCCCTGCGTCCGGTAGCTGCTCGGGGCAGTGTAAATTCCAGTGCCCCAAAGAGTTTGTCATAGAATACAGCGGCACTCTGGGATGTGAACAGTGCCACATCCTGAATGATTTCCTGTCGGTAGATAGCGGCCAGCTCCTTTCGGTTTGGTTTTGTCTCAACTTAATTTTACCCCTCAGGAGCTCCGCTTTCTATACTATATGAGTGATTTCTGGCTTTAGCCATGGCCGGAAACCATTGATATGACTTGCTTTTTCCAGTTTTGCTCATGGCTGTTATACTATACAATTGAGGTGATACCAATGAAACTGTTGTTTGCAAGCGACCTCCACGGCTCCGCCTATTACGCGGAAAAGCTGGAGGAGCTGATTCGGAACGAGGCGCCCGACAAGACTGTCCTGCTGGGCGACCTGCTGTACCACGGCCCCCGCAACGACCTGCCCCGGGAGTATGATCCCAAAAAAGTGACGGCCATTCTGAACGGCCTGAAAACACAGGTGCTGGCTGTGCGCGGCAATTGCGACGCTGAGGTGGACCAGATGGTGCTGGAGTTTCCCATCATGGCGGATTACATGGCTCTGTTTCTGGAAGGACGCATGGTGTTCGTTACTCACGGGCATTTGTTCAACGAGGAAAATCTGCCCAATTTCAACCCGGGCGACGTACTCATCCACGGCCATACCCACGTGCGTGCTGCGGCGGACCGGGGCGCTTATTTCTTCCTGAACCCCGGAAGCATGGCGCTTCCAAAAGGCGACGGCGTTCACAGCTATATGGTGTATGAGGACGGCGTGTTCACCACGAAGGATATGGACGGCGCGGTGCTGGAAACGCTGGACATCCGGCGCTGACCCATGGAAAAGACGGTAGAGATAGAGCGCAGCATCATCAAAAAATACAAGAAACCCATTTGGCATCGGTTCATCGGCGGCTGTAAGGACTATCGGCTGGTGAACGCGGGGGACCGCATCGCGGTGTGTATTTCCGGCGGAAAGGACAGCTTTCTGCTTGCCAAATGCATGCAGCAGCTGCAAAAGCACAGCGACGTTCCGTTTGAATTGGAATTTTTGTGTATGGACCCGGGCTACCGCCCGGAAAACCGCGCCATGATCGAGCGCAACGCCGCGCTCATGGGGGTGCCGCTGCATATTTTCGAGACGGATATCTTTGACACAGTGGTGAATATCGAACAGTCGCCGTGTTATCTGTGCGCGCGCATGCGGCGCGGACATCTGTATAAAAACGCACGGGCGCTGGGCTGCAATAAGATCGCGCTGGGGCACCATTTCGACGACGTGATCGAAACGACGCTTATGAGCATGCTGTGGGGCGCGGAGGTCAAGACCATGATGCCGAAGCTGCACAGCACCAATTATCCGGGTATGGAGCTTATCCGTCCGCTGTACCTGGTGCGTGAGACGGATATTTTGGCGTGGAAACGCTACAACGGTCTGACATTTCTGCAGTGCGCCTGCCGTTTCACCGAGCAGGAAGCGGATGAAGGCATGCACGGCGCACGCAGCGAAACAAAGGCTCTCATTGCGGCACTGCGCAAAACGAATCCGCAGGCAGACGTAAATATCTTCCGAAGCATGCATCATGTCAATTTGAACATGGCGCTGGGATGGACGCAAGACGGGCAGCTCCGCAGCTTTCTGGACGGCTATGAAACACAGCGCACTGCGGCGGGCGGCGGGCCGGAAAACGAGTGAACAGGCACGAAAAAATCCCGGACGGTATTGGACCATACGTGCCATTCCGTCCGCTTCGCGGCGGGCGCTGCCTGTGCAGATGACTGCCGTGTCAGCATGGGCAAAGACAAAAAACAGCACCGCGCCCCGCCCGGTTCCTGCCGGGATGGGCGCGGTGCTGTTTCGCGCAGGGGAAAAGGGCGCACGCGGGCGGCAGCGTGCGGCGGTCGAGGCTGCACAAGACGTACGGAAAGGTGGGCGGCAGCCGCTTGCCCGGCGGACTTCACAGTGGCGCCGCAGGCGCGAAAACGGAGTTCACGCCGCCAGTGCCGCGGGCTCAACAAGGCTCCACACGCCGTTTTCGCGTACCAGTGCAAGACCATCCGGCGTGGGACAGGCGTATTCGTAGCGGCAGGGAACGGCTTCCGCGCCGTCGGCATTGAGGAAGCCCCAAAGCCCGTCCCGGCACACGGGGGCGTAGCCGCTGCGAAGCGGGTAGCCGCAGCCCGGGCGGGCATACACGGCCTCGTCTGCATAAGTGGCTGTTTTTTCGTCCAGCACGCTTTGTGTGGCGCAGCGAGCCGCCCACACGCCGTCGTAAAGAAAATCCGTCACGGCCCGGCCCTCGGCGTTGAGATAGGCGGTCTTGCCATTCTTATATACGGAGCCGAGTCCTTCCCGAAACCAGCCCGCAGCCTCGTAGGCTTCTTCGGTGAGCAGGTGCGGCGCATCCGCCTCGGCGGGCCCGGCGAAATTGTAGCAGAAAGCGCTGTCGATGGGCTGGGGATACAGCCCGCCCGTCATCTCGCTTTCAGCCATGACGGAAAGCTGAACGGGGAGGAATACGCCGTATCGCTCATAATCGGCGGCGGTGACAGGAGAAGGGGCTTGTGCGGCTTCACCCGTCCGGCAGAAGCCGGGCGCGGATGCGGCCACGTCCCAATAAAAAAGTGTGCCGCTGCCGCCGTGCCCCACTTCCAATGCGCCGTCCCCGGTTTCGGACAAGCGGGCGTTGACTGCATCCAGTTCATCCCAGTTCATTCCGTCGCTGCCCCATGACCAGTGCCCCAGATGGCACCGCGTCACGGGCTGCGGTGCGCGGCATTCCAGCACAACGGTGAAATCTTCCCGCATCAGGCCCCACAGGCCGCCTCGGCACATGGTGTAATACACAGGTCCGCTGCCGTCAAAGCCGCAGGCAAGGTACGGGTACGGTGTGGCGTGATCCGCCACAGGCTGAATCTTTTCATAGGGAAGGTCCAAAGGCGGCGCTGCCTGTCCGGCCGTGCCGGAAGCCGGCGGCAGGGAGGAGGCTGCGGCGGAAGAGGATGGCACGGAGGCGGAAGAAGCGCCCGGCTCCGGCGCACACGCGGCCAGAACAAAGCACAGCGCCAGCGCGGCGGCACAGACATGTTTTTTCATAGAAGCTCCTCCTTGCGTGGATGTTTCCCGGATATGTCCGGCTCTGTCTGCTGTATTCAATATAGACGTTTTTTGTATCCGCGTTGTAACGAAAGCAGTGGAAACCAAAAAATGGCTGTCGCAAAATGCCCTTCAAAAGCACTTTGCGACAGCCATTTTCGTTGGCGGCCGAACCGTATTTTAGCCGATCTCCACCATGACCTTGGTGCCTTCGCGCACGGCGGCAGCACGCATGACCACGCGGATCGCCTTGGCGATGCGGCCCTGCTTGCCAATGACGCGGCCCATGTCGTCCTCCGCAACGGTGAGGTGATACACGATGATTCCGTCCTCATTGGCCTCGTCCACCGTAACCTTTACGGCGTCCTTGTCTTCCACAAGGCCTTTGGCGACTGCTAATAATAGCTCTTCCATTGTGTGCTCCTTCACGATTACAGAATCTCGTTCTTCTTCAGCAGAACACGAACGGTATCGGTGGGCTGAGCGCCGGTCGCGATCCACTTCTTCGCCTTCTCAGCGTCGATCTGGACAACAGCGGGCTCCTTGGTCGGGTCATAGTAACCGATCTCTTCGATGAAACGGCCGTCGCGGGGGAAGCGGGAATCCGCAACAACCACACGGTAGAACGGAGCCTTCTTCGCGCCCATGCGGCGCAGTCTGATTTTAACAGCCAATCCTGTCACCTCCTGTAATTTTTTAAAAACTGTATATCAGCGGGGCAAAGCCCCGTGATTACCGAAATAAAAGCGGCGCTTAGCGGAACATGCCGCCCAGGCCTTTCATGCCGCGCCCAAACCCCTTGGGGTTCTTTTTGAACTGCTTCATCATCTTCTGCATCTGTTCATACTGGCGAAGCAGGCGGTTAACGTCCTCCACGCGCGTTCCGCTGCCGGCGGCAATGCGGCGCTTGCGTTTGGGGTCAATGGTAGAGGGTTTGGCGCGTTCGCCCTTTGTCATGCTCTGGATGATAGCCTTCATGCGGCCAAGCTCTTTTTCGCTTTTGTCCAGCTCGTCGTCCGAAATGCGTCCCGCGCCGGGGAACATGGACATCATGGCGGCAGCGCCGCCCATTTTCTTTACCTGTTCGAACTGATCCAGCATATCGTTCATGTCGAATTTGTTCTGCATCAGGCGCTTGGCGGTTTCTTCGGCCTTTTTCTGGTCGGCGGTGTCCTGCGCTTTTTCAATCAGCGTCAGTACGTCGCCCATGCCCAGAATGCGGCTGGCCATGCGGCTGGGATGGAATACCTCCAGGTCGTCCAGCTTTTCGCCCACGCCCGCGAATTTGATGGGCTTGCCTGTAACGGCACGCACGGAAAGCGCACTGCCGCCGCGGGTATCGCCATCCAGCTTCGTCAGGATAACGCCGTCCAGGCCGGTGCTTTCAGAGAAGCTTTTGGCTACATTCACAGCGTCCTGGCCGGCCATTGCGTCGATGACGAGCAGCGTTTCGTCCACCTGGACGTTTTCCTTGATGCGCTGCAATTCGGCCATCAGGTCCCCGTCCACATGCAGGCGGCCCGCCGTGTCGAGGATGACGATGTCGTTCCCGTAGTCCTTTGCGTGGGCCACGGCCTTTTTGGCAATGGCCTCGGGCTTTTCACCCGGAAGGGCGAACACCGGCGCACCGGCCTTTTCGCCTACGATCTTCAGCTGATCGACTGCGGCGGGGCGGTAAATATCGCATGCGGCGAGCAGCGGGCGGTGGCCCTCCTTGATAAAGTGTTTGGCCAGCTTGGCGGTATGTGTGGTTTTGCCCGCACCCTGCAGGCCGCACATCATGATCACCGTCGGCGGCTTGGACTTGATGTGAATGCGCGCGGCCTCGCTGCCGCCCATCAGTTCCGTCAGCTCATCGTTGACGATCTTGATGACCTGCTGCGCAGGGGTCAGGCTCTCCATGACCTCCTGTCCCATGGCGCGCTGGGTGACGCCGGCGATAAAATCTTTCGCAACTTTATAGTTGACGTCCGCTTCCAGCAGGGCCATGCGCACCTCGCGCATAGCGTCCTTAATGTCCTGCTCGGTCAGCTTGCCCTTGCCGCGCAGCTTTTTGAATACCGAAGCCAGCTTATCGCTTAAACTCTCAAATGCCATCGGCGGCACGCCTCGCTTTCCGTTCGTTATGCAGCGCTGTTCACGCCTCGCTCATGCGGTTGATGATATGCAGCATCTCGTCCGCAGCGCGGTGGATGTCCTCGGACATCGCGTAATTGTTGTTGTTGTAGAAATTGATGTCGCGGGCGAGCTGCTCCAGCGATTCAATGCCCTCCTGTACAGCGCGGTACCGCCGCGCAAAGCCGACCTTGTCCTCCAGCTCCAGGATCGTACCCTCGCCGCGCTTGATGGCGTCGCGTACACCCTGGCGGGTGATGCCGAAGTTGTCCGCGATCTCAGAAAGGGAGAGGTCGTCGTTGTAATACTGCTCCATCACGTCGCGCTGTTTTTCCGTCAGCACGTCGCCGTAAAAATCAAGCAGGTACGAAATTTCGAGGTTTTTTGTAACCACCGCGGCCGCTCCTTTTCTCAAAATCATTGTGTAAAGCAAACCGCTTTACACAGCTTGTTCATTATACCGCACATGCGGTGTAAAGTCAAGGCCTTTTCAGCGGTTTGCCCATTTTTTTTGCAGCTTTTTGTGCGCTTGGCGCATGCCGGCGGCGAAATGCAAATTTTATGGAAAACGCATTCCCAAAACTGGGATTTTATAGTATAATAATCGTGATATTGTGTGCGGTTTCGCCGGGAAGGGAGCTGTTTCGTTTTGAATATCCACAAAAGCTATTATGAAACGCTGTACAGCCGCCCCGTGGTGGCGCTTTCCGGGTACTGTGCGAAGTACGATCTGCCGGATTCCCTGTATGCATATCTGGCCTACGGCGGGACGACGGGCTCCGCAAAGGACGCGCTGGCCGAAGGAATGCTGGCTCTGGCCACGGAAAAAGGCCTTTTGCAGCCGGGCCAGACGGTGATCGAGTGTTCCAGCGGCAGCTTTGCCGTGGCGCTGGCCGTGGCCTGCGCCCACAGCCGCCACCCGCTGATGCTCTGCATGCCGGCTACCGTGCCGCTGGAGCGTCAGCAGATGCTGACGAAGTTCGGCGCGCAAATCGTGCTTTCCAACTATGTTTACGGCCGCAGGGGCGTGGAGCAGCGCGCGCAGGAGGCCGTGGAGCAGACGGGCGGCTATTTCCTGAACTATTTCGACAATGACTTGAACGCTGAATTTCACCGCCGTGTAACGGGCCCGAACATCGCCAAGGCAACGGGCGGCGCGCTGGACGCGGTTGTTGCGGGCGTAGGCAGCGGCGGCACTATTACGGGCGTGGGCGAATACATCAAGGCATGGTACCCGGATGTAAAGGTGGTTGCCGTAGAGCCTTACGAGAGCCAGGCCATCGGCGGCGGGTACATCGGACGGCACAACATCCCGGGCCTGGGCGCGGGCTTTGTGCCGGAAAACTATAACCCGTACATCGTGGATGCCGTGATGGCCGTGCCCAGCCATACGGCCAACGTCACGGCGCGTGAGGTGCTGGAGACAGACGCCATTCCGGCTTCGCCCAGCGCGGGCGCCGTGCTGACGGCAGCGCACCAGTTGATGGCGGAGCACCCGGATCTGAAGCGGGTGGTCTGTGTGTTTGCGGGGCAGGTTTTGTATGAATAGGCAGCTGCCGTGCAGCCCGGTCCGGGCTGCGGGCAATAAAACGGTATAAAAATGAAGCGCGTGTGGAAGCCCACACGCGCTTTTTGAATGCTCCGGTATGCCGTGCTCACAGAAACAGCGCCGCGACCACGGTGATCAGCCCGCATACGCCGATGGCGATGCCGCTCATCGCCCCCTGAACTTCGCCCAGCTCCGCCGCCTTTGTGGTGCCCAGCGCATGGCTGCATGCGCCGATGGCAAGGCCCTCGGCCACAGGCTCCGTCACGTGCATCAGCTTGGCGAACAAAGGGGCGCACACCGCGCCGATGAACCCGGTGACGAGCACGGCCACCATGGTGATGGCCGCGATGCCGCCCTGGCTTTCGGCAATGCCTACGGCGATGGGCGTGGTGCAGCTTTTGGGCAGCAGCGCGGCGGTGACGGCTTCGTCCAGCCGGAACAGGCGGCACAGCAGCAGCACACTTGCCAGGCTGAACAGGCTGCCCGCGGTGCAGCCCACTAAAACGGGTACGAAGTGGCGCTTGAGCACGGCATACTGGTTGTAGATGTTCAAGGCGAGCACAGCCGTGGCGGGGCCGAGCATCATGTTCACGATATCGCCGCCAATGGCGAAATCCTCGTAAGGAATGTCGAATATAAGCAGCACGCCGATGCACAGCAGAATAGCGATGACCAGCGGGTTTGCCAGTGTCAGCCCTGTTTTTTTCTGGACCCAGCGCCCGATCTGGAACGTGCCGATGCACAGCACGATGCCGAACAGCGGCGAGGTGGTGACAGCCTCAATCATGACGGGCCTCCTTTTTCTGAATGGCGCGCATGGTGAGCTGCACGGCCCAGGCCGTAACGCCGTACACCAGCGGCGTGGTGATGAAGCAGATGGCCAGCAGCGGCAGCAGGTTGGCCCACAGCACATCCGCATAGCGCAGGATACCCACGCCGGCGGGCACAAAAAAACAGGCCATGTTGGTGATGAGAAAATTGGATTTTTCTTTGATGTGGTGGGGGCGAAGCAGCTTTGCGGCAAGCAGGAGGAACAGCAGCACCATACTGATGACGCTGGCGGGGAAGGGGATGGGAAGCAGCGCCGCGATGCCCTCGCCTACCAGGCAGACCGCAAGTACGATGCCGATTTGTGCCATGATACCCATTGTAAGAACTCCTTTGGCATTTTTACGGACTGTAAAGTTAAATGAAAGTTGAGGACCCGTCAGCCCTTCTGGTACAATGGTTTTACCACAAACCCACGTACCTCCCGAAAGGAGACGAGTCCTCATGGCAAAATTGTATCAAATAAGCTGCCCGAAGTGCAACAACAAAACGGATTTTTATCGCTACGGAAAAGATTCGCATGGACATCAAAAGTATCGTTGCAAGAAGTGTTGGTATCAGTGGGCACCGGAAACGCCGGAGCGTGTTTATACTCGAACGAAGAGCTATCCTTCCTGTCCTATTTGCGGCAAGGCAACTTTCCTTCACCATGATATGGAGCACTACAGCGACTACCGCTGCTGTGACAAGAAGTGCAACCACTCCATGTTTGTACCGAAGCCTACCGCTATCTCTGCTCCGTCCATGTCCCAACTCTTTGGAAAGACCGATTTCAAGCGGATGCGCTACCCTGTTCATGTGATTCTAACGGCCTTGAGCATGTTCTACCTGGGCAAGAACTCGTTCCGCAATATCGCATTGATTCTGCATACCGTGATGAATGTCCAGGTGTCCCACACGACCATCAGTAACTGGTGTACCAACTTCGCCCCGATGTTCCAAAACATGGCCTTACAGCTCATTCCAGCACTCAATTTCAACTCTGACGAGTGGCATGCCGATGAAACTGTCGTTAAGATACAGGGCAAGAAATACTACCTCTGGCTCATTCTGGACAGTGAGACGCGCTTTGTCCTTGGCTTCCATCTGGACCGCCACAGGGACAGTCCTCAGGCTTTCACCATACTGGAAGCGGTAAAGGATTTAGGCTCGCCTCGCGCCATTGTGAGCGACCGTTACTTCGCCTATCAAATGCCTGTCAAGACGCTGCATGGGGTTCAGCACATCCGCGTGGAAAGTTTCCACGATGACATTACCAACAACCTCATTGAGTGCTTTAACAAACAGTTCAAGGCCTGGTACAAGACCAAACAGGGCTTTTCCTCTTTCGCTTCTGCCAACAACCTCATTTCCATGTTCATCTTTTTCTACAACTTCGTCCGCCCTCACTCTGCCTTAAACGGCCTTACTCCGGCTCAGTGTGCCGGCCTCCATCTGCCCAAAAAGCGTAAGCGCGAGCTTCTGCTCGTTGCATAGAGCTTTTTTGTGCTTTCGGGTCCTATTTTTTCATTTTTACTTTACAGTGCCCATTTTTACAAAAAGAACGGTTCTGATTATAGCACAATCCCAACGCGCAGAAAAGACAAATCTCCCCCAAATGCAGGAAAAACCGCCGCGGGCTGGCCCGCGGCGGTTTAGTGGAACATCAGCAGTTTGTAGGCATCAACCCCGAGCGCATCGGCGATATTGAACAGCATATCCAGAGATACTCCGACACGCGCGGTTTCAATGCGGCTCAAATGTTTTGAACCGATGCCGACTTTTTCGGCCAGCTGTTCCTGGGTGTAGCCGGCTTTTAACCGATAATGCTTGATGTTTGAGGCCAAGCCAAGACGGTAGTCTGTATATTTGTATTTCATTTCAGCACCATTTAATCAAACATGAGAAGCTTATACGCATCAATTCCCAATGCGTTGGCAATGTCAAACAGCATGTCTAAAGAGACGCCAACTTTGGCTCGTTCGATCTTGCTCAGATGATTTCCTTCAATACCGATTCGTTTGGCCAACTGATCTTGAGTATATCCCTTTTTCAAACGATAATATTTGATTTTCAGACCAACTTCATCCCGGTAGTCTGCATAGCTGTTCCCCATTTTTTCACCGCCTGTACAACTTAAGTGTACAGGTTGGATTTGCAAATATGCACAATCTGAAATGGCTAAAATAGGTATTGACAATACCAATATAGGGATTTAAAATGGGGATAGAAAGGTTTGGGTTTATGGATTTCTTTAAAATTATTTATAATCTGATGCACGGGGAATATATTCTGGAGGAATACCGTGTGCCGCTTTCCCACATTGTTCGGCATGAGTTTCGTCCCGGTTCAAAAGCAAGCCGCATCTGGCAGAGGGCGGGCGATGCGCGGGAACGCATCGCCCGGCGCCTGGGCACGGATGATGAAGACCCGGACCTGCTTGCAATGGTGGAGAGCTACGAGGAGCTTCAGGAGTATATGTGCCGGCGCTGCTATGAATACGGCAGGCTTGGCCTGCGCCCGGCCCGGCACGGCGGGCAGAAGGGAAAAAGGCACGCGGTACATCGGCGCGCGGCCCAATAAAAACGGGGAACCCCGGCCCTGCGCCAGATAACGCAGCGGCCGGGGTTCCTGTCCCCAAGCTCTTTATACTTTCCCCAAAAGCACGCCGGTGAAAAAAACAGAATCCTCCACACCGGCATGCTTTGTTCGTGTGCGCTCAAATTTCCGCGCAGATGGCGTCGCCCATGGCCCTGCAGCCCACAGGCGTGCAGCCCTCGCTCATCATGTCGCCCGTACGCAGGCCTTTTTCCAGCACCCGGTTCACCGCGGCCTCAATGGCGTCGCTTTCCTCTGCAAGGCCGAAGGAGTATTTCAGCATCATCGCGGCGGACAGGATGGTGCCGATGGGGTTGGCCTTGTCCTGCCCGGCAATGTCCGGCGCGCTGCCGTGGATTGGCTCATACAGCCCGCGTGTGCCTTCGCCCAAACTGGAGGACGGAATCATGCCGATGCTGCCCGTGATCATGCTGGCTTCGTCCGAAAGAATATCGCCGAACATGTTCTCCGTCACGATCACGTCAAACTGGGACGGGTCTTTCACGATCTGCATGGACGCGTTGTCCACATACATATAGTTGACCTCTACCTGCGGGTAGTCCCCGGCCACGCGCGCGGCCACGGCGCGCCACAGGCGGCTGGTGTCCAGCACGTTCGCCTTGTCCACCACCGTCAGCTTATTGCGGCGCTTCATGGCCGTTTCAAAGCCCACGCGCAGAATGCGCTCGATCTCATGCTCAGCATAGGGCATCACGTCTGTGGCCACGCGCTCGCCGTTTACGGTCTCGGTTTTGTGCTCGCCGAAGTACACGCCGCCGATCAATTCCCGCGCCACCATGAAGTCAATGCCTTTCGCCACGATGTCCCCGCGCAGAGGGCTCGCGCCGGCCAACTGCGGGAACAGCTTAGCCGGGCGCATATTGGCGAACAGGCCCATGGCGCTGCGGATGCCCAGCAGGCCCTTTTCCGGCCGCTTATCCCCGGGCACGCCGTCCCACTTGGGGCCGCCCACCGCGCCCAGCAGCACGCTGTCCGCCTCAAGGCAGGCGTCGATGGTCGCCTGGGGCAGGGGCGTGCCGTAGTTGTCGATGGCCACGCCGCCGATATCAACAAAATTATAGGCGAAATGGTGGCCGTATTTTGAAGCTACGGTCTCCAGCACCTTCAGCGCCTCGTTTACGATCTCCGGCCCGATGCCGTCGCCCTTCATCACTGCAATGCGTTTGCGCATGGTATTCCTCCGTTCCGGGCCGCCCGCGCCCTGCGCAAGAGCGGCCTGATTGATCATTATTTCAGCGAGTTCAGCAGCCCGCCCCTGTTCACGATGTTCTGAATGAACGGGGGCAGAGGCTGGGCCTGATACATCTCGTTTTTTGTCAGGTTGGTGATGAGGCCGGTGTCGAAATCCACGCGGACCTCGTCGCCCGCGGCGATGCCGTCGCTGGCGGCCTCGCACTCGAAAATGGGCAGGCCGATGTTGATGGCGTTGCGGTAGAAAATGCGCGCAAAGGATTTGGCGATGACGCAGGCCACGCCGCTCTCCCTGATGGCGATGGGCGCGTGCTCCCGGGAGGAGCCGCAGCCGAAGTTCCAGCCCGCCGCCATCACGTCGCCGGGCTTCACGTTGTGCTTGAACTGCGCGTCAATGTCCTCCATGCAGTGGGCGGCCAGTTCCTTATGGTCGGCCGTGTTCAGGTAGCGCGCGGGGATGATGACGTCGGTATCCACATTGTCGGGATATTTGTGTGCTTTGCCCTGTACCATTGTGCCGTTCCTCCTTACACTGTCTCCGGGCTGGCGATGTGCCCGGCAATGGCGCTTGCCGCGGCGACGGCCGGGCTTGCGAGATACACTTCGCTGGCGGTATGGCCCATGCGGCCAACAAAGTTGCGGTTGGTGGTGGCAACACAGCGCTCGCCCTCGGCCAGAACGCCCATGTAGCCGCCCAGGCAGGGGCCGCAGGTGGGTGTGCTCACAACGCAGCCCGCGTCGATGAACGTGTCCATATAGCCCAGCCGGATGCACTCCTTATAGACGTGCTGCGTGGCGGGAATGATGATGGCGCGCACGCGGCGGGCCACCTTTCTGCCCTTGAGGATGGCCGCCGCCGCGGCCATGTCGGACAAGCGTCCGTTGGTGCAGCTGCCGATGACCACCTGGTCGATCTTCACGTTCAGCGCGGCAGCCTCGTCGATGGTCTTTGTGTTTTCGGGCAGATGGGGGAAGGCGACTGTGGGCCGGATGGCCGAAAGGTCGACGTCGATCACCTGTTCGTATGGCGCGTCTGCGTCGGGAGCATACACGGTATATGCGTGCTGCGCCCGGCCGTCCATGTAGGCGCGGGTCACGTCGTCCACCTCGAAAATGCCGTTTTTTGCTCCGGCCTCAATGGCCATGTTCGCCATGCACAGGCGGTCGTCGATGGAAAGGCTGGCCAGCCCCGGCCCGCCGAACTCCATGCTTTTATAAAGCGCGCCGTCCACGCCGATCCTGCCGATGATGTGCAGGATCACATCCTTGCCGCTGGCATGGCCCTGTAAAGCGCCTGTCAGGTTGAAACGGATGGCGGCGGGCACCTTGAACCAGCACTGGCCCGTGGCCATACCAGCGGCCATGTCCGTACTGCCCACGCCTGTGGAAAACGCGCCCAGTGCACCGTAGGTGCAGGTGTGGCTGTCCGCGCCAATGACGCAGTCGCCTGCGGCCACAAGGCCTTTTTCGGGCAGCAGAGCGTGCTCGATGCCCATTTCCCCCACATCGTAGAAATTCAGGATATCGTATTTGTCCGCAAACATGCGGCTCTGCCTGGCCTGCTGTGCGGCCTTGATGTCCTTATTGGGGACGAAATGGTCCATCACCAGGCTGATCTTTGTTTTGTCGAATACGGCGTCAAAGCCCGCCTTTTCAAATTCGTTGATGGCCACGGGGCTGGTGATGTCGTTGCCCAGCACCATATCCAGCTTTGCCATGATGAGCTGGCCCGATACAACGGAATCAAGCCCGGCATGCGCCGCCAGAATCTTCTGCGTCATTGTCATTCCCATCGTTTTTGCTTCTCCCTCCGGTGTTGTGTTTTTGGGACGGGTGTTTCCGTCAAATCAAAACAGTTCGCTCTGCCGGCGCCATTCGTGATTGTTGATGGCGCTTGCCAGTGCCTTGACGCTGGCCACCATGATATCCGTGTGCTGGCCCGCGCCCCATGTGGTTTCTCCGTCGGCCCACGTCAGGCCCACATAGGCCACGGCGTGGCTGGTGGAGCCTGTCTCCAGCGCGTGCTCCTTGTAGGTGAGCACCGAGAAATCCCGTCCGCTGCCTTTTTTGATGGCGTTGGAAACCGCATCCAGGCGGCCGTTGCCCTTGCCGGTATACTCCATGGTAATGTCGTTTTCCGTGACGGTGACCATCGCGTAAATGCCGTCTTTCTGGATGTAATGGGCCTCGGGAATGGCAAAGGGCGTTTCTTTATTGAGAAACTCGCTTTCAAAGATGCCGTAAACATCCTTGGGGTTCAGCTCCTTGTGCAGATGGTCGCTGACATCCTTCACCGCGTAGCCCAGCGCCTCGCGCATCTTGGGCGGCAGGTCGTAGCCGTAATTCTGCTCCAGGATATATCCGATGCCGCCCTTGCCGGACTGGCTGTTGATGCGGATGACGTCCGTTTCATATTCGCGGCCCACGTCGTGGGGGTCGATGGGAAGATAGGGGACGGTCCATTCGTAAAGATTTTTCTCCTCACGCCATTTCATACCCTTGGCGATGGCGTCCTGATGGCTGCCGCTGAACGCTGCGAACACCAGCGCTCCGGCGTAGGGGGCGCGCTCGTATACATGCATGCGCGTGACCTTTTCGTATTCGGCAACAATGGCGGGCATGTCTGAAAAATCCAGCCCGGGATCCACGCCGTGGCTGTACATATTCATGGCGACGGTAACGATGTCCACGTTGCCCGTGCGCTCGCCGTTGCCGAACAGCGTGCCCTCCACGCGGTCCGCGCCGGCCAGCAGGCCCAGTTCGGTGTCGGCCACGCCGCAGCCCCGGTCGTTGTGCGGGTGCAGGCTGAGGATGACGTGCTCACGATACTTCAGGTTGTCGCTCATGTATTCGATCTGGTTGGCATACACATGGCTCATGCTCATGGCCACGGTGACGGGCAGGTTGATGATAACGGGCTTTTCCGCCGTGGGCTCCAGAATGTCCAGCACCGCGTTGCAGACCTCCAGCGCGTATTCCGGTTCGGTGCCCGTGAAGCTTTCGGGGCTGTATTCAAAGCGGAAATTGCCCTCGTATTCGGCCGCGAGCTGCTTGACGAGCGCCGCGCCGTCCGTGGCGATCTTCCTGATCTCCTCCTTCGATTTTTTAAACACCTGCTCGCGCTGCGCCACGCTGGTGGAATTGTAGAAATGCACCACCGCGCTGGGCGCGCCCTTGAGGGCGTCGAAGGTTCTGCGGATGATATGGTCGCGGCACTGGGTGAGCACCTGCACCGTCACGTCGTCCGGGATGAGGTGCTGTTCGATGAGCGCGCGCAGAAATTCGTACTCCGTTTCGCTGGCGGCGGGGAACCCGACCTCGATCTCCTTGAAGCCCAGCTTGACGAGAAAACGGAAAAAATCCAGCTTTTCCTCCAGGCTCATGGGTACGATAAGGCTCTGGTTGCCGTCGCGCAGATCCACGCTGCACCAGATGGGCGGTTTTTCAATGTGGTCTTTTTTTGCCCAGCGCATTTCGCACCGGGGGGCGGGAAAATATCCGGGTTTGTACTTGTCTGCATGCATCATGGTTCCATTCTCCTTTTCCTGTTCGGTTTTGGGGGATGGCCATGGGAACGAAAAAAGCTCCGTCTCATGGCCGTTTGGGCCAAGAGACGGAGCTTTAAAAATCAGCTTCGCGGTACCACTCTTGTTGCCGGGAAACACCCGGCCGCTTCGTGCCATCAGCCTGCAAAACAGGCGAACAGCCTGACATGATAACGGTGTCAAACCCGGCTGCGCCTACTTTGCGAATGCATTTCAGCTTGCTGCTCGGGGGCCAGTACGCATCACGCCCGGCGCTGTTTTTCACCAGCCAACAGCTCTCTGCGGCTCGGGACTGTGTGCGGTTTCCCCGTCGTTGCATTTTTTCATATTGCTATTATTTTAATGGCCCGCGCGAGGTTTGTCAAGAGTTTTTTAGATGAGAAGTTTGATATATCAGCACCTATAAAAGCTCTTTAATGAGTGCAAACCAATATACTTGATTGTAAGTGGCGGCAATAGCGTCTTTTGAAACAGATTCTCCCCGTTCACGGCGAAGAAAAATTGGGTGGATACGAAGGAATTCTTCAAATGTGAGCCTGCGAGGAGAAGATATATGGCATGAGGGAATATGCGATTGGGCATTGCTTACAAAAATGAAATTGTTTTTTGCGCATGCGCAAAACCAGAGAGGCGTACGTTGAGAACGTGGAACAGTATGAAATTCACAAGGGTGGAAAGAGTATGGAGCATATGCTTCCAAAGGCTATACATTTGATTGTCAGTCACTTTTGTCACCTCGGCTTCAGCCTACATTGATGTGCGCCTGGGGCTGTACGGCCCGGCGTGCTGCAGCACTGTCCTTGCGGGCGGAAAGGCTGATGGCCAGCGAAACCGGCCCCACGCGGCCGATGAACATCGTCAGCATCGTCACCACGCGGGCAAAGGGGTTCATCAACGGCGTCACACCCACTGAAAGCCCCACGGTGCCGAAGGCAGACACAGCTTCAAACACGCTGTTCACCTCGTTCAGCTCCGGCCCGGTATTGTAGAACAGCGTCATGGAGGCAGCGATCACAGCGAACAGAGAGAGCATCAGGATGGTGAGCGATTTATATACGGTTTTATGGTCGATGCGGCGGCCGAAGATCATGGCCTCGTCCCGGCCGCGGACGACGCTGGCCACGGCCAGAAGCACCACGCTGAGCGTGGTGACCTTGATGCCGCCGCCCGTGCCGCCCGGCGCCGCGCCGATGAACATGAGCAGAGACATGAAGATCTTGGTGAAATTCGTCATATCCCCCAGCGGGATGCTGTTGTAGCCCGCTGTGCGGGCGGAGACAGACTGGAACGCCGCGTTGGTGATCTTGTCGAACAGGTTCATCGGCCCCAGCGTGAGCGGATTGTTATACTCCATGAACAGGATGCCCGCAGTGCCCAGCAGGAGCAGCCAGCCGGTGATCCACAAAACCAGCTTTGTGTGTGTGCGCAGGTGGTGTGTACGGTGGTAGGCCGAAAGGTCCTGCCAGACAAGAAAGCCCAGTCCGCCGCTGATGATGAGCAGTGAAATAACAGCCAAAACGTACGGATTGCTCTGATAAGGAATAACGCTGCCGCCCGGCATGACGCGGCCCAGGATATCGAACCCCGCGTTGCAGAACGACGAGATGGAAATGAACACCGAGATGAAAATACCATCCGCACCGAACTGAGGGACGAACACAAGAGCAAGCAGCGCCGCACCGATGGCCTCGAAAACAAAGGCGACCTTCATAACGAACTGCAGCAGCGCCCGGGCCTGGCTGGCGTCCGAAAGGTTGATGCTCTCGCTGGCAAGGCGAAGGCTTTTGAAGCCCAGCCGACGCCCGACGGCAATGTTGAAAAATGTGGTAAGCGTTACCAGCCCCAGCCCGCCCACCTGGATGAGCAGCAGGATGCTGTTCGATAGGGTTGATGTAGCAGAGCTTCTGGCAAGGGATGCTTTTGCCAAGGGTGCTTATATGCTCGGCGCTGAGGATAGAGAGATTATGCTGAAATAAAAAAAGACCTGCTTCGGCGGGTCTAAATTACATAGAATCATTGAGTCTGAAAAACCTTTGAAATTCTTAATAATGCTGGTTGAAAAATCTATTTTGAAATGATATATTAAACAGACTAAGATGGTGTCTAAAGACATCAGCGCCTCCGCACGAGAATGAATAGGATTTCCTATCATTTCGTATCACGAGAAGTTACATAGAGAGATTTGCTTGCACTTGCAACGTCCACCGAAAATCGAAAGCCTTGCTAATTTCGAGCCAATTGGACGGTGTAAAATCCCTATGAAAATGCTTATGAAGCGTAATACCAGATAGGATTTGAAACAGTGAAAAACCTTGTATTTTCAAGGATTTTCTTGCACTGTGTTGCACTTGGTTTCATCGTATCGGGTCTACTCCTAAGCGTTAGGCCGCTGGTTCGATTCCAGTCGGGGACACCATGCCGGATACGGTTGTCCGTGCGGAAAGCCGGAGGGTGCTTTGAATGCGGCCTCCGGCTTTGCTGTATCCTTTGGAGGCATGCATCCTGTACATCGCCCGGCGGCGGGGGGCAAGGTGGCATTGCCCGATGACGCCGTCTCCTGTCATTGCGACAACCTGGCCCGCCGCCTTGTATGCGCGCACGATGCGAAGCTTGTGGGCGGGGGAAACGCGGGCGTAAACAGAGACGCGCATGCACCGCGCGGCAAGCTCCGGATCGGACAGCGCGTCCAGCTCCGTGCCCGAGAGCACGCCGTCCCCCGCGCGGGCGATGCCTACGTCCCGGGCAATGGCCAGCGCTGTTTCCTTGTAATCTCCGGTGATCATCACAGGCTTGATGCCGGCCTCGCGGCACCGCTGTACGGCGGGACGCACCTCGGGCCGGGGCGGGTCCAGCATGCCCATCAGGCCCAAGAAGCACAGCTTTTCCTCCCCGGCGGCGGGGGTGGTGCTTTCCGCGAAGCCCAGCACGCGCAGCGCTTCGCCCGCCATGCGGGCACAGGCGGCGTTGATATCGGCGCGGTCCCGCGGGGCCAGCAGCCGCGGACCTGCGGGGGTTTCGATATGCGTACAGCGGGCCAGCAGCATATCGGGCGCGCCCTTGCACAGCAGGCGTACGCCGCCGGGACCGCTCACGGTCACGCTCATGCGTTTGCGTGCGGCGTCGAATGGGTTTTCGCCTATGACGGTATATTGCTGCAGCAGCGCCTCTTTTGTTACGCCGGCCTTGGCGGCGGCCACCAGCACGGCAACCTCGGTCGGGTCGCCCATCACGTCGTAGACGTCTTTGGCGCGGGTGATGTGCGCGGTGGTGCACAGGGAGGCGGCCTCGCACAGCCTCCCCAGTGCCGCGTCCCGCGCGGCCTGTACGGGACGGCCGTTTTCCTCCACGGCGCCCTGCGCCCTGTAACCGCTGCCCGAGACGTTCAGTGTGCGCCCGGGCACCCAGATGCGCTGTACCGTCATTTTGTTCTGCGTGATGGTGCCGGTTTTGTCTGTGCAGATAACGCCTGCGCAGCCCAGTGTTTCCACAGCGTGCAGCTTGCGGATGACGGCGCCGCGCCGCAGGATGCGGTTGACGCTGAGCGCCAGCGTGATGGTTACGATGGCGGGCAGGCCCTCGGGGATGGCGGCTACGGCGAGGGAGATGCCTGTGAGAAGCATCTCCAGAAAATCGTTGCCCTGCAAAAAGCCCAGGAAGCCGACGGCCAGACAGATGGTGACGCAGGCCACGGCCACGAACCGTCCCAGCTGTTTGAGCTTGAGCTGCAGGGGGGTGGGCTCCTCGCCGGCGGTTTCCATCATCCCGGCGATCTTTCCCATCTCGGTCTCCATGCCGGTGGCCGTCACCACGCCTTCGCCCCGGCCCGTCATCACGATGCAGCCCATGTACAGTCTGTCTCCGGGCTGCTTTGCGGCGGGAAGGCTCTCGCCCGTGAGCATGGCCTCGTTGCACGATACCTGCACACCGGTTTGCAGCGTGCAGTCCGCCGCTACCTTATCGCCGGCCTCGAACAGCAGCACGTCGCCGGGCACCACGGTGCGCGCGCCGACCTCCAGTTCCCTGCCGCTGCGGCGCACGCGCGCCGTGGGCGCCGAAAGCTCTTTCAGTGCTTCCAGCGTTTTTTCCGTGCGGTATTCCTGCAGAAAGCCCATGGTGGCGTTCATCAGCACGATGATTATAATGGTAATGGCTTCCGTGCCCTCGCCCATCAGCACAGAGATGAGCGTGGCCGCCGCCAGGATCAGGATCATCAGGTCCTTGAACTGCGAGAAGAACATGGCGGCCACGCTGGCTCCCTTTTTCCCGCGCAGGCGGTTTTCGCCCACTTTCGCAAGGCGGGCTTTTGCCTCGGCTTCGGACAAGCCCGCAGATGTGTTTTGCAGCATGCGTTTCTCCCCTTTTTTGATTTGGGCAAAGAGGCCCATGATTGCTAAAACTTATGAAAAAATGCGCCGCGCTATGCCGGACGAAAATTTTTCTGAAAATTTCTCCCGATTTTGCAGACAAATCGGCCGCTGTCTCGTATTATAGGCATGGAATGAAAAAAACACGGAATTTACCGGGCTTCGGCCCTTTAAAGGAGATGAACCCCAAATGGTGACTTTGATTCTGACACGGATCGTTTTTGTGCTGAGCATCCCGCTTTGCCTGTACGCCGTTTATTTCGGTGTGGTCGCACTGTTCGGCCTGCGCAAAAAACTGCCTGCGGCGCCCCAGGCGAAGCCTGAAAAACGCTTTGCACTTGTGGTGGCGGCACGCAACGAGGCGGCGGTGATCGGCCATCTGGTGGACAGCCTGTATGGGCAGGATTATCCCCGCGAGCTGTATGAGGTGATCGTCGCGCCCAACAACTGCACCGACGACACCGAGGCAGTGGCTGCCGGGCGCGGCGCGCGCATTTTCCGTCCGGAGGGCGTCATCCGCAGCAAGGGCGAGGTGCTCACCCAGGTGGTGGATAAAATCGTGCTGGCGGAGGAGTTCGATGCCATGTGCGTTTTTGATGCGGACAATCTGGTGGACGGCCAGTTCCTGGCGCGTATGAACGATGCGCTGGTGAGCGGCGCACAGGTGGCGCAGGGTTTCCGCGACAGCAAGAATCCCGAACAGAGCGCGATCTCCGGCTGTTATTCTATCTGCTACTGGATGCTGAACCGTTTCTACAATGGTGCGCGCAGCGCGCTGCACCTCTCCGCGCTGGTGAACGGAAGCGGCTTTGCCGTTACCACTGCGCTGCTGCGCCGTTTGGGCGGCTGGCACACGGTTACCATGACAGAGGATTATGAATTCAGCGCCCAGTGCGCCATGCTGGGCGAACGTGTGCACTTTGTGCCCGAGGCCCTCATCTACGACGAGCAGCCCCTTACATTCCGCCAGAGCTGGAAGCAGCGCCGCCGCTGGACGACCGGCAGCCTGCAGGGGCTGCAGAACTACGGCCACGGCCTGTTCAGCAGCTTTGTACTGCACGGCAGCTTGATCTGCCTGGACATGTACCTCACGTTTCTCGTGCCGATGGTGCAGCTTGCCAGCGTAGTGCTGGGGATCGCGGGGCTGGTGCTCACGCTGTTGGGCAGCGGCATCACCTTCGGCGGCATCATGCTGCACGGCATGATGCTGGCGGCGCTGATGACGGCCGGAGGCTTTGTGGCAAGCGTGGTGGGCTCGGCGGTATTCGCCGCGTTCACCGTGGCGCTGAAGAATGAATCGCTTTCCGGCATGGCCAAGGGCATTCTGGCCTATTGGGTGTTTCTGATGAGCCAGATGGTGCTCACGCTGCTGAGCTTTGTGAAAAAGCAGGAAAAATGGGAACCCATCGCGCATACCAGCGCAAAGCGGCTGGAGGACATGCGCACCGCCTGAGACGGGCGGCGGCCGTCTCAGGCCATCGGGATGGGCTTTTATTGCGGAGCAGGAGCAATGGAAAAACGCGGGACACGGCCTTTGGCTGTGTCCCGCGTTTCAGACCGTCAAAAAATGCAAAGAAGGAAAAGAAGCGTCCGGGGAAAAAGTTTGAAAAAGGGGTGGAGAACCCCTTTTTCATTTAAAATAACCCCGCGCCGTGCGCGGCGAACGGGGCCGCAGGCCCTGTTCGTAGGCAGCTTGGCGCAAAAGCGAAGCTTTTTCACCAAGCTGAAACGCGGGACACGGCCTTTGGCTGTGTCCCGCGTTTTTTGTTTTGAACAGAGCGCGTTCAGTCCGGCGCATGAAGGCCGGACAGCTCCGCGTAGGTGAACGGGCGCGGCAGCGTGCGGACGGCATAGCACAGGTCTTCCATCACGCAGGACAAATGCTCCGGCGCAAGTTCCACCGCGGTAAAATAGTCCGCAACGGCCTGGGCGGCGCGGATGTCCGCAAACAGCGCCGCCGTCTGTTCGCCGGACGGCAGGCGAACGCCAAAGGCCGCTCCATGAGAATAACACTCGTATACAGGGGCTTCCAGGTTCATTGTTCCGAGTTCCTCCTCCGTGTTGATATCTTCTGATATAGGTATCATCATACGGAGTTTCCTTTTTTTGTCAATTATTAAGGCGAAATTTGACGAATCCGCTTGCATAATTAACCGTTTGCGGTTAAAGTGGAACGGGGAGGTGCAGCAGATGAACCTGGCCAAACGCATGGCTTACCTGAAAAAACGAGACGGCCTGACGACAGAAATGCTGTCCCAGCGTTCCGGCGTAGCGGCGGGAACGTTGAATAAGCTGCTGAATGGGGCGACCCGGCGTCCCGCCCTGGAGACGATGGAGCGTGTGGCGCGGGCGTTCGGCGTGCCTGTGCGCTATTTTACCGATGCGGCTGTTTTGGGCACTGAATTCGAGGTGGGCGCATATGTGGAGGAACAGGGGATGTTTGCCATCAGCGCCCGGGAGCGGGACATGCTGGAGATGCTGCGGGAGCTTAGCGCCTATGAACGCGATTTTTTCACAAAAACACTGGAGACAATGTATGAGATGCGCGCGGAGCATAGGGAAGGCGGCCCGACGCGGGAGCTGTTCTGCTATCTGCCGTCTTTTCCGATGGACAGCGCTGTGTCCATTGGGACGATGACGGCGCAGCGCATCCGGGTGCGCGATTGTCCGGCCGCCCGTGAGGCCGATTTTGCCGTGGCGATGTGGAGCGCGGCGCTGGAACCCCTGTATCCCCAGGGCGCTGTGCTGGGGGTGCGGCGGGGGCGGGCGCTCCATGGTGAGATCGGTGTTTTTGCGCTGGGAGAAGCGAGCTATGTCCGCCGCCTGTATCAGGCGCGGGGCCTGTGCCGCCTGGACACGATCAACCGCAGCGTATCCAACGTTACGGTGCGCGCGGGAGACGTACTGCGGTGTATCGGCGTTGTCACCGGCGTGCTCCAGGCGGATACGGGCATAGAGCTTCCGTGACGGATATGATAAAATGAACGCACACCGGCCGCCTGCGCGGCCGGCAAAACACGGGAAAGAGCGGGGAGGCACGGCGTATGATACAACAGACATTGTTTGGGGAAACAGACACGGGGCGGCCGCTGGCCAGCAGGATGCGCCCGCGCACCCTGGAGGAATTTGCGGGCCAGAGGCATCTTCTGGGCGAGGGCAAGGTGCTGCGCCAGCTCATAGACGGCGACCGTGTGCCCTCCATGGTGTTCTGGGGGCCGCCTGGCGTGGGCAAAACGACGCTTGCGCGCATCATCGCCAACAGGACGAAGGCAAATTTCATTGATTTCAGCGCCGTGACAAGCGGTATCAAAGAGATCAAGGAAGTGATGCAGACGGCCGAGGCGAACCGCCGCTTCGGCGAACAGACCATCCTGTTCGTGGACGAGATCCACCGCTTCAACAAAGCGCAGCAGGATGCGTTTCTGCCCTTTGTGGAAAAGGGAAGCATCATCCTCATCGGCGCCACCACGGAAAACCCTTCGTTCGAGATCAACTCGGCGCTTTTGTCCCGGTGCAAGGTGTTTGTGCTGCACGGTCTTTCGGCCGGGGAGCTTACGGAGCTGCTGCGCCGGGCGCTGACAGACCCGCGCGGCTTCGGCGGCAGGCGGGTGGAGCTGGCAGAGGGCATGCTGGAGATGATCGCCAATTTTGCCAACGGGGACGCGCGCACGGCGCTGAATACGTTGGAGATGGTGGTGCTCAACGGTGACATCCTGCCCGACGGAAGCACCGTTGTGCCCATGGAAACGCTGGAGCAGTGTATATCAAAAAAATCTCTTTTGTATGATAAGCACGGCGAGGAGCACTACAATCTTATCTCAGCGCTGCACAAATCCATGCGCAACAGCGACCCGGACGCTGCGGTATACTGGTTGGCCCGGATGCTGGAGGCGGGGGAGGACCCGCTGTATGTGGCGCGCCGCCTGGTGCGCTTTGCCAGCGAAGATGTGGGCCTGGCCGACAGCCGTGCGCTGGAGATCTGCGTGGCGGCATATCAGGCGTGCCACTTTTTGGGTATGCCGGAGTGTACGGTACATCTGACGCATGCGGCGGTGTACCTTTCCGCCGCACCCAAATCCAATGCGCTGTACAAAGCTTACGAGACCGCAAAAAAGGACGCTCTGGAAATGCTGGACGAGCCGGTGCCGCTGGTCATCCGCAACGCGCCCACACGTTTGATGAAAGAGCTGCACTACGGTGAGGGGTACCAGTATGCCCACGACGCACAGGACAAGCTGACAGATATGCAGTGTCTGCCGGATTCTTTGCAGGGCCGGCACTACTATGTGCCCACGGAGCAGGGCAGCGAAGCCCGTGTGGCCGAGCGGCTGGCACAGATCGAAGCATGGCGCGCCGCGCACCGCAAGCCCCGGGAAAAAGAATAAGAAGAATGTAACGCCCCGCGCCGTTTGTATACCGGCGCGGGGCGTTTTTTGCACACATGGCCGCCGGGCATATCCCACAGCGTCGGTGCATACCGTTTAACAAAACACCGGAAAAGGGGACGTGTCGCATGGAACCGCAGGAGACAGCGAAGCGGGAGACTGAGCCTGAGGAGGAAGCGCGCAGGCTGCGCTTCAATGAGCTTTGGCTGCAGGTCATTGAGCGTTCCGAACAGCGCGCCGCGCAGGCTCCCTGACGCGACGGACCCGCACCGGCAGAGGGAGGGGAATGGATATGCAGAGCAGGGCCGCGGGCGATGCGCCGCGCGCCGCCATTTACTGCCGCCTGTCGGAGGAGGACGCGGACAAGGCAGACCCCGGGCAGGACAGCCGCAGCATCCAGAACCAGAAGTCCATGCTGGTACGGTACGCGGTAGAGCAAGGCTGGCAGATATACAATATTTACAGCGACGACGATTATACGGGCAGCGACAGGGAACGCCCCCAGTTCAACCGTTTGCTGGAGGATGCGCGCAGGGGCTGCTTCGACATCGTGCTGTGCAAAAGCCAGAGCCGCTTCACCCGCGAGATGGAGCTGGTGGAAAAATACATCCACGGCCTGTTCGTGGAATGGAGCGTACGCTTTGTGGGCTATGCCGACAACGCCGACACCGCAAATCGTGGCAACAAAAAGGCCAGGCAGATCAACGGGCTGGTGAACGAATGGTATCTGGAGGATATGTCCCAGAATATCCGCACCGTGCTGGACGCAAAGCGGCGGCAGGGGGAGTTCGTGGGCAGCTTTGCCTCTTACGGATACCGGAAGGACCCGCAGGACAAACACCGCCTGCTTGTGGACGAGCCGGCGGCGGCGGTGGTGCGGCGCATCTATGCGCTGTACCTTTCCGGCTGGGGCGCTTCACGCATTGCGGCACAGCTCAACCGGGAACAGGTGCCGAATCCAAGCGCATACAAAAAGCAGAACAACCCGGCTTTCAACCGGGGCCGCTCCACCGCGCTGGCAGAGCTTTGGAGCGATTCCACGGTGCTGGGCATCCTGAAAAAGCAGGTGTACACAGGAACCACCGTGCAGCATGTCAACGAGAAAATCAGCTACAAAAGCAAGCGCCTGCGCCGCCTGCCGCCCGAGCGCCGGGCCGTGGTGCAGGGAACCCATGCGGCGGTCATCGACACGGAAACATGGGAGGCCGTTCAGCGGAAGCTGGCGGAGGGGGGAGCGGAGCAGCGCAGGGAAGGCAGGCGGGACGCGCTGGCGGGAAAATGCCGCTGCGCGCTGTGCGGCGGAAAGCTGCAAAGCAAATACGGCCGTGCGGGAAAATACCTGCGGTGCCGCACCCACGCTGTGGCCCCGGAGCGCTGCCCGGGTGTGAGCATCCGGCGGGACGAGGCCGCGCAGTGTGTGCTGGAGGCGCTGCAGGCCTGCATGGCGCGGTATCTGGACCGGGAATATCTGGCGCGGCATCTGCGTCCGCCGGAGGCCGCGGCACACAGGCAGGAACAGCTGGCGCTGCGCGCCGCCCGGCTGGAGCAGGCGCTGGCACGCCAGCGCGCCTGCCGCAAAACGCTGTATGAGGACCGCGTGGACGGCGCTGTCACGGCTGCACAGTTCGCGGAGCTGAGCGCTGCGTTTGAGGCGGAGATCGCCCGGTTGGGAAAAGAGCTGGCGGCGGCGGAGCGGGAACGCGGTGCGGCGGCGGAGCAGGCGGCGCAGTGCGTGACGGCGGAGCAGCTGGTGAAAAAATATGCCCGGGCCGATGTGCTGACGGACGAGATGGCCGAATGTATGGTGGAGGCCGTGCTGGTGGGCAGGCCGGAGCGCCAGCGCAGGCCCGTTCCGCTGGAGATACGCTGGAGGTTTTGACCCGCGCAGCGCGGACGCAGCGGGGGAGAGTACATATGCCGTCCCGCCAGGTGGCATTCCCCAATGACGGCAGACGGCGTCAATGACGCTCCGGCCGTAAAAGAGGCGGATATCGGCGTCGCCATGGGGATCACGGGGACGGACGTGACGAAGGAGGCTTCGGGCGTCGTCATCCTGGACGATAATTTCGCAACCATTGTGGCCGCCGTGGAGGAGGGCCGCGTCATCTACCAGAACATCCGCCGGTTCATCCGGTTCCTGCTCACTTCCAATTTGGGCGAGGTGCTGGGAATGCTGTTCGGCATGCTGCTGCATCTGCCCGTGACGCTGCTGCCCATCCAGATCCTGTTGGTGAACCTGTTCACCGACGGCCTGCCCGCCATCGCGCTGGGCATGGAGCCGCCGGCCCGCGACATTATGAAGCGCAAGCCGCGCCCAAAAACGGAGGGATTGTTCGCCCACGGGCTGGCGCGCACCATCGTCATACGCGGCATGATGCTGGGCATGGCCTCCTGCGGGGCATACTGGGCCGTTCTAGCCACCAGCGGAGACCTGATCGTTGCCCGCAGCGCGTGCTTTTTGACCATTGTGTTTTCCCAGATGCTGCATATTTTTGAATGCAGGGGAGAGGGGCTGGATTTCCGTGGCAACCCGGCGCTGCTGGCGGCGGCATTTACCTCCGTGGCCGCAACGGTAGTCAGCGTGTATCTGCCCATGGTCCAAGGCTTTTTCGGCACGGCGGCCGTGCTGGGCGCGGACCTTGTGCCTGTTGCCATTGCGGTGCTGGCGGGGCCGGTCATCATGGCCGTGCTGCGGCGCGTCAAAAAGCTGTTCCTGTAAAAAAGCATCGGAGCGCGCCGGACGAATTCTTCGTCCGGCGCGCTTTTTCGTGTACAGAGTGTTTTTCCCGTGTTTATTTCCCTGTTTCCGTGCGAATACTAACAAAAACGGAACATTGCGCATACAGTGGCGGGAGGGCGTTTGCCGGGCCGCGGGCGCAAGGGAGGGAACCACTTTGGAAAAATTTATCAAATGGAGCTGCTTTATCACGTCCGGATGCGTGGTGATCGTATTTATCTTCGCATTGTACATCGGCACGCTTCTGCCCGACACCTTTCTTGTGACGGCGGGCGGGGACATTGCCATTGCGGGCATGCCGTTCGTGCGCGCGGCCGCGGCCGCATCCACAGGCGAGGTGGCGGGCCTTTCGGGGGGCTCGTCCTATAACGCGGATCTTACCATCGCGGGAATCGTGCCGGTAAAGACCGTGCGCGCGCAGGTGGTGGAGCGGCGTGTGGTACAGGTGTGCGGTACGCCCTTCGGCATCAAAATGTTCGCCAACGGCGCGATGGTAGTAGGCTTCAGCGATATTTACACGTCCACGGGGTATCAGAATCCGGCCAAAACGGCCGGCCTGCGCATGGGCGACGTTATTACCTCCATCGCGGGGAGGGACACCAAAACAAATGAGGATGTGGCGGCGGCGCTGCAGGGACTGGCGGGCGCGCCCGCCGAGGTGGTCTATGTGCGGGACGGCGTGGAGAAATCCGTGCTGCTTACCGCTGTGAAGGATTCCACCACCGACAGTTGGCGCACAGGCATGTGGGTGCGGGATTCCTCCGCAGGCATCGGCACGCTCACTTTTGTGGACAACACCACGGGCACTTTCGCGGGCCTGGGTCATTCCATCCACGATGTGGATACGGGCACCACGATCTCGCTGCTCAAGGGCGAAATCGTGCCGGTGGAGATCACGGGCGCGGTGGCGGGCAGCGCCGGCAGCCCCGGCGAGCTGAAAGGCCGTTTCCTTACCAGCGTGCCGACGGGGACCATCACCGTGAACGGCGAGACTGGCGTTTACGGCAGTGTGAAAAGCTATATGAAAGGCATCGAAGCAGAGGTCGCTCTGGCGCAGGAGGTCAATACCGGAGATGCGGAAATCATTACGACCATTGAAGGCCAGGAGCCGAAGCGTTATACCGCCGTCATTGAAAAAATCGCTCTTTCGTCTGACAATCCCAACCGCAACATGGTGGTGCGCGTGACAGACCCCCGCCTGCTCACCGCCACAGGCGGCATCGTGCAGGGCATGAGCGGCAGCCCCATCCTGCAGGACGGCCGGTTGGTGGGCGCGGTGACGCATGTGCTGGTAAACGACCCCACCCGGGGCTACGGCATTTTTGCGGAAAATATGGTGCAGTCTGCAGATGCCGCGGCCCAGCGCGAGGCGGCGTAAAAAAAGCGCGAAAAAGCCCGGGATGTGCGGTGCTGCGCGTTTTTGGGCCGGAAACAGCGGCTTTTGCCAAACCACTGTATTTTGTGTCGAAACAGATTTTTCTTACCAAATATGGAAATTTTTTCATGGAAACTGTTGCATTATATGGGAATATATGGTAGAATTTAGGTCGTTGAGGAAATGAGCGGGAAACCCTCGAACCTGAGAGAAATAACCATATGGAGGAACGAAAAAATGGAACAAGTTAAACTGCTGATGACGGAATTATCCCCGGAGCTTACCAGGCTGTGCGCCGAGACGCTGGCGGCGCAGGACATCGCGGTGACAGTGTGTGAAAAGGACGGTGCGAAGGCGCTGGCGGCCCTTTCGGCGGAAAAGCCGGATGCCGTGCTGCTGGATGCGTTCATGCCTGGCCTGGACGCGCTGACGGTAAAACAGCGGTACGACGAAGCAGGCGGCGGAAAGACCGTGTTTTTCGTCACCGGCAGTTTCACGGACGATGCGCTGGAAAGCGAAATGATGAAAAAAGGCTTTTCGTTCTACTTCCAAAAACCCTTTGACCCCGAGGTGCTGGCGGCGCGTGCCCGCACGGCGGCGGGCCGCCATGCGGCTGCACAGCCTGTGGTGGACGACGAGTGCACCGTGACGGAGATCCTGCACCAGATCGGCGTGCCTGCGCACATCAAGGGCTACCAGTTCCTGCGGGACGCCATCCTGATGACAATGGAAAACCAGGATTATATCAACAGCGTTACAAAGCGCCTGTATCCGGAGATCGCAAAGCGCAACGGCACCACGGCCAGCCGTGTGGAGCGGGCCATCCGCCACGCCATTGAGGTGGCGTGGGACCGCGGCGATGTGGACACGCTGAACAGCTATTTCGGCTATACGATCCACAACCTGCGGGGCAAGCCGACGAATTCGGAATTCATCGCCATGATAGCGGACAAGATGCGGCTGGACAAAAAGAGCCACCGCACGGCGTGAAAACGGTTTGACACAGCCGTTTTTGAAGCACAGCGAGAAACGGCGGCAAATGCGGTTATACAAGATTTACGGCCGTGAGCCAACATTCAAAACGATAAACTGTTTTTGACAGAACCTATAAACTCCTTGATTTATTGGGTGTGGACCGCCCTGTAATGAGAGGAGTTTTTTTATGTTGGAAAACCGTATCAGTGAATTTTTGATTGTTTGTACAAACAAGGGCTTATCACGAAAAACAGTTGGCAGCTATGAACAGGGCTTGAGAATTTTTGAACGGTATCTAAGGGAAGAAAAAGGGATTGTCCAAGAAAAACAAATCAAAAATATTCATATTCAAGAGTATATCGCTTATTTGCGTGAGCGTGGTAAATATACAGTGGTGCGGGATGAAAGAAGCCGCAGAAGCAATCATCCGCAAAACCGTAAGGATTTGGGGGATTTGCTTTCTGCGACTACGATAAACAACTATTTGAGAAATTTAAGGGTTTTCTTTAATTGGCTGGTAGAAGAAAGAATCATCAAGGAATGCCCTGTCCGCAGGACCGATTTTCGGAAAAATCCCCGCAGGCCGCTGGAATATTTGGAAGATAGTGATTTTAACAAGCTGATTAACAGCATGGATACTTGTGCCTTTAGCGAGGTGCGGGACAGGGTGATTATTCAACTTCTTTTGGATAGCGGAATGAGAATAGGAGAATGTTTGAATGTAAAGGACAAGGATTTGAGCTTAGAGACAAACGCTATTTTTCTCCCGGCTGAAAATACAAAAGGAAAAAAGGACAGATATGTGTTTTTTGGAAACAAAATGGCACGTCAGTTGCGGCAGTGGCTACAATTTAGGGACAGATACAAAACCACCGATTTCCTTTTCTGTACGAATGAGGGAAAACCCTTACAGGTGAGCAACTTTGAAGCCAATGTAAGAAAATATAGCAAGAGAGCCGGACTTGAAAACATTCATCCCCATGTGTTAAGAAATAATTTCGCAAAGCGGTTTCTAATGAACGGCGGCGATATTTATACTTTGTCGCGAATATTAGGGCATTCGTCAGTGATTGTCACCGAGCAAGCATATTTGGATTTGATCGAAAACGATTTGAGAAAGAAATATCAAGAATTCAGTCCGTTAAGCAAAATTAAAAGCTACTATTGAACTTGCTTGAAAAAGTAAAAAGTAAGTATGAAAAAGTAAGAACGAAGCAATAACAGAGTAATAACAAGCATCAAAAAGTAAGTTTTGAGTAAGCTGGTAGGCCGTTGGCCTACCAGCACCAAGAGGGAATGTGGTGGGAAAAGTTGACAGGGCGCGCGCTGCATCCCGTGATAGCATAAAAAAGACGTGTCGCAGATGCGGCACGCCTTATTTTTTATCTTCTTTTAATCCGAGAATATAATCAGAGGAAACATGATAGTAGTCGCATAAAGTTATTAAATGCCGGATGGGCATTTCACTGGCACCGCGTTCATATCGGGCATACATGGTTTGAGACGTTCCCAATATTTCCGCGATTTCTGTTTGTGTTTTGTCTGCGTCCTCTCGCAAATTGCGAATAATGCGGATATAATCCATGTATACCACCACCTATCGAAATTAGCGTAGCATAATAAACATATTTACTATAATAGAGATGGTATCTAATATCTTTATGGGCTCGTGGCATGTTTTTACTATTTGTGGCACGTCCCTATTGATTTCAAGGAGGAAGGAAAATGGCACTTATTAAGTGTCCTGAATGCGGAAAAGAAATATCAGATGCAAGTGCGGCATGTATTCATTGTGGCTATCCGCTGAACAAAAATTCGGGTATACAAGAGACAGAGGCACCAAATGTTGAAAGCAAAGAAAAAGAAATTCCTAAATTGGGGGATGAAGGAGAAAAAACTAAGACGGGATGTATATTGATAGGCGTTGCAGCGATAATACTATTTTTCTTTATGATAGGTATTATTGGAGAGAATGATTCATCTTCTGCCTCTA
>QFCE01000230.1_pt1 | contig 67685 bp, 67 predicted proteins | sample 5346091 | NCBI WGS metagenome assembly QFCE01 (sample SAMN09062252, study PRJNA434731) | Human gut metagenome, whole genome shotgun sequencing project. | isolation source: stool timepoint A chromium assembly | host: Homo sapiens | collected 2015
TTTCTTTAGCAGATATGAATTTAGAGATTAATTCTTCATTGGAATATTTGCAAATCTCACTAACAGAATCCTCCAAAGCTTTAATTTCCACTTTTTCAAAGCATCGAGTTAAAACAATATCAAGCATCTGCATTTGAGCGTTATTAAATGTTTAAGTAAAGATTGTTCAATTTCTTTGATAATGGTTTCTTTCATACTAATAACCTCCATTACCAACCTCACTCCAACCATTACTCAACTATCCAAAATATTTTTGCATTAAACTATCAAATAATTCTTGTGTTTTATCCAGTGACTGCTGCACCGCTAATTTTGATTTATCGACTTGTTTAACGAAATCGGCAAACTCATTTTGAAGATCAAGAGGAACATCAATAATCATTTCATTATGAAATTCATTCCGATTTAGCGTTGGTACGCCAGTACCAGAAGCAAATCGTTGTAGTTCATAAAATTCTAATAAGTATTTAAGATATATAATATTGTTATTATAAGTATTAATAGAGTAAAGTGTCGTATTTAATGGCCAAAAAGGATGGGCATAATAGTAAACTTTGCCGAGAGTTCCTGACCTTCCAGTTATTATTCCACTATTACTTTTTGCTTCATTATGATATCCAACAATTCCATTTGAACCCCAAACGGGAATCGTACTATTCTGAATCCTGTTTTGTATCGGTAAATCATGACCTCTTTGAAGTTTTACAACCTCAATAACTTTTTTAACAACGAAATTCTTATTATTGGTAATAGGGTTTCCAAACATCTCGACAAATCGGGCTTTGATCAAATCATCAAGTTTACACAGTTCTCGCTTACGTAAAATTATAACATTCCAACATTTTCTGAGATTTTCTGCGCGTTTAATTTGCTCTTCTATTAAGGGTAAACTTATTTGTATATCACTAACTATAGATTTTGATATTTCTTTAAATGTTGCTCCTCTTCCTAGTGAATTCAGATATTGCGTATTTCTTTTAAGAAACCAATAGAGATAGATATTATTTATTCGCTCTGAACAAATTAAATTTTTAAACCCCTGATTACAATACATTTCTCTCCCGGCAATGGCAACCTTCCCTATTGGTGCACGTGATGATAGTATTACTGTACCAGGTGGAAATGATTTTAATCCCGTGTCTATGACCGCTTGCCGAGTAATCTTTCTTACACTTTCATTGATTATAATTGTATCGTCAGACAACTCTGCTGGAGTAATCCAATTGATATCACCGTTCCAATATTTAGAGCAACTAGTGTTTGGTGTGGTTCCCGATACGATTTCACATATATCACCTAACTTAAACTTATTAAACACTTTATCCCCACAAATCCGAATTTATCATTCAGATTTTCCTCCTTTCTATTCCTCCAGTAAAGCCTTTAATTCTTCTAAATTCTTATCTATTTCTTTGTTTAATGCCACAATATCCACAAGTATTTCATGAGTTGGCGCATACTCCACTTTTTCATACACGACTTCTTTATATTTGTTAATAGAAAGATCATAGTTGTTATTCACAATTTCTTCTTTATTGACAAAGAAGCTTTGATCTGTACGTTTTCTATCAATTTCTTTATCAAGGTTTTTAAATCTATTAATGATATCTGGAATATCATTTTCTTTGACTATTGAACGTTTATCATCCAATGAAAAGCCGTCAGCTTTCATATCATAGAACCAGACTTTATCTGTTCCACCGTGACCTGTCTTCGTGAAAATGAGGATTCCTGTAGAAACTCCGGCATATGGCTTAAATACGCCAGACGGCATGGAAATGACAGCTTCCAGTCGATTTTCCTCAATAAGCGCTTTTCTGATTTGCACATGAGCGTTGCTTGATCCAAACAAAACTCCGTCTGGAACAATACAAGCGCAACGACCGCCAATCTTTAACATTCTTATAAATAAAGCCAAGAATAACAACTCAGTCTTTTTTGTTTTAGCGACTTTTAACAGATCGGATGATACGGATTCCGCATCTAATGTGCCTTTAAACGGAGGATTGGCTAAAACTAACGAGTATTTATCCTGATCCAAATTTTGATCCGAAAGACTGTCCCGATACTCAATGAAAGGAGATTCTACCCCATGTGTCATCATGTTCATGGCTCCAATTCGAAGCATCGTTCGATCCATATCAAAACCATGAAACATATGATTCATGTAGTGATCTCGATTTTGCTTATTCATTAAAATATCATTTTTATAAGTGTCGATAAGATAAGTACTGGCTTCAACTAGAAATCCTGCGGTTCCACAAGCAGGATCACAAATCGTATCTTCTGGTTTCGGATTTACTAATTTGACCATCATTTCAATAATATGTCTTGGTGTTCTGAACTGACCATTTCTACCTGCTGTCGCAATCTTCGACAAAAGATATTCGTATACATCTCCTCGGATATCTTTTTTTTCAGATTTGCTCATAGAATCATAAATATCATCCAGTGAATCAATGACCTTAGATAAAACTAAAGGAGTTGGTAATTTAAATATCGCATCATCCATGTATTTTGAATACGCACTGTTCTTATCAGCATGTAGATTCTTAATAAAAGGAAAAACCCAATCTTGCATAATCTCATACATCTTGCCAGCAGGAAAATCATGAAAAACTGACCATTTAAGTTGATTCCCATTAATTGACCTTTCACCAATTTGAACTTGGTCTGAGAAAATACTTTTGAAAGGTAAACCCAATATCGCATTTTCTTTTGCATTTTTATTATCTACATCATCTAAATCACGAATGAACATTAGATACGTTATTTGCTCAATAACTTCTAACGGATTGGTTAAGCCACCTGCCGCAAAGATATCCCATAAACTATCAATCTTATTTTTTAATTCACCTGTAATCATTATTCTTTCTCCTCATTCCAAATATAGGAAGTATATCTTCCTCCGCTAATCTTGATGATTTCTCCTTTATCAACTAATTCAATTAAAGCTCTTTGAATCGTAATCTGACTGATGTCCGGACATTGTTTCATAATCTCCGCTTTTGTAATCTTGCCCACATTTCGTTTGATAATTGCGCGTACCCTTTCAGGTTTAGAAAATCCGGATTCAATCAGAATTTGGACTCGTGAAGAAAAATCGCGATATGCGGCGACAATGGCACCTAGATAATATTCAACAAAGGGTGTATAGTCATTATTATTTTCATGCCAGCCTAGCGAACTTTGCTGCAAAGCTTCATAATAGCTTTCTTTTGTAGTTTCAATTAGCTTTTCGATGCTGATATATTTGCCGACAATATAGCCTGATTTATACAAAAGTAATAATGTTAGTAATCGGCTCATTCTTCCGTTGCCATCATTAAACGGATGAATGCAAAGGAAATCTAAAATAAACATGGGCATCAAAAGAAGTGGATCAACATTATCTTTCAAGGCTTGATTGTATGCATCACATAATTCATCAATAGCTTCAGGCGTTCTCCATGATTCGACAGGGCGAAATCTGATTTTACTATTCCCTTGAGAATCCATTTCAGCGATGATATTATCGACATTCTTATATTTTCCACCAATGCTTAAACCTGTAAACTTATACATTCCTCCATGCAGCTGTAAAAAGTAATTTGATCGAATCGGAATGTAATCATAGTTTTCGTGAATCATATTTAATATGTCCCGATAACCCGCTATTTCTTTCTCATTTCTGGTCTTAGGCATCGTTTTATCCATAACAATTTTCTTTAATCGCTCATCAGATGTATAAATACCTTCAATCTTATTCGACGCGTCTACACTTTGAATCTTTGCAATTTCAACAAGATCGCTTAATTTATCTGCATTGGATTCAATAAACAGATTTTGTTCCCCTTTATATTCATGAATAGTTGTCAATAAGGAAACAATTTGAGGTGTCAATAAACTTTTCGATAACTCGCTATATTCAAATTTTTTCATATCCGTCTCCTTTCTGCAGAGAAACATCAATAAGTCCAGAAATCAGAATTCCTATTTAAACGAATTTAGAATTTATGCTTTCCGACAGTTTCATTATAGATTCAATATTATCAAAAAGCAATTCAATTTTATCATTTTTTGAATTTTGATATAATTAAAATCTAAAATGATAAAATTGAATTGCTAAAAAAGTGAACTTGAATTATTAGATTAGGACATCGTTGCGTTTAATCATGCCATAACTTTACTTAATTAAGGTCTCATAATAGATATGAGATTGGTTTTCGGTTTTTTTCACCATTTTACGCAGTCTTTTTCCAAACCGTCATAAAAATCAATGACCACCTCATATGTAGTTTTATTGCTGATGGATCATTATTACCATAATCAGGATCTTGATCATCACACATATAGTCTATAAAAGATTTTTTTTTGACCGGGTTCAGTACTATATTATCATAGCATATCTTTTTCTTACCTTTTACGATGGCAGGGCAAAACAAAATAAGAAGATTCATCAATTTCCTCTACAATTGCATAATTCATTATTCCGCTCACCTTCCTTGGCTATTCTTAAAGCTTACTTACTAAAATCTTTAACCAGTCCTCAGAGCTTAACAGATCTACATAATTTTTTAAAGCGTATTCTGAGCGCAGCAACGTAATACCAAAGAACATATCGCCCCTATGTATTCGATTCTTCAAGCAGCCAGTCAATAACATTCACAACTTTAATTCCATTGTAATTTCCGGGTGTAAAACGATCCAAAGTAAGAACAATTTTCTCATAATTATCCTGAATATTTTGCAGAGGCCTCATTTCACGATTAAACGTCTCTTCCGCCGTCATGTTCACTGCTACCTGAATATAAGTGATTATATCCTGTTTTTGAGCTACAAAGTCAATTTCTGTATTTCCCAGTTTACCGATATACACGCGATATCTTCTTCGTAGAAGTTCTAAATATACGATATTTTCAATCGAAAAACCGAGATCATAATTCTTTCGCGGCAGCATCACAGTCCGAAGTCCTAAATCCACAAGATACCATTTCGCATTAACCTTCAGTAATTGTTTTCCTACGACGTCAAAACGATCTGCCTTGTAAAAAATAAACGCTTCTGACAAAGCTTCCATGTAATCGCTCACGGTATTCGGCGAAATTTTTCTGCCGCTGGAAATCAGCGTATCTGTTACCTTTTTAGCGGATACCGGACTGCCAACGACACTCGCCAAATAACGAGCGATTGTAAGCAATAACGCGGCATCTGTTGTTTTTCGCTGATTCCCGTCGTTATTTCTTCGATTCTGTCGTTCTTCAATATCTTTTACAACGACTGTATTCAGAATTCCTTCCAGATAATCCGGAGCTTTTTCGGATATCTTGTTCACTGTGGCAAGATAAGGAAAGCCGCCGTTACGCATATAGTTCAAAAATGCCTGATCGAGATTCTCTGGTTTTTGCGCTTCAACAACTTCCTTGAAGGATAAAGGCAACAACGTAATTTCAATATAGCGGCCTGACAATAAAGTAACTAAATCACCAGAAAGTAAATAAGTATCGGAAACTGTTATATAAATATCCACATTTTCCTTTAAAAAGAGACTGTCGACGACTTTTTCAAAAGCTTCTACTCTTTGAATTTCATCAAGAAAGATATAGGTCCTTTCTATTTAAACAAAGCCGCTTTTGAATAGATGCATATAGTGCTCTTATAATCTAACAAAGGCTTCGTTCTCTCCAAGCTTCAAAATTGATCGAAACAATTTGATCTTCTGTTACTCCCTTCTTTTATCATAGCGTTCCTGCATTTGCTTTAATAGTGTCGATTTTCCGCAACGGCGAATACCGGTGATCACCTTGATGACTTTTTCATCTTTCCAGGCTGAAAGCTGTTCTAAGTATGTCTTTCTTTCTATCATGATCGTCCTCCACTATACGTTCTCATCGTAGCCTGAATTCAATTTTTATAATCGATAATTCTATTATTACTCCTATGGGTGGATTGATTTCTATTATGATATCTGGAATAGCCCTATTCAATTTTATCATTTTTGTAAATTTGATATCATTGAATCTCCAAATGATCAAATTGACTGCTTATTCATCCCTCTTTAAGCTTTATAAACTGATCGCCGGGCTGTATCTCTGCAGTCCGGCGACCTGTGTCTTTATATCCTTATGTCTAAATAAACTGATCCAGCGCCTGTTCGACCTCCGGCATTTTCTTGACCTGCGGGTCCGCATAACGCTTGCCGCGGGCGACCACCATGCTGACCTTCCTCAGCGCTGTTAAATCTTCCAGCGGATTCTTTTCCGTGACGATGAAATCCGCACACTTGCCGACCTCGATGGAACCTGTCTGATCATCGATTCCCACCAGCTCGGCGTTGCGTTTAGTCGCGGTATACAGCGCGAAAGCGTTGGAAACACCGCAGAACTTATGGAAGTAGTTGACTTCCCGCCACATATCGTAATGCGTGATGTACGGACATCCCGTATCCGTGCCCAGGCCGACCGGAATGCCGTTGGCCAGACATTCCTTCGCGCATTCGACAATGCCGTCAAAAACGACCTTGCCGTTGTACTGTTCCATTTCTGAAACATGACTGACAGCCCGGTCAAATAACGCATAAGGCAAAGCGGGCGACAGTGTTGCCACCTGGCAGGCCTTGCGGTCTTTGAACAGCTGGATAATCTCCGCGCTCGGCATCGCGCCATGCTCGATCGTATCGACGCCGTTTTCCAACGCGACCTGTACGCCCTGCGGACTTTCCACATGCGCCGCTACCTGCAGACCCAGGGCATGGGCTTCTTCACAGGCCGCCTTCACGATTTCCGGCGACATTTTCAATTCTCCCGGCTCCCCTTTGACCTTCGCGTCCAGCACGCCGCCGGTGATCATCAGCTTGATCAGATCCGGCTTGTCCTTGGCGATCTGACGAACAAAAGACCGCGCCTGTTCCGGAGAGGTCGCCTCATACGCCAGCGATCCGGCCATGTGGCCGCCTGGTACAGAAATCGCCATATTTCCCGCCAAAATCCGCGGTCCGTCGATTTTGCCCGCCAGCACCGCGTCGCGGATTTTCGTATCAACATCCTCAACGCCGCCGACCGTGCGGATCGTCGTCACGCCGCTCATCAGCTGTGTCTTTGCATACCCTTCGCACATCTTCAACATAATTTTGCGCAGGAAATTGTTGCTTGTCATCAGCTTGACCAGTTTCTTCGGATCACTCTGCTTCTTCTTCGGCTTGCCGTTGGCCGGCAGATGAACGTGCAGATTGATCAGCCCCGGCATGATGTACTGCCCTTTCAGATCGACGACCTGCGCGCCTTCATAAGCGGACTGCTGCGGCTCGACCGCGATAATTTTTTCCCCTTCGGTAATCACGGCCATCCCCGTCTGCGGTTCCATGTTCTCGGAACCATCTAACAGGATTCCATGGATATAAACTGTTTTCATAAGTCACCCTTCCCTTTCCTATCATTATAAGAGTTTCTTTTTCAGATTGAAACCGCTTTGCGAGAGAATGGGGTCAATAACTGCCGATCCCTTTCTGAAACTCATGAAAACAAATCAGTTCTACGCCGGTTCCCGTCTATTTTTCTTCCTTCCGTCTGGCCCGGGATTCAATCCCTTTAATCTTCTTTTTGTCAAGCTTGATTAAAAGATCAGTGAAAACATGAAAAACGACGACCTTTCCTTTTCAGATCAGATCGTCGTTTTCTTTGATTATTTAAGATCGTTTTTCACTGAGATCCGGTTGATCGCTTTTTTCAAAGCCACCTCCGCCCGGCGCATGTCCATATTCGGATCATCCAGCCGCGCTTCGGCGCGTTGCTTCGCTTCCTCGGCCCGGCGCAGATCGATTTCCTCTTTGGACTCAATCGCGTCAGTCAGGATCGTCGCCAGATCGTTTTCAAAATATAACAGACCGCCGGCGACCGCGTATTCCTTGCGGCCGTCGCTTTCTTCCGTAATCATGCGGGAGATGGCCAGCGGCGTGACCAGCGGTACGTGACGGGATAAAATTCCCAGCTGACCGACAGTGCTGACCACATTCAGGATGGTGGTATCCATTTCCTTCGCCAGTCCTTCCGGCGTCACCACGCGGCAGTGGATCATATGCTACTGCCCCAGCTGGCGGGCTTTCTCCGCCGCTTCTTCAATCGTGCCAACAAACATAAACGCCTGTTCCGGCAGATCGTCATACTTGCCTGCCAACAGCTCTTTGAAGCTGCGGACCGTTTCACTCAACGGTACATATTTTCCCTTATACCCGGAGAACTGTTCCGCGACATGAAACGGCTGCGACAGGAAGTTTCGTGCCCGGCGCGCCCGGTTGACGATTTTCTTGTCTTCATCCGACAATTCGTCCATTCCCAGGATCGCGATGATATCCTGCAGCTCTTTATACCGCTGCAGAAGCTGCTGGACACCGCGGGCAACTTCGTAATGTTCGTCGCCGACAACCAGCGGATCCAACATGCGGGAGCTGGATTCCAGCGGATCCACCGCCGGATAAATACCCAGCGCCGCAATCGAACGATCCAGAACCGTCTTGGCGTCCAGATGGGAGAACGTCGTCGCCGGCGCCGGGTCGGTCAGATCGTCCGCCGGCACATAGATTGCCTGAACCGACGTAATCGAACCGCGCTTGGTCGAGGTAATGCGTTCCTGCAGCTGACCCATTTCCGTCGCCAGCGTCGGCTGATAACCAACCGCTGACGGCATCCGGCCCAGCAGTGCGGAAACTTCCGAACCCGCCTGGGTGAAACGGAAGATATTGTCGATAAACAACAGGACGTCCTGACCTTCCTGATCGCGGAAATATTCCGCCATCGTTAAACCGGACAGCGCCACGCGCATTCTCGCGCCCGGGCTTTCGTTCATCTGACCATAGACCAGTACGGTCTTGTCCAGAACGCCAGAGTCCTTCATTTCGTGATACATATCGTTGCCTTCACGGGTTCGCTCGCCGACCCCAGCCACAACGGACATGCCGCCGTGTTCCTTGGCAATGTTGTGGATCAGCTCCTGCATCAGCACGGTTTTGCCAACGCCGGCGCCGCCGAACAGACCGATCTTGCCGCCGCGGGCATACGGGCAAAGCAGGTCGATGACCTTGATGCCGGTTTCCAGAATTTCCGCAGACGTCAGCTGTTCCTCAAAGGATGGCGCGGCGCGGTGAATCGGCAGTTTTTTATTTGGTTCCGGCAGTTCGCCCAGACCATCGATCTCATCGCCCAGGACGTTGAACATCCGGCCCAGCACCTGCTGGCCTACCGGCACGCTGATCGGTGCTTCGGTATCAAGGCAGTCCATGCCCCGGACCAGACCATCGGTGGAAGCCATCGCGATACAGCGCACGACGTCGTCGCCAATATGCTGAGCCACCTCGACGGTGATGCGCTGGCCTTCGCCTTTCTCCACCACGATCGCGTTGTTCAAGGCCGGCAGCTGACCGGCGGCATAACGGATATCCACAACCGGTCCGATGACCTGTACGATTTTTCCAATATTTTTAGCCATAAATTCTCCTTTCGCTACGAGGCGTCCGCCCCGGCGACAATTTCTGTGATTTCCTGCGTGATCGCCGCCTGACGTGCCTGGTTGTACTGCAGCGTCAGCTTGTCGATCAGCTCGTCGGCGTTATCCGTCGCGCTTTCCATCGCCACCCGCCGGGAACCTTGTTCCGCGGTTTTGGTCTGCATGTGCGTGCTGTATAACAACGAGCGGACGTACATCGGGATTAACGAATTCAGAATGGCGTCCGGCCCCGGTTCAAATAAGGTTTCCACCTTAAACTCCCGGCCTTCGCGTTCCATCGGACTGACCGGCAGCAGCGTCAGCAGCTGCGGCGTAAACGTTACGGCGTTGACAAACTGGCAATAGAGAATCTGAATCTTGCCAATCTCACCGCTGACGTACAGTTTCAGCGCTTCATCCGCCAGATCGTTAAACACATAGAAATCAACATGATCGGAGCCGATCGGCTCGCGGATCAGATTAAATCCCTTCTGCCGCAGCGTGCTTGTGCCTTTGGTTCCGATCACGATCATCGGATCCTGCGGATCCAGAACTTCGCCGGCCATCCGCAGCAGATTGGCGTTGTACGCCCCGCACAAACCCATGTCCGAGGTGAACATGAACGTCAGCGTCCGCGGCGATTGATTTTTCTTTAAATAAACGCATTCGCTTTCCGGGTTGTTCGCCAGAATCTGACTGACGATCTGGCGCAGTGTATCCGCGTATTCCCGGTTCTTTTCCATCTGCACACGCTGTTTCTGCAGCTTGGCGTTGGCGATCAGTTCCATCGCGCTGGTGATTTTCCGGGTGGCGCTGACGGAACGGATGCGTCCCTTTAACGCTTGCTTTCCCTGCGCCATGGATTACATCCCACTGATCAGCTGAAACTGCTGCAGATATTCGTCCATCGCCTGTTTCAGCGCGGTTTCCAGATCGGCGTCGATCTTCTTTTCCGATTCAATCCGGGCGATCAGATCGGCTTTATCCTGAGCAAAGAACTTGTGCATGCCTTCCTCGAAGCCCTTGATCTGTTCAACCGGTACATTTTTGAGATACCCGTTCTTCGCGGCAAACAGCGACAAGACCTGCTGACTCATCGTCAGCGGAGAATACTGGCCCTGCTTTAACAGCTCAGTCAGCCGTGCGCCGTGATCGATCGTCGCTTTGGTCACCGGATCCAGGTCGGAACCGAATTGAGAGAAGCTCAGCATTTCATGATACTGGGCCAAATCCAGCTTCAGCGAGCCGGAAACCTGCTTCATCGCTTTGGTCTGCGCCGCGCTGCCGACACGGGATACGGACAAGCCGCTGTCGACGGCCGGCCGCACGCCGGCGTTGAACAGTTCCGTCTGCAAGAAAATCTGACCGTCGGTAATCGAAATGACATTGGTCGGAATGTACGCCGAAATATCGCCGGCCTGGGTTTCGATGATCGGCAGCGCCGTCAGGGAACCGCCGCCCAGCTCGTCGTTCAGCTTCGCCGCCCGTTCCAACAAACGGGAATGCAGATAGAAAACGTCGCCCGGATACGCTTCACGTCCCGGTGGTCTTCTTAACAGCAGCGACATGGTGCGGTAAGCGACCGCGTGTTTGGAGAGGTCGTCATAGATGATCAGGACATCTTTGCCCTGTTCCATCCATTCCTCGCCGATCGCACAGCCGGCATACGGCGCCAGATACTGCAGCGGCGCCATTTCGCTGGCCGTCGCCGCAACGATCGTCGTGTAGTCCATCGCGTCGTGCTGACGGAGTTTTTCCATAATCTGCGCGACAGTGCTGGCCTTCTGACCGATCGCCACATAAATACAATAGACGTCCTGTCCCTTCTGGTTCAGAATCGTATCGACCGCGATCGCCGTCTTGCCGGTCTGACGGTCGCCGATGATCAGCTCACGCTGGCCTTTGCCGATCGGAATCATGGAGTCGATGATCTTCAAGCCGGTCATCAACGGCTGATGCACGCTTTTCCGCGTCATAACGCCCGGCGCTACCCGTTCTACCGGACGGGTCTTGTCGCTGGCAATCGGGCCTTTGCCGTCAATCGGCTGGCCTAATGCGTTGACGACGCGTCCCAGCATGCCGTCCCCAACCGGAACCTCGACGATCCGGCCGGTGCGTTTGACTTCGTCGCCCTCTTTAATCAGCGTGTCGTCGCCCAGCAATACCGCGCCCACATGGTCTTCTTCCAGGTTCAGCACCATGCCGTAAACATCATGCGGGAACAGCAGCAGCTCGGAGGACATCGCTTTGTCCAATCCCTGAATCAGCGCGATGCCGTCGCCGACACGAATGACATAGCCGACATCGTTCGACTGAATTTTATCTTCATAGTGCTTGATCTGTTCTTTGATCAGCGCACTGATTTCTTCAGGTCTTAAACTCATTCTCTCACCTGCTTTCCTTCAACAGTTCACTTTTCAGTGATTCAATTTTTGATTTCATGGAGCCGTCAATGACTTCATTGCCGATCACCACTTTAATGCCGGAAATCAACCGCGGATCGACCCGGTTGGTCAGTTCCAGATTCTGTCCCTGCCGCTTCGCCATCGCTTGTTCGATGCGCGTCACGTCTTCCTTCGCCAATTTGCGTGCGGAATAGACAACCCCTTCCGCCACGCCGCGCTCGGCGTTTTCCAGGCTGATAAACTGACGGAGAATCTCAACGGTATGCTTCGTTCGTTTCTTGTCGATCAGCAAATCGAGGAAATGCACGAGCATGCTGTCAACTTGTCCGGCAAACAGGGTGTTCACCATCTGTTTTTTTTCTTCCGCGCTGATCTTGACCGCATTGAAAAAATCAAGCAGCTGCGGATTTTCTTCCACGACGGCCGCTAAGCCGCGGGCCTGTTGTCCCCAGCGGACCAGTTCCCCGCTTTCCTTCGCCAGCTCAAACAGCGCCTGTCCGTACCGTTCAGCGACCTGACTGGCCATACGCGCTTACTTCCTTTACAAATTGATCGACAGCCTGACGATCGCCGGCCTCAATGCTCTTTTCTCCGATCAGCTTCTCCGCGGCGCTCATTGCGACTTCGACCATTTCCCGATGGATTTCACTCTGCATCTGCGAGCGCTCCAACTCAATCTGGCCGCGCGCCCGGATAATTTGATCGTCGGCTTCCGTTTTTGCTTTGCGCACAATTTCTTCACGCACGGACTTGGCTTCCACCGTCGCCTTTTCAATCATCGTCTGGGAACGGGTTACCGCTTCCTTCAATTCCTGACGGGCGTTTTCGCGATCCTGCTGCGCCTGTTGGCGGGCCTGCTCGCTGGCGGTCAGCTCCTCCTGCATCTTTTCGGCGCGCCGGTCCAGCATGCCTGTGATGCTTTTCCACAAAAATTTCTTGATGACCAGAAACAGCACCAGCGTGGAACACAGCTGCGTCAGCATCGTGATCGGATTGGGAAGCAATTGGCCGATTACATCAATATCAATCATATCTTCCCTCCTGCTCTATCGTTTTCACACACGTGTCTGGTTTAGAAGACGAAGATCAGCAGGATCGCTACCAACAAGCCGTAAATGGCGCAGGTTTCTGACAGTGCGATACCCAGGATCATCGTCGAACGAATCTTGCCTTCCGCTTCCGGGTTGCGGCCGATCGCCTCAACGGCCTTGCCGGCGACGAAACCTTCACCAATACCTGTCATCATACCGGTCATAACAGCCAGACCGGCGCCGATTGCGATTAAACCTTTTGCGATATCCATAATTTTTTCCTCCTAATAGTTATGCTTTTTTCATTTCTTCCGGAACTTCATTACCGATAAAGACCATCGTCAGCGTAATGAAGATCAGAGTCTGGATAAATCCGGCGAACAAATCAAAGTAGAAATGCAGCGCCGGGGTCAGGATCGGAGCGATAAAGTTAAACGCCGATCCGACAGGGAACAATAAAATTAATTAAAGCGGTCGAGCACCATGACGTAAAGCTGTAAACCAGGGACATAATAATGCCTCCGCACAGCACGTTGCCAAACAGACGCAAAGACATCGACAGCAGCGTTGAGAATTTACCGAAGATATTCATCGGCAGAAAGACCGGAATCGGTTCGATAAACGAATGCATATACGCCTTGAAGCCGCCGGCTTTGAGCTGCGCAATCTGGACGAGCACCCACGTGATAATCGTCAGCATCAGCGTGACGCTGTAATTGCCTGTGGGAGAAGAGAAGCCGAACAGGCCCAGAATATTGCTTAAAAAGATGTAAATCGCGATCGTCGTGACATACGGCGACAGATTTTTAGCGATCCGGGGTCCGACATTGTCCTTCACCTGGTTATCAAGCGTTTCCACCAGCATGATCGCCAGCAGGACCAGCCCGTGCGGTTTGGCCAGCGGATCGGTCTTGTCGATTTTCTTCGACAGCGCGATCACCGCCAGACACAGCAGGATGGTGACGCCCAGAATGACGAAGACATCCGACTGGATCGTCAGGTGCAGCGGTTTACCCATCTTTTTCCCTCCTTTCTAAAACAGAATCAAGAATCAGAACAACCTTCATCAAAAACAGGCCGCCGGCCGCCGCGAAGATGTTGAATACCTCGGGAACCAGCGCCGCGATCAACAGCGGCAGGGCCATCAGAAGATAGCTGAATAAAAAATGTCCGATCAGGCCGATTTTCCCCGCTGCCTGCTGATCCAGGACCTGATCGCAGAACATCGTCGTGCGCCAGTACAGCAGTGCGGAAATCGCCGCGCCCATGACATAGCCGGACGCGATCCGCCAATCGGTCAGAACGCCGGCCAGTACGACCAGGCCGGACAAGACCAGCGCGATTGAAATGGCTTGTTTACGCATACGTTTTCCTTATTTCGTTTTTGTCAGCTGCCACAAAGCCCCGAACGCGCAGAGCGCGCCGCAGACCAGGCCCCCGATTACACCCCAGGGGCTTATGCCGCAGACATGGTCCAGCGCCAGTCCGATCAGGGTCGGCGCCAAAATTGACACCACGATGGTGAAGCCCAGCGTCAGCGCCTGGACGGTACTTTTCACTAGCGGGTGCCGAAGATCCGGTCGCCGGCATCGCCCAGTCCTGGAACAATGTAGCCTTTTTCATTTAAGTGATCGTCCAGCGCCGCCAGATAGATATCGACGTCCGGATGGGCTTCCTCAACGGCTTTGACGCCTTCCGGCGCGCCGACCAGACAAACCAGCTTAATCGTCTTGGCGCCGCGTTTTTTAATCATGTCGATCGCCGCGACGGCGGATCCGCCGGTCGCCAGCATCGGATCCAACACCATGTTGACAGCGTCCGGCATCGTGTTCGGGGAACTTGGCAAAATATTCGTGCGGCTGTAAGGTTTCTTCATCGCGGTACAGACCGATAAATCCAACCTTGGCGGTCGGAATCAGATCGGTGATGCCGTTGACTAACCCCAGTCCGGCACGCAGGATCGGAATCAGAACAATTTCCTTGGACAGTTCTTCCGTCTGGCATTCGCAGATCGGCGTTTGGATCGTCACCGGCTTGGTCGGCAGATCGCGGCAGATTTCATACGCCATCAACCCGGCGATTTCATCCAGATTCTGACGGAAATCCTTGGTTCCGGTTTCCACCTTGCGCATCTGGGCCAGCTTGTGTGTGATCAGCGGGTGATTCAATACTTTCAACATAAGCTCTCTCCTTATTCTGTTAGCGTTATCACGGTTATTATACCATTGACTCTTATCAAAATACAAAGGATTCCAGCTCACTTTCTCGTGAGTTTTCGCACGACCTCCTTTTCGGGATATCATTATACGCGAAAGGTCCGGCGGCAGGACATAGACAAACAAAATCTTTTGTCGGAAAAGCGGACAAACACCCCTGTTTTGTCAACGGCTGGACATTCCTGGAGCGGGCAAATTGAAAGCGGTCACAACTCGAACTTGTTTTTCCTGACAAACTTCGCTATGATGAAGTCAGTGAGGATAAACTATGGATAAACCTGTATATGTAATTGGTCATAAAAATCCTGACGCCGACTCAATCTGTTCGGCGATCGCTTACTCGGCGCTGAAAAACAAGCTGGGCATCAATACCGTAGCCGCCCGGCTGAGCGCGGTCAACAAGGAAACCTTATACATCCTGGACCGGTTCCGGCTGCCGGTGCCGATGCTTTTGACAAGCGCCAAATGCACGCTGGCAGAAATCGACATGGATGAAGCGATGCTTTTAAGCAAAGACACAACGATGAAGGAGGCGCTCGACGCAATCCTGTCGCGGAAAAACAAAGGGAATCTTTGTCGTGGACAAGAAGCATCATCTGGAGGGCATCGTTTCCGTTTCCGATCTGACAAACCTGTGGACCGCGGATGAGGAAGCGTTGGAGGATCTGATGAGCCGGGTGCCGTTAGCCAACATTTTGAAAACCACGCGGGCTTCCCTGCTTTATGAAGCGCCGTTTCATCCGAATGGGAAAGTTCATCTGATGCCTTCCTTAGGCCAGAACAGCAACATCGAAGCGGGCACGATCGTGATCGTCGGGAACAACCCGGAGGTGCAGCGCTCGGCGATCCGCCAGAAAGCTTCGTTAATTTTGATCTGCGGTGAGAACTGGGTCGATTCGATCACGTTGGAAATGGCGAAACAGGAACAGGTTTCCATCCTGCATACGCCGCTCAGCGCGATCACGGTGGCGCACAGCATTTTCCAAAGTCCGAGCGTCGCGGAGATCATGACCCGGGAAGTCGTCGTGTTCAGGACCAGCGAAACGGTCGACGGGGCCAGTCAGCGGATTGCGAAGACGCGCTTCCGCACGTACCCGGTCGTCAATGAAAAAGAGGAAGTGATCGGCGCGATCTCCCGGTATCACTTGTTTAATTATCGGAAGAAACAGCTGATTTTAGTCGACCATAATGAAAAAGAACAGAGTATTCATGATCTGGAATTTGCGGAGATCATCGAAATCGTCGATCATCATCGGTTAGGCGGGATTGAAACGCAGAGTCCGATCTCCTTTGTGAACCAGATCGTCGGCTCCACCTGCACGATCGTCGCCAATCTCTACGAGCAGCATCAGATTGAGATTCCCGCGCAGATCGCCGGGGTTTTGTTAGCCGGACTGCTTTCCGACACGATGAATTTAAAATCGCCGACCACGACCGAGATTGACCGCATCACTGCGGAGAAGCTGGCGCAGATTTCCGGCGTTGACCGGCAGACCTTGTCCGAGGAGTTGGTCGGAACATCGGATTCGTTGATGAACAAATCGTTCCAGGAATTGATGTATGAGGATTTCAAGGAGTTCCGGATTCAGGACAGCAAGGTGGCGATCGGACAGGTTGTGTGCCGCTGCCCGGACGAATATTTACAGATCAAGCCGGATTTTCTGGCGTATCTGGAAGAGCAGAATCTGCAGCATCATTATGATCTGTTGTTGATCTTGTTTACAGATCCGAAAGGTTCCGGCTCCCATTTCCTGTATACGGGGTAAAAAAGGCTGGGTTATTGAGGAAGGGATTTAAGACTGTGCTGACGAATGGGTTTGCGCCGGGCTTCATCTCACGAAAGAAACAGGTGCTGCCGGTCGTGATTGATACACTGAACAAATAAAAGTCAACTTAACTTGGGGACATTGGCTTGGCTGTGTTTTTTATCACTTAACTCCAACTATCCCCTTTTCATATCTCGTTGTCAGAAAACTACAAAAGGCGTTTAACCTGCTTTCGGTTAAACGCCTTTTACTGTTAATTCAACAGCCAAGAAGAACGGCTAAGTTGAACAAATTTTCTCAAATTAACCGCTCAAACAATCATCAAATCTTTTGCGTCAATTCGGTTTACTGCAGTGCATTTTCCACTGCATGACAAATCGCGTTGGAAGTCATTGTTGCGTTGGTCACTGCGTCGACCTTGCTGGATTGCGCTTCAATGATTCGCGTCGGCATTTGCTCGATCGCCGGATCGCTGATGCCCTCCGATTCTTGATGCTCAACAATTTCAATCTTTGAAATTAAACCCTTCTCCACGGTGACTTTTACTTTGACCTCGGCGTTCATGCCTTGCGCCGCGCCTTCGTATTCGCCGTCAGTCAAATCCTTGAAATCCTGGCCCTCAGTTTTATTTTCTGTCTTTTCAAACAAGGATAAATCAAACATGTTCGCCGCTGGCTTTACTTCATAGCCTTCAGCCAGTGGAAGCGTCATGATGTTGCGCCCGGTAATTCTTCCCCAGGTCACCGCGCCGTTCATACCGACCCCCGGCGCAATGGTCTTGCCCCACATCTGACCGACAACCTCGCCCCCGGCATAAAGACCCGGAATGACGGTTCCCTCATCCGTAACGACCTGATTATTTTCGTTCACGCAGATGCCGCCGCGGGAAGAAAGAACGATTGGCTGCAGCTTAAGTGCATAATAATGATCACCCTCAATTTTATTGACCGCTTCAACGCGGTTTTCATTAGGCTTCACTTCAAACTCGCGGCCAAACTCATCCGGTACGCCGGCCTCTACCGCCGCGTTATAATCCTCAACGGTCTTAACCAGCGCGTCCGCCGGAATCTGCAGCTTCTCCGCTAACGCTTCCAACGAATCCGCTTCGACTAAGCGAGAACGATAAATTCCGCCTTCTTTAAACGAATCATACGCACCACGCAGCGTCCCCTGCGTATCTTCCAGAATTTTATCGGTAAAGATTTCAAACATGTAGCTTTCCGGTTGCGCCTTCAAACCGGCGTTGCGAACCTCGTCGTCCCAAGCACATTCGTTAATAAACCGCTTGCCGTCAAGATTCACCAAAATACCGCCAGTATAATAAGTTCCCGTCGATCCGTTCACGCCCTGCGTCGTGGATCCTTCGTTGATCATTCCCTTCGGGTAAGTTTCGATCCATCCCATTGCTTCTTCCGTAATGCCAGCACCGACCTCCTGCATCATTCTAAGGCCGTATCCATCATCGCTGGATAATGCGGCTGAGATTAAGTTTTGCAGATCTGTCGAATAAGCTTCAAACAGCTTCGGGTTTGCGGCATATCCGCCAGTACTCATAATCACGCCGCGCTGTGACTGAAACTGATATGTCCTGCCGTCCGTTCCAATGCCTTCCGCGCCGCAAACCTGACCCTTTTCATTGGTGATCAGGCGAGTTCCGGCAACCGAGGTATAGACGCGAATCTGATCTTTTTTCGCCAGCTCGTTCAACATGACTTCGATCGCCGGATTTCCCAGCTTCGAATCCTCTTTTGGCAGCGGAACATAAGTCCGATTGTATTCATACGGCATATGTCCCGGATTGACAATGACCTTGTTGCCTTCACTATCTGTCATAAATGGATAGTCCTTAACACCCATCTGATAAATCCACTCCCAGGCTTCTGTCGCATTTTTCGCGTAGCTCTCAACAAGGTACTCGATAGGATGACCGCCGTTAGAGTTGCCAAATTTTAAGATTTCCTCCGTATAACGCTCAACTGAATCTTCCGTCAATCCTTGTTCTTTTTGAAGTGTTGTGTTTGCTGCTGAGAACTGCCCTGTTTTCATCCGCATAAATCCGCCCAATTCCGGAAGTTTTTCAACCAGAATCACACTTTCCGCTCCCTCTTCAACAGCGGTCAGCGCGGCGCTGATCCCCGTTCCTCCACCGCCGACAATAACGACCTCCGCGCTATCGGTTACGTCGAATTCTGTGTTTGACGGCTGATCTGCCGGTTCTTTGGGGGCCGTTGAACAGCCGTTCAGCGCCGTGCATGCCATCAAAGTGCACAACGCCGCCGCAAGATGCTTCATTCCTGTTTTTTTCATCTTTCAATCCTCCTGTAACTACGATATACTATTTGGTAGTTCATTCACATATGCAATTCAGTCCTTTTTTGTGATTTTCATGCTGAACGGCCACCGTAGGAAGCCCTCGCTAAAAACGGGCGCAATAGAAAGAGCAGGATTTGACGATGAAGCAATCATTACGCTTAAATTCATATCGAATCCAAAAGGATTCCCTTTCCGCCTATCTGGATCCGCTTCGTCTGGATATAGACTATTTTACAAACTGGCCAAATCAAAGTGGAAAAGTACTGCGGAACATTGTTGGCACGCACATTAAAATTATTATTTTGAAAGAGGGCTTCTGCGAGTTTGAATTTCAAAACCGCCGTTATCAGCTCCATGGCGGCGACTGTCTGATTATCCCGCCCTATACCGTATACAGCGCCATAACTGGCGAGGCTCCGCTGAATTCTTATGAGCTGTTTTTTAACGTTTATCCGATCACCCGCGAACAGGAGCTTCTCACGCAGTTAAAAATCGACAGCGTTTTACTCTTTGCCAATCTCATTACGGAGTTCGAATGGCAGAGCTTCAGCCACTGTTACGCCAGTCTGCAGGCAGGACAGGCAGGCAGCTACGCTCAATTAAAAGCTAATCTTAACTTACTGCTGATCAAAATTCTGCGTCGTCAGCCTTCGCTTGAAAAAGTTCCGCGAACGCAAATCAAGGAACAGACCGTCGTAAACAATGTGCTAATCTATTTAAATGATCATCTCAGCGAGCCGATTCATGTCGATGAGCTTTGCTCCACCCTGGCTTTGTCGCAAAGCTATTTATATCGCTGCAGCCGCAACGTGATGAACTGTTCAACCGCGCAGCTGATCATCCGACACAAGCTAACCCGCGCAAAGCAACTTTTAAAGGATCCGGAGCTATCCGTTCAGAACGTCGCTGAATTGATTGGTTATGATCCGCTTTATTTCAGCAGCCAGTTTAAGAAATACTTCCTGCTCTCGCCGACACAATACCGTAAACAGCACTTTCCCAATCATGAACAGGATCCTTTAATTTCACAATAAATTCGATTGACAAGCAGAAAGCTGAGAGCGCGGCGATGATTTCAAAATCAAAAACCAGTCTTTCTCTTTACCCGCTGTTCTTAATCAGCTTCAGGCAGAAATAGAATTTTCACAGAAAGAAACAGACAGGCTAAAGCGATATATACCGCTCTAGCCTGTCTGTTTCTGCGTTAACTTAAATTAAAATAAGATTCTCGTTCACAAAGGCAATCGTTTTTTTATCAGAAGGACATCTCAAAAGATCCGCAGGTTACTGAATTTGCGTGAAAAAACGTTCTCCATCCCTTTACGCTGCATCTAGGCGTGCTTCTCCAATTCCGCGATCTGAGCAATCCGGCGCTGATGCCGTTCTTCGTTGGAAAACGGTGTCGTCAGCCAGACTTCCGCGATCTGCTCGATCAGCTCCTGGCTGATAATCCGTCCGCCCATCGCCAGAACATTGGAATCGTTATGCTCGCGGGTCAGCTTTGCGGTTTCCAGATCATGCACATGCGCGCAGCGAATGCCCGGCACTTTATTCGCGACGATGCTGACGCCGATCCCCGTTCCGCACATGACGATGCCGCGGTCCGCTTTTCCATCCGCAACCGCTTTCGCGCACGGATAAGCCACTTCCGGATAATCGATGCTTTCCTCGCTGAAGCATCCGAAATCTTCAACCTCGTAACCTTCCTGAATCAACTTTGCTTTCAGCGCTTCCTTATTTTTATAAGCGCCATGATCACAAGCCATTGCAATTTTCATCTTCACCGCTCCTTTTCCTATTTTTTCACTGATAATTCCTTAAATTGAAGCTTCCAGATCTTCCAGCTTAATCGGTCCCTGCCGTAAGATTTTCAGCTCATCGCCGGTCGTATCGCAGACCGTACTGGCCGTGCTCGCGCCGCTTTCGCCCAAGACGACTGCATCAATCCGGCCATCCAGCTGCTTCAGCACTTCTTCTGACGTCGTACACGACGGCTGTCCGCTTAAATTGGCGCTTGGCACTAACAGGGGAACCCCGACACGATTGATGATTTCCAAAACAAAATCATCGTCCGGCATCCGGATTCCAATCGTCGGGAATCCATTGGTCACCAATTCGTCAATTTCCGGTCTTTTCTTAAACACCAGCGTCAAAGCTCCAGGCATCCACTGGTCGATCAATTTCTGCGACCGCGCGTCGGTAACGGCAACCCGTTCGATCTGGGCTTTCGACGAAACCATCATTGGAAACGGCTTGGTTTCCGGTCTTTGTTTCGCTTCCTTCATCTTCAGGATCGCTTCTTTCAGGTCATAACGAACGGCCAATCCGTAAACGGTATCCGTTGGGAACGCCACGACGCCGCCGCGGTTTAAAATTTCTACAATTTGAGCGCTGTCCTTCTTAGTTAAGCGCTGTGTTTCCATAATTTCACCTGATTTCTTTTTCCAGATTCATTATATCGGAATTTCATGATCTTACAACCCTGTTCCCATCGCAAACTACTGAATTTTCTCAACTTTTTGCCGATCTGGGGACAGAGCGGTTAAACGAAGTGGCTTTATAAGTCTATCCCTGAAAATAGCGGGAAGAACGAGTGAAGCTTTCCAGCATCAAATCCAGATTTAGTAAATCATGATTTAGTAAAGGACTACCGTTTTTTTATGATAAACTATGAAAGATCGTTCCATTTTCTTCTTTATATCTATAAATAAATAACAGCCAATCGAAGCTCAATTAAAATTTGCTTAAAAAGCGATAACGAAATTTCTTGTTGGCCTCAGTCTGAGCGTTGAAAAACACCGCTCGTTTAGCGATTGAAACCTTATTGAATATGATCTCTATTACAGAATCCGCTTTCCCCCTCGCCCTCCTCAGTCAATTCATTCCTGACATCCCGCTGTCAGGATATTCCTATTATAATAAGATAGAAACTGAGGATTCTCTGTTGATAGCTTAAACAACACGGGAATCAAATGATGACTGGCAATCATGATTGTCAGTTCAATATAATATCAGGAGGAGCTTGTCCATGAATATCCGTACTGAACTCGAAAATACTGTCGGCGTTCAACCCAGGATCCAATTGAACGATGTAGACCTGAATCCCGCGCACATCCGCGCTATTCTGATCAATGAAGTTGTTCCCGCCGATCCTCATCAGGACTTCTATGGATCCCGCGAAGCAGATTATCTCACAACGACGTTTGCGCTTTTCCGCGAAGCCGGCCTGCCCGTCACCACGATCCAGGATTTATTGGATGCCGGTATTTACATCACCAACGCCGTAAAGATCCCCAAAACAGAATCAACGGTAGAAAACAGCGCCATCGACGTCAGTCTGCCTTATCTAAAGAAGGAATTATCGCTTTTCCCCCAGCTGAAGGCGATCCTGTTAATGGGCGACGTCGCCAAGAAAGCCTTTAACAAAATAACCAAACAAACGATAAAGAAAAACATTGTGCCTGCCATTTCTACTTACAAGCTCCGCAATTCTGAGCTGTATTACGGTGATATCCGGGTTTTTCCTTCTTACATCATGACGGGGAAAAACATTCTGATCGAGAAATCCAAGTTTGCGATGGCCGCCGAAGATATCCAACAGATGTTGAAACTGATCCAGGATTAATCCCTTTCGCTCTATCCTTTTTAAAAGTCTGGCTGCCAATCTTTCAGGATGTCATTCTATACTGGAGAATTCCTTTTCGATCACTCATTCCAAGGATCGCAGAAATGGAAGCAGAAAAAAGCACAGGAAGGGAGGCCCTGTGCTTTTCAACACGATTGCATCGAGCTGTCGTCAACTCCGGCTGCAATTAGGAAATAATTATTTTTGAAAATCTTCGATCAGCTGCTTATACCAGCCATAGCTTTTCTTCGGAATCCGCCGGCAGTTGTCCTCAAAGTCGACGCGCACCAGCCCATACCGTTTCTCATAGCCGTTCACCCAGCTGTACAAATCCATCGTCGACCAGGCATAATACCCCCGGACTGGACAACCTTCCTCCATTGCGCGGAACATAAAATCAATATAGCCCTGCATCATCTCAATCCGCTCATCGTCCTGCACGACGCCGTTTTCATCCGGCGTTTCATAACAGCCGTGGCCGTTTTCCGTGATATAGACGTCAATGTCGCCATACCGTTCGCGGATTTCCCGCAAGGTGTTCAACATGCAGCGCGGATAAATTTCGCGCCCCCACAGATTACGCTTCGTCGAGGGATCGATCGTTGTTTCATACCAATCCTTAATCCGGATGCCTTCCTTCGCCGCCGATCCCGCGCCGCGGTTATTGTGGAAAACTTCGGTTTCCCCTTCGCTGTAATCCGTGATGTAGAATCGATTGTAGACATTCAGCCCCAGGAAATCGACTTTCCCTTCCGCCAAGGTCAATGCATCCTCAAACCGCACATACGAAGTGTCGATCCCGTTTTCATTCAGCCACGGAAGCAGCGCACCCGGCAGTTCGCCCTTGATCGCGCAGTCCAGAATCAGCTTGTTGTAGAACAGATCGGCGATCATCCGGATCCGCTGTGGATGCTTCGTCTGCGGCGCAACCTCGACGTTGCTGCTGTCATGCACAATCCCGATTCGCCCGTCCTGATTTAACTTCCGATAGACCGCGACAGCTTTCGCGCTGGCCAGCGCTTCATGATAAAGCGTCTTGAAATAACGGTCAAAATCCAGCTTGTGGTTCGGCGGATAATTGCCTACGATATTGCTGCAATAAGCGTAATATTTCGGTTCGTTGATCGTCACCCACAGCTTGACCCGGTCGCCGAACGCCTTGAAACACACCTCGGCATATTCGGCAAACGCCTCGACGATTTCCCGGTTCGCCCAGCCGCCCTGCGCAGCCAGCGCCTGCGGCAGATCGTAGTGGAACAACGTCACATTGGGAACCACGCCGTTTTCCAGGCAGCAGTCGATCACCCGGTTGTAAAACGCAATCCCTTCCTCATTGATCCGGCCCCGGCCTTCCGGCAGAATCCGGCACCACGACAGGGAAAAGCGGTAAGAGTTCTGTCCTCCGGCCTTTAACATTTGAATATCTTCCTGATAATGATGATAAAAGTCGCAGGACACATCGCCCGTCGCGCCGTTGATGTTGAGCGGGCTTTCATGGGAAAACACATCCCATTCGCCAACGCCCTTGCCGTCCAGATTCCACGCGCCCTCGCATTGATAAGACGCTGTCGCGCTGCCCCATAAAAATTCAGATTTCTGCATTGTTTCACCTCCTGTTTTTTTCTTTTTGATTCGTCATAAGCCTGAATCCGGTCTGCCGCTTCATGAATTGTTTTTCATGCCCGCCGGCTTCCCGTTGGTTTGTTACAGATCCTGATGCTCCTCGATAAACTGCTTATACCAGTAGTAGCTTTTCTTCGGAATCCGCTTCAGCCCCTTCTCATAATCCACACGCACCAGGCCATAGCGCTTCTTATAGCCATTGATCCAGCTGTAAAGATCCATCGTTGACCAGACATAATAGCCCATGACGTTCACGCCCTCGGCTTTAGCCTTCAGGATCTGTTCCAGGAAATCATGGAGGAACTGGATCCGGTCGTCGTCTTCAACCCAGCCGTTTTCATCCGCAACGTCATAGGCTCCGTGACCGTTTTCCGTAATATAGATAGGAATATCGCCATATTTCTGCTTCCGCTTGATCAAGGTGTTGTAGATGCACTGCGGATAGATTTCCCGTCCCCATGGATTCAGCGGAACCCGCGGATCGGTATCGGACTCGAACCAGCCCTTGACGGTCTTGCCTTCCTTCGCCGCTTTGCCGGAACCGTCGTTGTTCCCGGCATTGTTGACGGTCGCACAGGTTTCTCCCGATACATACGGCTTGACCAACAGCCGGCTGTACGCATTCTGACCGAGGAAATCAATCGTGTTCTCCCGGATCAGCGTCCGATCTTCCTCCTTCATAAACGACAGATCGATGCCGGAAGCCTTCACCTTGTCGATGAGCTTCTGCGGGATTTCGCCCTTGATCGCCGGATCCAGCACCCAGTCGTTGGTAAACAGATCACCGTTTTCGACTGCCTCGCGATGCGCCGGCGTATCCAGCACGGATTCAGCGCTGCAGGAAGCGTGCACCAGCCCTATTTTGGCGTTCAGCTTCAGCTTGCGGAATTCGCGGATCGCCTTGGCGTTGCACAGAATCATGTTGTAGGCACACTCGCAGAAATGCTGCATATTGACCTGTTCGTTCGGCGGATAATTGCCGACCATGTAACAGCACGAAGCGTTGTGCGTCGGTTCATTAATCGTGACATACAGCGGAATCCGGTCGCCGAAATGACGGAACACCGCCGCAGCGTAATAGACAAATTCATCGGAAATGCCCGGCCAGCACCAGCCCCCCTGATCGCCGACATAATCCGGCAGGTCATAATGGACTAAGGTCACATTCGGTACAATCCCGTATTTTTCACATTCCGTCAGAACCTTGTCATAGAATTCAAAGCCTTTTTCATTGATCACACGGTCCGCCTTCGGCACGATCCGCGACCAGCTGATGGAAAAACGGTATGTGTTCTGACCGCCCTCAGCCATCATCCGGATATCTTCCTGATAATGATGATAGAAGTCACAGGACACATCGCCGGTAATCCCGGTCGTGTTCTTCTCGCTGTGGCAGAATTGATCCCAGATGCTCGGGCCTTTGCCTTCCGCATCCCAGGCGCCTTCGCATTGGTAAGCGGCAGTCGCGCTGCCCCATAGAAATTTTTCCTTCATTTCCTATCCTCCGTTCTCTGATTTTTCAATTATTTAGGATTCGTTGCTGGACTTTTCCGTCAGTTCCAGATCCTGTCCGCTGCTGGCAATGACCTTTTGAAACCAGGCATAGCTCAGCTTGGGAATCCGCCGGCAGTCTTTGGGATCGTCATCCTCCCGGTCGACGTAGATCAGACCGTATCGTTTCTGATAGCCGTTCTGCGTACTGGCCAGATCAAACGCGCTCCAGGTGCAGTATCCGATCAGCGGTACGCCGTGCGCCAGCGCCAGCCGCGCCTGCTCGATCTGTTTCCGCAGATACGCAATTCGCCGGTCATCCCGGATCTCGCCCCGGGTATCCGGGGTTTCCTTCAATCCCAGGCCGCGTTCGATGATGAACAGCGGAAGCTCTGTGCGCTGCGCCACGTCTTCCAGGATCAGGCGGGTTCCCGCCGGATCGACTTCCCAGTCGAAGCCGCTCGTTCCCAGCTTTGGATTTTTAACAATTTCAAAGATTCCGGGCAGATTGAAGCCATATTTCATCCCGGTCGGATCCGCAAAGCTTGTGGCCGCGCCTTTTTTGACGGTGACCGAGGTATAGCTGCTGAACGAAACCATCGTCGCCAACCCGCTTTTTAAAGTTTCCGCATCCCCAGATTCCAGTTTCGGCATCGCGCCCAGCCGGGTTAACAGCGCCGTAGCCGGGGCGGAATACCGCCCGCTCACGGCCAGATCGAGATCCAGCCAGTTCCGGATCAATTCCATATTCATTGCGGCTTCCACATCCTCGGGATCCGGCGTCAGCGGGTAAACCTTCACCAGGTTCAGTGCCGGACCGATCCAGCCCGGATATCCGCGTTGATGAAACCGCCGGAAGACGCGGGCCTGCGCCAGCGTCCGGTAATGATTTTCCTGAAACGCCTGTGCCAGCGAACCGGTGGGCGAAAGCAGCCGATCGATCGTCAACAGATTTTGTTCGCAAATCGGCTGCCAGTACAGGACTTGCCCGGCGAAGTGATCGAACATCAGCCCGCAATAGTCCTCAAAGGCGTCGATCGTTTCCCGACATGCCCAGCCGCCCTGTCTGGCCAGCGCCCAGGGCAGGTCGTCATGATAAAGCGTGACGATCGGTTCTATCTGATTTTCCTTCAACAGCTTGATCAAATGGGTATAAAACGCCAGTCCTTGCGCGTTGACTGGACCGCGCCCCTGCGGCAGCACGCGGGACCACGAAATCGAAAAGCGATACGCCTTTAATCCCAGCGCTTTCAACAGCGCGACGTCTTCCTCCAGATGATGCAGATGATCGGAGGCGGTTCGCAGAATTTCCCGCTGACCCGGCCGGACATCCTGAACGGACGGGCCTTTGCCCTCGTCCAGCGCACCGCCTTCAAACTGCCAGGCACTGGTGGAAGCGGACCACAGAAAATCCACGGGGAATTGTCCGTTTGGGTTCATGGGCGGCATCCCATTCTTCCCTCCCAAAGACCGGCAAGGGGAGAAAAGCTCTGGGATTGCCGGGCGATGAACCGCTCCTGAACAGCGTTAAATTTCATCGATCGGAAACATCGGACGCAAGATTTGTTTAAACGGAATAAGCCGGGTATCCTGCGGCGTCGCCCCGCCGGTCAGCGACATGACGCACAGCTTGCCCAGAGCCTTCAGCTCCGGATGGATGTAGCCTTGCTTGACGATGAAAATATCATAGTCTTCCACGTTAATGCCGCAGGCGGTCAGCTGACGGATTTCGACAAACGAATGATTGTTGTCAGTGACCGCGATATCAATCGGTGTCCCCGGAAGCCGCACGGTAACAATCGGTCCGTAATCGCCTTCCTCGCCATACATCGCCGTTCCCGCCTGACGGCCATGATGCAGCACGACGACATCGAGATCGACCGGTTCGCTGTATGCATCCAGTCCCATCCCCAAATGCAATGTAACCTGTTCGTTCTCCGCACAGGCCATCAACCGGTGACAAGCGGCCGGATCGTTAATCGCAGCGAACAGAATGCGCTTGGACAACGCCGGCAGAGCCAGCACCTGTCTTAAAATGAACGTGTTCGCGCCCATTGCGCCGGAGGTAACGTTATCGCCGGAATCCGTGATGAAAACCGGCTTGCCGTCAAAGGCCAGGGCCATCGCCAGCGCTTCGTCCGGGGCCGCGGTGGTGCCGGTGTAGTGGAATTCATGGCGTTTGTTCCAGACGAATTCCGCCAGCTGATCGGCGATCGTTTCAGCATACGCCTGATCGGCTTCCGTCTGGGGAATCACGACGATCCCGCAGCCAGCCTCCGGACAGTCGTGACGCAGATAACCGACGTGCCACGAACAGCTTAAGATCCGCGGATCCTGTTCCAGCTGATCCATGAATTGGTTGATGGTTCGCACGGGTTCATCCAGCGAAACGCTTTGTTCCCCACCCAGAATCAACGGCAGCTTGCGGTACACCGGCCGGGCGCTCTGCGGATGTTCGATCCGCTCGATCAGCGTGCGGGCGGTGCGCTGCACCGTCGCCGCGATATCGGTGTGCGGCGCTTCCCGGTAAGAGCGGATAAACGTCGTGTTTTCCACATAGTCCCGCGTCAGATTGCCATGCGGATCGCAGGCGATCGCGATCGGCAGGTATGGCCCGGTCAGCTTGCGGATTTCCCGCACTAAATGCTGCTCGCCGCTGCCGATTTCCTCCACGAAGCTCGCGCCGTGCAGATGCAGATAAATCCCATCCAGCTCTGGCAAATGTTCGCGGACGGCATTGAGAATCCGCTGCTCGAGATAATCGAAACACCCCTTGCGCATCACGCCGCTGCAGCCGGCGTCGGCGCAGAGAACCGGGATCAGTTCGATGTCCGGACGGTCAAAGACATCACCCAGCTGCATGTGCGACAGCGCCTCTTTGCCAAAGCTCAGGGCGGTGTTTTCCAGATCGCAGAACATCGGGACGTGTTCGTTGGCTTCCAGGGTAAATTTAGCCGCGATTATTTTCATGATCTTCACCTCACATTTCATCGATCGGAAACATCGGCCGCATAATTCGTTTAAACGGAATCGACGCGGTGTCCTGCGGCGTCGCGCCGCCGGTCAGCGACATCACGCACAGCTTGCCCGCCGCCTTGAGTTCCGGGAAGATATAGCCTTGCTTGACGACGATCACATCGTAGTCGTCCAATTGAATGCCGGCGTCGGTAAACTGGTGGATTTCCACCATCGCCTGACGATTGCTGGCAACCATGACATCGACAGGCAGTCCCTTCACGCTGACCGTGACGCAGTAGCCGTAGGCCCGGTTGTGATCGCGGTACATAAAGCCGCGCAGCTCGCCCTTTGATTTCACGACGACTTCCAGCGTCACCGGAGCGGAGTATTCGTCATAACCGACGCCCAGTTTCAAGCTTGTTTCCGCTCCGTCCGGCAGCTTTGCCAACATTTCATAGGCGGCCGGATCGCAGATCGTCGCAAACAGGAAGCGTTTGTTCAGCTCCTTTACCGCTAAGACCTGACGCAGAACGAACGTGTTCCAGCCGGTTGCGCCGGAGGTGACATTGTCGCCGGAATCCGTGATGAACACTGGTTTTTCCGCGCAGTCCAGCGCCATTTTCAATGCTTCGTCCGGATGGGCGGTCAATCCCGTATAATGAAATTCATGGCGCTTGTTCCATACAGTTTCTGCCAGCTGATCGGCGATGGTTTCCGCATAGGCCTGATCGGCGGTGTTCTGAGGCACGACGACAATCCCGCAGCCGGCCACGTCGCAGTCATGCCGGATGTAGCCGACATGCCAGGACACGCTGCGGATCCGCGGATCGTGTTCCAGCTCGTCCATGTAGCGGTTGATTGAACGCACCGGTTCATCCGCCGATACGCTCTGTTCGCCCCCCAGGATCAGCGGCAGCTTGCGGTATACGGCGTGGATGTGCTGGCGGTCGTGAAGCAGGTCGCACAGCATCTGCGAGACGATGCGTTTGGATGCTTGGGCGTCGGTATGCGGGGATTCGCGGTAGCTGCGCAGAATCGTACAGTTGTCCACATATTCCTGGCACAGATTGCCGTGCGGATCGCAGACCACGGCGATCGGCAGATACGGGCCGGTTATTTCACGGATTGTTTTCAGGATGTGATGATCGCCGGAGCCGATCTCCTCGACTTCGCTGGCGCCGTGCAGAAACAGATAAATTCCGTCAATCTCCTGCAGGTGCGCCCGGACCGCGTCCGCGAAACAGCCTTCGATGTAATCAAACGCGTCTTTTGTGACGACGCCGTTGCCGCCGGCGTCGGCGTAGATCGCGCCTATCGTTTCAATGCCGGCCGCGGCGTAAATGTCTGCAACGTTCATCTTGCGCAGACAGTCCTCGCCAAAGGCCATGTCATAATGGTTGATCCGGGTTTTAGCCGGGACGTTGGCGTTGGATTCTGTGACGAAGGTTCCCATCAAAACTTTCATAGTGACTTCTCTCCTTATTTATTCTTGTTGATCCTGGATTTTTTCAATGACGCTTGTTTCTTTTCCTGCATGGATGATGAGCGGAAACGAACCGGTGCTGATCACCGGGCAATCGTTTCAAAGGATCGTTTGCGGGGATGACGATGCACGATCTTCTTCGTTGGCCAGCTGATAAAGCATGTCCAGCAGCACATTCGCGCCCGCCGTGCAGTCTTCGATCGGCGTATATTCTTCCTTGCGGTGCGAATAGCCGTTGACCGAGCGGACGAAAATCATCGCGCACGGGCAGACATCCTTGAAATTCTGACTGTCGTGGCCCGCCCCGCTCATCAGCCGGAAAATGGGCAGGTTCCGCTTTTCCACAATCGTTTCCAGCTGGTGTTTCAGCCGTTCATCGCAATCCATGCCATACAGAATATGCCGCAGTTCTCGCCGGACCTGAATGCCCTCGCTTTCCAGGCGGGCTTCCAACGTCTCGATTTCCCGCAGACAGGCTTCAATCTGAGCTTCGTCCAGACTGCGGATATCCAGCGTGAAGGTGACGTGATCGCAAATGACGTTCGTGGATCCGGGGAAGGTCTGAATGCAGCCGACCGTCGCGACGGTATAGGGCTTCTGACGGGCCGATTCCGTGATCTGACGAATCCATTCGGTCATCGCCAGCACCGGATCCTGCCGGTCGTTCATCGGCGTCGCGCCCGCATGACCGCTGCATCCGCTCAGCGTCACTTCATAGAAGCGCAGATACGGAATGCCTTCGACGATCCCGACCGGACATTGATTCTGTTCCAGAACCTTGCCTTGTTCGATATGCAGCTCCATGCTGGCATAAATCGGATCGATCTGACCCTGACGATACGCTTCCGGATGATATCCGCAGCGCTCCATCGCTTCCTTCAGCGTGATGCCCGCCGCGTCCTGAACCAGGAAATCTTCAGGCAGCGCCTTTCCAGTAACCGTCTTGCTTCCGATCATCCCGGAATTGAACCGGTTGCCTTCCTCATCACGGTAGCCGATAATCCACAGCGGCCGTTTCAAGTCTATTTGATTTTCTTTAAACGTCTGCGCCGCTTCCACGCCCGCCAACAGTCCCAGACAGCCGTCAAAAATGCCGGCGTTGCGCACGGTGTCGAAGTGGGAGCCGCACAGCACCGGCGCTAACGGGCTGCCGCCGGGATTGTAGACGCCGATGACGTTGCCGACCGGATCCTCATGCACGTCCAGCCCGGCCGCCTTCATTTCGCCGATCAGCCAGTTCTTCGCCTGAGTATCCGCGTCGGTAAAAGTCCAGCGGGTGACGCCGCCCTGCGGATCGACGCCGATCTGGCCTAACTGGTGAAGCCGGTCCCATAACCGTTGGGCATTAATTTCCATCTTCTTGTTCTCCTTATATTTCATCGATCGGAAACATCGGCCGCTGAATCCGCTTGAACGGAATCATCGCGGTGTTCTGCGGCGTCGCTCCCGGGGTCAGCGCCATGACGCACAGTCTGCCCTTCGCTTTGCACTCTGGAAAAAGATAGCCCTGCTTGACAACGATCACGTCGTAGTCATCCCAGTTCACGCCGGCGTTTTCAAACTGATGCTGCTCACACAGCACCTGCCGGGTGCTGCTGACAATCACGTCGATGTTCTCATCCTGCAGCGAAACAACGACGCATTCGCCAAACACCGCGTTGACGTCATGCAGCGCATAGCCCATCAGCTTGCCTTTGGCTTTGATCGTTCCCCGCAGCGCCACGCTTTCTGAGCAGGCGTCATGATTGACACCCAGCGTAAACTCCGCGGCGGATCCCACCGCCAGGGCGTTAAGCTTCCCAAACGCTCCGGGATCGCAGATTGCCGCAAACAGGAATGATTTTGTCCGCGTCTTCCGCGCCAATACACGGCGTAATACCAACGTGTTCCAGCCGGTCGCCCCGGAGGTGACATTATCCCCGGAATCGCTGACAAACACCGGTTTGCCTTCAAAATTGACAGCCATGTCCAGCGCTTCCTCCAAACCGGCAGTCAGACCGGTGTAGTGGAATTCATGGCGTTTTTGCCAGACGTATTCCGCCAGCTGATCCGCAATCGTTTCCGCATAAGCGCTGTCGCTTTCCGTGGCCGGCACCACGACGATGCCGCAGCCGGCGACGTCGGTATCGTGACGGATATAACCGACATGCCAGGAACAGCTTAAAATCCGCGGATCCTGTTCCAGCTCATCCATATATTGATTGATCGAGCGCACCGGTTCATCCGTCGACACGCTCTGTTCCCCGCCTAAGATCAACGGCAGCTTGCGGTAAAGGGCATGGATATTCTGCCGTTTTTTCAACAGATCGCACAACATCTGCGCGACTCGGCGTTTCGTCGCGTCGGCGTCGGTGTGCGGTGATTCGCGGTAGCTGCGCAGGATCGTGCATTGTTCCACATAGTCCCTGGCACAGGTTGCCGTGCGGGATCGGCGGTGACAGCTATCGGCAGATACGGCCCGGTCAGCTCCCGGATTTTTTCCAGCAGCCGGTGTTCGCCGGACCCCATTCCTTCCACCTCACTGGCACCGTGCAGAAACAAATAGATTCCGTCCAGTTCGTGAAGATGCGTTTTTAACGTCTGAAGCATCTGGGATTCAATATAATCGTAAGCCGGCCGCTCGATCACGCCGGTTGATCCGCCGTCGGCATACAGTGCCGGAATGAGCGTGATCTGCGCCTGTTCAAAAACAGACCGGATCTTCATTTTATCGATGCAGGCTTCGCCCCGGGCCAGATCGAAATTTTCCAGCCGGGCCCGCGTTGGAATCTGATCGTTGCATTCAGCATACAACGTGCCGATCATAACTTTCATCGTTTTTCCCTCCTTAAATCTCATCGATTGGAAACATCGGCCGCTGAATCTGCTTGAAGGGAATCGAGGCGGTATCCTGCGGCGTCGCGCCGTCGGTCAGCGACATCACGCATAGTTTCCCTTTCGCCTTTAATTCCGGGAAAATGTAGCCCTGCTTCACGACGATCACGTCGTAGTCATCCCAATCCACGCCCGCAGCCTCGTATTGGTGCTGTTCGCACAGCGTGTTGTTTTTGGAAGCGATCAAGACGTCGATCGGTTTCGTTTCCAGCCGGACGGTGACGGTTTGTCCCCAAACCCGCTGACGCCCGCTCCACAGATTGCCCATTAACGGTCCCTTCGCAATAATCGTGCCTTTCAAGGCGACGCTTTCCGAATGGACGTCGGCGTTCATGCCCAAGTTAAAGACCGCGCGTTCACCGACCGCATGATCCTGCAGCTGGTTAACGGCCTTGGGATCGCAGATCGACGCGAACAGAACGCGTTTCTGTAAATGACCGACAGCGAGAAACTGCCGCAGCACACGGGTATTCCATCCGCTGGCGCCCGAGGTCACATTATCTCCGGAATCGGTCAGAAACACCGGCTTGCCATCAAATTCCAGCGCCATCCGCAAGGCTTCCTGCGGCTTTGCCGTCAATCCGGTATAGTGGAATTCATGCCGCCGCTGCCAGACATACTCCGCCAGCTGATCGGCGATCGTCTCTGCATACGCCTGATCCTTTCCGCTGGCCGGAACAACGACGATGCCGCATCCCGCCTCCGGACAATCGTGACGCAGATAGCCGACATGCCAGGAACAGCTCAGAATCCGCAGATCCTGTTCCAGCTCATCCAGATACCGATTGATCGAACGCACCGGCTCATCCGCCGACACGCTCTGTTCCCCACCGAGAATTAACGGCAGCTTGCGGTAAACCGCATGGATATTCTGACGTTTTTTCAACAGATCGCAAAGCAGCTGAGCCACCTTCCGTTTCGTTTCATCCGCGTCGGTATGCGGACTTTCCCGATAACTGCGCAGAATCGTACAGGCTTCGACATATTCCTGCGTGAGATTCCCATGCGGATCGCACACCACGGCAATCGGCAGATACGGCCCGGTCAATTCCCGGATTTTCTTCAGAATGTGATGATCGCCGGAGCCTAACCCCTCCACGGTACTGGCGCCGTGCAGATGCAGGTAAATCCCATCCAGCTCGTGCAGATGCTCCCGCACCGCCGTTAAGAAATTATTTTCAATATACTCAAAGGCCTTTCTTTCGATCACGCCGGCCCCGGCCGCATTGGCATACAGCGTGGGAATCATCTCAATCCCGGCCTGGCTGAAAACGTCGCTGACTTTGTTTTTTCGCAGGCAGTCTTCCCCCCATGCCAGATCATAATCCGCCAGCGTCGCTTTCTGCCGGATGTTTGCGTTGGACTCGGTGGTGAAGAAACCGATTAAAATCTTCATGAACTCTGTCCCCTAAATCTCATCGATCGGGAACATCGGCCGCTGAATCCGCTTGAATGGAATCGAGGCGGTATCCTGCGGCGTCGCGCCGCCGGTCAGCGACATGATGCACAGCTGGCCCTTCGCTTTGAGATCCGGGAAGATATAGCCCTGTTTGACGACGATCACGTCGTAATCATCCCAATCAATCCCCAGCGCATCAAACTGATGTTTCTCACACATCGTCTGGCGCGTGGACGCCACGCTGATCTCGATCGGCAGACCCTTAACGGACACGACGACGGCGTCCCCGTAATGCGCATCGTGATCATGCATCAGATATCCGCGCAGACTGCCCTTGCTTCGCACGATCACATCGAGCGTAACCGGTGCGGAATTCGCGTCGGCGCCAACGCCCAGCGTGATCTGAGTTTCTGTCCCAGACGGCAGCGAATCAAGAAGCTGCCAGGTATCCGGATCGCAGATATTGGAAAACAGGAAGCGCTTGGTCAGCTGCGGAACGGCCAGCACCTGACGTAAAATAAACGTATTCCAGCCGGTCGCGCCGGAGGTGACGTTATCCCCGGAATCGGTGATAAATACCGGTTTGCCTTCAAAGGCCAGCGCCATTTCCAGCGCTTTTTCCGGTTTCGCGGTCAGGCCGGTGTAGTGAAATTCATGCCGGCGGTCCCAGACATAGGCAGCCAGCTGATCCGCAACCGTTTCCGCATAAGCGCTGTCTTTTTCCGTGGCGGGGACGACGACGATGCCGCAGCCGGCGACGTCGCTGTCGTGACGGATGTAGCCGACATGCCAGGAACAGCTCAAAATCCGCGGATCCTGTTCCAGCTCATTCATAAACTGATTGATTGAGCGAACCGGCTCGTCCGTCGACACGCTCTGTTCCCCGCCGAGGATTAACGGCAGCTTGCGGTAAATCGCATGAATGTTCTGACGGTGCTTCAACAGATCGCATAACATCTGCGCGACCTGACGTTTGGTTTCATCCGCGTCGGTGTGCGGGGACTCGCGGTAGCTGCGCAGAATCGTGCAGTTGTCCACATATTCCTGGCACAGGTTGCCATGCGGATCGCAGGCTACGGCGATCGGCAGATACGGGCCGGTCAGCTTGCGGATCGCGGCCAGGATGTGATGATCCCCGGAACCCAGACCTTCCACCTCGCTGGCGCCGTGCAGATGCAGATAGATGCCGTCGATCTCATGGAGATGTTCCTTGACCGTGCGGACAAACAGCGATTCGATGTAATCGAAGGTTTCGCGCGTGATCACGCCGGAGGCCCCGGCGCTGGCATACACGGACGGAATCACATCGATCCCGGCGGCCTGGAATACCTCGCCGACCCGCAGCTTGCGGACACAGTCGTCGCCGAAGCCGAGATCGTAGCTGCCGATCTCGTTTTTCCCCGGCACGTTGGCGTTGGATTCGGTTGTAAATAAGCCTACCATAACTTTCATCTTGATTTCCTCCTTGGGACACATTGATTTGAACTTACTGGCTTTAAATCTGATCGATCGGGAACATCGGCCGCATGATCCGCTTGAAGGGAATCGAAGCGGTGTCCTGCGGGGTCGCGCCATCGGTCAGCGACATGACGTAGAATTGGGCCTGCGCTTTGAAATCCGGGAAGATATAGCCTTGCTTCACGACCGTGACGTCGTAATCCGTCCATTCGATGCCGAGGTGGCGCAGCTGCGGATTGACGATGATCGGCTGGCTGGTGTTTGAAATGATAATATCAATCGGCCGGTCTTTGACGCTTACCAGCGTGCAGCTGCCGAAGACTTTGATCAGTTCCTCACCGACAAAGCGCGCGATTTCACCATGACTTTTCACGACGACGTCCAGCGGGACGCTTTCTGAAAGCGCGTCATAGCCCACGCCCAAATCAATCCGGACTGTTTCGCCAGGCTGACAGGTTTTCAGCTGATCCGCGGTCTTCGGATCACAGATCGGCGCGAACAGGAAGCTTTTTTTCAGTGCTTCCACCGCTAACACCTGACGCAGCACAAACGTGTTCCATCCGGTTGCGCCGGAGGTCGTATTATCTCCGGAATCGGTGATTACCGCCGGGCTTCCCTCAAACGCCAGCGTCATCGCCAGCGCTTCCTCGGGCTTTGCGGTCAGACCGGTGTAATGGAATTCATGGCGGCGGTCCCAGACATACGCCGCCAACTGATCGGCGATCGTTTCCGCATAAGCCTGATCCTCAGTCCGGGCCGGCACCACGACGATGCCACAGCCGGCGACGTCGCAGTCATGGCGGATATAGCCGACATGCCAGGAACAGCTCTGAATCCGCGGATCCTGTTCCAGCTCGTCCATATACTGGTTGATTGAGCGCACCGGTTCGTCCGCGGAAACGCTCTGTTCCCCACCCAGAATCAACGGCAGCTTGCGGTACACAGCGTGGATTGCCTGGCGGTGCTTCAGCAGCTCGCATAACAAGCTCGTCACCTTTTCATAGGTTTCTTCCTTATCCGTATGCGGTGACTGCCGATAGCTGCGCAGAATCTGAATCGATTCGACATAGTCCTGTTTCAGATTGCCATGCGGATCACAGGCCACCGCGATCGGAACATAAGGGCCGACCAGCTTGCGGACTTCCTGGAGAATGTGATGATCGCCGGATCCGCCTTCCAGCTCTGCGACCTCGCTCGCGCCATGAAGCATGAAATAAATTCCGTCGATCTCATGGAGATGTTCCCTCACCGCCTTCAGAAAGCAGCTTTCAATATAAGCGAACGCGCGCGGACTGACGACGCCCGCCGCTCCGGCATTGGCGTAAATCGAAGGAATCAGCTCGATCCCGTGCTTCTCAAAAACCGGACGGATCTGCATCTTCTGGATACATTCTTCGCCGAAGGCGATGTCATAATCCGTGATTTCACACTGATGGGGAATGTTGGCGTTGGATTCCGTAACAAACTGGCCGATCAAGACTTTCATAAGGAATTCCTCTCTTTCCATGTCCTGCAAGCTGAACTGTAATTTTATGGACAACTACCCTGAAAAACAAAAAAACCAATCTGCAGAACAAAAGCCCTGCAAATTGGTTTTGCTTGTTTTGTAAAACAATAACAATCCAACTTCGTTTTTATTGTAAGCGATTTCGCCAGACGTGTCAATCTTATTTCGGACGGGATTCGACGGGATTTCCCTTTCTTTTCAGCAAGGAAAAAAGGAAGGGGATTAACGTCCTTCTTCCCCCGGAAATACCGATTGCGAGGGCGCGTCGGCTGGACAATAGCGGTCAAGCCAGTGCTGGATTTCCGCGAGCCGGCGCAGACGGTGCAGCGGCTTGCCGCTGCGGCTCAGCTCATGATGTTCGCCCTTGAAGCACACCATCCGGGCCGGTACGCCGCGATCGCTTAAAGCAGTAAACATCTGCAAGCCCTCGCTGATCGAACAGCGATGATCGTCTTCCGAATGCAGAAACAGCGTCGGCGTCTTGACCTGTCCGGCATAGCGCAGCGGCGAATGGCGCCACAGCCTGGCCTGATCCTGTTCATTCAGCGGATCCGCGCTCAGCTGATCGCGCACGAAATAATAGCCGAAGTCGCTGAGACCGTAGATCGTCATAAAATTGGCGATGGAGCGCTGACTGATGGCGCAGGCAAAGCGATGTGTATGGCCGATCATCCAGTTGACCATAAACCCGCCGTAGCTGCCCCCGCTCACCGCGATTCGTTTTGAATCGATCGCCGGATAGGCCTGAATGGCTTCGTCGAGAAAATCAGTCAAATTTTGATAATCCTCGCAGCCATACCGTCCGCGGATATCCGCAAACGCGTTCCCGCGGCCAACGGAACCGACTGGATTGCAGAAAAGAACGAAATATCCCTTGCCCGCCAGCATCTGCATTTCATGGTGGAAAACTTCGCCATAAGCGGTATTCGGGTCCGCCGTGGATTTCCAACACCGCCGGGTATCGTTGGGTTGGATCATAATGCCATGGGCGTCAGAACCCAGCCGTCGATCTGCCTTCCGCCAGAATGAAATGACAGATACCGCGGCTGGATGACATCGCGATCGGCCAGCGCGTCCGCGTTCCAATCGGTCAGCGAAGTCAGCTTGCCTTGCGGCAGTTGTGCCTGTTCGATTTCCTGAAGCCGATGAGCCCGTTGACCGATAAACCGCACGGTTTGTCCTGTCACGTCAAAATCGTCAATAGAACCGTTAAAATCCAGCACGCGTCTGAGATTTCCTTTCAGATCAAGCTGGAATAAAGGCGTCGTCCAGCCTTGAGTCATCGTAAAGTATAGCGAAGTCCCGTCCGTTTTTACCGCGCTGCCGCTGCTTAACCGGCAGTCGGTAACGATCGAGCTGCCCAGCGGATCCTCCAGCTTTGCCAACAGCGTCACAGCGCCGGTATCCGGATTCAGCGCGTAGAAGTTCAGCGATTCATTCTTGCCATACCGCAGTCGTCGGTCGCGGCGAACACGACCGTTCCGCTGACAAAACGCGGCTCTTTGATCCGCCGGTAAACCCCTTCTTCGATCAGCGTCGTCACACTTCCCGTTTGGGCGTCGAAGCAATACAAGCCTTCGCGTTGGGATGCCTTCCGCCCATAGGTCATCCCGGTGAACAAAGCTTTCCCCAACTACAGGGCAAGCGGAAACACTGCCGCAGTTCATCCGCGGATCGGTCAGCGGGAATAATTCTGTGGTTAATGTGTTGTAAACAAACAACCGCATCCGTTTTCCCTGAATAACGCCGCGGCCATCCGCGCACCACGGCAGTTCTTCCAGCACGGTATAGTCAGCATTTTCCCGCTGTGTTTTTTGCCAGGCCTCAGCCTGTTCTGGATCCAAGGCATAAGCATCGGCGGCGTCTGCATGGATTTCCGCTTTGATCAGCAGCTGGGTTTTCGTTAATCGCTGCACATCCGCCGTCTTCAGCGGCAGCGCGAACGTTTCTTTCCATTCCTCCGTCAGAACACGAGAATGTGGAAAACCGGGTTTGGGCAGAATCCGGCTGGACTGGGGCATCCGTGGATTTTCACCCCGCTTAACAACAGTGTATCCGCGTCGAGAAACAACAGGACGCCTGGCTTTTCCAGCTCGCAGACCGTCCGCCACTCTCGTTTTTCTGCATTTTCAATGTATAGCGGTAGCGATTTGCTTCCTTATCCATCCGTCCGGCAACGCAGACAAATACCGGATGATCCGCATTGTGATTCCCGGTCAGTTTTCGATAAAAAGCAGTAACGTTCAAGATCTTCCATTAAAACAGGTTCCATTCCGATCACGTTTCCTTCCTGCTTTTACTTTAACGTCTCTCAATATTGAAGAAAAGCCCCTGCGGTCAGATCGAATGAAATTCTCACCGTCATTCCCCTTCACTCTCTCAATTTGATTCAATTTTCTACGATACTAAGAAAATCACAAACAAAAAAGACTGTTTCCAGTCTTCAGCGTTTATGATCCGGGCAACTGATTTCTCAGGCGCTTTCTTTTCATGCGTCCATGCTTTTGATCAACGAAAATTCGATAAACGTCCGCATGGCTTCCGCTTCTTCCTGTTCGTCATACGCGCAGCGCTTCATAATAAACATTCTGATCTTCGTCTACCAGTCCAGGATCAGATCAATATCTTCCGAAAACGAGTAGATCAGATTGAAGGCTTTTGAAAGGCTGGTCCCCCCCTTAAACGTTATGAAATCCATCCAAGGAGACCGATGATATAAATAATCAAGTGTAAAGCAAACCCAGAAGTCCTTTTCCACAACGGTATCATTCAGGCCCATTTTATGAGCTGTATTCCCGCACGGGGCAATGCTCCAGTGATAATTCCGTGCCAGCGCTTTGGCCACGACTTCCGGATCTGCCGCTACATATTCCTTTCAGCATTTCGCTGTATTCCGGCTTTTCATAAACTCCCTTTAGAATTCGCCGGATTAAGCCTGCCTGTGTCAAACGATTTAAATTTCGCCTTACCGTTTCTGTATCTGCAATATCGGCAAAATCTGCGACGATGAAAACAGTTCCTTCTGCAGCATTCCCGAATCCTTTCTTGAATCTTTCTGGAATAACTATTTGCCAAGTTAATTCCCCTCCCTTTTGTCCCGAATATTATACAATATTCAGGACATTATTTCAATAGTATCTTGGTTTAACTTGGAATAATCATATTCATGAAATAAGACATCACCTGACAAAAAGGTAAAATATCTACGCTATTTATTATTTGATTTTATAATCAACGCAGCTTGCTGCTCTTATCTTGCTTTCTGCTCAGGGTTCTTTGTTCCCTAACCTTAAATAATGCACTTTCCTAATAGAAAGAAAAGCAGAACACTTTTCGTGATTCCGCCTCTTTTTAAAGTCTTCATAAGCTACTGAGCGGTTTTTAAGCAGGAAAGATAGATTCCTATCCCCTGCCGCTCTCACGCGCCAGCGCTTCCGCTACCGACGTCACGACCCACCGTGCTTTTTGCCTGACCTCCGGCTCCGCCTGCGCCATGCAGTAACTCGTGTCCACAACGTCAAACATTCCCGACGTCATTTTCCGAATCGCCGATCACAATCACCTCGCACAGCGGTACGCCCACCCGCTCCGCAAGAATGTCCCAGCGCGGCCGCTTTGGAACAATCCGGCCGGACCAGATCCAGATTATCAAAATCCGAGCTGACGATCTCCACGGTTCCCGCCAGCTTTTCCCGCAAGGCCCGTTTGACGCCGTCGCGCTGATCCGGGCGGATAATGATCCCCAGATTCAGAATCTCCGCGTTCGGATCCACGGTCGTTTCTGCCAGCGTCACCGAATCCAGCAGGGAACGGCGCAGCCGGTGCGGATGTCCATACGGATAATGCCGGCAGTCGCTGCTGATCCATTGCCCCTGGCAATTCATTTTCACCGTCGCGTCAACATGATGCCGCGCCAGCCAGCCGGCTACGTCCAGAAAAACCGCCGCCTTCAGGGTGCGCGTCATCCGCGTTCCATCACTGAAGATCAACTCGGCCCCGTTGCCGCCCAGATAATCAACCGCAAAGCCCAGATCCGCCGACACTTTCGGATAGGCCTGATGAATCCGCGCAGTCGCCACCGCGAACACGTTGCCCGCCGCCCGCCAGCGCTGGATCGCCGCCCGGTTTTCCGCGCCGCTGTCGGTGACGTTGGGCGGATACAATGTTCCATCCAGATCCGATACAAACAGTTTCATGGTTTTCCCCTTTTCCTCCCTTGAACAGCCATCCCTTCTCTTGCCTCAACGATGAGCGTTGATCCGGATTAAACCGATAATTCCGCTTTTCCTTTTTCTCCTCGGATATAAGGATGGGTAGCATAAGCGTAAATCAGCTGCGCCGTCATCAGACACCAGATCACCGGTTCGCAGAAAATGACCGCGAGATACTGAAACCGCGGAATGAACACGAACGCGAATACAATCTTTCCCAACAGCTCGATCACACTCGACACCAGCGGAATCATTTTGGCGCCTAATCCCTGCAGCGCATACCGGGTTTCCAACAAGACGCCTAAAACGGCATAGAACGGTCCGACCACCCGCAGATACAAGGCCCCGTTGTTCAGCACGACAGCCTCCTGCGAGCCGGAAATCAGCTGAACCAGAGCCGGCGCGAACAACAACAGAATCACGGTTACCCCTGCGGCCATCGCGATATCATACAGCACAGCGCACCGCATCGCCTTGAGAATCCGCGTCCGCTGATCCGCGCCCCGGTTCTGCGAAACAAACGTCGAAATCGCCATCGCCATGGCGGAGAACGGCATGTTGAAGAACATGAACAGCTTGCGCGCCGCGGTATGCCCCGCAATCACCAGCGTTCCCAGATTGTTGATGCCATACTGCAGCACGACGGAACCCGCCGCAACGATGCTGCCCATAAAGCCCATCGACAAGCCCTGACCTAACATCTCCGCGTAAATTCCCCCGCTTGACTTTAAAATGCCGGCGCTGCGGAATTAAGACCGGTGCTTTCTTCAAAATATAAATCAGACACAGGACGACGGAAATTCCCTGCGCGATGACGGTCGCGACCGCCGCCCCGCCGACGCCCATGTTCAGCTGCGTGATGAAAAACAGATCCAGCCCGATGTTCAGGCATGATGACAAAACTAAAAAGACCAGCGGCATGAAGCTGTTGCCGATCGCCCGAAGCAGACCCGCGCACAAATTATACGCGAACATGACCAGCGTGAACCGTGTGATCACCGAAATGTAGCTGAACGCCTCGGCGATGATCTCCGGCGGCGTATCCAGCATTTTCAATAATGGCATTAAAATCACTTCCGCGCCTACTGTCAGCACCAGCGAAGTCAAAAGGCCGATCACGATCGAAGCCGCCACCGATTTTTTAAGCAGCTCCGTATCGTTGGCGCCGTAGCTGCGCGCCGTCACGATCGCCAGACCGTTGCCGATGCCTAACGCGAAACCGATCAGCAAATCATAAATCGCGGCGCAGGAACCGATCGCCGCCAGCGACAGATCGCCCAGCGCATGGCCGACGATCATCGTATCGACGGTATTGTATAACTGCTGAAACACATTGGAAAAAAACAGCGGAATCGCAAAGAAAAGCAAGCTTTGAAAGATCGGCCCGTGAATCAGATCGACCTTGAATTGAAGACGTCGCGTCATGGAAAATTCCCCCTTATCCCATCGACATTGTAGCGGAAACCAGTACTAACGTAAACAGGGAAAAGACCGTGGAAAAGAAAACGCAGCGGCTGGTGTAGCTGGTATTGCCGTTATACTTGCGGCAGAAAATCGTGGCCGTGGAGGCGACCGGCGTCGCATTGACCAGCACGGCGGCGATCAGCTGCGGCGTGCTTAAATGCAGCGCCACACCCACGATCCAGGTCAAGAACGGCGCGATGATCAGCCGGAACAGACTGATCTGCACGATATCCTTCGATAATCCCGCGTCTTGTCGATTCCCTGTCCAGCAGCGTCGATCCGACTAACAACAGCGCCAGCGGACTCATGCATCCGGACAAAGAACTGAACACCGCGTCCAGCCCGCCCGGCAGCGGAATCCGCGCCAGGTTGAACAGAAATCCCAGAATCATCGCGATCGTGATCGGATTGAAAAAGAATTTCTTCATCACGGACAGCGCCCCTGCCGGCTTCCACTCCGTATTGAAATATTTCTCCCCGGAGGAAAACGACAGAATCCGCGTCGGAATCATAAAGATGTTCGCATACACAACACCCATGCTTCCGCACAGCCCTTCGATCAAAGGCAGACCGATCAGCGAGCCGTTGGATATCAACATCGAATACTGCGCGATCCGCTTCTTTTCTAACGGCATCGACTTGGGCAAAAGCCGCGCCATTCCCAACACGAGCACGACCACGATCACACCCGCCAGCACCAACAGGAAGCTTTCTTTTAACACCGCGACGGAAACGCTGCGGTAAAAGGACAGGAAGATATTGACCGGCATGATCAGATTCAGAATCAACGTCGACAGAAAAGCATCGATCGGACCGTCGGTGACTCCTCTTTTCTTCAAAAGCAGACCCAGCCCGAAAAAGATCAGAATCTGCATTTCCACATTCAACAAAACAGACAAATCAAACATCGGTTTTCCCCCTTGCATTTAGAAAAGGCATCCGGATCGGACAGCTGCGGCGCAGGCCGGCGGTTGCCGCGAAGGATGCCTTAAAATTAAGCCTAAAGATCCTGATGCTCAGCGATAAACTGCTTGTACCAGAAATAGCTTTTCTTCGGCGTGCGCTTGCGCTGGGGATCGTCATAGTCCACGCGCACCAGACCATAGCGCTTCTTGTAGCCGTTGATCCAGCTGTAAAGATCCATCGTCGACCAGACGTAATAGCCCTTCAGATTCACGCCGTCCTGCTTCGCCTTCAGAATATAATGGAGATAATTGCGCAGGAACTCAATCCGCTCGTCATCTTCAACATAGCCGTTTTCATCCGCGACGTCGTAACAGCCGTGGCCGTTTTCCGTAACGTAGATCGGAATATCGCCATAGCGGCGTTTGCGTTCCATCAGCGTGTTGTAGGCGCACTGCGGGAAGATCTCGCGGCCCCAGTGATTGAGCTTGGTATTGGGATCGCGGTCGCTTTCAAACCAGCCGGCAATCGCCCGGGTCTCCCGCGCAGCACTCGCCGAACCGTCGTTGTTTCCGGCGTTGTTGACGGTGAAAGCAGTGATGCCGGAGGTGTTCGGTTTTACCAGCATCCGGCTGTAAATGTTCTGGCCTAAGAAATCAATCGTGTTGTGCTTCATGATTTCCAGATCCTCTTCCTTCACAAACGACAGGTCGATGCCCTTCGCTTTGACAGCGGCGATTAACTCCGGATCGTAAGCGCCCTTGATCGCCGGATCGAGAATCCAGTCGTTGCAGAAATAATTGCAATATTTGACCGCATCGCGGTACTCCGGCGTATCCTTGAGCGCCGTCGCCGGACCGCAGCCCTGCACCACGCCGATCTGCGCCTTGAGATTCAGCTTGCGGAACTCGCGGATCGCCTTGGCCGTGCAGACCGCCATGTTGTAAGCACATTGGCAATAGTGCTGCAGGTTGGTTTCATTCGGCGGATAGTTGCCGACGCAGTAATCACAGTAAGCGTTATGGTTCGGTTCATTGATCGTCACATACAGCGGAATCCGGTCGCCGAAGTGCTTGAACACCACGGAACAGTAATACGCGAATTCATCGGCCACGCCGGGGTAACACCAGCCGCCCTGATCGCCGATATAGTCCGGCAGATCATAGTGAATTAGCGTGACGTTGGGTACGATGCCATATTTTTCACACGCGTCCAGCACGCGGTCATAGAAGGCCAGACCCGCCGGATTGACGACATGATCGTTTTTCGGCAGAATTCGTGACCAGCTGATGGAGAAGCGGAAGGTGTTCTGACCGCCCTCGGCCATCATCCGGAGATCCTCCTCGACATGATGATAGAAATCACAGGACACGTCGCCGGTGATCCCGGTCGTGTTCTTTTCGCTGTGGCAGAACTGATCCCAGATGCCCGGCCCCTTGCCGTCCGCGTCCCAGGCGCCTTCGCATTGATAGGCTGCCGTCGCGGAGCCCCAGAGAAATTTTTCAGCCATTGATCAGTCCTCGGTATGTTCGCGGATGAACTCGCGATACCAGTGATAGCTCTTCTTCGGAATCCGCTTCAGACCGTTGGCGTAATCGACATAAATCAAGCCGTAGCGCTTTTCATAGCCATTGATCCAGGAGTAGCAGTCGGTCGTCGACCAGGCATAGTAGCCCTTGACGTTGCAGCCTTCATTTTCTGCCTTGATCAGCCATTCAAGATACGACTTCAGAAATTCGATTCGTTCGTCGTCGTTGACCTCGCCATTTTCATCCGGCTGTTCATAGAGGGCATGGCCGTTTTCCGTGATGTAAACCGGAATATCGCCGTAGTCCTTTTTAATTCCCATCAGCATATCGTACACCGTCTTGGGATAAATCTCGCGGCTCCAGGCGTTTTTCGGCGTGTTCGGATCGACGTCGGTCTGGAACCAGCCCTTGACGGTATAGCCTTCGATCGTCTTGACCCCGGCTCCGACATTATTCGGATAATAGTTGGTTTCCCCGGATTCGTACGGTTTGACCAGCGCGCGGGTGTAGCAGTTCTGGCCGAGGAAATCGATCGTGTTGTACTTGATGATCTCCAGATCTTCTTCCTTGACAAACGACAGGTCGATGCCGCTTTCCTCTAACAGCGGGAACAGATCATCCGGGAATTTTCCCAGGATCGCCGGATCGGTAACCCACTTGTTTTTAAACAGATCTCCGCGCCGCTGCGCCACGCGGTATTCCGGCGTGTCCTTGAGGATCTGGACGGTGTTGGTCGTGTGCACGATGCCGACCTGCGACGTCAGATTCAGCTTGCGGAACTCGCGGATTGCCTTGGCGTTGGCAACGACCAGATTGTAACAAACCTGCACCAGCGTCTGCACGTTGTGGATATTCGGCGGATAGTTGCCGGTCAGATAAGAACAATACGCGTTGTGCGTCGATTCGTTGATCGTCACATATAATGGGATTTCATTGCCGAACTGCTCAAAGACGACCTTGCAGTATTTCGCGAATTCATCCGGGAAAATCGGATTGGCATACCCGCCCAGATCTTCCAGCCAGGCCGGGATGTCGTAGTGCAGCAGCGTGACATTCGGCGTGATGCCGTTTTCCCGGCATTCCTTTAAAACGTCCTTGTAGAAGGCGACGCCTTCCGGATTGACCTGGCCGCTTTGATCCGGCAGAATCCGCGTCCAGGCGATCGAGAAGCGCAGTGTGTTGTGGCCGCCTTCCTTCAACAGCCGGATGTCCTCTTTGTAGCGGTGGTAAAAGTCCGCCGCGACGTCGCCTGTGAAGCCCTTGACGTTCTTCGGTCCATGGCAGAACTGATCCCAGTTGCTTTCCCCTTTGCCGCCTTCGTTCCAGCCGCCTTCACATTGATAAGCCGCGCTGGCTGTGCCCCATAAAAAATCCTTTTTGACTTTACCGTTCATCGGTACCTCCTTCCAGTCTTTGCCGACTGATTTCTTTCTGATCTCCATTATAGAGATTTCTTATCGTTTTTTAAGCGCCTGAGCGACGCTTGGATAAAATTCTCAAAACTTCGTTTTATTCGCTTTGCGGCTTTGATAAATTGTTTTCACGCCCGGGCTTCAGCAGCCGGTTAAGCGCCGTCAAAAGCACCGCCGCCAGCAGCGCGTAGACGATCAGGTAGCTGTAGGACGCCGGATAGCTTTGGGTGGCGGTAAACAGCGCGCTGAACAGCATCGTGCCTAAAAACGGGCTGAACAGGGTATAGGTTCCCTGAACGCTGAAATTGCTCGGGTAATATTTCTTACCAAAGGTTGTCAGAATATAGGCCGAGGAGATCGTCGGCACCGCGCCGAAGCTGAGTCCGACGAAAATAAAGCTTACCGCCAGCAGCGTTGTGCTGCCCAGCGTAAAGGCGCCGTACAGGATCGCAACGGCGGTCAGAAACAGCGTCGTAGCGATGCCCATGGCCGTCTTGCGGCCGATTTTATCGTAGATAATCCCGTAGAACACACGCGAAAGCGAGTTGAACAGCGAGATGATCATCGACAGCGTCGCCGCCATCGTCGCGCTGATCCCAAACGACACTCCGCAGCTGACCGCGGTTCCGGTCAGTGAGCTGCATCCGGCCAGCACCAGTACGCTCCAGAGGAAGTAAACGTAAAAGCGCGCGCTTTTCATCATCTGGCCGGTGGAGACCTGGCCTTCCTCCTCGGTTTCCAGCGTCCCGGCCTGCTTCACGACCCCGCGCGGCCGGACGACGACTGCCGTCAGCAGCGACAGTCCGAACGCAATCCCCGCCAATAAGGTCATCGCCGTGCGCCAGCCTGTGCTTTCAATGATCAGCGAGGTCGGCACATTGAACACAAATGCCGTCAGACCCGCGCCCATCACCAGAATCCCGCTGGCCAGACCCGGCTTGTCGTTAAACCACGTCATGACGCTCGTCAATAACGCCTTGTAGGCAAACCCCGCGCCCAGGCTGAACATCACGCTGTAACAAACATAAATCATCATCACGTTCTCCGCCCGGCTGGTCAGAAACAAACCGGCCAGAATCATCAGACTGGCCGCGATCATGCTTGCCCGGAAGCGGACGCGGTAATAGATAAATCCGCTCAGCACGCCGCCGGCGCAGAAACAGATCTGGCAGACTGAGAACACGTTGGCAACGCTGGCCGCCGACACGTTCAGTTCAGCGCTGACCGCCCCGGCAAAGACCGTCCAGTTATACATCAAGCCGAACACGCACATCGCCAGCGAGCCCAGACCCAAATAGAAATATCGCTTCATCGTTTTCCCTTTCTTTCCGCTATCCGATCCACTGGATAAAACCGAGGATCAGCGGCGGCATCACCGCGACGACATACGCCGCACGCAGCACCTGGATCAGCGCGATCTGCGAGAGATCCGCGCCCAGATCGGCGGCGATCAGCGACATGTCCGTCGCACCGCCGGGAGCGGAAGCGAACATCGCCGATTTCAGATCCAGCAGCTTTGTCCGCTTGCATATTCCGCTGTAAAGACCGTTAACCGTCCAGTAGCTGAGCAAAAGCAGGCCGACCGGCACCAGCGTCGTTGAGAGGCTGCTAAAGGTCGCAGCCGTGATGCTCACGCCGACTAACGACCCGGCCAGAAGCTGCGCGATATTTTTGATCGCCAGCGGCACGGCGCAGACCGAAGTCGTGCAGTTGAGCGCCGCGACAGCGATCATCGGAAACACCATCGACGCCGCCGGCAGACCGCTCGCATTGCCCAGATAGCCTAACCCGATGCTGAGCAGCAGCGTGAAGACAATCCGCGAGGACCGCGTTGAAATCAGCCGGTCCAGCGGTGTGTGCGCCGCATCCAGCGGTTTTTCTTCCATCACCGGTGCGGTCTTCGGTTCATGCCGGGTCACGAATTGAATCCAGTATGGGAAAAACAACAACACACCGACTAACCGGGCTGTCTGCATCATCGCGACGGTGCCGACATCCGCGTCCATCTCCATCGCGATTAACGAGATATCAGTAACCCCGCCGGCGACGCAGGAAAGCAAAGCCGTGATCCACTCCCAGCCGCACAGCTTCTGGATCGCGATCCCGACGACAAACGTATTCACTGTCAGCATGACTGCCAATAACAGAAACGGAACGATCAGCCCGCGCATCCGCGCCACATCCCTTCTTCCGATCTGCATGCCGATAAAGGCCCCGGAAATCGCCTGGGCGAAGACCTTCACCGCCATCGGCAAGGCGGCGTAATCGAATAGAATATTCGTCAGACCCACGGCGAGCATACTGCCCAACATCGCAGGCGCTGGCAATTTCCACCGCGCTGCCAGCTGCCAGCCGGCGATACCCGCCAACAGCGTTAAAACCCAATTCAAACACTCGTCCCCCTTTGTCTTCTCTCCCGTTTTATTCCATCAAAAACAGCGGCCGGATCGTGGCGTTCACCAACCCGGCACGCTGGTCCCGTTTTAAATCTCGTCGAGCGGATAGATCGGACGAATGACCTTCTTGTATGTCAGCCGCTCCGTGCGCTGCATGCACGCCCCGTCGGTCAGCGACATGACGTAATGCGAAGCCATTGCTTTCAGTTCCGGATAGAGATAGCCCTGCTTGACGATGATCAGATCATAGGCGTCCAGATCGACGTTGGCCTGTTCATATTGCGCCCGCTCCGCAAATGAAACGGAATAGCTCTGGATCACAACTGTGACCGGTTTGTCATCCAGCTTGATTGTCCAGCAAACGCCGACGACCTTCGGATCATGATAATGGTTGTGCAGATCGCCAGTGGAAATCACCGTGCCGCGCAGATGAACCTTGGCTGACAGTGCGTCGATTTCCGGGCCAACGTCAAATTCCACATGATCGCCGGTCTGCTTGCCGGCCAGCGTGCTTTCGCACAGCTTCTTGTCGGTAATCCCGGCGATCAGAATCTGCTTGCCGTGATAGTCGGTTTCCGCCAGCACCTGACGCAGCACAACCGTGTTGCCGCCCGGCGCCCCAGCCGTGACGTTATCACCGGAATCGGTTAAGAAGCACGGCTTTCCCGGATGCTTGAGCATCGCTTCCCACGCTGCCTCCGGCTCGTCCGCGTACCCGGTGAAATGGAATTCCCTGTGCCGCGCCCAGACGAAATCATAGATCTCGTCCGCTTTCTGCCGGGCATACGCTTCATCCTCCGGCTGGTTCGGCACGACCACGACGGACGCGCCGCACTTGGCGCTGTCATGACGCAGATAGCCGATGTGATAGGAACAGCACAAAATCCGCGGATCGGCTTCGATTTCATCGAGCAGGCGGTTGATCGACACCAGCGGTTCATCGGTCGAAACACAGCGCTCTCCGCCTAAAAGAATCGGCACCTTGCGGTACACCGGATGAATTTCCCGGCGGTTCTGGATCAGGTTGACCAGGTAGCGGAAAACGATCTGATGCGCTTCCTTGCGGTCGGTATGCGGGCTGTGGCGGAAGGTGCGCAGAATGTTCAGCCGGCTGGCGTACTCCTGATCGACGTTGCCATGCGGATCGCAGACGACCGCGATCGGCATGTACGGCCCGACGATCCTGCGGATTTCCTCGATGATCTTGTGGTCACCGGAGCCGCCTTCCAGACCGATTACATTGCTTGCGCCGTGGAGAAAGAAAAACATGCCGTCCAGCTCGCCCTGGTATTTTTCCACAGCGTGCTTAAATTGTTTCAGGATATAATCGAACGTGTCGTAAGCGACCCGTCCCGCGCCTGCCCCGTAGGCAAAGATCGCCGGGATCAGTTCAATATCGTTGGCTTGAAGCTCACGCTGCAGTTCATCCAGATACATCCGGTGGGCAATGTCCTCGCCGGTCTGGATGACGAAGTCCTGAATTTCGCAGGGTTTGGCCACGTAGGCGTTGGATTCAGCGACGAGGCCGCCGATTAAGATTTTCATGAGATTTCCTCCTTCCGCGTTTTTACCGCGGTCTTCAAAATGATGATGTCCGGTTTAAATTTCATCGAGCGGGTAGATCGGCCGGCTGACTTTCTTATAGACTAACCGTTCCGTCCGCTGCATGCACGCGCCGTCGGTCAGCGCCATGACGTAATGCTTGGCCATCGCTTTCAGCTCCGGATACAAATAACCCTGCTTGACGATGATCAGATCATAGCCGTCCAGATCGACGTTGGCCTTTTCATATTGTTCACGCTCGGAAAACGACACCGCTGCGCTGGCGATCACGACGCTCACCGGCACGTTGTCCAGCTTCACGGTCCAGCACTGTCCGGCCACCGCTTCGTCGCCATAGCGCCGGTGCAGCTCGCCGCGGGAGATCACGACGCCGCGAATTGCAACGGGTTGGGAATGTTCGTCGTCCTTTACGCCCAAGTTCAGCGCGACCCGATCACCGGCTTGTTTCTCCGCCAGCACCTGCGCGCACACAGCCGGATCGCAGATCGCCGCAAACAGAATCGACTTGGTCAGCGGCGTTTCCCAGCTTAAGCAGCGCCGCAGCACATCCGTATTCACGCCCGGCGCTCCGGCTGTGACATTGTCGCCGGAATCCGTTAAGAAGCACGGGCTGCCGTCAAACTCAAGCATGGTCCGCAGCGCGTCGTCCAGCTCGGCGGCGTTGCCGGTGAAATGAAATTCCCTGTGCCGCGCCCAGACAAAATCATAGATTTCATCCGCTTTCTGCTTCGCGTAATCCGTATCTTCCGGACGATCCGGCACTACGACGATACCCGCGCCGCAATGTTCGCTGTCATGGCGCAGGTAGCCGATATGATAGGAACAGCACAGGATCCGCGGATCCGCTTCAATTTCATCGAGGAGCTTGTTGATGGAACAAAGCGGCTCATCCGCCGAAACACAGCGCTCCCCGCCTAAGAGAATCGGCACCTTGCGGTATACCGGATGAATCTGCCGGCGATGGCGGAGGACGTCGAGCAGGCCCCGAAAGACGATCTGATTGGTGACGTCGCGGTCGGAATGGGGAGAATGACGGAACGTCCGCAGGATAGTGCAATCGTCGACATAGCGCTGGCACAGATTGCCATGCGGATCACAGGCGATCGCGATCGGAATGTACGGGCCGACGATCTTGCGGATTTCCCGCAGAATTTTATGATCGCCGGAGCTCCCTTCCAGATCCTCGACGTAACTTGCCCCATGCAGAAAGAAGAATATCCCGTCGATCTCGTGCTCATGTCGCTTCACGGCGTGCACAAACTGGTTTAAGAAATAAGCGAACGTCTGGGAAGTAATCACCCCGGCCGCCATGCAGCTGGCATGCAATGCAGGAATCAGCTCGACCCCTTCCGCATCGGCCAGCGCGCGCAGGTACAGCTTATCCGCAATCGCTTCGCCGGTTGTGATCGTAAAGTCCTGGATTTGACAGGGCTTATTCCCATAGGCGTTGGACTCGGCCAGCCAACCGCCGATCAATATTTTCATCTTCAATTCCCCGCTTACACGTGTTCTGCAGCAAACGCGCTATCCTTATTTAATAGGAATGGGCCGCAGATAGGCGACCGTCGAGCACATCGGCAGCACGTCTTCGGGAAAGCCGGATGCCCAGCGTTTCTTTCAGGTAGGTCCGCCGCGCCTGCATCCGCTGCCACATCTGCGGATATTCCTGCTGAATCTGACGCTGCAGTTCCGCATCCGCCAAAACGACGGTGCTTTCGGCGCTGGTTCCCGGATAGCCGGATACGGACGGGATGATATCAATCTGGAAAAGCATGCCGCTTTTCAGGATTTCCGTGCTGCCTTCATAAACCGGCGAAGCCATCCATTCTTCCTCCGCGCTCAGATGCCCCGGGCACAGCGACCAGCCGTACTGCGCGCGCGGCAGCACCGTTTCCACCGTGTTGAACAAATCGCCGCCGGTCTGGCCGATGTGGATCGTTTCCAGCCATGCCGCATAGGCGCTGAAATACGGGCGGCCACCCGCTCGAGATAATCGCGTTGGGCTTCCGGCAGTTCGTCCGCGTTATGCACCGCGACGCCCGCCCGGCTGCTGGAACCGCCGCGGTAGCCGACGGTGAGGGAAATCGGATCGCCCAGCTTGACGGTGTTGGCCGTCGGGAACATGTTCGCTTTGACAAAGCGCGGACCGCTCGAGGCAATCGTGACGATGCTCGTGTGCTGCCCCTTGCGCACTAACGCGTCGCCCAGCTCCAGCTCGCTGACGCCCAGTTCCAGCTTGTCCATCGCGTCCAGCACGCCATCGGAAGCCAGCGCCGCCGCATATTCGTAATGCGCGATTTCATTCGCGTTGTTGGTCGTGCGCACGCCGTTTTCCCCGATAAACAGACCGGTTTCATTGCTTAACTGCGCTTCGCCGACGATCGCCTTGACCGCCTCGACGACATAAGAAGGGATATCGTAGCTCTGCCGGTTGTCCTCCAGCGGACTGGTAAACAGCTTTCCAGCCGACTAAGCCGGTGCGCTGCCCTTCGGCGATTCCCGCTTCCTGAAGCAGCGTTTTCAGCGGCTTGTCCTGACGATGCGGCTGATTTCGGCAGCGAGAACAGCGAGACATGCACGGCCGCGGCTTCGATCCGGGCCTTGGCGAGCTTTGTTCAGGTTTTCGTTGCCCAAGACCAGCGTCGCCTTTGCCGTTGGCGTTCAGCACCAGCAGCGCTTCCTCAAAGCGGGTGAAATACCCGACTAAATACTCGAAATTTCCGCCGTGCTCGACATCGCCGTACACGATCAGCTGATCCAGCCGCGCGCTTTCATCGCGGCCAGCACTTTTCTGTTTGCGCTCGGCGATCGTCTCGGCGCTCAATCCGACCGGCGTGCCCGCGCAGTCCTTTTGCGGCGCGCTCACCTGTTTTAAAACGGCTTTGATTTGTTTCCATCGTTTCATTCTCCTTTATTCAATGGTTCGCGTCTTTTTCTGCTTCTCTTTCGGCTTTGCCTGCAATCGTGGTATAGTTAAAGCAGGAAAAGGAAGATGCGTTGTGAATCTGTTAAAAAAACTTGAAAATCTTGAAAATGTCACGCCCAACGAGCGAATTCTGATCGACGCGATTCTGAAGGACCCGGAAAGCTTTATCGCGGCCAAGCCGAAGGAAATCGCTTCGCTGACCTATGTCTCCGTGCCGACGATCTACCGGCTGATCAACAAGCTGGGCTTAAGCGGCGTCAACGACCTGAAGCTGCAGCTGCAGGATGCCCTGCGCTCGGAAACCGAGATTCCGGTGGAAAGCATTGACTTCCCGATTTCCCCAACCGATACGGTCAACGAAATCTTGCTTCATTTAAAGGACGTTTACACCCAGACGATTGAAGACACGCTGAGTCTGTCCGATCAGCAGGTGCTGGTGGACGTGTCGGCGCTGATGAAACAAGCGGCGTTCATCGATGTGTACGCCTCCGCCGGCAATCTCTTTTTCGCCCGGAACTTCCAGTTCCAGATGCAGGAGATCAATGTGAACGTGAACGTTCCCGAAGCGGAATACATGCAGAAATTGTCGGCCGGCAACGCCGACGCCAGCCATCTGTCGATCGTCATTTCGTTCGGCGGCCGGGGCGGCTCGATGAACACCGTCTGTCAGATCTTAAGCGACAACCATTCGCCGATCGTGCTGATCACCTCGACCCAGAAAAATCCGCTGACGCGCTTTGCGCTGCATAAGATTTACATGTCGTCGTATGAAAATCACTATCAGAAGATCTCGTCGTTTTCGACGCGGATGACGCTGCTTTATATTCTGGACACGTTGTATTCGATTTACTTTCCGGCTCCAATATGACGAGCTGTTAAATCGGAAGCTGACGACGTATGAGAAGATTCACCGGCGGTTGACCCGCCGGGAACCTGAAGATTAGCGAGGACCGGCGCTCCGCTTGCACGCCGGTTTTCTTATGGAAGCTGGGATCTGGTTTGATCGTCAGTTCAGGATTAAATCTGATCGACCGGGAACATCGGACGCATGATCCGCTTGAATGGAATCGAAGCGGTGTCCTGCGGCGTCGCCCCGTCGGTCAGCGACATCACATAGCCGGCGGCGTTTCTCTTTCAGATACGGGAAGATATAGCCCTGCTTTGACGACTGTCACATCGTAATCCATCCAGTTCACGCCGGCGCTTTCAAACTGAATCGCATGCGCGTAGGACTGGCGGTGATTGGCGACGATGACGTCGATCGCCGTGCCTTCCACATGGACGACGACGCACTTGCCAAACGTCTTGGCGATGCCTTCGGTTCCGATCCCGATCGGCCGGACGACCTCGTCCCTTGGACAAAACGGTCACTTCCAGCTTGACCTTCTCCGACATCGCGTCGTGCCCCACGCCCAGCTCGATCTCCGTTTTCGTGCCGAGATCCAGCCGTCGAGCAGATCGCATGTCTTCGGATCGCAGATCGAAGCGAACAGAATCCGCTTTTCGGACTTGGCCGCCAGCGCCTGCCGCAGGATGAACGTATTCCAGCCCGTCGCGCCGGAGGTCGTGTTATCGCCCGAATCGGTGATGACAAACGGTTTGCCTTCAAAGCCCAGCGCCATCGCCAGCGCGTCGTCCGGTTTTCGCGGTCGTGCCGGTGTAATGGAACTCATGCCGCTTGTTCCAGACATAGTCCGCCAGCTTGTCGGCGACCTCTTCGGCATACGCCTGATCCGCCTCCGTGGCCGGGACCACGACGATGCCGCAGCCGGCGACGTCGGTGTCGTGACGGATGTAGCCGACATGCCAGGAACAGCTCAGAATCCGCGGATCCTGTTCCAGTTCGTCAAGATACTGATTGATCGAACGCACCGGCTCATCCGCCGATACGCTCTGTTCCCCGCCCAGAATCATCGGCAGCTTGCGGTACACAGAATGAATGTTCTGCCGGTCCTTGACCAGATCGCAGACCATCTGCGCCATCTTCCGCCATGTATCGCGGGAATCGGTGTGCGGGGACTGGCGGTAGCTGCGGATCGCGGTCGTCGCTTCGACATAGTCCTGACACAGGTTGCCATGCGGGTCGCAGGCCACCGTGATCGGGATGTACGGCCCGACGAGGTCACGGATCGCCTTGAGGATGTGATGGTCGCCCGAGCCCAAGCCGTCGACCTCGCTCGCGCCGTGAAGCATCAGATAAATCCCGTCGATTTCATGCAGATGCTCGCGCACCGCATTGAGGAAGCACGCTTCGATGTAGTCGAACGTGTGTCGCTTGATCACGCCCGAGGCGCCCGATACCGCGTACACCGACGGAATGATTTCAATCCCGGCCTGCTCAAAAATATCGCCGACCTGCATTTTTTCGATCAGCTCGTCGCCGAATGCGATGTCGAAGGTCGTGATCTCGTCCTTGACGGGAATGTTGGCGTTGGCCTCATTGATAAACTGTCCGATTAATACTTTCATAGCATCACCCTGCGAAGCCTGCCGCTTCGCCCTTTCTTCTAAAATCTGGCGACTCCTGACTATTGGGGGTCCGTTTAAACAAGCGCTGCCGGAATGAAGCATCCCGGCAGCGTGAAGTGAAGCCTGATTTTTATTTCGCTGCCTTTTTCATATCCCGGCTGAGAATGACTTTCGTCGCCGCGAAGGAAACGATCGTCGCAATCGCCGCGACCAGGATCGCGATCCAGACATAATGCAGACCGCCGTTCTGATCAACGAAGAACAACAACGTCAGATATCCCGGACAGCCGCCCTGAACGAACGTTCTCAAGCCGAACAGACCTGCGACTAAGCCCGCGGAAACCGCGCCGATGGCTGTGCCGATCAACGCTTTCGGCCGCGACAGCAGCGCGCCGTAGAAGGCCGGCTCCGTAACACCGCACAGCGCCGTGACGCCGAACGAAGCGATCATGCCCTTCTGCGCCTTGTTGTCTTTGATCGTCGTCGCGACCGCCAGGGCCGTGCCGCCGATGCAGATGTTGGAAACGAAGCCCATGATGCCGGTGACGGAGTTGTAGCCGAGGTTGGCGATCAGTTCGATGCCGATCGGAGACAGACCCTTTATCCAAACCAAACATAACCATGTACGGATAGATCGCCGACAGGATCGGCTGGGCGATAAAGCCGAGCGTATTGGTCAGCCAGATGCAGAACGCCGCAATGTAGCCGGACAGCTGGTTGCCGATCGGGCCTAAAACGATTAACGTAACCGGAACGACGACAATCATCGTGATCAGCGGCGTCAAGAAGAACGTCAGCGCTTCCGGAATGATCTTTCTTCAGAACCTTCTGGACATAGTACATGAAGAAGACGCCCAGCACGATCGGAATGACGGTCGAGCTGTAGGAAACCTGCGGAATGCCGATGCCGAAGAAGTCGGTGACCGTTCCGGTCGCAAAGCGCGGAGCGATCAGCGTCGCGCCTAAGAAGGCGCCCATGATCGGCTGCATCTTTAACTGGGAAGCTAACGTATAGCCGACGTACACCGGCAGGAAGGCAAAGCCGGCGTCAAAGATCATCAGCATCAGCTGTGCCGTGCCGCTGTCGACGCCCATGCCGAAGTAGTTGACCAACAGGTTCTTGATCGCCAGGATCATACCGCCGGTGATCATGGCCGGAACGACCGGCATGAAGATCGGAGCGACGAAGTTGCCGAACTTGTTCAGGTAGTACATCGCGTTCTTCGGTCCGGTTTCTTCCTCTTCCTCCGCGGCGACGGCGCCGCCTTCTCTCCATCCGGAGATTTCCAGGAATTCTTCGTAAGCGTCATGAACGCCCGGGCCGATGATGATCTGGATCTGCTTGTCTTTGTTGACGATGCCGGCGGATCCCGGAAGATCTTTCAAGCCTTCCTCATTGACGACGCTCTTGCGGGCGTAGCTGATCCGCAGACGTGTTGCGCAGTGCGTGACGTGCGTGATGTTCTCCACGCCGCCTAAAGCTTCCAGTGCTTTTCTGGATAACTCTTCATATTTCCCCATACTTGGTGATTTCTCCTTTCAAATCTTTTTTGGATTTGCTGGCTTGAAACGGAGCTTGGAAGTTCTGGCGGTCAGCCTGCCTCAGCACCTTCGCGAAAGGCGCCTGGCAGCGTGAAACGGTGCGGGAACGAGGCACGTCTGCGCGCGGCTTCCGTGGCCGCCCGGAATCGACTTTTCAGTCCTTTTCCCTTACTGTTTCTTTCTGACCGGCACGTCCTCATCCTCCTATGCGGGAAGCTCCCGTCTTAAGCCGGTTGTCTTCCCAGGCCAGCTGAGCCTGTTTGAGAGGAACGTGCGCGATAATCCTTCCGGTCCTTTTTCAAAACCCTTTATCACACAGCCCGCTCGGATGAGGGACTGGCAATAACTCTGTTACTCGGTCAGGCGGATCAGGTGGATCATGATGTACAGCTTTTCATCCGTGCTGACGTCATAGCGTACCGGTCCTTGATCCGCTGCGCGATCCGCTCGATACACGCGGTTTCCCGCGGATGCGTCTGCTCGAACACCTGATAGGTGCTCAGGTTGTAGTCGGACTTTGGTGCTGAGATATTCGTGTTGACAACGCGCTGGGCGAAGAAGCGGCAATGCGTGATGAAGCGGTCGCACTGGCCGTTTTCCGTATCGACGTGGAAAGTCCTCGCGCACGATGATTGAGGATCTCCTCAATCACCGCGGTGATTTCATACATCTGCTGCATATTGGAATCCAGCTCGGCGTTGATGATGTGCAGGGCGATGAAGCTTGCCTCGCCATCGTCGATGTCGATTTTCAATTTCTGCCGCAGCAGCTCCGTGACTTTTCAAGCCCAGCCGGTATTCCTCTTTATACAGCGACTTTGACGTTGAGCAGCAGCGTCGGGTCGAAGACGATCCCCATCTTTGACCCGTTCGATCATGTTGGCGATGTGGTCGGTCAGCGTGACGTAGATGGAATCGTTGATCCGTTTGGTGGACTGCGTCTTGATATAATCGATGATTTCTTCCGAAACCAGAATCGTTTTGTACGACGTCCTGAACGAGCGTCTTTGAATTTCTGGCCGACGTCGTCCTGAAGCTCAAATTTCTTTTCTATCCGCCCTTCCACGACCTTGCTTCCGCGGGTCATGCCGAAGGCAATTCCCCGGCCGACCAGGATGATCTCGTCCCCCGCCTCATTCTCCGAGAGGATGACGTTGTTATTGTAAATCTGTTTGATGATCACGGAGCCACCTCGCTTTCCGCGCCTGCCTTACGCTTCGATTTCAAATAAAGCTTCGCCCGGGTTTTCACGTTTTCCTCGCTTTTCAGCAGCTTTACTTTGCGGTTGATTGCCAGAACCGGTACGATCGTGTCGCAGCCCTTTCTTCCGGATGTAATCCCAGTCCACGAGCGTCAGACAGATCGCCCGGGCTGCACGTGATCGCCGACCTGCACCTTTGGTGTCGAACGGCGTTCCCCCCAGCATGACGGTGTCGATGCCGATATGCAGCAGGATTTCAGCATGCCGGTCTCCGTTTTGATGCCGATCGCGTGCTGGGTTTCATAGACCATCGTGATCTCGCCGGCGACCGGACTGTAAACTTTCACTGCGCTTCCGGTTCGCACTCGCCATGCCGTCCCCCAGCATCCGCTGCGAGAACATTTCATCCGCAACATGGTCCAGATTGACCGCTGCCCGACTAACGGGCTATAACAGATTTCCATCGCTTAACCTCCTTGGAAAAAAGAAAAAACCAATTTGCAGAGAAGACATAAAAGTCCTCTTGCAAATTGGTTTTGCTTGTTTTATTGAACAATAACAATCCAATTACACCGTCATTGTAAGCGATACCACGAGAAGTTGTCAATAAGAATTTTCCATTTTTTTACTTCGAAGAGACCGTGGTCTTTGCACCGCTGCCGGTTTGAATGTAAGCTTAAACTGCACTTAATTATCACTTTATAAATCGTTAAACAGCCGCAGCCGGCGAGCTGGATTGATACCGGACTTTTCCGATCTGTCCCCAGCCTGTATTAAGGATATTCCTGACGTCAAGAGGGAAAACAGGCAAAGTCCATCCCTCCTCCTTTTTGATCCGGCTCAAAACTTTATGATATTAGCTTGAGATTTTTTATCATAAAGCAACATTTTTCCAGACTTTTTTTGAAGAAAAAAGCAGAAGAAAGAACGGATGGACAGGATGATTTTCAGCCCTGGCCGTTCGCTTTGGATTCATTGGTGTTTTAGACGCGGGAACGAAAACGGATCGACTCCTCTGAAAAGAAAAAGCAACACATTTCAGAGTTTTGAGGCTGTACAATTTTCAATCCTTCGCTAATGATATAATAAAACAGGATTTCAGCCTCAGCCGTTCAAAGTTCAGATTTGCCTTATAATTCAGGCTTTTTGTTGCTTCACAGATTAGGCATTCCTGTTTTTTTAACAATTTATTATCAAATTAATCATAAAATAAAAATTGTTAAAAAAAATCTGTTATAATAAAGAAAACAAAGGAAATCGAACAATCCATTCCCTTATCCCGATCATGCATCGGCTTGCATGCGGATCGAAAGGAGCAATCGTTATGAAAATTGCGGTTATCGACGACTCAGCAGAAGATCGGAAGCTGCTGGCTGAAAAAATTCAAAATTTCTGCCTACGCGAATCGCTGATCTATGAGATCCGTTCATTTTCTTCAGGAAATGAATTTCTGTTGGCTTCACGTACGGACTGGGATATCATTTTCCTGGATATTTTCATGAACGAAATCGACGGCATGACCGTGGCCCGGACGCTGCGGGGAAACAACGTCAGTTCTTTAATCGTGTTCACCACCTCCAGCCGCGACTATGCGATTGAGAGCTATGATGTGCGGGCTTTTCATTATCTGGTCAAGCCCATCGAGCAGGACAAACTTGACGAAGTTCTGCGCTTGAGCGAAAAGTCGATTCGTTCCCGCAATCATTACATCGAAGTCAAGGAAGGCCGGATCATGTCGCGCATTTTAATCCGCGATATCATGTATACCGACTATTACAATCATTACATTCAAATCCATACGCCCGGCCGGATGATCAAAACCTATATGTCCTTCGCGGAATTTTCACCGCTGCTTTTGAAATACAAACAGTTTCTCAGTCCCTACCGCAACTGCATGATCAACATGGATTATGTGCAGCAGATGGACGATCATGACTTTTTGATGAAGGATCAGGTGCAGATCCCGATCAACCGTGCGCGCAAGAGTGAAATCCGGCAGGCGTATGCCGATTATTCGTTTAAACGCCTGAGCGAGGGGTAAGCCTATGTCGCTTCCGGATTACTTTTTAAGCTTGGGCACCCGGCTGGCGCCCTATTTGTTTTTGATCTTAATTCCGTTTCGGAATCATCTGCGCTGTTCCTTCCGTCAAAGTGTGCTGTATGCATTCCTGCTTTATCTGGGAACGACGCTGAGCGTTTATCTTTTAGGCGAAACGTATGGAATCGATTCGATCTGGATGTTTCCGTTTACCTGTTTCTTCCTTGGGGTCTGTCTCTTTCTGGCCTATCACATCCTGCGCACGTCGATGCGCAAGCTCCTCACCACCTCCAGCCGCGACTATGCGATTGAGAGCTATGATGTGCGGGCTTTTCATTATCTGGTCAAGCCCATCGAGCAGGACAAACTTGACGAAGTTCTGCGCTTGAGCGAAAAGTCGATTCGTTCCCGCAATCATTACATCGAAGTCAAGGAAGGCCGGATCATGTCGCGCATTTTAATCCGCGATATCATGTATACCGACTATTACAATCATTACATTCAAATCCATACGCCCGGCCGGATGATCAAAACCTATATGTCCTTCGCGGAATTTTCACCGCTGCTTTTGAAATACAAACAGTTTCTCAGTCCCTACCGCAACTGCATGATCAACATGGATTATGTGCAGCAGATGGACGATCATGACTTTTTGATGAAGGATCAGGTGCAGATCCCGATCAACCGTGCGCGCAAGAGTGAAATCCGGCAGGCGTATGCCGATTATTCGTTTAAACGCCTGAGCGAGGGGTAAGCCTATGTCGCTTCCGGATTACTTTTTAAGCTTGGGCACCCGGCTGGCGCCCTATTTGTTTTTGATCTTAATTCCGTTTCGGAATCATCTGCGCTGTTCCTTCCGTCAAAGTGTGCTGTATGCATTCCTGCTTTATCTGGGAACGACGCTGAGCGTTTATCTTTTAGGCGAAACGTATGGAATCGATTCGATCTGGATGTTTCCGTTTACCTGTTTCTTCCTTGGGGTCTGTCTCTTTCTGGCCTATCACATCCTGCGCACGTCGATGCGCAAGCTCCTGTTTCTGATCTTGTTGATTGAGAATTATTCCGATATTGTCTTAATGTTCTCGGAAATTCTGGAGATCCATTGCGGGCCGCTTTTTACCGGTTTATCGGCAGTGGGGCTGGTTTCGCTCTGCCGGATTCTCGTCTTTGCCCTCAGTGCTCCGTTAATGGCGCATTTTCTCTGCCATCAGGTCCTGCCGGTCTGGGAACATGAGGACACGCCGGAAATCTGGAGTATGTTATGGCTGATTCCCGCTTCGTTCTATCTTATTTACCGGCTGGGGTTTACCTCGTCGATCACCGTGCTGCACAGCGAGATCACATCCCCGCTGTTGTTGGCGATCGTCTGGACTGCGGGGACGTTTCTCTCCTATTACGCCACCCTCAGTATGATCAATTTCAACGAAGAAAAACGGCAGCTCCAGCAGCAGCTGCAGGTCCAGGAGTATCAGGTGCTGATCCGCAACAAGCAGGCGGAACGGCTGGCCGCCAGCATCGCCACTACACGGCAGACGCGGCATGATCTGCATCATTACCTGCTGACGCTGAAGACGTATATGGATCATGGGGAAACGGAAAAACTGCGGGATTCACTGAATCAGTTCATCAACAATTTTGAATCTTCGGTGAAAACGCCGGTCTGCGAGAATTTGTTGTTCAGCGCCATCGTGCGGTATTACATGGAGATGGCAGAGGAGAGTGGAATTGAATTTACTTCGTCGATCGTATTGCCGCCGGCATTGGCGATCAAGGATACGGATTTAACCGTGATTCTGGGCAACATGCTGGAAAATGCGATTGAGGCTTGTTTACGGCAAAAAGCGGGGGAAACACAGTTCATCGAGATCAAAAGCCGGATGCAGGGAAATAACGGACTGGTTCTGCAATGCCGCAACAGCTATAATGGTCAGATCCAGAAGCAGGATGAGACGTTCCTGTCGTCCAAGCGGGAAGGGGAAGGCATCGGTCTTTCTTCCATCCGCACATTATGCACAAAATATCACGGTGTTTTAAAAATCACGCCGAACGATGATACGTTTACCGTCAACCTGTTGTTGAATTTACCTGCCGCCGCCTGATTTTCTCTCCGGCAGAGGCGAATTCGGCAATTTCAAAAATTCTGTAAAAAAGTCCCGCGCTGTCTGGAAATCGGATGATTCCATTACAGCTCAGGACTTTTTGTTTCCCTTCGGCTACCGCGTCATTCAGGATTCCCGGATCAGCGGATAGCGCGAGGTCATTTCAATGACTTCCTGACGCAGCTTCGCTTTCAAAGCTTCGTCTTCCGGGTGCTTGAGCACCATCGTAATCCAGCGGGCAACCTGACGGAATTCCTCTTCCTGAAAGCCGCGCGTCGTCATCGCCGCACTGCCCAATCGGATACCGCTGGTCACAAACGGTTTTTCCTGATCGAAGGGAATCGTGTTTTTATTGCAGGTGATGTTGATTTCATCCAGCAGGGCTTCGGCTTGCTTGCCCGTGATGCCATAGGAAGATCTCACATCAGCCAGGATCAGATGGTTATCCGTACCACCGGTCACAATCCGCAAGCCTTCCTGCTGGAGCGTCTTGCAGAAAGCCTGACAGTTGGCCATGATCTGGCGGGCATAATCGGTGAATTCTGACTTCAGCGCCTCGCCGAAGCACACCGCTTTTCCAGCGATCACATGCATCAGCGGGCCGCCCTGAATGCCCGGGAAGACGTTGCGGTCGAGATCTCTGGCAAATTCCTGTTTGCACAGAATGATGCCGCCGCGCGGGCCGCGCAGGGTTTTATGGGTTGTGGACGTGACGAAATGGGCATAAGGCACCGGGCTCATGTGCAGCCCTGCCGCGACTAAACCGGCAATATGCGCCATATCGACCATCAGGTACGCGCCAGCTTCATCGGCAATTTCCCGGAATTTCTTAAAGTCAATCTCCCGCGGATAGGCGCTGGCGCCGGCCACAATCAGCTTCGGCTTCACCTCCAGAGCGATCCGGCGCAGTTCCTCATAATTAATTTGTTCGGTTTCTTTATCCACGCCGTAGCTGTGGAACTCGTACAGCCGACCGGAGAAATTCAGCTGATGCCCATGCGTCAGATGGCCGCCGGAGCTTAAATCCATGCCCAGCACTTTATCGCCCGGCTGTAAGATTGTCATATACACCGCCATGTTGGCCTGGGAGCCGGAATGCGGCTGGACGTTGGCATGTTCGGCATGAAATAATTCGCACAGCCGTTCGCGGGCCAGATTTTCAATGATATCGACGTCCACACAGCCGCCGTAATAGCGCCGTCCCGGATAACCTTCGGCGTATTTGTTGGTCAGGATGGAACCGACGGCTTCCAAAACATCCCGGGAGACATAGTTTTCAGAAGCGATTAATTCAATGTTATGGGTCTGGCGCTGAGTTTCCAGCTCAATCGCCTTGCGGACTGCGGCATCATGCATATCAAGATCCTCTCTTTCTCGTTCTTAATGTCTTGATTATACCATGCTTTGCGCTTTAGCGAAGCTAAACGCTTCGACAATGTATTCCGGTTTTAATTCCTGAATTTTTAATTGATCAATAACGGCGGAAAGGCTTGAATTCAACAGAGATTCTGAGTCGATGACACCTTTAAACAACGCTGATTTTCTTCATCGTCGGGCAGGCCGCTGATCAACAGACCAAATTCAGGCGCGCCGCGAAGACCGCCCATCGAAAGAAATAAATCGTTAACTCGCTTGATTTGCATTAAAAGTATGCCGCCGATGGTTAGAAATCCGCCTGTCAGAATATTCTTCATATTCTCCTCATCCCCTCAATGACTTGCCTGTTCATGCAAACACATCTATAATCTGAAAATCGAATCAATCAGCTCGGATCGACGCTCTTTGTTTTTCTCAATCACATTGAAAGTAATGAAACACAGTTTTTTCAAGTAGTTCCAGCTTTTCACTGTAATCGGAAGGCAGATTGGAAATTGAACTCAGATCCTGAGGATCAAAATGATAGAGAAGATGTTTTAACACTTGCCCATAAACAAAGACGATTTTAGAGGAAACTGCCTGATCACGTGGACGAAGCCGGGATAAAGAGGAAATACAGCCGCATAGTTCCAGAAATGCCGCTTCATGAAAATTATTTTCTTCATGGAAATAATAAAGGAAGCTTCCGTCTTCCGCTTTCCAGTTCGCATTCAATATCTCCAGCGCATCCATGATATTCTCTTCTTTCATAAGTTTTATTTTTCTTCATCTTATCACGCAAAACGGCTATGGACAACGATATTTTTCTCAGTCTGGATCATGTGTTTCCAATTTTCTTCCAGCAGAAAAGGAGTCCATGATCTTTAAAATTTGTAGATCATTCCGTCAGATTGACAAGCCACTTCTCTTTCCGGACCAAATGATAAGCCAACGTTAACTTTGCCAACTCGGTCATTTGTCCGATCAAATACATCTGCATGATATTCAATCCGGTAAAATACGTCAGCATCCCGATCAATGGAAGATTCACCAGCCACATAAACCCAGAATCCACAAACAGAGTGGAGCGCGTATCCCCGCCGGCCCGTAAGATGAAATAACATTGCGTATTTGCGGTATAGGTCCAGAACATCACTGCCATGACCCGCAGCATTTGAGCTGCAATCTGTTTGGCCTGCGCACTGACCTGATACCAGGACGGTACGACAAACGAAGTTCCAAACATCACAAAGGAAAAAAGAACCGCGAGAAAGACTGAAAAAGCCAGAAGCTGATAGGCCCGATCCCGCGCTTCTTCCATCAAATCCGCGCCTAAAGGCTTGGAAACCAGAATCGTGGTTGCCGTAGCCAATCCGCCAAACAAGACAAAGAACAGGTCACTGATCGTATTCGCAATCGAATATCCCGCCATGACCTCAGGTCCGCGTTGGGAATAGAATTTAAACAACGTTGCCATGCCCAGCGACCACATCAGTTCGTTCAAGGCCAGCGGCAGCGCTTTTTTAAAGATCGTCCACGCTAAAGAACGTGGTATCGCAAACAAATCGCGCAAGCTGGTTTTAAACGCAAACGGCTTGTGCTTCAGGAAATAAAGATAAAGCGCGGCTTCCATCAATCGGGCAATCACTGTTGCCAGCGCCGCTCCCCGCACGCCCAGAGCAGGAAATCCAAAGTGGCCAAAGATCAGCCCATAGTTCAGCAGCGTGTTGATTAAAACCGCGCCGGCGCTGATTAATAAGGGCAAGCGAGGTTCTCCGGCAGCCCGCATCGCGCTCGCTGCGGTTAACGAAAGCGCCGTTGGGGGCAAGGTCCACGTCGCCATCGCCATATACCGGCTTCCAGCCGCAACAACCTCCGGGACATTCGTAAAAAATCCCAGGATTAACGCGGGAGCCACGGCTTCCGCCAGCCAGAACGGAATCAGAATAAAACCAGCCGCAAGCAATGAAAACCGGAAGGTCTGCTTCATCCGTTCAGAGTCCTCCGCACCCCAGAACTGCGCGATAAAAATTGCCGCGGCAGCTAATAATCCATTCACCGCGAAAATCGCGATCATCGTAAAACGGTTCACCGCCGCGACCCCGCTGAGCGCCTCGTTACCCAACTGCCCTACCATCAGATTATCCACCAGATTGACCGAGCTGGTGATCAGCTGCTGAAACATCAGCGGAATTCCCACCGCCAGCGCTGTCCTGTAAAACTGCCGATCCCCGATCCACCGGCTCTTGCTTCTCTGCATTGACTTTTCCTCCTATCCTCTGCCGTTTCGCTGTCGAAACAAAGACAGCCAGGACGCGACGCCCCGGCTACCAATATCTTCAACCTAGCAAGAAAGCCTTACGCTTCGTTATGCGTGTTGAAATATTTTGTTTCTGAATGATATGACATATCCGTCAGATCGATGCCGTAATCCACCGCCAGCCGGTAAGCCAGAATCTGAACGACCGGGGAAAGCTCCAGGAAGATAAATTCCCCGCCCGCCAGCGAAATCGGCAGATCACTGGCATCGATTGGATTTTCACCGATCAGATAACCATAACCCAGCTCATTCTTCGCAAACGTCGTCAGCTGATGCGCGCGCACGTCTTCCCGGCCGCCGTCATGCAGGACGATGACGCAGTTAGATGGCGTATAGCCCATCGTCGGACCATGCATGCCATCGTCAAATTCATAGCCGACGCCAATCCGGCGCTTCGAGATTTCCAGAATCTTTAACGCTCCTTCTAATGCGACACCCCACAGCGAATCCATGCCGTAAAGGGTGAAGGTTTCCGCCGCCATCAGCTTTTCCTGATTCCGATCAAACCAGGCCATCGCTTCCTTGACAATCGCCGGATGGTGTCCGATACCGGCCTGCGCCTGATCAAGATAGACCGCTGCCTGATCGTCTGTCAGCACACCGCGAGCTTTCCCGATGGCCATGCCCATCAACATCTGGGTTAAAACGCTGG
>QFCE01000705.1_pt1 | contig 67466 bp, 62 predicted proteins | sample 5346091 | NCBI WGS metagenome assembly QFCE01 (sample SAMN09062252, study PRJNA434731) | Human gut metagenome, whole genome shotgun sequencing project. | isolation source: stool timepoint A chromium assembly | host: Homo sapiens | collected 2015
TCAAGGAATTCATGTATAATAAAAGAGAATAAGGAGGAACTCTCAATGTCACGAACCCAACGTAAATACGACCAGGAATATAAGATCCAGGCTGTCAAACTTGCCAAAGAAATCGGCGGTGCTAAGGCAGCCAAAGAATTAGGTATCCCAGAAGGAACCATCCACACATGGCTGAAAGCAGTTAGAGCAGGCACATTGGATATTGGCGACGGTGCACATACTCCGGAAAGCGCGATGAGTCTTGCTGAGGAGCTTGCCATGCTCCGCAAACGCGTTAAAGATCAGGACAAAGAAATCCGGCGTCTGAAAGAGGAAAATGAATTTCTCGAGGAAGCAAGCGCTTTTTTCGCAGCCAGCCGTCGGAAGTCAGCAAGAACCAAAGAATGATGTTCATTGCCATAAAAACGAAAGACGGCGTGATTAAGGGAAAACTCTCATTCTATTGCCGGATGCTTGGCGTCAGCCGCCAGGGTTTCTACAAATATCTTGCTATTAAAGATCGCCCTTGGAAATATCAGGATCTTGCTGATGCCATGAGAGTGATCCATGCTGAGGATGAATGCAATGATACCTATGGACGTATTCGCATGTACCAAGCACTGCTCCTTAAGAATCCGACGGGAATCAAGATCCCCAGTGAACGAACCGTTTACAGGGTTATGGATGAAATAGGACTTGTCCATCGGCCAAAGCGCAAGCCAAATGGCATTACCAAGGCTGATCGGGAAGCACGTAAGTCAGATGATCTTCTGAAGAGAGAGTTCAAGGCTGATAAGCCACTTGAAAAATGCGTAACTGATATCACAGAAATCAAGGCAAAAGATGGAAAACTGTATGTTTCAGCCATCTTCGACTGCTTTGATTCCAGCGTTCTGGGACTGGCAATGGAAACAAACATGAAGGCAACTCTGTGTGAGCATACACTGGATAATGCCTATCTGGCGCATCCTGATCTGCGAGGTGCCATTGTGCACTCCGACAGAGGAAGACAATATACCAGTGAAACCTACCGTCAGGCGCTTTCTAAATATGGCATTATACAAAGCATGAACAGTGATGGTGGCAGGTGCCACGATAATGCTCGATGTGAAAGCATGTGGGCCAGAATGAAAAGCGAGCTTCTCTATGACCGCTACAATACGGAAAGCCTGACCACGGATGAGCTGAGAGTTCTTATTTGGAGATATTTCATCAGTTACTGGAACAACAGGAGGATCTGCTCTGCCAACGGTGGGCTTCCTCCTATGATTAAGCGTCAGAGATACTACCAATCTCTGGGCCTGGCTGCATAGGAAATGATATCTTTGAGATAAATGTGTCAACCAATATTGACAATATCAATATAACTTCCAAGATTATACTCCTTTACCTTTTGTACGCTATTTATTTCGGGACAGCGTGCAATAAACATCTGTCCAACTTTTTCTTCCAGCGTCATTGCATTTAGAATTTCTTGTGCTTTCTGTGTCACGGAAGCAGAAGGGGGACTTGGCTCTGTTTCACCAGTTGTTGGTTCAGGATTTTCGGTATTCAAACTGGAATCCGTAACCGTAATGGAAAGTAATTCAACCTCTTGTACAGATGCATTCAAATCCAATTTGCCATGATATGAAACTGTCACTGGATTCCCAATCACTATTCCTGTCTCACCAGTTGAAATATTTACACCTTCTGTTCCAAAATAATATTCACGATTATCCTCACCTTGAACAGTTAGAGTATTCATTGTTGCATCTTTTACAGTTCCTCGAAGCTCTTGTGCAGGTTCAGTTGTACTTGAATTTCCAATAATTTCTATTGTTGCCTCAGACGAGTTTTCCAACAAAATATTATTTACTTTATGCAAACTGGCTATCGCAATGCCTGCACATACAAGAAGCAAGATAATCACACTAAAAATAAGCACTTTATTCCTTTTTTCTTTTTTTACCCGTCTCATGTAATCCTCCTGATTGTTTTATAAAACTACATATATTTTTCTGCAATTATTTTCCTACCTGCTCCATCATCCTCTTTGCCAACTGCCGGAACTGTTCCGCCGTTTCCTCGTCCATCGGAAGAAACTTCCCAATCTGTCCGACAATCATAGCAGTTACATCGTCCATAGAAAGTAGCTCCTGCTGGTGGTCTTTCATGGTTTCCTGCATGGTTTGGAACATAGCGGCGGTCACAGCTTCTCCTGGCTGTTCTCTGTTGTCCATATCTTTCTTAATATCTCGCAGGATAGCAAGAAATACATTCTTGATTTTTTCAATTTCCGCTTCATGTTCTCCCATCTTCTGTGCGTTCAGAAGTTGCAAATCCTGTTTTGCTTCTGCCCGATGTTCCGGGTGTTCTTTCATCAGATCGGACAAGGAAGCCATTAGCCCGGAACAGGTCAGCCAGATTTCCGGCTACCTCGACACTTGGGAGAATGTATCCTTTGACGACAAGCGGCGGGTGGTGGATTTGATGATTACCACCATAGCCGCCACAAGCGACAGCTTGAATATCACATGGAAAATCTGACGGGTGAAACCCCTCCCGTCAGATACCTACCCTGTGTAGTCCCTTGTAAACTGTACTTTCCAAAGAATCATAGTCCATAACATGTACGGGCATGGAGTAGTCCACAAAGGATTGAAACTCCGCTCCAATTATGAGAAATATAGTTGCATTTTCAATCGTCTTTGAGATATCCCGATACCGGGTTCTTGTTCTCGCAGCTTTGCCTTTTCCAGTTCTTCCCGTTAATCTGATATTTTTCGGCTTAATCTGTGCTGGCTCTATTCCGCCATTGCCATGATAGATCCATCCGTTGACCAGCCATGCAAAATGTCTGGCATCTTCGTAATACGTAATCATAGGTTCTTCTTTGCTTCCCATTTTCCTCCTTCTGGCGAAGCTGGATATGAGAAAAGCAGGAACTCCATTGCTCATGCATGCCAGCTCGCCTGTGTTCAGTTCGTCCCGTCTGAAAACTCGGCGAAGTGCCGGATATGCTTGCGCATAAGAATTTCAGATATGTATTATAGTATGCTACATTTAGTTGTTTGTCAACTGGGTGTTTTATTAAAAAAGCATAAATTTGCAACAGCCAATGAAGTCAGCATAAAAGTTCGTGTAACTTATAACAGCTCAGAGAGACAACATAAAAGCTTGTATGAACTTATGGCAGCGCAGTTTATTGTTGTCTCTCTGAACTGTTGTAGTTTGTGACAGTTTATTCTATCATCAGGGGCTGTTCATACATGAATTATATAATAAAAGAAAATATGTATAGAACCTATCATTTTAATGGCAGCTATTGTAAAATGATAAAGAAGCAACATAAAAAGTGGGTATGCAGGTGGATAATAAGAGGAGGACAGACGGATGGAAGTAGGACTGGCATTGACATTGTGTGGACTTGGGGTCGCATTTTGGATTCCGGCAATCATATTGGGCATAATTTTGAAAAGCCGAACACAGAAATGTACGGCGGATGCACAGGCAAAGGTAATGCGGATCAATGTACATAATTCCAGTGACAGCGGACTGCAATATCATCCAGTGTACGAATATTATGCGGCGGGTGAGTATTATACTTCGGAAGGTGCATATCTCAGCGGTCGTGTTCCGGAAGTGGGAGAAACTATCTGGATCAAATACAATCCGGACAAGCCGAAGCAGTCCTATATTCCGGGATATGATAATAAAGTTTATAAGATTCTGACCATTGTATTTGGACTGATTGGAGCAGTGCCGATTCTGGTATGCATTGGTATTGCAATTTGGGTGTGATAAGAATGAAAAAATATATTTCTCTTGTGATTTTTCTTTGCTTAATCGTAGTTTCCGGCGTTACCTATTATAAGAAAATGAATTTGCTTTCGCTTCCAGAGGAAGAAACAGTAGAATATGCAGAAATCAGCTATGGAATCTCGGATGAAGATCCGATTTATCGCATTACGGACGAAGAGAAGATTGCTGAGCTATTTGAGCTTGTTGATATGGAAAGCTGGAAAAAGACAAATTATGTGATGGAATACAGTCCGTTGGAATATGTGTTTTTTGAAGAAACACCCTATCGGTGGGAAATAGGCATTTCAGAAAATAAGGACGGAACGGTTTGCTATCAGGTATCTGTCTATGAAAATAATGAGCCTGTGTTTCCTGGAGGGCATTATTTCATATCTGCTGATTCGGATAAATATGAAGATGTGATTCACACATTGAAAATAATACAGCCGAATTAAAAAAATAAGAGACGAGGAGACAGTTGCGGATGACTTGGATCTGTCCCTGGAATATGTTCATAGAATAAATGAGTTGCTCAGTGCATATCCAATGGAAAGTGATGAAGAGATCGTAAAAAGAATTGTTGACAATGACTAATGTTACATATACTTATGCAATACAAAGCAGAGTGTTTCCGTTAGTGGAGACTGGACAGATTAAGATGAGCATTCCCGAAAAACCAAAGAGCCCGAAACAGTTATTTTACAGTGAATAATTATGAAAATATTTGTAGATGCAGATGCCTGCCCGGTGGTGGGCATCGTAGAAGAGCTTGCAAAAAAATATACGATTCCGGTGACCTTGTTATGTGACACCAACCATGTGATTTCCTCCGATTACAGCGAAGTTATTGTGGTGGGAGCAGGTGCAGATGCGGTGGATTATAAGCTGATCAGCATGTGTCACAAAGGAGATATGGTGGTCTCGCAGGACTACGGAGTGGCAGCCATGGCACTTGGGAAGGGTGCCTATGCGATCCATCAGTCTGGAAAATGGTACACCAACGAAAATATTGACCAGATGCTCATGGAACGCCATCTGAATAAAAAAGCCAGAAGAGCCTCACAGAAAAATCACCTGAAAGGTCCGAAGAAAAGAACTGCAGAAGACGATGAATATTTCAGGGAATCCTTTGAGAAAATGATTTTGAAAGTGATGGGAAGGGAATAAACTATACCTGAAAGGGTATAATTATAGAAATAAGCAAAAAAATATACCCGAACGGGACTAAAAAACACTTGGACACTTGAAAATATACCCGAACGGGACTATTATAGATAGTATGAATAGAATTGGTGAATATATAAAACAGGAGAGAAAAAAGGCAGGGTTGACCCAGGAAGAATTTGCAATGCGTTCAGGGCTGGGACTTCGGTTTGTTCGTGAACTGGAACAGGGAAAGGAGACTGTGCGTCTGGATAAAGTAAATCAGGCATTGGCAATGTTCGGAAAAGAAGCTGTACCGGGAAAAAAGGAGGAATAACAGGTGGAGTCAGAATATAGAAGAGGTTATGTATATATTCAAAATCATTTTGCCGGAATCATTGCTGAGACAGAAGAGGGATATATCTTTTCCTATGATAAGGAATATTTGTCAAGAGAGGATGCAGTAGCAGTCAGTTTGACTTTACCTTTGAGAGACGAACCATATGAGACAACGATATTTTTTCCCTTTTTTGATGGATTAATACCAGAAGGATGGCTTTTGGGAGTTGTCAGTCGTAACTGGAAAATAAATCAGAAAGACAGATTTGGGTTGTTATTGCTGGCATGTAAAGATTGCATCGGAGATGTGTGCATCAGAGGAGAAAAAATATGAGATGTCTGTGTTGTGGGAAAACGATAACAGAAAATGCGTCCACAAGAGAAAAAGAATGGTGCTGGCATAAGAAGTGTGTAAAAAAATTTTTTCATACAGATGAATTGCCGGTTCTGGATATTACAAAGGAACAACTGGAAATACTGGCAGATGAAACTGTAAATGAAGGACTGACTGTGCCTGGTGTACAGAAAAAACTGTCATTACATTTGTCGACAGATATGCAATCACGCCTCACAATCGTTGACTATCCAACAGGATATATTTTGAAGCCACAGACAGAAGACTTTGAAAATATGCCAGAGTACGAGGATCTTGCTATGCGGCTTGTAGAAATTATGGGAATTCAAACTGTACCGCATGCATTGATAAAGTTGGATCATGAATATGCATATATTACAAAAAGAATTGACAGAGAGATTACAGAAGAAAATGTGAATTTATACGCAATGGAAGATTTTTGCCAGCTATCCAGACGTCTAACACAGGATAAATATAAGGGGTCATATGAAAACTGTGGACGTATTGTAAAGAGATATTCCAGTATGCCTGGTCTGGATCTGACAGAAATGTATCTGCGAGTGGCTGCTGCTTTTGTGGTAGGAAATTCTGATATGCATTTGAAGAACTTCTCGTTGATAGAAAATATGCCTGGAAGTAGGATATTTCAGCTATCAAAAGCATATGATATGCTTCCTGTAAATGTGATTATGCCAGAGGATAAAGAACAGATGGCACTGACAATCAATGGGAAAAAACGTAATATTCATAAAAAAGAATTTCGAAAACTGGCGGAGTCTTACGAAATTTCACCAAAAGCTGCGGAAAATATGTTGAAGAAAATCTGCCGAATGGAAAATAAACTTCTTGATCAGGTAGAGGGAGCATATTTATCTAAGGAGCAGAAAGAACAGGTGAGCCAGTTGGTTCATGAGCGAATCAAAACCCTGAGCTTATGAATCTTTAGTCCAATACATGTCATACAAGCTTTTATTTCATGCACAGCTTCTTCTTTGCATAACTGCTCTTTTTACAGCACAAATCTTGACACGCCGAACCGCAAACTTTATAATATCTAATGTATGCCTATATCGCAGACAAATGCTTGTCTGCATGATTATAGAGGAGACTAAGGAACAAGAAAGGAATCAACACCATGCCTTTGAAGAAGAAACCAGTGACTGGTATGAAAGACATCCTGCCTGCAGAGATGCAGATCAGAGATTACGTGACCGGTCTGATCAAAGAGACATATAAAAGCTTTGGATTTTCACCCATTGAGACTCCGTGTGTAGAACATATCGAGAACCTGTGCAGCAAGCAGGGCGGAGACAATGAGAAGCTGATCTTCAAGATCATGAAGAGAGGCGAGAAGCTGAATCTGGAGACTGCACAGAGCGAAGCAGATCTGACAGACAGTGGTCTGCGCTATGACCTGACTCTGCCGCTGTCCAGATTTTATTCCAATAATGCAAATAATCTGCCGACTCCGTTCAAAGCACTGCAGATCGGAAGCGTATGGAGAGCAGACAGACCACAGAGAGGACGTTTCCGTCAGTTCGTACAGTGTGATATTGATATTTTAGGAGAGGCAAGCTGCCTGGCAGAGATCGAGCTGATCCTGGCAACGACTACATTGCTTGGAAAACTGAATTTCAAGGGATTCAAGGTTCGCATCAATGAGCGCCGGATCTTAAAGGCAATGGCTGAGTACTGCGGATTCCCGGAGGATCAGTTTGATCTGGTATTCATCATTCTGGACAAGATGGATAAGATTGGATGGGACGGTGTGAAAGCAGAGCTGGTAGAAGCTGGATTTTCCGCTGACAGCGTAGCAAAATATGTAGATATGTTTGGCGAGATGGAAGCAAGCGAAGATCCGCTTGGATATCTGGAGAACAAGCTGACCGGTGTACTGGCAGCAGATGTGATCGGGAACCTGCGTACCATCCGTCAGAGTGTGGAAGCAACCAAGGCAGCAGATTTTGAACTGGTATTTGACCCGACGCTGGTTCGTGGAATGTCCTATTATACAGGAACCATCTTCGAGATCGAGATGCCGGAGTTCGGAAGCTCTGTGGCAGGCGGTGGCCGCTATGACAAGATGATCGGTAAATTCACCGGAAATGATACGCCGGCCTGTGGATTTTCCATCGGATTTGAGAGAATCGTTACGATCCTTCTGGAGAACAATTTCCAGGTGCCGGGTGCAGCAGGTAAGAAAGCATTCCTGATCGAGAAAAATATGCCGGCTGACAAGCTGTGTGAGGTGCTCAAAGAGGCAAGAGCAGAGCGCGAGAACGGTGCAACAGTACAGGTGGCACTGATGAACAAAAATAAAAAATTCCAGAAAGAGCAGCTTTCCAAAGAAGGCTATACAGAGTTCAAAGAATTTTTTAACAGATAAGAGAGGTATATAACATGCAGGGAAGAACCCATAACTGCGGCGAACTTCGTCTTTCCAATGCAGGTGAGCAGGTCCGTCTGGTAGGATGGTATGAAAACATCCGTAAAGTCAGTAAAAATTTAGGATTTCTGATCTTAAGAGATTTCTACGGAACTACGCAGATCGTTGTGGAGACCGAGGAGATCATGGAGCAGTTGTCAGAGCTTAACTATGAGTCCACGATTCAGGTAGATGGAGTCGTTCGCGAGAGAAGCAGCAAAAATAACAAGATTCCAACTGGTGATATCGAGGTTGTTCCGAGCAAAGTAGAAGTGCTTGGAAAGTGCCGTTATAATGAGCTGCCGTTCCAGATCAACCATTCTAAAGATGCAGACGAGAATATCCGTCTGAAATATCGTTATCTGGATCTGCGTAATCCGGAAGTAAAGAGCAAGATCGTGCTGAGAAGCAAGATCGTGGCTGATCTTCGTCAGAGCATGACTGCTCATGATTTTATGGAGATCACTACCCCGATCCTGACCTGTTCTTCACCGGAGGGAGCGAGAGATTATCTGGTGCCGTCCAGAAATCATCCTGGAAAATTTTATGCACTTCCACAGGCACCGCAGCAGTTCAAACAGCTTCTGATGGCTTCTGGATTTGACCGTTATTTCCAGATCGCTCCGTGTTTCCGTGATGAGGATGCCAGAGCTGACCGTTCTCCGGGAGAGTTCTACCAGCTGGATATGGAGATGGCTTTCGCAAGCCAGGAGGATGTATTTGCAGTGCTGGAAGATGTGCTTCCGCCGATCTTCTCAAAATACGGCATTTACAATGAGGCTTCCAAGCCGCCATTTAAGAGAATTCCATATCTTGAGGCTATGGATAAATATGGTTCCGATAAGCCGGATCTGCGTATCAACCTGTTAGTACAGGATACAACCGATGTACTGGCTGACTGTGGCTTCGGACCGTTTGAAGGAAAGAAAGTAAAAGCAATCGTGGCACCGGCATTTACCGGCACAAGAAAAGTGATTGATAAACTGTGTGCTGATGTAGAAGTGCAGAGCGGACAGAAAGCATACTGGTTCCGTCTGGATGACAAGATGGAGCTGGTTGGAGGTATCTCCAAGTTCCTGCAGGATAAGAAAGATGCAGTAGTAGCAGCTCTTGGACTGAAGGCTGGAGATTTCGTTGGACTGACTGCAGGCGACTTAAAGACTGCTCAGAAGACTGCAGGCGTGCTCAGAAAGATGCTGGGTGCTTCCTCTGATGCTTACATGAAGAAGGACTGCTACGAATTCTGCTGGATCGTAGACTTCCCGATGTATGAGATCGGTGAGGAGTCTGGCGAGCTGGAGTTCTGCCATAACCCGTTCTCCATGCCGCAGGGCGGACTCAGTGCTCTTGAGAATCAGGATCCGCTGGAGATCCTTGCATATCAGTACGATCTGGTATGTAATGGTGTGGAACTGTCTTCAGGTGCTGTTCGTAACCATGATCCGGAGATCATGGTCAAAGCATTCAATATCGTTGGTCTTGGTGAGGATGATGTGAAAGCAAAATTCCCGGCAATGTACAATGCATTCTGCTACGGAGCACCGCCACATGCTGGTATCGCTCCTGGCGTAGACCGTATGGTTATGCTGATCGCAGGTGAGGAGAGCATCCGTGAGATCATTCCGTTCCCGATGAACAAGAACGCACAGGATGTGATGATGGGAGCACCGGCTGAGGTTGAAGAAAAACAGCTTCGCGATGTTCATATTCAAATCATCAAGGAAGATCTGAAAAAAGAAGAGAAAAGTGCAGAATAAATAAATGCATATGAGATCCCGCGGGGGCTGGCAAACAGTCAGGACTCGCGGGATTTTTTGACAAAATATTTTCTGGCGTGGACGACAGAAAATGTTGTCATCTCTCGGAGTATTTCGTATAATGAAACCAGCAGAGTCCGGGAGGATAAAAAATATGATCACATGCAGAGAATGCGGTGCACCGATAGAAGAACTGGCAGAACGATGCCCTTATTGCGGCGCCATCAATGAGCTTGGTGCAGAACATAAATACATGCAGGATATGTATGACCTGAAGGATGATCTGAAAGAGGTGGGAAATATCCCCAGCGAAGAGATCAAAGCAGAAGTAAAGTCTAATGTCCATTTTACAGGAAAGGCAGTCGCAGTACTGCTGGCACTGGTTCTGATCCTTGCAGCGGTGTTTCTGTTTTTGCGGTATTCAGGGGATATTATTTATTCCGTGTACAATAAAATGACCGATACTCGTATGGCAGATACCCGGGAACAGATGCAGTGGGAAAGGGAGAATTTCCCCAAGCTGGATGCCTGGTATGAGGAAGGTGACTACGACTCGATCCTTGCGTTCTGCAATGAAATTGATGCGGCAACAGGCGGTATTTCTTATAGTTATACTAACTGGGAGCACTGGAATATTCTTCCTTTTTATGACACTTATCAGGAGTGCATGGAGCTGAAGAAGTATATCCAGCAGGGGGAGGAGACCTATCTCTATGAGTATCAGGCAGCACTCTATGATGCGTTGACCATGAATTATGATAAGGAATTGTTCCATCAGGTGGATGACAAGGATGAAAGTCTGGTGGATGGCTGGATCGAAGAGACTATGAGGTTTGTCAAAGACACCTATCAGATGGGCGATTCAGAGATCAAGGATCTGGAACATCAGGCAGAAAAGGATCATTTTCTGGATTACAAAGTGATCTATAAATATGTGGAAGAACACAAAGACCGGGTTCCGGTTACAGATTAAACGAACAGGGGGAAACAAAAAGTGAAATGTGATTTTTGCGGGGCAAATCTGACAATCGATGATGAAGTATGCCCATACTGCCATACTCCCAATACTCATTATGTGAAGCATCGGGAGGATATGCACCGCTACGAGCAGGACTATCAGAGTACGAAGACAGAAGTGTATGAGACGGCTGGAAAGACCAGTAAAAAAGCGACGCAGATCGCAGTACTGGCTGTGCTGGGACTGCTGTTTCTGGGAAGCATTGTGATGAACAACAGTATCTGGACGATTGAACGGGCATTGCTGGTTCAGAAAGCGCAGAAAAATCTGTCGACTCATGTAGAAAACCTGGACAAATATATTGCAAATGAAGATTGGAAATCATATGCCGCGTACATAAACGTGAATGAACTTTACTATTCGGGCATCAATGGATTTGACGATTACCGGTATTTCCAGAGAATGGTGACAGATTATAATTATATTTATGACGCCTGCATGCATCTGGTGGATCATGAAAATATCGACAATGAATATATGTATTACACGCCGGATCGTTGTATGGAAGAGATTGCGGACAACCTGAAGGATATGTATGACTTTGTGAAGGCAGACGAGTATTCCACATACTATGAGGTTTACCAGAATCACAGTGACTGGTGTGACACGGTGCTGACACAGGCAGAAGAGCTGGTACAGGCATATGCAGGTGTGGATCCACAGGTGATTGAAAGTGGTGAGATCCGTACCATGTCAAAGACCAGACTGATCGTATTATTGGAAGGGAGCTATCGGCAGAATGAATCGTAAAATATATCGGGCAGTTGTAATCGTGCTGGTCGTTCTGACCATCGGACAGATCATAAGATTTGGATTTCAGCTCTACGGAGATCAGTACCATTATCACTATGATGAAGACACTTTTCTCTATTCTATTCAAGATGGACAATATTCTGAACTGCCGGAGAAAAAGAACCGCAATGAGATGGAGCATGTGAAAGCAGATGCGCAGATGCTGGAATGTTATGCAGTGGCTGATTACTATGAGGCAGCATCTCTGTATTATGCTTATGAAAATATCGGAAATGCAGCAAAAGCGGCAATTGCAAAGGCAGATATGGAAGAAGCTGAAGGCCGCATGGGAGACTTAAGCTACTGTGCAGAAGAGATCGATGGATACTTTGTGAAATATTTTGCTTCTGCAGACTCCCAAAGTCAGTCTACAGACGTTGAGGGGCAGTCTGCAGAAGCTGAGTAACGATAAAAATTAAGCCGTCAGTTTGTGGATCCAGCGATAACTTCGGAACCGAAGGAAGATTGGAAGCCCCTTGAAAATCTGGTCACATTGTACTGCTACGACTACCAGTTCCACCGGCCATTTCCAGACGAAAGCAGCCAGGAAGGACAGCGGCATAACAATGAGCCAGGTGGAGATCAGATTCAGACGAAGAGCAAATTTCGTATCGCCGGAACTCTGAATGATGCCCATGGAGACTGGCATCTGGTAAGACATGCCCACCATGATAACACTCATGATGATCATAAAGTGATCAGCCAGGATCATGGCTTCGTTGCTGAGCCGGTACATGGAGAGCAGTGGGGTGCGGCACACAAACAAAATAGCTGCGAGAATCAATCCAATCAGAATATCAATGACAGACAGGGTGCGGGCATCAGACCGCACCCTTTTCAGGTCTCCGGCTCCGATACTGTTGCCAATCATAACTGCAGAGGCAGAAGACAGCGCAATCACTACCACTTTCAGATACTGATAGAAAGTAGAAGACACGGAGTTAGCTGCAATTGCATCAGAGGACAGATGTCCTAGAATTGCAGTCTGCATGGGGACGGAGACCGCCCACAACAAGGACGTGATCATAATCGGAATGCCGACTTTCAAAAAGGATCGTACTTGTTCTCTGCTTCCGGAGAACAGAGAGCTGGAGAACAGGCGGATCTTTGTGTCCATTTTTGCCACATAGAACAGCAGGATCAGAAGTTCTGCGATACGGGAAATCAGTGTTCCGATCGCAGCACCCTTGATACCCATTTCCGGAAATCCAAAGTGACCGAAGATCAATGTATAGTTGATGCAGCCGTTGACGATCAGGGACACTACGGACACGATAAACGAGATCCGCACTGTTCCCACACTTCGCAGCATGGCGATGAGCAGATTGCTGAAAATAAAAAGCACGAAGGTCCATTTCAGGATAGAGAGATAGACCAGTCCTTTTGCAATGATCTCATCGGAAGTGGTAAAAATTCTCAATAGCTGCACAGGAAAGACAGTGCACACCACCATAACCAACACAGAGACCAGCAGACAGAACTTCAGAGCAATTCCAGTCAGCTCCCGGATCGGCTGTGTCTGCTTCTGGCCCCAGTACTGAGAAGCAAGAGCTACCAGTGCATTTCCAATGGGAAGGGCAGTCTGCTGTACCATGAAGAAGACCTGGTTCACAGTGGCTGCTCCAGACAGAGCATCCTGACTGTAACTTCCCAGCATAATATTGTCCAGCATGTTCACACTGTAGGCAATCAGATTCTGAAGGGTGATGGTCAGGATCAGACCAAATAACGTCTTATAAAAGAGAGTATCTTTCGTGAAAAAAGACTCTCTGGTGGATAATTCGGTGTTCATAGATTCTATTCTCCTCGAATAAAATAACTTTGCATTTGAATACTCACAAATTATAGCATATTCAATTTTTTCTTGACAAATAAAATCGGCTTTGCTATGATGTAAAAAAATTGAATTGAGTATCACTTTAAACCGATGAAGCGGAGATAACGGTATTTATGGTCGCACAGAGAGTCCGGGGAGCTGAGAGCCGGATGGAACCCAGAATATCAAATGGACCGCTGAGGGCACAGTCAAAGGCAGAGATGAAAAGCCGAGTATTCTGTGACGTGAAGACATACGTCAGTTGTCAGAGATATGTTAGTATTTCGTAAGAGTGTGAAGGCAGAGATATCTTCACAAATCAAGGTGGCACCGCGGGAAATGTAATGACTCGTCCTTGGTAAGTTAGACAGACTTATCAAGGGCGATTTTTTATGCCAGAAAAGGAGACAACATGAGACCGGAATTCAAAGAAGCAGTTAAGATCGCAGCAACAGGAGAGTATAAGTGCATTCCAGTCAGTCTGGAATTATATGCAGACCAGTACACACCGCTGATGGTACTCAGAAAGCTGAAAAATGTAAGCAGACATTGCTACATGCTGGAATCAGCGGAGGATAATCAGAAATGGGGGCGCTACACATTTCTGGGATATGACCCGCGGCTTGAGATCACCTGTACAAACGGAAAACTCACGATCAAAAACGGAACATCCGTGAATATGGAGACAAAGCATCCGGGTGAGTATATCCGACAGATACTTGATGAAAATAAAAGTCCGAAGATTGAAGGTTTTCCTACATTTACCGGTGGATTGGTAGGATATTTTTCCTACGATTACATGAAATATGCAGAGCCGTCTCTGGTGCTGGATGCAGAAGACAAGGAAGGGTTTAAGGATGTGGATCTGATGTTGTTTGACAAGGTCATCGCATTTGACCATTTCCGTCAGAAGATCATCCTGATCGTAAATATCCGATGTGAGGATCTGAAGACCGAGTATCACCGGGCAGAACTGGAACTTTCTACCATGAAGCAGCTGATCCAGAGCGGCGAGATGGCGGAAGAAATACCGGGCAGATGTACTTCTGAATTCCGGGCATTGTTTAATCAGAAGCAGTATTGCAGCATGGTCGAGAAAGCAAAGCATTACATTCGGGAGGGAGATATTTTTCAGGTGGTGCTTTCCAATCGAATGGAAGCGGATTATGAAGGAAGCCTTCTGGATACCTACCGGGTACTGCGGACGGTGAATCCTTCCCCATATATGTTTTATTTTTCCAGTGACGATATGGAGATCGCGGGAGCTTCCCCGGAGACGCTGGTAAAGCTGGAAAATAAGACGCTCCATACGTTCCCACTGGCAGGTACCAGACCAAGAGGGGCCACTGAGGCGGAAGACCAGAGGCTGGAACAGGAACTGCTGGCAGATGAAAAAGAATGTTCTGAGCACAACATGCTGGTGGATCTGGGACGAAATGATATCGGTAAGATCAGTGAGTTCGGAACCGTGGAAGTGGAAAAATACATGAGCATTCAGCGGTTTTCACACGTGATGCACATAGGTTCTACTGTGAAAGGAACCATCAGGAAAGGGTTGGATGCCATCGATGCGGTGGATTCCATTCTGCCGGCTGGAACCTTATCGGGAGCACCGAAGATCCGGGCCTGCGAGATCATCAATGAGCTGGAAAATAATAAGCGGGGCATCTACGGAGGAGCCATTGGTTATCTGGATTTCACCGGAAACCTGGATACCTGTATTGCGATCCGCATTGCATATAAGAAAAATGGCAAGGTATTTGTCAGAAGCGGTGCAGGCATCGTGGCTGACAGCATACCACAGAAAGAATATCAGGAGTGTATCAACAAGGCAAAGGCAGTAATGAATGCACTGGCTACCGCACAGGGAGGCATCGACCAATGATCATACTTATCGACAATTACGACAGTTTTTCTTATAACCTGTATCAGCTGGTCGGAACCATTGACCCGGATATCAAAGTGATCCGGAATGATGAACTGACCGTGGATGAGATCCGGGCACTGAAACCATCACGGATCATTCTTTCACCGGGACCGGGCTTTCCAAAGGATGCGGGCATCTGTATCGAAGCGGCAAAGACACTGGGAAAAGAGATACCGACATTGGGTGTCTGCCTGGGACATCAGGCTATCTGCGAAGCCTATGGAGCTACCGTTTCTTATGCAAAAGAGCTGATGCACGGCAAGCAGTCCACGATAACCATTGATGAGACCTGCCCCATCTTTCAGGGTATGGGAAATACCATGAAAGCAGCCAGATATCATTCGCTGGCAGCTGTGAAAGAGACTATTCCAGAAACATTAAAGGTGACTGCCAAGACCAAAGACGGCGAAGTTATGGCAGTTATGCATCGGGAGTATCCCATTTACGGTGTACAGTTCCATCCAGAATCCATCCTGACACCAGATGGAAAAATCATATTGAGTAATTTTTTGATGCAGGCATCAAAAGTTTCTAACTATCACGCAAATACATAAAATATATGAGGAGGATAAGAAAATGATTAAAGAAGCAACAGCAGCATTGATCAATGGAAAAGACCTGACTTATGAGCAGGCAAATGCAGTAATCAATGAGATCATGAACGGAGAGACTTCACAGGTACAGACAGCCGCATTTCTGACTGCTTTGTCCACCAAGGGTGAGACCATTGAGGAAATTACCGCCTGCGCAGCAGCTATGAGATCCCATGCACTTCCGGTACAATATGACGGAGATCTGCTGGAGATCGTAGGAACAGGTGGAGACGGAGCTGGCTCCTTTAATATTTCTACCACATCTTCGATAGTGATCGCTGCTGGAGGCGTTCCAGTGGCGAAACACGGCAATCGGGCAGCTTCTTCAAAGAGTGGTGCAGCGGACTGTCTGGAGGCATTGGGAGTAAATATCCAGCTTGCCCCGGAACAATGTGTAAAACTTCTGAAAAAGATTGGTATCTGTTTCTTCTTTGCACAGAAATATCACACTTCCATGAAATATGTAGGACCAGTCAGAAAAGAGCTGGGTGTGAGAACGGTCTTCAATCTGCTGGGACCGCTGACCAATCCGGGACATGCCAATCTTCAGGTGCTGGGAGTATATGCTGAGCATCTGGTGGAGCCGATGGCAAAGGTGCTTTATCAGCTGGGGGTAAAACGGGGCATGGTAGTCTACGGACAGGACAAGCTGGATGAAATCTCCATGTGTGCACCTACAACGGTCTGTGAATTTGGCAATGGTGAGTACAAGACCTATGTGATCCGGCCGGAAGATTTTGGTATGAAGACTGCTCAGAAGGATGCACTCAAAGGCGGGACTCCAGAAGAAAATGCAGCCATTACAAGAGCTATTCTGGCGGGTGAAAAAGGAGTCAGAAGAGATGCAGTCCTGTTAAATGCAGGAGCCGGTCTCTATGTGGGCGGCAAGGCGGACAGTCTGGCAGATGGTGTGAAGCTGGCAGCTACTCTGATCGACGAGGGCATGGCACAGCAGACGTTGAATGCTTTTATATGTGAATCAAATAAGCAGGAATCGGTGGCATCTTAGTGGCATAAAAGCAGACAGGCGAAGGAGACAGATATGATATTAGATGAGTTGGCAGCTTATGCATCCTTCCGGGTGGCGGAGGCGAAGAAAAAGATAGCAGCGGACGAAATGGAACGAAAAGCCCGCAGCCTTCCAAAAGGAGATTTTCGGTTTGAGCATGCTCTTTGCAACAAAGGAGTATCCTTTATCTGCGAAGTAAAACGAGCATCACCTTCCAAAGGGTTGATTGCCGAGAATTTTCCTTATGTGGAGATTGCCAGGGAATATGAGCAGGCCGGTGCAGACTGTGTATCGGTACTGACAGAGCCAAAATGGTTCTTAGGTTCTGATGAGATCTTCAAAGAGATTCGGGCGGCCATTACCCTTCCTATGATCCGTAAGGATTTCACGGTGGATGCTTATCAGATCTATGAGGCAAAATGCATGGGAGCAGATGCAGTACTTCTGATCTGTGCCTTGCTTCCAACCGAGACCATTCGGGAATATCTGAAGATCTGTGATGATCTGGGATTGACTGCACTGGTAGAGACTCATGATGAAAATGAGATCCGGTCAGCGCTGAAGGCAGGAGCCAGAGTGATCGGTGTTAATAACCGTAATCTGAAAAATTTTACCGTGGATTTTTCCAACGCAGCGAACCTTCGGAAGCAGATCCCCACGAATGTGATCTTTGTGGCAGAATCTGGAGTGAAGGAGCCGCAGAATGTGGGGGTTCTGGCAGAGATCGGAGCCGATGCGGTGCTGATCGGTGAGGCGCTTATGCGTGCGGAAGACAAGACGGAACGGCTGGCTGAATTTAAACAGGCAGCGGCACAGGGACGAGAGAAGGCTGCAGAGCAGGTGCAGACATCGGACGCACAGAGTCAGGCATCTGACGGAGGCAAGGCATGAGAAGTCAGAACGCTAACCAGATGGTAGATAGTGGGCAGACGAAAATCAAGATCTGCGGCCTGTATCGGGATGCAGATATCGACGCAGTCAATCAATACCAGCCCGATTATGCAGGTTTTGTATTCTATCCACCAAGCCACCGATATGTGACATGGGAGCAGATGAAGACCTTTCGGGAAAAGTTACGGCCAGAGATCCCGGTGGTGGGTGTATGTGTAAACTTGCCGGTGGAGGAGGTGGCAGCGTATCTGAAGGAAGGTCTTATCCAGATTGCTCAGCTTCATGGAACGGAAGATGAAGCATATATGGAGATGCTGCGGAGCTTGGTACCTGGATGCGAGATCTGGAAAGCATGTAAAATAAGATCTACAGAAGATTTACAGAAGATCGAGAACAGCAGTGCAGACCGGATCTTATTGGATAATGGATATGGAACCGGTAATTGTTTTGACTGGCGGCTGTTGAAAGACTGGTCGACAAAGCAGTCATTTCTGCTGGCAGGCGGGCTTCGGTCGGAAAATATCAAAGAAGCAATAAACAATTTTGCACCATGGGGTGTGGACATCAGCTCCGGTGTGGAGACAGATAAGAAAAAAGATCCTGATAAGATCAGAAAAATCATAGAACAAGTGAGGAGTAAGTAAGATGGCAGAGAACAGATCCAAAGGCCGGTTCGGCGTACATGGCGGACAGTATATTCCAGAAACGCTGATGAACGCAGTGATCGAACTGGAAGAGGCATATAACCATTATAAAAATGATCCGGAATTTAATGCGGAACTGCAGGATTTATTTAACAATTATGCAGGTCGTCCGTCCAGACTGTATTTTGCAAAGAAAATGACAGAGGATCTGGGTGGAGCAAAGATTTATCTGAAACGTGAAGATTTGAACCATACCGGTGCTCATAAGATCAACAACGTGCTTGGACAGGTGCTGCTGGCAAAGAAAATGGGTAAGACCCGTGTGATTGCAGAGACCGGAGCAGGCCAGCATGGTGTGGCAACGGCCACAGCTGCAGCTTTGATGGGAATGGAATGCGAAGTATTTATGGGAAAAGAAGATACTGAGCGCCAGGTACTGAATGTGTACAAAATGCGTCTGCTGGGAGCTACAGTCCATCCGGTTTCCTCTGGTACCGGCACTTTGAAGGATGCTGTATCTGAGACCATGAGAGAATGGACAAATCGAATCGCAGACACCCATTATGTGCTGGGATCAGTCATGGGACCACATCCATTTCCAACCATTGTCCGTGATTTTCAGGCAGTGATCTCCAAGGAGATCAAGGAGCAGTGTATGGCAGCAGAAGGAAAACTGCCAGATGCTGTGCTGGCATGTGTGGGCGGCGGATCCAATGCCATTGGCGCGTTTTATCATTTTATTGAGGACAAGAGTGTCCGTCTTATTGGCTGTGAGGCTGCGGGAAGAGGTGTTGATACTTTCGAGACGGCTGCAACCATTGCAACCGGAAAACTTGGTATTTTTCATGGGATGAAATCTTATTTCTGTCAGGATCAGTATGGACAGATCGCACCGGTCTATTCCATTTCTGCCGGACTTGATTATCCGGGCATCGGACCGGAACATGCATGGCTTCATGACACTGGCCGGGCTGAATATGTAGCCGTTACTGATGATGAAGCGGTAGATGCATTTGAATATTTAAGCAAGACCGAGGGCATTATTCCGGCTATCGAAAGTGCCCATGCAGTAGCTTATGCGAAAAAACTGGCTCCGACCATGAGCAAAGATCAGGTCATGGTCATCAATATTTCCGGAAGAGGCGATAAAGACTGTGCAGCCATCGCCCGCTACAGAGGGGAGGATATCCATGAGTAAAATCAAAGAAGCCTTTGCTGGTGGCAAGGCATTTATTCCATTTATTACCTGCGGGGATCCAGATCTGGATACCACAAAAGAGATCGTCAGAGCTATGGAGAAAAATGGCGCAGATCTTATTGAACTTGGCATTCCGTTTTCAGACCCGACCGCAGAAGGCCCGGTGATCCAGGCCGCAAACTTGCGTGCCCTGACCGGCGGTGTGACGACCGACAAGATTTTTGACATGGTGGAAGATCTGCGCAAAGACGTAAAAGTGCCCATGGTGTTCATGACCTATGCCAATGTGGTATTTTCCTACGGCATTGAGCGATTTGCGAAGAAAGCCGCAACTGTAGGCATGGATGGCGTGATCCTGCCGGATGTTCCGTTCGAGGAAAAAGAAGAATTTGCCTCTGTATTCCGTAAAGAAGGGATGGATCTCATTTCATTGATCGCACCGACCTCCCATGATCGCATCAGTATGATCGCCAAAGGGGCAGAAGGATTTGTATATTGTGTATCTTCCCTGGGTGTGACCGGTATGAGAAGCCAGATCACTACCGATGTAGGAGCTATGGTAGAGCTGGTGAAAAAATCCTCTGACATTCCGGCAGCCATTGGATTCGGTATCTCCGGACCGGAGCAGGCGAAGAAAATGGCTGCTGTCTCAGATGGTGTCATCGTAGGATCCGCCATCGTGAAACTGGTGGAGAAATACGGCAAAGATGCAGTGCCTTATGTGGCTGAATTCGTGAAGAGTGTGAAAGACGCAATCCGGGAGTGAGTTGGGCTTGAGGTTGGCGGCACAGCCGTCGTGCCTGTCGCAGGTCTGCATGTTCAGAGGGACCGCTCTCGCTAATTCCTCGCCCAGCGGTACTAAGCTTCGATCTTCGCCAGTGGGCTTGATCGAAAGCAAGTACCGGGGCTGCGGACGTCCCCTGAACAAGCAGACCTGCGGTAAGTACGATGACTGTGCCGCCAACTTATGCGTGAAAATCCACTTGTGAAAACATCTGGTATATGTGATAATGATAGCGGTGCAGCACCATATAAGGCTGCTGTGCCATGAACAGATAGAATTTACAGAGAACAAGGGAGAACCATCAAATGCCAGTATTTGATTTTAATGATGTAAAAGACGCGAGAAATCACGCAGAGTGTACATATACCACATTTAATTCCAGGGAGAGCATGCCCACACCGGAGAAGCCAATCCTGCTTCTGGATAATCAGAAGTGCCAATGGAAGCATCATTCCTGCGGTGTGTTCACCAATCCTGTGAAGCGCAGTTCTTTCGAGTTTGAGGAAGACGGTGGAAAGGTGAGTGCAGATATTTTAAAGATTGATTCCCGATTTGTAAGTCTTCTTCGTTGGCTGGGCGAGAATCATATTAATGTGTGTCTGTCTGGTAAAAATAGTGAAGCTGGATATGCAGTTTACAAGATCCGTGAGATTGCATTTGGCGGAGGAACGAAACTGTCTGCGGAAGATGGCTTTTTACAGTTTATGATCGAGAGATTGCTGGCAAGTGATCCGCCAGTGGAGATTGACGAGGATGAGGACAGAGAAGAGACCGGTGACGATATGCGTCTGACCAGTATTCAGAGCATCACAGATTTCATGACTTGTGCTGGCAATACCATGCCGGAAAATATCCGTCTGTGGGCCAGAAGAAACCTGGCGGTTGCCCGTTCTCATGAAGTTTCCCCGGAGGAGCGCCGTCATGCACAGCGGGCGCTGTCTCTTATGATGAATGTACAGTGGAAGAGCGAGTATTTTGAATCAATTGATCCGGTAGAAGCAAGGCGGATCCTGGACGAAGAACTTTATGGCATGGAGAGGGTCAAGCAACGGATCATCGAGACCATTATCCAGATCAACCGTACCCATACCCTTCCTGCTTACGGACTTTTACTCGTGGGTCCGGCAGGAACCGGTAAATCTCAGATTGCCTATGCGGTGGCAAGAATCCTGAAATTGCCGTGGACCACGCTGGATATGAGCTCCATCAATGATCCGGAACAGTTGACCGGAAGTTCAAGAATCTACTCCAATGCAAAACCGGGCATTATTATGGAAGCATTTTCCGTATCTGGCCAGTCCAACCTGGTGTTTATCATCAATGAGCTTGATAAAGCAGCGGCAGGAAAAGGCAATGGTAACCCGGCAGATGTACTGCTGACTCTGCTTGATAACCTTGGATTTACGGACAACTATATGGAATGCATGGTGCCGACTGTAGGTGTATATCCTATTGCGACTGCCAATGACAAATCCCAGATCAGCGCACCGATCCTGTCTCGTTTTGCAGTGATCGAGATTCCGGATTATACCAAAGAAGAGAAGAAAGTGATCTTCTCCAGATTTGCGTTGAAAAAAGTGTTGAAGAGAATGGCACTGAGGGAAGAAGAGTGTGTGATCACCGATGAAGCACTGGATACGATCGTGGATATTTTTGAAGGAACTTCCGGCATCCGCGATCTGGAACAGGCAGCTGAGCATATTGCAGCTAATGCACTGTACCAGATCGAGGTCAACCATGTGAAGTCTGTGACATTTAACTCTCAGATGGTGTGTGAGTTATTGAAGTAAGATTATTGTTCCCTGGTATAAGAGATGGCATGGCGAATCTTCTTCAGAGAAGCATTCGCTTTGTCCTCATCATGAAACATGATCAGAACAAATAGTGCATCCATGATGCATAGCTGGGAGAGGCGACTGGACAGGGATTCTGAACGCCAGGTGACTTCTTCAGCGGTTGAAATCAATATAATATCGGCAAGTTTTGCAAGAGGAGACAGGGGATAACTGGTTAGTACGATCAGTTTTGCCCCGTTTTCTTTTGCCAGTTTTGCAATCGAAATAGTGTCTTTGTTGAGTCCAGTGTGGGAAATGACAAAAGCACAATCTCTTTCCGTTAATAAACCTGCATTCATCAATTGCATATGATAATCAGAGACATATCTACATTTTACAGGTGTGCGTAAAAATTTATGAAAACTATCTAACGCAACTGCATTGGATCCTCCTATACCAAAAAACCATACTTGTTCAGAGTCAGACATGAGTGTAGCAGCATCCTGAAAGGTCTTTCCGTAACTGATTCGTTTGGTATCTTCAAGTGCTTTAATGCTAGAATCAAATACCTTGCCAATCATAGAATCTGAGGTATCAAGACTGGATATTTTTTCATGGATTGAGATTTCAGAATCAAATTCATCTGTCAAAAGGCTTACTTTAAAATCCTTAAAGCCATTATACCCTAACTTTTTTGTAAATTGATATACGGTAGAGTCGGCGACACCAAGACTGCGGGAGATATCACTGATACTGCTCCTGGAGACTAACTTAATATTATCTATAATATAATCGGCAATTTGCTTTTCTTTTGGATTCAAATCACGGTATGTACTTTTGATCCTCATCTTTACCGTCAGATTTTCCATGTAATTCCTCCCTGAAATAATTTTTATATGTTAAGAGTAGCATAAAAAAATTTTTCTGTAAATATATCTTTGTGAATAACTAACAAAATAAAAAAAATTTTCTAAAAAAGTATTTACAAAAAAATATTTTTTGATATAATAAAACCATAAACAAATGGAGGAACGCCAAAATGGAAAAAAAGATTTTACTTGGATCTCATGGAAGATTTGCAGAGGAGCTGATCAAATCAGCAGAGATGATTGTCGGAGAATTGAAAAATGTGCGCAGTTTTTCATTACTGCCGGGAATGTCTTTGGAAGAGTACATGAAAGAAGTTGATCAGGAACTGCAACGTGAGCCGGAGAGAACATTATGTCTTGTGGATCTGTTTGGCGGTACACCTTCTAATACGTTTTGTGCATTGTCACGGAAATATGATAATGTGGTAGTCACTGGTCTGAATCTTGGCATGCTCCTGGAGGTGTATATGAACAAAGATTTAATGACGGTGGATGAACTGGCAGAGCTGGCAGTAAAAACTGCACAGGAAAGCAGTAAAAATGCCACAGAGATTTTGAAGGAGGGATGATAGTAATGGCTGAGATTCAGGTTATCAGGGCAGATTTTCGATTGATCCATGGACAGGTTATTACAAAATGGATTCGACAGACACCTGCGAACAAGATTTTGATCATTGATGACATTCTTGCAAAAGACAGTTTTATGTCTTCAATTTATGTGATGGCAGCACCGCCCGGTATTGAAGTTATGATCGATACAGTCGATGATGCGGTAACTAAATGGAACAGCGGGGCATATGGAGCAGCAAAACTGTTTGTATTGATCAAAGATGTGCCTACGATTTACAGACTGTATAAAGCAGGATTTCCGGTTAAAGAGCTTCAGATCGGAGGTCTGGGAGCAGGTCCAGGAAGAAAGGTTGTATTTGGACCGATTACTCTGGATGGAGAGGATATGAAAAAACTGACAGAAATGCATGAAGCAGGGGTACATGTATATCTCCATCAGATTCCGGATGATCCGAGCATGGAGTTTACAAAAATATTAGAGAAGAATATTTTTTAGGGTACGAGAAAGAGAGGGGAAAGTAAAATATGAGTATTGTATTGGTTGCAGCAATTTGTGGTTTGCTGTACTTCGGCGGAACATCGAAGATTGGTTATCATTTGACAACTGCGGTTGGGTCACCGATTTTTATTGGATTCGTTCTTGGAATGATTTATGGACAGGTTGCACAGGGACTTCTGATTGGAGCAACAATCCAGCTGGTGTACCTTGGGGTAATTGCTACTGGTGGTAATGTACCTGCAGATCAGGCTTTGGCTGCTACGATCGCGATTCCGATTGCACTTCAGACGGGAATGAGTGCAGAAGTTGCAGTTGGACTTGCAGTTCCATTTGGTGTATTAGGTGTATTTGTTGATCAGATCCGTCGTACTTCTAATTCTGTTTGGGGACGCTGGGCAGACAAATTTGCAGAAAAAGGTGACAGAAAAGGCATTTTCAGATGTGCTATCATATATCCTGCAATTTTTGGATTCTGTTTAAGATTCATTCCTGTATTTGCAATCAACCTGGTTGGTGCAGAAGCTGTATCCTGGCTGATGGGGGTACTTCCGCAGTGGATTATTACCGGTTTCAGCGTAGCAGGTGGACTCCTTCCGGCACTTGGATTTGCAATTATCATTATCACGATTGGCAGAAAAGATCTGCTGGCATACTTCTTTATTGGATTCTTCGCTGTGGCATATCTGGGAATCAATACCATGGCAGCAGCAGTATTCGGAGGATGTATTGCTGTACTGGTTACAATTAACGCAAGAAAAAATAAGAAGGGGGCTGCTGCATAATGTCTGCAAATGAAACATACGAAGCTGTAATTCAGGAACAGGAACAAAAACTTACAAAAAAAGATCTGCGTGGTGTATATAATACATGGTACTTTTCAACCGAGCTAAGCAACTCTTATGAGCGTCTGCAGGCACTGGCATTCTGTAATGCCATCTCAAAACCCTTGAGAAAGCTATACAAAGATGATGACAAATATGAGGAGGCTCTTAAGAGACATCTGCAGTTCTATAATTCCGAAGGTACATTCGGTAGTATGATCCATGGTATCACACTTTCCATGGAAGAACAAAAGTCAAACGGAGCAGATATTCCGGCAGAAGTTATTACAGGAATCAAGACTGGTTTGATGGGACCGGTTGCAGGTATTGGCGATACGATTATTTGGGGTACTTTGAAACCTATTATCCTGGCACTTGGTTGTACATTTGCTATGCAAGGACAGGCTTTAGGTGCTTTTATTCCGTACTTATTCCCGCTATTTGGTTATCTGATCGGCTGGTATTGCCTGACATTTGGTTACAAAGTAGGAAAAGATTCTATCATGAAGATTATGCAGTCTGGTCTGGTAAATGATATTATTACTGGCTCCAGTATTCTGGGTCTGTTTATGATGGGTGCTCTGTCCAGTTCTTATGTCAAAGTGAAGACAGTGCTGCAGTTTACGATGGAAAATGCGGAGCCCATTGTGCTTCAGGATATTCTGGATCAGATCCTTCCTGGTATGCTTCCATTGGCTGCAATTTTTGGTATTTACTATTACTTTACACATAAAGGTGCGAATTACAATAAGGTGATCTTTTCATTACTGGGAATCTCACTGGTATGTGCATTGCTTGGAATTTTAGGATAGGTGAATATGGTGGAAGAGCTGACTAAGAAAAAAGAATCCTGCGATAGATATTTGGAGAGCAAGATGGAGGAACTATGGGAGATCTCAAAGTATATCCATGCAAATCCAGAACTGTGTTTTACAGAAGTAAAAGCTTGTACAGAACAGTGCAAATTTCTTGAAAAATATGGTTTTCAGGTGGAAAAAGGTGTTGGAACACTGGATACTGCTTACTGTGCGACTTTTTCCAATGATAAAAAAGGACCTGTTATAGCAGTTGTTTCTGAATATGATGCACTTCCCATTGGTCATGCATGCGGTCATAATCTGATCGCATGCACGGCATTAGGAACTGCAATTGAAGTTAAAAAATTCATGGAAGACACGGGTATCTCAGGTACATTAAAAGTAATCGGAACACCTGCGGAGGAGAGCGGAGGAGGAAAAATCATTCTTCTGGAGCATGGAGTGTTTGACGGTGTGGATGCTGTATTTATGATGCATCCGACCAGCGATACGACAAGATTGGCGGGAGCTTGCCTTTCGTCCAAACGTTATAAGGTGATTTATCATGGCGTATCCGCACATGCAGGATCTCATCCAGATAATGGAACTAATGCACTGAGTGCAGCTGCTTTGTTTCTGACAGGAAGCGGAATGCTCAGACAACACTTTAAAGCAGACTGGAGACTATCAGGAATCATTACAAAAGGTGGATTCCAGACAGGACTGGTACCGGAACTTAGCGAGATTGAAGGCTCTATGAGCTGCTTTAACTTAAAGGAGCTAAACATTCTGGCAGAACGTGTAAGAAATTGTGCTCTGGGCTGTGGACAGGCACTGGGTTGTCAGGTGGAGATTGAAATCGAAGATGGATATCAGGGACGAGTACCGAATCAGACTCTTTCGGATATCTGTAAGGAAGAATTCCGCCAGCTTGGAGAGCCTTTGATGGATGGTATGCCAGTAGACTATGGCGGAGAGGATCTGGGAAATGTCTCCAGAAGGATTCCAATCTGTAATCCATATATGACAATCTTTCCGGAATATAAGATTTCCAATCACACGGCACAGTTCCGCGACCTGGCAATCTCAGAAGCTGGATATCATTGTATCGAACAAGCTTCAAAAGCAATGGCCAGAAGCATTATGGATGTACTTCATGATCCGAAGATTATTGAAAAAGCGAAAGAAGAACTGGAAGAACGTATGAAGAAGGAAGCATAAATGCAAAAAAGAAAAGTAAAGGGTATAACGGAAGTTGTGATATCTGCTTTGTTGTATGGTTTTACACCGTGTATTTGTTCTATTACTTATGCGTTGGGAAATAATCAGACATCGATGACTTTCTTTCGTAACCTGCTTGCTTTGCCTGTGTTTTTACTTCTGTTGCTTTTGGAAAAAGTGGATCTGGCAATAAACAGAATCACAATGCTGAAAATATTTATACTGGGTAATCTGGGATCCTTGATGACGACATTGCTTTTATATTCCAGTTATCAATATATTTCAGTTGGAATGGCTACCACGATCCACTTTTTATATCCGGTACTTGTGGTTATCTTCAGTTTCTTGTTTTATAAGGAACCGATTACTAAGCAGAAAATCCGTTCGATTCTCTGTGCGGGTACGGGGATTGTGTGTTTTCTTCTGAACAGCCATACAGGCAGTATTATAGGAATATTGCTGGCTTTTGGAAGCAGCATCACTTTTTCTTTATATATAATGTTGCTGGATAAATGGAAACTTACCAGAATACATGGATGTAAACTATTGTTTTATACAACATTGCTGACTGTAATTGAACTGGCTCTTGTGAACTTGAAGGGACATTTTCTGATTTTTAATCAGAGCTTAAAAGTATATTTGCTGATGGTTCTGGTGGCAGTGCTTGCTTCCTTTGTGGCAAACCTGTTTTTGAACAATGGAGTTCGGCTTCTTGGAAGTACACTGGCAAGCTTCCTGTCTTTATTTGAACCCATCTCATCTATTTTATTTGGTTTTTTTCTGTTGCATGAGACAGTATCCATTCTTCAGGTAGTAGGATGTATCGCAATTATATTTGCAATTGTCAATCTGATTGGAATCACAGGGAAAACAGAAATATGAAATATGTAATTTTTGATATGGATGGTGTCATCGTAGACACAGAGCCAGAATACAGAAGACGTACAAAAAGCTTTTTTGAAAGTATGGGATATCAAATACCAGAGGAGTTATACGATTTAACCTGTGGATCAAATCTGAAACATACGTATGAATTGTTCAGAAAGTATGTAAAAGAATTTGACATGGAATATGAGGAATATGTTGAGAAAAGAAAGCATTATGGAAACTACAAGGCAATTGATCCTAGAAAATATGTGGATAAACACATCTATCCACTGTTAGACTGGTTAAAGAGACGCAAAATTCATATTGCACTTGCTTCTTCATCACCAAGAGAAAGTATAGAGCGATATCTGACATTACTCAAAATCAGAGAGTATTTTGAGTTGATAGTAAGCGGAGCTGAGTTTAAAAACAGCAAACCAGATCCGGAGATTTATCGTTATACTATAAAAAAACTGCATGCAACTGCAGCCGAGTGTCTTGTTGTAGAGGATTCTATTTATGGAATAATTGCAGCAAAACAAGCAGGGGCGGTTGTTGCGGCAAAAAAAGACGAGCGATTTGGACAGGATCAGTCGGGAGCAGATTATATGGTAGATGATCTGCTTCAGATAGAAGGCATTATAGAAGGAGAAAATCAATAATGAATAAAGCAGAGATTGGTCTGATTGGTCTTGCAGTTATGGGTGAAAATCTGGTTATGAATATGGAATCCAAAGGTTTTACCATAGCTGTGTATAACCGAAGCACAGAAAAAGTAGACAACTTTATAAACGGAAGAGCAAAAGGCAAAAAAATTATCGGATGCAGAAGTGTGGAGGAATTGGTTCAGGCACTGGAAAAACCGAGAAAAGTCATGATGATGATCCGAGCAGGACAGGCTGTGGATGATATGATCAGCCAACTTCTACCGCTCCTAGAGCCAGGAGATGTGATCATTGATGGTGGAAATTCATATTTCAAAGATACGATTCGCAGAACTGCTGAGGTTACAGAAAAAGGGTTACTCTATGTGGGAACAGGAGTATCTGGAGGTGAAGAAGGTGCTTTGAATGGACCGTGCCTGATGCCTGGTGGAAATAAAGAAGCCTGGAAGTTATTGCAACCGATTTTTACAGCAATCAGTGCTAAAGTAGAAGGAGATATCCCTTGCTGTGAATGGATTGGCGAAAACGGAGCGGGCCATTTTGTAAAAATGGTTCATAATGGCATCGAATATGGAGATATGCAGCTGATCTGTGAAGCTTATCAGATGATGCGGGACGGCATGGGAATGAGCAGTGCACAGATGCATAAAGTATTTGAAGCATGGAATCATTCAGAGCTGGACAGCTACCTTATGGAGATTACGGCGGATATTATGGGGCATCAGGATGAAAATGGTGAGACAACCGTGGAAAAGATCCTGGATGTAGCTGGCCAAAAGGGTACGGGAAAATGGACCTGTATTGCGGCACTGGATGAAAAGGTTCCGCTTACTTTGATCAATGAAGCAGTAGCATCAAGATGTATTTCGGACATGAAAGAAGAGCGTGTACAGGCCGGAAAGAGTTATGAACGATCAAATAAAATGATTGCAGATGTAAAGGAAGAATTTATAGAGGATATCAGAAAAGCATTGTATGCTTCTAAAATTATTTCCTATGCACAAGGATATTCTCTGATGCGGTCTGCTGCAAAAGAATATGATTGGGATCTGAAGTTTGGTAATATAGCACTGATCTGGCGTGGAGGATGTATTATACGAAGTGCATTCCTTGGAAAAATTAAAGAAGCTTTTGATAGAGATCCGAATCTGTCTAATCTGATCTTAGATCCATACTTTAAGGGTGTTATTGAAGATTGTTTACCATCTTGGAGAAAAGTTGTGGCAACAGCAACAGAGTATGGAATTCCGATGCCGGCTATGAATGCGGCTTTGAGCTGGTTTGATAGTTATACTTGTGCAAACCTTCCGGCGAATTTACTTCAGGCACAAAGAGATTATTTTGGTGCTCATATGTATGAGCGTATTGACCGTCCTAGAGGAGAAATGTATCATACAAACTGGACAGGTAATTCAGGAACGACTGCAGCTGGAACATATAGTGTGTAAAAGAAGAACAATAAAAAAGAAGGTGTGAGGATTGGGAAAATCTTCACACCTTCTTTTCCTGCGGTCAATGGTTTGCTATGTTTTTGTTTTCTACAGCAGAATGAAGAAATCCAACCAGAATCCCGGCAATCGTTGGCACAAACCATGCAAATCCGCCGGTATAGCCTGGCATCTGATGCAGCAATGTAAGCAGTAAGGGAACAAGGATTCCCTGCTGCTCCAACATGAGCGTGATACTGCTTGCGCAGCAAAGGAATGCGGACCAGGGATAGATCTTCGGATACCTTTTGATCCACCTGTTTATGCAGGTTAAGAAGATCAGCAGCAATGCCGGTGGATAGATGACATTTAACACCGGAACGGATATTTTCAGGATGGTGTTTAAACCTACGTTGGAGATCAGCATGGATAATCCCGCAAATAAAAAGACCCAGTGTGGAAAACTGATCTGTGGAAACAGTTCATTAAAATATTTTCCGCAGCAGCTTAAGAGACTTACACAGGTGTTGAAGCATGCAATAAGAAATACCAGTGCAAGCACAAGGGTTCCGGTATTTCCAAAGAGAGCATGAACTGTCAGGAGAAGCACATCTGTTCCATTTTCCATGCCGGTAAATGCGCCGCCAGCCAGCATTCCCACATAATTTAACATGGCATAGACCAGGATCAGACATCCGCCTGCGATCCAGCCAGCTGAAATCGTTTCTTTTACCACCGCTTTTTCTTCGGTGATTCCCTGTTCCTGAATATTTAACGCAATAACCGTTCCAAAGGTAAGTGCTGCCAGTGCGTCCATGGTTTGATATCCATATTGGAATCCATGGATCACAGGGGCAGAAGCATACATGCCAACGGGTGCGGCAGCAGATCCAGTTGGATGGATCAGAGAAACCGCGAAGATGATTACGATCAGAGTCAGCAGGATCGGCGTCAGTCGTTTGCCTAAATATTCTGTCAATCGTTCCGGATGCAGGGCGATACGTGCAGCTACTGTAAAAAATATAATAGAGTAGATGAACTGCACAAGACCAACAGGCATCCCCTCTGGCAGAAATGGCTGTACTGCCATGGAAAAGGAAGTGCCGGAGGTCCTTGGAATGGCGAGACAAGGACCAATGGCCAGATAAAGGGCGGAGATGAAGACCACAGAGAACATGGGATGTACCCGATCCGCCATGCGGTCGGCGCCGCCGCTAAGAGTTACTGCAACTACTCCAAGAATTGGAAAACAGACAGCACTGAAGGAAAGCCCCACAAAAGCCAGCCATCCGGAGGTTCCTGCTTCCGCACCAAGGAAGGGTGGGAAGATCAGATTGCCGGCTCCGAAAAACATGGAAAATAAAGTAATACCGATCAATATTTTATTCTTCATAAAAATCCCCCGATTCTGATTGTATTAAAAACTCTATTAGAAGTTCAGTTTCATGAAACCTGTAGATACCAGGAACAGTACCAGCATAATAACCGGGACGACATAACGGATCATGAAGGAGTAAAGACCCGCCCGCGGGAAGGATTCACCATTTTTAACCACTTCGTCGGTGATCCATTTCGGTCCGACGATCCAACCGATCAGAATACTGGTCAACAGGGAGATAAATGGCATCAGGAAGCTGTTGCTGATGTAATCCATCAGATCCAGAAGCTGTGCGGATGTGCCGTTTGGCAGTGTCAGGTCAAAGTACAGCACGTTGTAGCCCAGACAGATCAATATTGCAGTAACCAGAGAATAGATGCCTACCATGATACACATCTGCTGTCTGGTCTTATGGAAGATCTCCATGCAGTTTGCCACCAGTGTTTCCATGACGGAGACGCAGGAAGTGAGCGCTGCGAAAGCAAGCATCAGAAAGAATGCGATGCCGATGATCCGTCCCAATCCGCCCATGGCTTCAAATACTTTTGGAAGGGAGATAAAGGTAAGGCTGGGACCGGAAGCCATACCCTCTGTTCCGAGGAATACAAATACCGCCGGGATGATCATCATACCGGACAGGAAGGCAACACCTGTGTCAAACAGTTCGATCTGATTGGTGGCCTGAGACAGATTTACATCATCCTTTACATAGGAACCATAGGTGATCATGATACCCATGGATACGCTTAAGGAGAAAAACAGCTGGCTCATGGCATCCAGAAGTACATTCAAGAAACGTCCAAAGGTCAGCCCGTGAAAATCCGGCAGCAGATAGATCGCAAGTCCCTGCAGTCCGGTACGGACGGTTCCGTCACTATCCGTATGGGAAAGAGTCAGGGAGAAAATAGAGATGCCAATGATCAACAGCAAAAGTCCCGGCATAATGATACGGGAAAATCTTTCGATTCCTTTTTCCACTCCGCAGTATACTACCCATGCCGTAAATGCAAGGAAAATCAGCATAAATACAATGGGAGCCACCGGAGCTGTAATAAAGGAAGTAAAGTAGCCATCCTGTGCTGCTTCGTTTCCACTGGAAACCACATAGGCAGACAGATATTTTAAGATCCAGCCGCCGATGACAGAGTAGTAAGTCATGATCAACGTCGGCACCAGAAAGGTAAGGTATCCAAGAAATTTCCATTTTTTACGAAGTGTGCCATACGCATTCAGTGCATTTAACTTGGTTTTTCGTCCGATTGCCACATCGGTGGTCAGCAGGACAAATCCAAAGGTCAGCACCAGTACCAGATAGACCAGCAGGAACAGTCCGCCTCCGTCCTTGGCACAGAGATACGGGAATCTCCATATATTTCCCACACCAACGGCACTTCCAGCGGCTGCAAGAACAAAGCCGATGGAACCGCTGAATCCATGTTCTTTCTTTTTCATAACAAAATCCCCTTTTAATAATGAAATATTTTTAGTTTCTATTGTATCAGATTAAAAAAAATTCGATTTTTGCAAATGTTCTCTAAAAGAAACTTTTTAAGTAAAAATGTTCGTATAAAGTTACATTATATGCAAAAATTTGCTATAATCTATCTAAATGAAATAAAAATAGCAAAAATAGATATTTTGAGGAAACAAAATGAGTGAAATCAATGTTTATGTGGGCGCACAGATACGTAAATACCGGAAAGCCTGCAAACTGACCATTCAGGAGCTGGCAGATGCCATCCATAAGAGCAGGGCAACCGTCTGTAAATATGAAAATGGAACCATTTCCATTGATATCGAGACATTGTATGAGATCAGCCAGGTGCTGCAGGTGTCCTTTTCCCAGCTGAGTTCTTACCTGCCGACGGTGGAAGAGAAGGATACGATAGAAGCTCCATTTGGAAGAAAGAGTCCTTTTTTTCAGGCCAAGCGGCTATATTTTTATTTTTATGACGGACGATATCATCGTATGAAAGATGGCATTATCGACATCTCTGAGCGGGCGGAGCAGCCAGGAACTTATGAGGCAACCTTGTCTATCTGTTCTGTCTCTGGAAACGGAAGAAGCAGTGAGATCTTCTATACTGGACGTGTCATTTACAGTGATATGCTGATCCGCTTTTCTTTTGTGAATCAGTACAATCCGTTGGAGGAAGATCTGCTCTATATTTTCAATCCGCTGGAAATGCGGGATTTTACGGACGGGCTGTTGTGCGGCATCTCCAGCGCAGATCTGATGCCCTGTGCATTTAAGTGTCTGGTAACCTTAAGTCCCCAGGAACTGACAGAAGAATTTCGGCAGAGACTCCTTTTTTCCAGAGAAGAACTGCGCCGGTGGGAGCGGCTTAATATGCTGCTCATTGACAATCGAAGTGAAGGGTGAGCAAAAAACAGGGTTGTATTTGCAGAAAAATGCTTCTATAATAACATAGAAAATTAAAAACCACATAAGAAAAGGAGTAGTTATGAGTGAGTCAAATGAAGTAATTCGCGATGCCCGTAAACTGGGTCTGCCCAAGATGCTGATCCTTGGTCTGCAGCACATGTTTGCCATGTTTGGTGCAACGATTCTTGTGCCGATCCTGGTCAACAGTTATTTCGTAGATGCCTGCGGAGAAGGACCGACCCGTGGTCTTACGGTAGCAGTGACCCTGTTCTGTGCCGGATTTGGAACCCTGTTATTCCATGTGTGTTCCAAGATGAAAGTTCCGGCTTTCTTAGGTTCTTCCTTTGCATTCTTAGGCGGATTTTCCACAGTTGCACATCTGGATACCGGAATTTATGCTGGAATGAGTGTCAATGACAAAGCAGCGTATGCATGCGGCGGTGTTGTTGTTGCCGGTCTGCTGTATCTGGTTCTGTCTCTGATCATCCGTATGGTTGGCGTGAAACGTGTTATGAGATACCTGCCGCCGGTCGTTACCGGTCCAGTGATCATCTGTATCGGTTTAAGCCTTGCATCCTCTGCCATCGGAAATGCTTCCACCAACTGGTTCCTTGCATTTGTAGCCCTGGCCGTGATTATCGTATTCAATATCTGGGGTAAAGGCATGTTCAAGATCATCCCGATCCTTATGGGAGTTGTGATCTCTTATGCAGTGGCTGTGATCATGAATGCAGTTGGTCTGACTAATCCGGATGGATCTGCGATTCTTGATTTTACATCTGTCGCATCCGCAGGACTGGTAGGTATCCCACCGATCCAGATCTGTAAATTCGATGTAACAGCAATCCTTGTTATGGCTCCGATCGCCATCGCAACCATGATGGAACATGTAGGTGATATGTCTGCCATCTCTGCAACCGTTGGAGAAAATTATCTGGCTGATCCAGGACTTCACAGAACTCTTCTTGGTGACGGACTTGCAACTGCTCTTGCCGGATTCCTTGGCGGACCTGCCAATACCACCTATGGTGAGAATACCGGTGTTCTGGAGCTGAGTCATGTATATGATCCGCTGGTGATCAGAATCGCAGCCTGCTTTGCTATCATCATCAGCTTTATTCCGAAAGTATCTGCCATTATCAGTACCATGCCGTCAGCTATTATCGGCGGTGTCAGCTTCATGCTCTATGGTATGATCTCTGCCATCGGAGTTCGTAATGTGGTTGAAAATAAAGTAGATCTGACCAAATCCAGAAACCTGATCATTGCAGGCGTGATCTTCGTATGCGGTCTTGGTTTCAGTGGTGGTCTGACCTTTACGATTGCAGGAACTTCCATCACTCTGACTGCCCTTGCAATTGCAGCAATTGCAGGAATCCTGCTGAACATTATCCTGCCGGGTAATGATTATGAGTTCGGTGTGAATCCTGCCGGTGATGAGAACCGCGGAATTCATGCATAATAGTCAGAACATTTAGAATTATTGTACAGCCGCTGACAGGAAAGTCATTCCAATCAGCGGCTGTATTTTTCAGGAGGATTGAGAAATGAAAATCAAGACAGTTGCTATCGTTGGTGCAGGTGCCATTGGCAGTTATTTTATCGCCGGTTTGACTGAAAAGCTGGGAGATGATCTGTGGATCGTGGCAGAAGGAGAGCGTAAAGAGCGTCTGGAGAAAAATGGAATCGTGATCAATGATCAGAAATATGATCTTCATGTAAAGACACCGGAGGAGGCAAAATGTGTTGACCTTCTGATCATCTCTGTAAAATACGGAGCATTGCAGGGTATATTGCCAATGATCGAGAAAATCGTGGATGCTCATACATTAATAATCAGTCCCATGAACGGTGTGGATAGTGAAAAAGTGATTGGAGAGAAGATCGGCATGGAGCATATGCTGCCATCCTTTATGAAGATTGCATCTCGCAGGATCGGCAATCAGATTGTCTACGATCCGGAAGTGACCATGGGCCTTTACTTTGGAGAGGACAACGGCGAACCAAGTGAGCGCACAGAAGCCATCGAAGATCTTCTGAAAGACACACCGATCCACCATCACTTAAGTGCCAATATCCAGCAGGATATCTGGTACAAATATGCGTTGAATATCAGTAAGAATCTCCCACAGGCCATCATCAACTGTGGACTGGGTGCTTACACTGACAGTGAGCATCTGGCTTATATCAGTGCCCGTATGCGGAAAGAAGTATCTGATGTGGCTGCAGCCCTTGGCATTGACATCAGTGATACCAGCGGAACTCAGGCAAAGAATGCCACTTTTGCACCGGACAGCAGATTTTCCACCCTGCAGGATCTGGATGCAAAGCGTCCCACCGAGATTGACATGTTCTCCGGGACTCTGGTCCGCATGGGCAAAGAACTTCATGTGGATACTCCGTTCAATGAATTTGCCTACCATGCCATCAAGTGCCTGGAAGAGAAGAACAGCGGGAAGATTCGGTAAAGGGAGGACATTTAAACAACCAAAGAATCCTATACGACTTATAATATCAGCAAGAATATAAGAATCTGATGAAAGAACCAGTTGAGGAGTGATCCTGACTGGTTCTTTTTTGAAGGTAGGATATTTGAAGAAAATAAGGTATAATAAAATTTATATAGAAATATTATTGAGGGAATAATTTATTGAATAAGATGGTCGATGTGCCAGAGGGAATATGGATTCGTTCTTTTCTTAACAGAGTACGAGAACGTTGATTGGTTTCGTAATTACGTTGATCGTCTTTTTCAAATATTGAGCAACAAACAAAATCACATTTTAATTCATCTTTTGCAGTAGCTTTTATGATAAATATAAAATTATCAAGTTTGTAATGACTTGAGAGAATGTAATCAGCTTTTATACTGGTGAAAAAGGGATACATACGAGTCACTATTTTTGAGGAATTGTAATTGGGAAGGGAAAGATCTTTCATATATTGAAAACCTGCCAGATGGGGATAATCTTCAAGTGAAAATGTAAGATGGAGAGGATATAACTGTTTTTTGTAACCGTATATAAGTGAATATCGATATTCGGTTATTTCTTTCCATGCCAAAGCAGATTGCTGTAAAAGATTCATAGACATCATTCCTTTGTGGAAAATAAAGAGCCCTGCGGATGCAAGGCTCTTGCAAAGCGTTTTCGTTCGGTTCATAAGAACCTATTCGGTTTGAGGTTGTCGCATAACCCAAGATCAGGTTCCACAATTAACTGCGTACCGAAACAACTAATTGCTTCAACACCACGATAGCTAGTCAATGCTGCTATCCTCTATCTGCATTATAGCATAAAACTACTTATAGTCAATGAGAAAATAAACAGTTTTATATGTTTTACAGATGATATATTATATGTAAAAATAGGAGAAATACATAATGACCTGGCAGGAATTTGAACAGCGATTTTTCATCCAATTAAATGAACAGCAGAAGCAGGCGGTGCAGACCGTAGAAGGACCGGTTCTCTTACTGGCGGTGCCGGGATCTGGCAAGACAACGGTGCTGGTGACACGGCTTGGTTATATGATCCACTGCAAAGGCATCGATCCAAGGCGAATTCTGACCGTGACCTATACCGTGGCTGCTACAAAGGATATGGCAGCGCGATTTGCGGCGAAATTTGGACCGGAACTGGCAGAGCAGCTGGAATTTCGAACCATCAACGGCATCTGTGCCAAAGTGCTGCAATATTATGGCTATCGAACAGGGAAGACGTCCCATCAGCTTCTGAATGATGAAAAGCGGATCGCAGGTATCCTGGCAGAGATCTACCAACGGGTGGAACGGGTATATCCCACAGACGGAGATCTGAAAAATATCCGCACGCTGATTACCTACATTAAAAATATGATGCTTAACGAGGACGAAATCGAGGCTCTGGATGAAGAGGCGGAGTGCAAGATCTCTGTCATCTACCGGGAATATTGCAGCAAATTGAAAGAACTGCAGATGATCGATTATGACGATCAGATGGTCTATGCCTATGTGATGCTGAAGAAGATCCCTTGGCTGCTGGCGTATTTTCAGGAGCTGTATCCTTACATCTGTGTGGATGAAGCACAGGATACCTCCAAGATCCAGCACGAGATCATTGCACTGCTGGCATCACGCACAGAAAATCTGTTCATGGTGGGAGATGAAGATCAGAGCATCTATGGATTCCGGGCGGCTTACCCGGAGGCACTTCTGGAATTTGAACAGCGGCATAGAGGCGCGAAAGTACTACTGATGGAGGAAAATTTCCGGTCGGATGCAAATATCGTGGCGGCGGCAGATCATTTTATACAGAAAAACACCCTGCGCCATGAAAAGCATATGCGTGCATCCAGAGAAAGCGTGCAGCAGATCAAAGAGATATCGGTAGGAACCAGAAAAGCGCAGTATGCCTATCTGGCAAAGGTGGCAGAAGGATGTACCACGGAAACGGCAGTTCTCTATCGGGAGCATGAATGTGCGCTGCCGCTGATCGACCTGTTGGAGCGAAAGGGGATCCCCTATCGGATGCGAAATGCGGAGCTGACTTTTTTTACTCATCGAGTAGTGCAGGATATCAGCAATATCATCAGACTTGCAGAAAATCCTACGGATACAGAACTTTTTTTGCAGGTGTATTATAAGCTCAATACCTATATTCGCAGACAACTGGCGCAGGAAATCGTGAAGATCAGTCAGGAGAAACAGATCTCTGTATGGGATGCGGCGCAGCAGTGCGAAGGGGTGGATGGATATGTGAAAGGCAGTATCCGTTCCATTCAGACTCATATGCAGCATCTGCTGGAGGAGCCGCCGGTGCGGGCTATCCATCGAATCACACAGTTCATGGGATATCAGGACTATCTGACCAGAAGCGAGGTCAAAGATACGAAGCTGGACACTCTGAGAATTCTGGCAGCCATGGAAGACACACCGATTCGCCTGGTGGAGCGTCTGCAGGAACTGCGGCAGATCATGGAGACCAAGGAGCAGGATCCAGCCTGTCCGTTGATCCTGTCCACAATCCATGCAAGCAAAGGGCTGGAGTATGATACGGTTTATCTGCTGGATGTGATAGACGGAATTCTTCCGGATCAGATCCCTAAAAGTCTTAAAAATGCACCAAAAGAAGAGATCGAAGCCTATGAAGAAGACCGGAGACTCTTCTATGTAGGTGTTACCCGTGCAAAGAACCGTCTGCTCGTCTTTACCATGAAAAATCAGCCATCTAAGTTCTGCATGGAACTGCTGGGAAAAGAGTCGGAAAAGAAAAATATCGGGACAACGGTGGCAATGGGAAAATTCCAGCAACTAAACACAGGACCGGAACCGCCGAAGAACATATCAGAAGAAGACTACCAGGCATTTGTACAGCAACTGGACGAAGGAGTGATCGTCACCCATAAAAAATTCGGCAAAGGCGTGGTTGTGCAGATGGATGAGACAAAAGTGAAGATTGCATTTGAAAAAGAGACCAAGGTGTTTGTGATACGGGTGCTGGCGGCGAGCGGAATGGTGGAGGTGTAGAAAATAGTATACTTTCCCTTGAAATTTGATATAATGTAAGGGAAAGAATGGAGGTTAAGGGAATGAGAACTTTTAACTACTCAGCTATCAGAGATCAGAAATGGGATTCTGAGATCCTGGGGCTGATTGCTGCAATTTATAAAGAAGTCGGCAAACAGGAACTCTATCTGAAACAGCGACCGGAAGAACTGGAGAAGCTGGTTGAGATTGCGAAGATTCAGAGTACAGAGGCATCCAATGCAATCGAAGGAATTGTCACGACAAGTACACGAATCAGACAACTGGTTGAGGAGAAGACCACTCCCAAGAACAGAGATGAGCAGGAGATTGCAGGATATCGAGATGTGCTTTCTATCATTCATGAAAGCTTTGATGTGATTCCGCTGACAAGAAATTATATCCTGCAGCTTCATAAGATCATGTATAGTCACATGAACAATCCGATGGCAGGACAGACAAAGAACGTACAGAATTATATCAGCGTCACCTATCCGGACGGTCATACCGAAACTCTTTTTACACCCCTTGCGCCATTTGAAACACCGGAAGCACTGGATCGAATCTGTGAGGAGTATAATAGAGTTATTGGAAACATGGAACTGGAGCCTTTAATTGCAATTCCAGTTTTCATCCATGATTTTCTGTGTATTCATCCTTTCAACGATGGAAATGGCAGAATGAGTCGCTTGCTGACTACATTGCTTTTGTATCGTTCTGGATTCTATGTTGGTAAATATATTTCTCTGGAAGCGAAGATTGCGAAAAATAAGGATTTATATTATGAAGCTTTGAATCGTGCACAGCATGGCTGGCATGAAGGAACCGAGGATGTTGTTCCGTTTATCAAATATCTGCTGGGTATCATTCTGGCTGCATATAAAGACTTCGGAGACAGATTTGCAATCGTGGAGGAAAAACTTCCCGCTATTGATATAGTTCGTAAAGCAACCTTGAATAAAATCGGTCGTTTCACGAAGCAGGATATTAGGGAACTATGTCCTTCTCTTAGTATGAGCTCTGTAGAAGGCGCATTGAGAAAAATGGTTGCAGCCGGTGAATTAAAGCGTGAAGGGGTCGGAAAATCTACATGCTATATTCGTTTGAAATAGTGGAGGTGTAACGATGGCCAGAGGAACGAACCAGAAATTGAAATTATATTATCTTGTACAGATCATGCTGGCGAAGACGGATGAGGAACACAGTCTTACCATGCCGCAGATCATACAGGAGCTGGGAAAATATGATATTACGGCGGAAAGAAAAAGTATTTATCTGGATTTTGATGATATGACAGATAAGCTGGGGATCGAAATCGTCAAGGAGCAGAGGGGAAGAGAGACCTATTATCATGTGGCTTCCAGAGAGTTTGAACTGGCAGAAGTCAAGCTGCTGATCGACGCGATCCAGTCATCAAAGTTCATCACAGAGAAGAAATCTTCTGCGCTGATCAGGAAAATCAAGAAATTTGTCAGTGAACATCAGGCAAAGCAATTGCAGCGTCAGGTGTTTGTACAGGGCAGAATCAAAACCATGAATGAGACTATATATTATGGTGTCGATGATATCCACCGGGCAATCTCTGAGAACCGGAAGATCCGATTCAAGTATTATCAGTGGAATATTAAGAAAGAGTTGGTTCCGAGGCATAATGGAGACTGGATCACAGTAAGCCCCTGGGCACTTACATGGGATGATGAAAATTATTATCTTGTGGCATATGACGGTGCAAGCGGAAAATGCAAGCACTACCGGGTGGACAAGATGATGAAGATTGAAATGCTGGAAGAAAAGCGGGAAGGAAAAGAAATTATTGACCAGTTTGATATGGCAGCTTATGCAAAGGCTACCTTCGGAATGTATCAGGGAAATAAAGAAAAGGTGCAGATCCAGTTTCCGAACCGCATGTGCGGCGTATTTATCGACCGCTTTGGCAAAGACATTACTTTTCGTCCAACAGATGAGGAATACAGCGTGTTCAGTGTAGATGTAAACGTCAGTCCCCAGTTCTTCGGGTGGATATTTGGCCTTGGAAAAGAAGTAAAAGTGATCGGACCGGAATCTGTGGTGGAGCAGATGAGGAAAGCGGCAGAAGAGTTTATGGAAAATTATGAAATATAGCTGAAAGGCAGAAATCGGGAAAATGGACGGTTTCTGCTTTTTTGTTATCCTTTTTAATGGACAGCTTGTGCAATAAAATGGAATTAAATAAGGGGCAGTCTACTGCAGAGAAGGAGGTACCTATGATTGCACAGATGAGTCGGAAGTCTGATATTTATCACAGACCAGGATGTCCATATATTTCCAGAATCCATGAATCACACATAGAAGCATTTGATATGGACGATCATAAAATCACACATTTTCAGCCATGTAAATATTGTTGTAACATGAAAACCATGTACAGAAAAATACAGTCGAATCTGCCGGAGATTTTTGGGATATTCAACTATCAGACAGAATATAACGGACAGTATATAAAGGTACATACAGATTCTTACGACTGGAGAATTCTATTAAAGACATCAGAGCAAAATATGCGGCTGCTACGCGAAATACGTGAAAATAATGGCGATGATTTGAAACTTATAAAATGTGATGTTATGAAGAAGGAGAAGAATCTTCAGACAGTTATAAAATATATTGTAAATCAGGAAAAACTCAATGCTTATCCAGAACCCTTCCGCAATCAGGTTATGCAGATCAAAGAATTTACAGCCAGACATTATATGGAAATTGCATATGATGAGTCAGCTTTATATATTCTGACAGATATGGCAGCCTGGAAGATTGTGTATAGACCACGTAGAGACTGGTTTCAACTGTTCCATGCACCATTTCAGGGACAAAAACTGACGATGGAGCAGGCGAAGACGGCATATTATCATTTGCAGATGGATGTGCCGTGGGAGCAATCGCCTTATAAGCATATTAAATATATTTACAGACACGATGAAGCAAAGAAGATAGAAAAAGAGGACTACAGAAATCTTCCACAGAAGACCAAACGCGAAAAACATTATTATCAGCAGGCAAAAAGGCGGGAACAACGGAAAAGCGCAAGAAGAGTCATGAATATATTTGAACAATTGGAAAGAAAAGAAGATATTAAACAGTATTCTTTTTGGTGAGAAAAGTTGTGAAATATAAAAGGTCGGTGGTATGTCGCCCCCCCTTTATATTTACGTTGCTGTATTAAATTGATATAATAAATTCAAATAGGTGTGATTGTCACCCATAAAAAATTCGGCAAAGGCGTGGTCGTGCAGATGGATGAGACAAAAGTGAAGATTGCATTTGAAAAAGAGACCAAGGTGTTTGTGATACGGGTGCTGGCGGCGAGTGGAATGGTGGAGGTGTAGAAAGAGGTGATATGAGTGATCTATATAACGGGCGACTGCCATCAGAATTTCCGAAAATTTAATACAAAAATATTTCCAGAACAGAAAGAGATGACAAAGGAAGACTACGTGATCATATGTGGAGATTTCGGCGGTGTCTGGAATAACGAAGTGGAAAATAAGGAAGAAAAGCATTTGCTGGACTGGCTGGAAGGAAAGCCATTTACCACCCTGTTTGTGGATGGAAATCATGAAAATTTTGACCGGCTTTACAGCTATCCAGTGGAACTGTGGTACGGGGGCAAGGTGCATAAGATCCGTCCGTCAGTCATACATCTGATGAGGGGACAGATATACGAAATTGATGGAAAAAGCTTTTTCACATTCGGAGGGGCAAGCAGTCATGACATAGAGAGTGGCATATTAGACCCGGAAGATCCGGATTTTAAAGAAAAAAAGAAATGGTTGGATCGGGAATGGCGCTCATATCGTGTTAATCATATCACCTGGTGGGCACAGGAACTTCCGTCAGAAGAAGAGATGCAGGAAGGACGCACGAATCTGGCAGCCCATGACAATCAAGTAGACTTTATCGTAACCCATTGTTGTGCAACCAGCACGCAGATGCTGATAGACGCGCAGAAATTGAAGCCGGATATCGAAACAGATTATCTGGAGGAAATCAAGCAAACGATACAGTTCAAAAAATGGTTTTTCGGTCATTACCATGACAATCGGAATGTCAGTAAGAAAGAAATACTGATATATGAGCAATTTGTGAGAATTGGGTAATGGAAAAATTTGATGTGAAGGAGTATTTGAAAAATATTTAGTGATAAATTAATGATTCCTGCATCTGGAAAAGTATTTGCAGAAAATGAAAAAGTCCGATTATGTGTGGTGAAAGAAAGTGAAAAGCAGGATTACATAGCTCTTTCTTATACATACAGTTGTATGAAGTCCGCATTTAAAGATGAAGAATTTATAGAAGATCTGTGGAATGGATTTCTAAATGGGAAATCCTTCACCTGTACTGTGTATGACCAGAAGACTGGAGATTATGTAGGATATTGTGCAATAAAAGACCCTGAAAAACCAGATTGGGAACTTGCAATAGAGTTAAAACCTGAATGGTGTCATAAAAGATACGGGACAGAAGTGGTGTCTTTATTCCTGAAAAGGCTTGCAAAAGTCACTGAAAAACGATTCTTCCGAGCAAGAGTGGCAACGGATAATTACGCCTCTCAGGCTCTTATGAAAAAACTGGGAGCCAGTCCCAACGGAGTCAGCCAGCTCCTGCTCAGAGGAGAAACTCTTGAAGAGTTCCGACGGGAAAATCAGGACATGATTGATGATAGATTCAGGAAGCTCGCAGATGAATTCGGAGTAAAGCCGGAAGAAATGCTGGGGAATGTTTTGGAATATCGGTTGGATGTGAAGGAATAATTGAATATAGGATATAAAGGGGCAGAAGCGGTGGCAACAAAACAGTTTCTGCCTTTTTGACATCCTTTTTAACGAAATAGATTGTGCAATAAAATGGAATTAATAAGGGAACTACTGGAAAGCAAGAAATATTTAGATAAGATAGGAGAAGCGTTGATTGAATATGAGTGATTTTTTAATAAAAGTACTTACCAGTGAAATAACACATTCTGTTGCTATGCCTATATTGTTGGTTTTGATGGGATGGGAAAAAAATAAGCATGATCTTAAAGAAAAGAATAAAGAACTGGGGTATTGGATGCTAAAATGTAGAAAAATACCTACTTTTATAGATATTGCATTGAATATTTATAAAATGATAGCAGTAAATATGCTGCTCATGCTAATTATTAGAACATGTTTACATTTGGGAGAAGAAATAACTTTTAGATATGTTATTTTGGGAATTTTGTATTTTATTATAAATGGCTTAATTATTTTTTATAACTGTAGAAGTACTAATGCAAGGATAGAATTTTGGAGTAATGGAAAAGTAAAAGGACGATTGATAATTGCCCTCTATTTGATATATGGAATTCCATTTTTTACAAGTTTGAATGGAAAATATGTTACGACTGCGGTAGAAATTATATTTTCCATTATTCTACTTATTTGGTCTATATGTTTATATAAATATTGCGATATAGCATTTATTTTAGATAATAGATATGCAGATATTTATGTAAAAGGTAGTGAAAGAGCGCAATTTGCGGAAGCAGGAAGTCTAAAAAAGCATGGAGAATGGATAACAGTAAATAGATATGTAAATGGATATGATGAAGAAATACGAATTAAAGAAAGTGATATAGTGAGGATTGATTACTATGGTGGGGCAATGATTATGGTTGAAAACCGAAAGTTGTTTTCTGGAAAATCGAAGTATTGAATGAAAAGTCTAATCCCCCAGCTATGCTAGGGAGAATGGAATAGTTGGAAACGGTGAGGATATCAATAAAAAACCTCCTGTGATATATTAAGAATGGTGTCGCAAGCCAAACTTAATCACAGAAGGTGGTCCATATGGACAATAGAAGTTTATCACATACAAAATGAAAATGCCAATATCACATCGTATTTATTCCAAAATATCGGAAGAAGGTATTGTATGGAAAAGTAAGAGAAGATGTGCGAGAAATTCTAAACACACTGTGCAAATACAAAAATGTCGAAATAATAGCAGGTGCAGTTTGTGTCGATCATGTACATTTAAGTATTGCAATACCACCAAAGTTAAGTGTCTCAGATTTCATGGGATATTTAAAAGGCAAAAGTACCCTGATGATATACGATCGTCATCCAGAATTGCAGAGCAAATGGGATAAAGCATTTTGGCAAGAGGATATTATGTAGAAACAATCGGTAATATCACAGACGAAGCAGTACAAAAATATATAAAAGAGCAAGCAGAAGAATCGAGAAAAGAAGATTCAAGAAGTACCGCTTTATAGCGGACCAGTAAAAATGCTTGCGACACCGCCCTTTGGGGCGAGCAGTAACATAGCCCTTTGGAGGGCTTATAACAAACCACCAGTTGAACTGGGGTGAACTGGTGGTTGCTGACTTAGAATAGTAAGATTTATAATATTCATCTGAACGAATAATAATCGCAAGAACATGAATAAAAAATGCATAATATTGATGAAAAAGAATGATAGCTGTGGTAAAATGTTAAAAAAGCTATTGTATTAAAGTTTTGTTATGTTAGATGAGGGTTAAAATGAAAATAAGCTATAAAAAGTTGTGGATTAAGTTAGCTGAACAAGAATTGACAAAGCAAGAGTTTAGAGAAAAACTGCAGATTGCATCAGGTACAATGACAAAATTAAATAAAGGACAGGAAGTTTCTATGTCTGTCATTCTTAGAATTTGTGAATATTTTGAATGTAATATTGGTGATATTTGCGATGCAGTAAAGATGGACTAGAAAGTTAGAGAATGTATGATTGAAAGAATATGCCCTAAGTGTAGGGTACCTATGAATGGAGAAAAGTGCATAAAGCCTAATTGTGGGTGCACAACAAAAATATCATCTACTATATACTGGTGTGATGATTGCAATATTCCCATTTTTGAGAATGTTTGCCCTATTTGTGGTAAACAGGGAAAGTATATGGCAACAGATATGAGACCAGTATTTCCAGAAGAGAATGTTCTGATTTCACTTCTTATTGCAAATGATCCTAAGAAGTTTCAGAAAGAATCAGTTTGGTTTGGAAGTGGAGTATATATAATTAATGGTAAAAAAATAAGACTTTCCATTATTAAAATAAACAAATTACCAATTGAAGAAATAAAAGAGTTAAAAGAAAAGTATGAAGCGTTTTCTGATAAAATTGATTATACTTTCTTTAACGAATATGTGAAAAAATTTATTACTGCGAATGCGGATAGATACAATTATATTACCGAAGAAGCTGTTCGTTTTGTACAGCAGTATCGTGATAAATATGCAATTGAAGATATGATGGTTTCTTTTAGTGGTGGAAAAGACTCAACAGTTACTTCTCATATTGTTAACAGAGCGTTGGGAACTAATAAGGTTCTTCATGTTTTTGGAAACACTACTCTTGAATTTCCTTATACGTTAGAGTATAAGAAACGTTTCAACAAAAATGAGGAATCTCGAGGGGTAAGAGTATTGACTGCTATGAACAGAGAAAAGAAGTTTGAAGATCTGTGCAAAGTGGTTGGACCTCCGAGTCGAGTAATGAGATGGTGCTGTACAGTTTTTAAAACAGGAGCAATACAAAAAACTATTTCGTCTGCATTTAAGGACAAAAAGAATATTTTGAGTTTTCAGGGAATTCGTCATAATGAATCAGTTAGTAGAAGTAAGTATGAAAGAGAAAGTGAAAGTCCTAAAATTTCAAAGCAGACCGTAGTTTCTCCAATTATTGATTGGATTGATTTTGATGTATGGCTTTATATATTAACAACTGGAATTGATTTTAATGAAGCATATAGGTTGGGGTGGACGCGAGTTGGATGTTGGTGTTGCCCAAATAATGGAGGCTGGTCTGAATTTTTGGCAAAGGTTCATATGTATGACCAATATTTGAGTTGGCATAAGTTGTTAGTAGATTTTGCGAAACAAATAGGAAAACCTGATCCAGAAAATTATGTAAATGAAGGCGGTTGGAAAGCCAGACAGGGTGGCAATGGCTTGGCTGCGGCACAGACTTCGGTGGTTTCTTTTGAACCATGTGCTACTGATGAGAATGCATTTAATTATGATTTGCAAAGACCAATAACCGAAGAATTATATGAGCTATTTAAGCCATTTGGATATGTTAATAAGGAGCTGGGAAATAAACGTCTCGGAGAAGTTTATATAATAAACAAGGCTGGAAAAGTTCTTCTTATTTTGCAAGGTCGTATTGGTAGTACAAAATTGAAAGTTATTATTAAGGATATCCACATAGCTAAGGCTAAGACACTTTCTATTGCAGAAGGAAAAATTCAGTGTCAGCTTACAAAGTATCAAATGTGTTTAGGGTGTAAAGCATGTGAAAGTGTATGTAAGTATGATGCATTAAGCGTTAAGGATGATGGAACAGGAAATATAACATATAGCATTGATGATGAGAAGTGTCGACGTTGTACAGAATGTGTAAGTCATTTTAATGCAGGATGTTATATGAGAAAAGTTCTGGGAATAAAGAGGACATGATATGGCAAATAAAAAAGTTAAGATAAGATTACAAGGACATGAAAAGTTTGCGCTACGCGAAGGCTGGCTTAATAAGGCATTAATGATATTGCCTGCAAATTCAGATGCATTTACTAGAAAGGATGCTACTGATTTGTTTGGAATTGGTAGTAATATGGTAAAATCCCTTAGATATTGGATGCGTGCATTTGGATTAACAAATATCTCAGGAACAGAATTATCTGAGATGGGAAAACTTATTGCAAAGTTTGACCCATATTTAGAGAAGACATTTAGCCTTTGGATTATGCATTCTTATATTTCCCAAAATATAGAAAATGCTACCACATGGTTTATGTTTTTTAACCGATGTGATGTCGATGATATGGAGAAAAAAGAAATCGAAAGTATTTTATTAAGAGAAGTGAAAAAGTATGCTGCTGGAACGGCATTTTCGGAAAAATCACTTAGTAATGATGTTGATGTTTTATTGAATATGTATAGTCGAAATAAGGAAAAGGATGATCCAGAAGATAAGAGCGTGTCCCCATTTGCACAGCTATCTTTATTAAAAAAAATGGATGGAAGATACATTAAAAATCATCCAAATAAAGCTCAATTTCCGGACGAAGTTGTTCTTTATGAACTTGCATTAAGAATGGAAGGAAAAAAAGGAATCTCTATTGAAAATATTGTGTTTGACGAATGTGGGCTGAGTAAGATATTTAATATGACAGCAGTAATGGCTAATGACTATTTTGATAGATTAGATGCGGCTGGTTATATTCGAGTGGATAGAACAGCGGGTATAGATATGATTTATCCAGTAAAGGTATTAGACCCATTAATAGTTATTGGAGATTACTATAAGAATAATTAGTAGGTGAAAAAATGGAAAAGCTGAATTCATTAAAAGATATTATTAAATTTAATAGTAGTTTCAAGACAGCTATTAACTTGTACTTAAGTTTGAATAAACCAGAAAAAGTGCTTGGATATATTCCAACCAAATCCTCTGTTAAGTTTATGGGGGAGTATTTAAATGCAGTACTTGAGAATAAGGAGCAGGCAACATTACTAGTAGGACCTTATGGAAAAGGTAAGTCACATTTATTGTTGGTACTTTTAGCTGCATTATCAATGGAACGGACAGAGAAAAATAATGAGGTTATTGCAGAACTTATAAAAAAAGTAAAAAATGTTGACGAAGTAGGACAGACAGTCTCTGAGATGATTTATAGAGTTTGGGAAAATAACCGTTTTTTACCAGTTCTAATAACAGATACTACAGGAGACTTAAATCAGGCATTTCTTTATGGATTAAATGATGCGCTTAAACGTGAAAAATTAAATGATTTAGTGCCTGACACATATTATTCTATAGCGTTAGACAGAATTGAAGAATGGAAACAAAATTATTCTGAAACATATGCTTCTTTTGAAAAAGAAATTTCAGAACAAGGAGCAAGCATGTCTGGACTGAAGGCTGGCTTAAGAATGTTCTCCAAAGATGCATTAGAAATTTTTAGAACAATCTATCCGAGAGTAACTGCTGGAAGTGAATTTAACCCAATGGCAGTTTCTGATGTGCTTCCACTTTATAAGAGTACTAGTGAGAAACTTGTAGAAGAATATGGATTTAGTGGAATTTATATTGTATTTGATGAGTTTAGTAAGTTTATCGAAAGCCAGAATGGAACTTCGACTGGAGCAAATATGAAATTACTTCAGGATATGTGTGAATTGGCTACAGACTCTCAGAATGCAAAAGTATTCTTTACTATGGTTACTCATAAAAGTATCAAAGAATATGGGAAATATCTTTCGCAGGAACTTATTAACTCATTTACTGGAATTGAGGGGAGAATAGTTGAAAAGTATTTTGTTACATCTTCAAAAAATAACTATGAATTAATAAAAAATGCAATAGTTAAGGATGAAACAAGACTTGATCAAATTCCATATGTAGATAAATACTTAGGAAATGATAAATTTTCAGCATACTGGTCCTTGCCGGCATTTAGAAGTAACTTCTTGGAAAATGAATTTAGAAATATCATTTTTAGAGGATGTTATCCGCTAAATCCGATTGCCGCTTACTTATTGTTAAATATAAGTGAGAAAGTTGCACAGAATGAAAGAACACTTTTCACTTTTATTTCGAATGATGAACCTCATAGTATGGCAAGATTTGTGTCAGAACATACTGAGAATATGGAGTGGAGTATAGGGGCTGATTTGATTTATGACTATTTTAGTTCATTATTCAAAAAAGAGGTTACTAATGAGTATGTGCATAACATTTGGCTGAGCGCAGAGTATACTCTTGATAAGTGTGAAACTGATGATCAGAAAAAAATTGTTAAAGCGTTAGCTATTGTTTTGATTGTAAATAAAGAGGAGGAAATTCCTGCAACTAGAACTTATCTCAAATTGTGCGTGTATGCTGCTGATGCGGATCAGGCAATAAATGAGCTTAAAGATAAAGAGTTTATTTATAGAAAGGGTTCGACTGATACTTATATTTTTAAAACCAGAGCAGGCTCGGAATTGAGAGCGGAGATGCGTAGACGAGGTGAACTGAGAGGTGATAGCATAAATTATGCTAAAGCTTTATTAGAGGTTACAGGAAAATATTATTATGTTCCACGAAAATACAATACTGAGAAATCGATGACGCGCTATTTCTCTAATGAGTTTATGAATGTGGATGATTTTCTGAATATTAATTCTTCCGATGCTCTAGTTGGCGAAGAAACCTTAGATGGAAAGGTTATTACCTTGTTTAGCTTTGGTGGAATCAAACAGGAAGTGGTTAATAAACATCTTCTGGATTTGGCAGATAAAAGATTAGTTGTAGTGTGTCCGAAAAAGGGGTTGAAAGCAAAAAAGCAATTAAAAGAATATGAAATTATTCGAGAAATAAGAGAAGATACTACATTTACAAGTAATAATGAGATATTAAAAAAGGAATTACCATTGTTGTTAGATGATCTTTCTTTAGAACTAGAGACTCTTTTGGATACAGTGTATAAAAGTGATGCTGAAACAAGCGTTCTTTATTTTGATGGTGAAAAGATCATAAATGTAAAAGCTGGTAATGAAGAAATAGCGGTAAATAAATGCTGTTATTTACTTTATCCCTTCGCTCCTGAAGTAAATAATGAAATGGTTAATAGAGCCTTGATTGGAACTGCACAAACAAAGAAGGCAAGATTAAATATAATTCAGGCAATTCTTTCTCATATGGATACACCTGATTTTTATGTAGGTTCAAATCAGGAGGCAACTGTTTATAGATCTCTATTTACAGTGACACATGTGATAAATGGAGATACAAAAGAAAACATAAAGAGAATTCTGGATGAAATAAATAAATTTGTAGATTCTTGTTGTGACAAAAAGATTTCTGTATCTGTTTTGGTAAGAAAATTGATTAGCGAACCATATGGTATGCGAGTAGGATTAATACCTTTTTATGTAGCATATGTTTTCGCTAACAGAAGAGAAGATATTATTGTTTATTTTGCAGATAAGGAACTTCAAATCACTCCAGAAATTGTAGTGAATATGTGCGAACAGTCAGAAGATTATTCTGTGTATGTATCAAAAGAGGATCTCCAGAAAGAAAAGTATATTGAGGAATTAAATATACTTTTCCAAGTGAGAGAAAATAGAAATTTATCTTCTAATAGGATAAAAGATATTATTATTTGCATGCAGAGATGGTTTAGAGCATTACCACAGGCAACAAGAAATACTATAAATCTAGAACAATATGTTTTTGATGACTCCAGAATTCATGCAATAAAAGCTATTAAGAAAGCACTGCAAAAGGTTGAATATAATCCCTTTGAAATATTATTTGTTGATTTTCCTGATGCTTTTGGAACAGATACACTGGAAAAAACATTTAGTATATTAGATGAGTGTAAAACATATTTTGATGACTATTTTACCTGGATTGAACAACAAGCTATATCTATAATTTATGAGATCTGGGAGCCGAAGAGAAAACAGGAACTATATCATACTCTAAAAGAGTGGTATGGCAAACAAAGTAAGCGTTCAAAACAAGGACTTTATGATGGAAGAATAACGAATTTCATGACATGCATAGAAATGCTTGATGTATATAGCAATGAGGATGTTGCAGGTAAGATAGTAAAAGCGGTTACAGATGTTTATATTGAAAATTGGAATATGGGTTCACTTGAGGAATTTACAGAAGCATTAGTAAATGTAAAAAGTGATATAGAATCAATTCGTGATAAATCGTCCACAGGAGAATTTGAACTTAAATTTACAGGAAGAAATGGAGAAATAATTAGTAAATTGTATAGTCATGCTGATGAGGGCACAGGTAGCGTTTTGAGAAACATCATTGAGGATACATTGGAAGAATATGATGATTTAAGTGTAAATGATCGTGTTTCAATTCTTCTCGAAATGATTGAAAAGATAATAAAGTAAGGGATGAGGCCATGGTTTATCTAGATAATGCGGCAACAACTTTTCCAAAGTCGGAAAGTGTGTATGAAGCAATGGATAAAATGAATAGAGAAGGAGCAGTAAATGCGGGGAGAGGATCATATAAACTTGCACAGGCTGCAAGTAAGTTGATTTCTGATACAAAAGCAAAATTAAGACAGTTAGTACATGTTGATTCTTCAGTTGCTGTTGTGTTTTCTCCATCTATAACAATAGCAATTAACCAGATAGTTAATGGAATAGGATTAAGACAGAAAGCAGTCGTGTATGTATCGCCATATGAGCATAATGCGGTTGCAAGAAGTTTACATGAGTTATCAAAGAAAAAGGAATTAATTGTTAAAGAACTTCCCCTTGATGATGGTCTGGAAATTGATATTGAAAAAATGAAGTATGAATTTTCAAAAGATAAGCCAGAGGCAGTATTTTGTACACATGTAAGCAATGTAACAGGATATATCCTTCCGATAGAAGAAATTTTTAAAGAAGCGAAAAAGCATGGAAGTATTAATGTACTGGATTCTGCTCAGTCGTTGGGATTAGTAGAAGTTAGAGCTGATTTGTTAGATGTAGATTTGATCGGTTTTGCCGGACATAAAACTTTGTATGGTCCTTTAGGCATTGGAGGCTTCATAAATGTGTCTGCAGTGCCTTTAGATACATTTATTACGGGCGGGACTGGTAGTGATTCACTTAATCTTGAAATGCCATCAGAAAAAGAGGCGAGATATGAATCAGCTAGCTCGAATATAATTGCGATTGCCGGTTTAAATGCGGCGCTTGATTGCCTTAATCAAAAAGAACATCTAGAACATGAGCGTGAAATAACTGATTATTTGATTGATAAATTATCGTCAATTAAAGAAGTGAAGATGTTCTTACCTTCGAATGCGGAAAGACATGTTGGAATAGTGTCTTTTGAAGTTGATGGATTTAGTTCGGAAGATTTAGGAATCATACTTGATGAAGACTTTGATATAGCGGTCAGAACAGGATATCATTGTGCACCGTATATTCATAAATATCTGAAAGATGAATCGTCATTTGGAACTATAAGAGTTGGCATTGGACAATTTACGACAAAGGAGGAGATAGACTTACTGATAAAAGCTTTAAAGGAGATTGTTTATGAGTGATTATGTGGATTATATGGTTTGATGTTGTATAAATAAAGTTGACACCTTATTCTCAAGGAATTCATGTATAATAAAAGAGAATAAGGAGGAACTCTCAATGTCACGAACCCAACGTAAATACGACCAGGAATATAAGATCCAGGCTGTCAAACTTGCCAAAGAAATCGGCGGTGCTAAGGCAGCCAAAGAATTAGGTATCCCAGAAGGAACCATCCACACATGGCTGAAAGCAGTTAGAGCAGGCACATTGGATATTGGCGACGGTGCACATACTCCGGAAAGCGCGATGAGTCTTGCTGAGGAGCTTGCCATGCTCCGCAAACGCGTTAAAGATCAGGACAAAGAAATCCGGCGTCTGAAAGAGGAAAATGAATTTCTCGAGGAAGCAAGCGCTTTTTTCGCAGCCAGCCGTCGGAAGTCAGCAAGAACCAAAGAATGATGTTCATTGCCATAAAAACGAAAGACGGCGTGATTAAGGGAAAACTCTCATTCTATTGCCGGATGCTTGGCGTCAGCCGCCAGGGTTTCTACAAATATCTTGCTATTAAAGATCGCCCTTGGAAATATCAGGATCTTGCTGATGCCATGAGAGTGATCCATGCTGAGGATGAATGCAATGATACCTATGGACGTATTCGCATGTACCAAGCACTGCTCCTTAAGAATCCGACGGGAATCAAGATCCCCAGTGAACGAACCGTTTACAGGGTTATGGATGAAATAGGACTTGTCCATCGGCCAAAGCGCAAGCCAAATGGCATTACCAAGGCTGATCGGGAAGCACGTAAGTCAGATGATCTTCTGAAGAGAGAGTTCAAGGCTGATAAGCCACTTGAAAAATGCGTAACTGATATCACAGAAATCAAGGCAAAAGATGGAAAACTGTATGTTTCAGCCATCTTCGACTGCTTTGATTCCAGCGTTCTGGGACTGGCAATGGAAACAAACATGAAGGCAACTCTGTGTGAGCATACACTGGATAATGCCTATCTGGCGCATCCTGATCTGCGAGGTGCCATTGTGCACTCCGACAGAGGAAGACAATATACCAGTGAAACCTACCGTCAGGCGCTTTCTAAATATGGCATTATACAAAGCATGAACAGTGATGGTGGCAGGTGCCACGATAATGCTCGATGTGAAAGCATGTGGGCCAGAATGAAAAGCGAGCTTCTCTATGACCGCTACAATACGGAAAGCCTGACCACGGATGAGCTGAGAGTTCTTATTTGGAGATATTTCATCAGTTACTGGAACAACAGGAGGATCTGCTCTGCCAACGGTGGGCTTCCTCCTATGATTAAGCGTCAGAGATACTACCAATCTCTGGGCCTGGCTGCATAGGAAATGATATCTTTGAGATAAATGTGTCAACCAATATTGACAATATCAGTTAATTTTAGCCAATCTGATTTACGAGGATATCTGGGAGAAGATATGGTCGAACTGTTGGTGGAATGGATGCCGGATGGAGAGACACTTTTAACCAAACAGAAAATGGTAAGTATGATTGATTCATTATATGGTACTTCTATTTTGAAAAATAAGCAGTTTCGCAAGAATTTACTTCAGAGTATGAAAGAATCAGATATTATTGCAATTCGGGATACATGTTTAAAAGGAAGTGAACAACACGAGAGTGATTTGCTAGCAGTTATTGACATTATTGCAAATAAACCTTGGAACAAAAATGGAGTAACTGAATATTTATTAAAACTTTGGAATGTACCTGAAACAGTATTAAATAAGGAAAAGGATACTACTGTAATTGAAAATGAGATTTCTGCGCCGGATGATCAGTTTTATGAGTTACTTGATTATCAATATTATATAAAACAAAGAGTATTGAATAACTTGAATTCTGATCATCTATTGGAAAGAATGCTTATACATATGCCTACTGGTACGGGAAAAACAAAGACTGCGATGCATATTATTACAAATTATATTAATTTTTCACTTGAAAAGCAAGGAATTGTAATTTGGGTGGCTCATACGATAGAGCTATTACAACAAGCATACGATACTTTTGAATCTGTATGGAAGCATTTGGGAGATGGAAAAATTAATGCCTATAAGTTGTGGGGAACAAAGGTAATTGAGGATACTGATCAGCCGCTAAATGGAGTAGTGTTTTGTGGACTAGCAAAACTTATGTCTATAGCAGATTCGAAACCTGAGCTGTATGAAAGGTTGAAAATGGATTGTCGATTGGTGGTTTTTGATGAAGCACATAAAGCAGCCGCGAAGCAGACTCAAAGAGTTATTGAAGAATTAATGAGGATGCCTGCTGGATATGAAAACAGAGCATTAATCGGGCTTACAGCTACACCTGGACGAACTACAGAGGATTCTTATGATAATGATTTGTTGACAAATATGTTTGGAAATAAGCTTATTTATATAGATTCCAGCATATTAAATCAGATAAATATGGGACGATTGCAAGCACTCAATACTGTGGCTGAGAATAACATTATTAAGTATTTTCAGGAACGTCGTATTTTGGCGAAAATGAAACCACAGAAACTTACATATAAGGTTGATTTTTCAGAGGAAGATCTCAAAATACTAAGTAGTGCATTAAGAGACATGGGATATGATGATAAGGAATATACAGAGGCACAGCTAAAGATATTAGCGAGGAATAAAGAACGTAATCTTGCTATTATGTCCCAATTAAGACAGTTACATATAGATAAGAAGCCTACAATTGTTTTTGCATGTTCAGTGGATCATGCCAAGATGCTGGCTGCGATGCTAACACTTGAAGAAATACCAAATAGTTTAGTTTTAGGTGAAATGGATCAAATGTCTAGAAAACATGCGATTGATGTATTTAAAGATAGAAATTCTGGCGTAGATATTATTATTAACTATGAAGTTTTGACTACAGGTTTTGATTCGAAAAATATAAAATGTGTTTTTATTACTCGTCCGACAAAATCAATTGTGTTATATAGTCAGATGTTAGGAAGAGGACTTAGGGGGCCATTAATGGGTGGTAATGAAGAGTGTGACTTGATAGATATTGATGACAACTTACAAGCCTTTGATAACGAAACAGCATTTTCACATTTTAATGATTATTGGAGGGTTTAGGAGGTACATATGGGAGCAAGTATTGTAGATATTAAAAATATGGGAGATGCCCTTAGAAATACAGGTTACAAGAACATTGAAAGCGCAATATCGGAGATTATTGATAATTCTGTAGAAGCAAACGCAAAGAATATCTTTGTGATTTTAAGGGAAGGAATTGCCAAGTCAGGTAGAAAAATTGTTACGGAAATAGGTTTTTTAGACAATGGAGATGGTATGCCAACAAATATATTGGGAAACTGTCTTGGAATTGGTGCATCAACTAGACAGGCACGAAAAGGCATGGGAAGATTTGGGGTTGGCTTGCCACAAGCATCTTTATATGCATGCCCTGAAATAGAGGTGTATTCTTGGCAGAATGGAATTGAGAATGCACAAAAGGTTTATCTTGATATTAACAAGATAAAAGATGGTGTACAGACTGAAATTGAAGATCCAGAATTTACGCCTATTCCAGAACCATACGCATCATACGTGCATTATCAGACTATGTTTGAGCAGTATGATTTTTCAAAATCAGGAACGTTAGTAATCTGGAAAAGGTGTGATAGAGTAAATCCTAAAACAAGGGGACCGCTAACTGAAAGATTGGAGTTTAGTTTAGGACAGAAGTTTCGCTATTTTATTCATGATAAGGTTAGTAAGATTAAGATTGTGTGTGATGAAAACCGAGATGCTGCAGTTGATGTGGCGCCAAATGATCCTTTATTTTTAATGGACGATAACCGTGTTCTTTGTAAGGAGGACGAGCCTAAGGAGATTTATAAACCAGAACAGGAAACGGGAATAGAAGCACCTTTTGAACTCTATACGGCAAAAGGAACTGTAACAGGAGAAGAATCTATTCCGATAAAGTATATTGATAGAAGTGGAAACATGGCAGAGTCGTCAGTACTTGTTCGATTTTCAATTGTGAAGGGAAAATTCTATGATGAAACTGCTTTTCCAAAAGGAACAAATCCTGGTAACTACGCGTTAGGTAAATATGCGGCAAAAATGGAAGGAATTTCAGTAATTAGAGCGAGAAGGGAAATTGATTTCAGAAGATTTGATTTCTACAATGTTATTAATGAACCTCAGCATAGATGGTGGGGGTGTGAAATTATTTTCAAACCAGAGCTTGATGAAGTGTTTGGTGTGGCAAATAATAAACAATATGTAGAGTTAAAAAAGGTTGATGTTGCTGATCTTGATCCTGCTGAGCAAGATATTCCTCCGATTTGGGATCAGTTAGCTGGTATAATCATTCCTACAATTAAGGCCATGTATGCTCAAAACGAGGAGACAAGAAGCAATACTAGAACTTTTGAAGATACTCAAAGTCCAAGTACAGATATTATCAATACTGTAGAAAATGATCCGGCTATTATTGAGGTAGATGACGAAAAGGAAGATGAGGAAGAAACATCGCCAGAGGTAGTTGCAGAAACAGGTAAAGAGGAATTGGAAAAACTTGGTTATGAAAATCCTACAGATGAACAAGGAACAGCATTTATCAACAATTCTGTAAACTTTGTTTATGCAGATAAAGGTGAAAGAAGCCCAGCTTTTGATTATAAGGCGGTACTTAAAACAACGGTAATTACTATTAATACAAGTCATAAGTTTTATACATCATTTTTGAGTAAGATTTATTCTAATGCTGAAGTAAAGACTACATTTGAATTGTTTTTAGCATCATTAATTCAGTCTATTAGAAAAACAGATACATATCAGGCGGTTGAAAATGATCGACTTATGACAGCGTGGTATAACAGATTAAATAGTTATATTTCAGAACAACTGAATCCTAGAAATAACAAGTAGGTGAAGATATGGCCATTTTGTTTTCAAATGAGATAATTGATACTATAGTGAAGGAATTACATAAAGCTACAGATTCAGTTCAAATAATAACTGCATATTGTAAAGAAAAGACTTTTAGGTTTTTAGATGCAGAGATAAGTGCAGAAGTCAAGGAAAAAAAGTTGTTAGTGCGTTTTAGATTAGATGATGTACTGAAAGGTAGTACGGATTTTGAAATATTAAGCTATGGGATTGAGCATGGTTGGAAAGTCTATGTAAGATTTGACCTTCATGCTAAGACATATATTGTTGATAACAAAAGAGGCATAGTGGGAAGTGCCAATGCTACGAATGCTGGATTAAATATTGGAAAAGCAGGAAATATGGAAATGGCTGCTTTTGTTGATATTGAGCCATATGATATTGAAAAAATTGGAAATTTATTTAAGGATGCAATTTTAGTTGATTCATGTATTTTAGAAAATTTAAAGCATCAGTTTGAGTTGATTGAAAAGACAGATGTTAAAGATGGCTGTAGTTGGGATAGTACGATAATGAAACTATTTAATCCGCATGTTGAGACCTTATTTTCATATGAACTTCCGGAAGATTTTGATCTTAAGGCTGGCGAATATTTTCAGTTCCTTGATGAGAGTTTTGACGGAAACAAGGAAAAATTAAAAGAAGTATTTAGATGGAGCAACGCGTATTTATGGCTTCTTGATACATTAAGAAGCCATGGCGGATGCATGTATTTTGGAGAGTTGTCTGCAAGTCTTCATAATACAGTTGTTTCAGATCCTAAGCCATATCGAAAAGATATTAAGCAGATGCTGGCAAATTTACTAAAACTTATAGAAGAACTTGAAATGGAGGAGATTGTAATAGATAGACCAAACTATTCACAAAGGGTAAGCCTGAAATAAAAATAGTTTAGATGATTTAGTCTGTAGATGCTACTTTGGATTTTAGAAAATTGTACGGGAGATAATAACAATGAGAGTTTTAGATTTAAATGCAGGTTTAGGTGGAAGAGCATATGCATTTGAAAAAGCTGGATTTGAAATTGCTAAAGTGGTAGAGGGGGATGCTGAAAATTGTCAGATAATGGAATCATGGATGCCAGTAGATAGGATTTTTAGAAAAAAGTTATCTGAAGTAGATCCGATTAGTTTACCGGAAGCAGATGTAATTATATCAAAATATGTTATGCAAAATTTCTCGTCTGTTGCAACACAAAAGAATGATAAGTTGTTGAACGATGAAAATATTACGATTTTTAATATAATAGCGAACAAAAATCCAAGCGTATTTATGCTAGAAGTTCCGGCAATTGCTATAGCAGTAAAAAGACAAGGCTTAGAAGAATATATTCAGAGGTTTTATGAAATTGGATATAAAGTTTCGTATGCTATTTATGATGAGACAAGTTTTTCAGGATATCCAGTAGTAGGACGACAGGGATATGTTATTGGAAGTAGATTGAATGAAGATTTAGGTTATATTTTTCCTGAACCATTATATGAAAGTTGGAAAAGAGAATTGGAATATGATTCTCCCAGAAATATATATTCATATTATAGAAACATTAATTTCCAAACGGATGATTGGGAAAAAGGTTATGTGTATTTGCGTGCACATAGAAAGATTACTAAAAGTCAATGTATTCGCATGGGATATGTGCGAGAAAGTTATTTTATTGATGAAATTGGCCCAAGAAGATTTACTCATAATGAATTAGCAGTGCTTAAGGGGCTTTATAATTATAATTATAATGAGAGCAGAAATAAGACCAGAACATATATCAAAATTGCAAGTGCTACGAACGTTTATACGGTAGAAGCAATTGCAAAAAAAATTAAAGGTTATATTGACAACAGCAATAAGCGAACATCGAAAGTCGCTTTTGAAGATGTAAATCAAGAGAAAATCAAATCAGTGAAGGCAGAAATTAAGAAAGCCGGATCTGAGAAAGTAGAACCAGAAAAAATATTGTTCCCTAAACGTTTTCTGAAGGAGATAAAAATTCAGAAATTAAAAGGAATAAATGATTTGGCATTAAAATTTGATAAAAATGTAGTTGCACTAATGGGTGTAAATGGCTCTGGAAAATCTACAATTCTCCATGCTTTAGCATGCATATATAAGCCGTATGAGAAAGGAGAAGATTATAAATTTAGTTATTTTTTTACACCAAATCCGGATGCGTCATGGGCAGGGAGTTGCTTTACTACAGTAAATTATGATTTTAGTGAAAAAAAGTCATATTTAAAGAAATATGAAAAACAAGGAAGCCGATGGATAAAGTATGCTTCACGTCCTACAAGGGATGTATATTTTTTGGGGATTTCATCATGTATACCAGAAATAGAGCTCGAGAAAAAGACATCATTTATTAATTATACATCAAAAGCCTTGAATGATAAATTGACAAAAAAGGTTATCTTTACGGCTTCATATATTCTCAATAAAGATTATGAAGAATTAATGCTACATGAAACAGGAAAAAAAGTATACATGGGTGTGCATACTAAAGATGGAAAAGCTTATTCTGCATTGAGCATGGGAGCTGGAGAGCAACGAATCTTTAAAATATTGCAGACAGTATATGCGGCAAATCAATATTCGTTGATTTTGATTGATGAAATAGATCTTCTGCTACATGCGGATGCATTTCATAAATTGATAATAAAGATATCAGAAATTGCAAAAGAGAGAAATTTGCAGATAATATTTACGACCCATTCATTAGAAATGCAACATTTGAGCCAATATGCAGATATTAGATATATAGAGCAAGAGAATGAAAAAATGTTGGTATATGATTCGATAAATCCAGATTTGCTATATAAAATGAGTGGTGAAATGAAGAGAACGTATTCAATATACGTTGAAGATGATTTGGCAGCATCTATTGTTAGACAAATAGCAATGGGTCTGAATATGCAGCGTCATATAAGTATAATTCCTTATGGATCCATTGAGAATGCATTTACAGTAGCGGCTGGAAAAGTATTAAGCGGAGAAAACGTGGATGATATACTTATTGTGACAGATGGTGACAGATTTATTACAACAGATGAGAAAAGGAAACGTGTAAAGACGGTTCTGACGGGTACAGAGAAAGATCATGATGAAAAAATAGAACAGGCTTTGAAAATGATTGTTCAATTTAATTTGCCAGAAAATACTTCACCTGAAAAATATATTCATTCAATGTTAAGTTCAATGAATGATTCACAAGAATGTGTTACATGTGCAAAAAATATTACAAGTGTAAGCGATTCTCATGAGTGGTTAGGAAAAATAGAGGAACAGATGGGAATTGGAAAAGCGATTTACAGTACAATAATGAACATTGTTTCAGAAAATGAATTATGGGAATCATATGATTACTTCCTATTAGGAACACTGTAAATACAAGGCTTTTCGGAGCCTACAAACCAGAAAAAATAATATTTGATCTATCACATTACGCAAAAAGCCGTCCGGCATGAAAAACGGGCGGCTTTTTTGCGTGGATAGACGGAAAGGAGGCACAAAAATAACTACAAAATTTTAGCGTTCAAATTTGTGCAACTTTAACGAAAAGGAGGATCGTAAATGGCCGATAAAAAATTGAATACTGGCCCTGCGGAGAATATTTCCCCGGAGGCCGCCGAGCCTATCGCCACACCCGAACAGGCCGCAGCGTCTGAGCCCCAGCAGGAACAGACCGGGCCTGCCATACCTGAGTCCGGCGATGTGGTTGTGTCCTTTGACAAAATCAATGAACTTATGGCGGAAAAGAGGCAGAACGCCCGCGCCGAAGTCGAAAAGTCGGAACCCCCCGAAACGCCAGAGGCGGCAGCCTCCGGAGAAACACCGCAGCCCGCCAATACGGAGGAACCGAAAAAGCCGCGCCGTGGCCGTCCGCCGAAAGCGGAAAAGGCTGCGACTGAAAATCAGAAATCGGAGAAATCGGCTGGGGCCCGCAAGGGCCGCCCACCAAAGGCGGATAAGACGGCCCCTGACAAGCCCAAGCCGTCCAAACGAGACAAAGTGTCCCGAAGCGATGGAAAGGCCCCGGATGCCAAGGAGCCCATTAAGCCCGCACAGGATACGGCACTGAAGGAAACTGCTGCTGTGGAACAGACGGCTCCCGAGCCGACTACACCGCCCCGCCCGGTTGAGGAAGGCAAGCTGGTTTATCTGAAACTTTCCGAGGTTCATCCGTTTCACACATTCCGTCCGCACCCCTTTAAGGTACGGGACGATGCGAAGATGCAGGAAATCGTTGCTTCTATCCGCGTAAACGGTGTAATGGTTCCCGGTCTTGCCCGCCCGGAGAAAGATGGAAACGGCTATGAAATTGTAGCGGGCCATCGCCGTACCCACGGCAGTGAGCTGGCTGGACTGGAGGAAATGCCCTTTATCGTCCGTGAAATGACCGACCACGAAGCGGTACAGGCCATGAAGGACAGCAACAAGCAGCGTGACGGGATGCTCCCCAGCGAATTGGCCGCGCTGCTGGAACTCGAGGTTGAGGACATCAAGCATCAGGGCGGGCGGCTGAAAGATGTTGCGGAAGGCGATGTCGGGAAACGCTCGGTTGAGATTGTAGGCGAGGCGCATGAAATGAACTATAAAAAGGTCATGCGCTACTTGCGGCTCAACTCCCTTGTGCCGGAGCTTCTGGATAAGGTAGACGATAAAAAGATGGGCTTCATGCCTGCCGTGGAGCTTTCCTACATCAAACCGAAAAATCAGAGGCTTATTGCTGTTTCCATTGACGGGGAGCAGGCTTCGCCCTCGCTGGCCCAGGCCAAACGGCTCCGGGAGCTGGATAAGGAAGGCAAGCTCAACGGCGATGTCATTGACGGTATCTTATCAGAACAGAAAAAGGAGGATCGAGGCGTGATTATTTCTACTGCGGAACTGGAAAAGTATTTTGGCAAGGAGGTCACTCCCGCCAAAATGAAAGAACAGATTATGTCCCTGCTGGATGACTGGAAAGAAAAACAGCCGCCGGAGCTGGCAAAAGCCCCGAAAAAGCAGGAACTTGACAAGTAACAACTTCGAGACACTTTGTCCCGAGGGCCCCGCCCTCGCGCAGAGGCTCTGGTGGTATATATCCCCCGTCGCCGCCTGTTTTTTAGTACAGCCGGGAGTGGGCCGTCAAGGGTGCAGCGCACCGCCGTTTTCGGCGGCTCGCCCTTGACGGTCTGCCCCGACTGTGCTATTTCCCCGGCAAGCGGCGGGGGTATATCCTCCAGAGCCGCCCCCTTTCCCAAGACTGGGAAAGGGCGTGGGGTTTGGGTTGAACTTTCTTATTAAAATATCGGAGGTATGAACGATGAAACGACCCCTTGCTTATATCACCGCTGCATGGCTCGGCGGCGATAGCGAAAACGCAGAACTGGCGGCGCAGTATTGCCGCACCGTGTATGAGGCAGGCTTTTCTCCTATTTGTCCGCCTTTGTACTTGCCCCTGTTTCTCAATGATGCTGTTCCCGAGGAGCATAAAAGCGGCATCGACATGAGCCGTGACCTGCTCCGCCGTTCTCATGTGCTGGTTGTTTGCGGGCACAGTATGACCGAATCCATGAAAAATGATATTGCCGTGGCCCAGCGGCTGGGAATTACGGCAACAACCCTTGAGGGTATCCTGACCGTCAAGGGGCAGGGCCGCCGCTGATGGCGACCCTGTTTGAAGCCTACGTTACCAACGCCGGAAAGTACAGCGAGGGCCAGCTTGTGGGTGAAACACTGAAATTTCCCACAACCGCCCAGGAGGTGGAGGCTCTCTTGAAACGGATCGGCGTGGATGGCGTCCGCTATCAGGAAATTTTTATTACCTCTTTCGATGGGGATGTGCTGGGGCTCTATGACCATTTGAGCGAGTATGAAAATCTGGACGAGCTTAATCATCTGGCCTGCCTGCTTTCCGAGCTTACCTCATCGGAGCTGGAAACACTGGAGGCCGTCCTCGACAGTGGCGATCACTGTTCTTCGGTGCGGGACATCATCAATCTGACACAAAATCTGGACTGTTACGGCTTTTACCCCGGCGTATCCGATGAGGAAACGCTGGGGCGTATTTATGTGGACGATCTGGAAATGTTGGATGTGCCGGATCAGGTAAAACCGTATTTCGATTATGAGGCGTATGGCCGGGATGCCTGCATCCACGAAAACGGCCATTTTGCCCCGGGCGGCTATGTTGTCAAAGAAAGCGATCATTTCGTGGAAGTGTATCACGGCTTGCAGGATATTCCCAAGGAACATAAGGTATTCTCTTTCCCGAAGCTCTCTATCCGGGAGCAAATAGCCGCTTATCAGGAAATCATAGACGGTTCTTCTTTGGAGGGCTACCGTCAAATGCAGAAAAAAGACCGTGGGGATCGGTGATGGCACTTCGAGACAAATTGTCCCAAGGAAGGAGGCGGTGTAACTGATTGATGAAGATATTTCCCGGCGCACGATAGCCATATCTGTAAAAACGACCAAGCTGACGGCGCGGGGACTGGCGTATGTGCTGGGCATGGTGGGTCGGAAGATCCGCAAGGCATACCGTGGGCGGCAAGTACCGCATGGCAAACAAAGTGTGCGAAAGCTCATGGCCCACGGCACAGCCACAAACAGCATTGAGCTATCCGGGGATGCCAAGTCCTTTGACCGCGTGGCCCGGAAATGGAATGTAGACTATGCGTTCTATAAAACCGGGCCGGACAAATACCTGCTGTTTTTCAAGGCTGGACAGGCAGACGCAATGACCGCCTGCTTTTCTGAGTATTCCCGGAAGGTGTTAAGCAAAGCAAAATCGAACCGTGTTCCCATCCGGGAACAACTGAAACAGGCGGCAGATCAGCTTTCCAAAGAAAAGCCGAAACAAAAAGAACGTGCAAAGGAGGTGGCCCATGAGGACAGATAAGATCAGAAAATATCTCATTCCGAACATTCCCTATCTGTTCATCCTGTGGGCGTTCCTCAAGCTGGGGACAGCCTACCGGCTGGCGGCGGGTAACGATTTTGCACATAAGCTCATCGGACTGGGCCAGACGATTGGCCCGGCCTTTGCTGACTTTGCACCCGGTCGTGCCCCGCTGGATTGGCTTGTTGGTATTGTAGGCGCAGTTGGTTTCCGGCTGCTGATCTATTTCAAAAGCAAGAACGCTAAGAAGTTTCGGCGGGATGCAGAATACGGCAGCGCTCGATGGGGAACGGAAAAAGACATCAAACCGTTTGTCGATCCGAAGTTTGAAAACAACGTGATTTTGACCGGGACGGAGTTTCTCACGATGAACACCCGCCCTAAAATCCCCGCAAATGCCCGAAACCTGAATTGCTGCATTATCGGCTCGTCCGGCTCCGGCAAAACCCGCTTCTGGCTTACGCCCCAGCTTTTACAGGCCCATTCCTCTTATGTGGTGGTCGATCCGAAAGGTGGTGTGCTGGGACAGGTCGGGGGTTTCCTGCAAAAACGCGGGTACAAAATCAAGGTATTCAACAGCATAGATTTTTCAAAATCCATGCACTATAACCCGCTGGCGTATATCCGCAACGAGGCCGATATTCTGAAATTCGTGGATGCTCTGATTTCCAACACCAAGGGCGAAGGCAAGGAAGGTGATCCATTCTGGACAAAATCGGAAACGCTTTTGTACTGTGCTCTGATCGCCTACATCATTTTCGAGGGGCCTGCCGAGGATCGGAACATGAACACCCTTGTGGATATGATTTCTGGCATGGAGGTCAAGGAGGATGACGAGGATTTTATGAACGCGGTGGACTATATGTTTGCCGGGCTCGAAAAGCGCAAGCCGGATTGCTTCGCGGTCAAACAGTATAAAAAGTACAAATTGGCCAGCGGCAAGACGGCCAAAAGCATTTTGATTTCCTGCGGTGCGCGACTGGCTCCCTTTGACATCCCGCAGCTTCGTGAGGTCATGGCCTATGACGAATTGGAGCTTGACCGCATCGGAGATCGGAAAACGGCGGTATTCTTCATTATTTCCGATACCACGCAGACCTACAACTTTTTAGTGGCACTTGCATTTTCGCAGATGTTCAACCTCCTGTGTGAACGGGCGGACAATGTTCACGGTGGCCGCCTGCCGCACCATGTACGGGTGCTGTGGGACGAGGCAGCCAACACGGGACAGGTGCCCCAGCTCGAAAAGCTGGTCGCGGTTATCCGCTCCCGCGAGGTGAGTCTTTGCCTGCTGTATCAACAGTTGGCACAGTGCAAGGCCATTTACGATAAGCACGCCGAGACAATCCTCGGCAACATGGACAGCGTGGTGTTCCTCGGTGGCCGCGAAGCCAGCACTATCAAGGAAATCTCCGAGAACTGGCTGGGAAAAGCCACAATCAGTATGCAGACCGACAGCCGCTCCCGTGGCCAGTCGGAAAGCTACAGCCAAAACACCCAGCGGCTGGGCCGGGAACTGATGACCCCAGCCGAGCTTGCAACCATGCCGGGAGACAAATGTATTTTGCAGCTTCGGGGCCTGCCCCCGTTCTTCTCTCCCAAGTATGATCTGAAACGGCATCCGAACTACCGTTATACGGCGGAGGCCGATAAACAGAAAAACGCTTTTGACCTCGACAGGCTCATTAACCGCCGCAGGCGGCCCGGGCTGAACGAGGCGTGTACGATGTATGAGGTGGCTGTGCCGGACGATGTACTCACGGAAGAGGACGAGGACATCCTCAACTATGATGACATCGACGATCCAGACGCCTTTGCATAAACGCTTCGAGACAAAGTGTCCCGAAGTTTGTAACCTGCCGCCTGCATGGGCGGCTTTTTTGTTACCGGGAAAATCCCGGAGAAATGGAGGCTTATATGGCATTTTTCTCATCTGCAATCGACATCTTTACAGACCCTCGTTATCGCGCTCGGCGCTGGCCTTGGCGTATGGGGTGTGGTCAATCTGCTGGAGGGCTACGGCTCGGATAACCCGGGCTCCAAGTCCCAGGGCATGAAGCAGCTCATGGCTAATTAGATGTAATAAAAGCGGAGAAAGGAAAAGCACAATCCAGACGGAACCGGCGGTGTAGTCAAGAAATATTGTGGAAACGCAAGATTTCTGCTATAATGGGTATAAAACACTTGACGATGGAAAGAAAGGCGGGAAGCCTATGCACATTAGTTATCAGCCACTATGGAACACACTGAAAGAGCGTGGCATGAGGAAAGAGGATTTGCGGCTTGCCGCCGGTCTTACCACAAATATGATTGCCAACATGGGCAAGGGAAAG
>QFCE01000595.1_pt1 | contig 65821 bp, 69 predicted proteins | sample 5346091 | NCBI WGS metagenome assembly QFCE01 (sample SAMN09062252, study PRJNA434731) | Human gut metagenome, whole genome shotgun sequencing project. | isolation source: stool timepoint A chromium assembly | host: Homo sapiens | collected 2015
TGCCGGACGGTGTAGAGCTTTTAAGCTACCGCTCCACCGATTATGAGCCTATCCCGGCAGACGAGCAGGAGCAGGCTGAAATCCTGCACCAGACATACTCGGAGCAGTCGGCAGCAGCAACCGGTTTGTATGTAAAAGCCTCTGCCGATTTTACGGCGCAGCTTGTCTATACGGATTCGGACGGAAGTTCGCAGTCAAAAGCTATCCATGTACAGATCAGTGAGGATGCCGCACCCACACAGATGTATGCCGACACCGGCGATGACGGCATTGCCGCCTATGCTGCAGGACCGACTCCGCCGTATGACACCGGCAAAATCACAAGCATCGCCAAAGAGGGCGGCACATGGCTGATTTGGTTCAACGGTCAGGAAGCCTACTGCTGCAGCCACGGCCTAAACGGCCAGCCCAAGGGCTGCCCCACCTACAGCTTCTCTCATGTGTCCCGCCTTGAACCCGGCCAGTATACGCCGGGCAACCACTATGCAAACCAGGTCAACATCTGGGGTGGTCTTGGCCAGCTGAGTCTGGATATGCTGGATGACCGTCCTGTTGTGGCAAGCCTTGAAGATGATCCTGAAGGCGGCGAAGAACAGCCGGACATCCTTGGCAGTCTTTACGATGAAACCCAGCAGTGGATCATGGAAAACTATCCCGGCAGCTACGCGGCGCAGACCTATATTGCTGCTGCGGAAGAACTCGTAAACGGTACAGATGCGCAGTCCGGGGAAAACGGCTACTACACCTACATCTATAACCCGCCCGCAGGGTATGCGTGGCAGGTTGTGGCACTGGTCGGTGAAGAAATTGCGGGCGGCACTGAGATCCCGGATGTGCCGAGTGTTCCGGAACCGAAGTACTATTCCGCTGCATGGTCAGCTCCCGCCCAGACTGCCGGCGGAAGCTTTGATCTGACATTCACCGTCAACACCGACAAGTACCAGCAGAACACGCTGGAAAAGGTGGACGGGGCGGTCATTACCGTCACGCCCAGCCGGACCGGCGGCAGCGTGGACGGCGGCAGCTGGCAGATGACCCCTGCCGGGGCACAAACCATTACCACAAGCGGTCACACACAGGATGACAGTTTTCACCTCAACGGCGGTGACGGTTCTGCCACATGGACGGTGCATTACGAGGTGTCCAAGACCAGCACCAGTACGCTTTCCGGGCAGGAAGGACCGTTCACCAGCCAAGCCGAAGCGGATGCTGCTGCCGAAGCCGCCAAGAATGCAGCCATCGGGCAGCTGCAGAACGAAGCGCAAGGTATGGTGGACGCCGCTATTGCCGCGGCGCGGGCGCAGCTTGCCAATATTACATTCAGCTATGACGAGGTCACCATCCCGCACGGCTTTGATTCCACGCCCGGTGCGTTGGGCAGCCACCAGACGATTACTGTTCCGGCTAATAGTTCCAATGACTATAAAATGCAGAACGATGAGTGGTCGGTAAAGGTCAGCATCGACAAAATCGACAGTGAAACCAAGCAGCGCATCAAGGGAGATGCCGAGTTTAAGATTTTTGAGTGGGACACCGTTCGGCAGTGCTATATCCCCAATGGTGGGTATAACCAATATAAGGTTGAACGCCAGAGCAACGGCACTTACAAGGTCATCAACCACAGCAATTATGCCAATGGTTCGGACGATTTGTTCTACACCCAGCGCAACGAGGGCAAGTTTGTCATCGTGGAGAGCCGCGCCCCCAGCGGATATTACGGCGATTGGACGGATGTAACCAAACCCGGCACGGCAGGTTCTGTTCTCGGCAAGCGGGCGTATGCCTTTGAGATTACCAAAGCGCTGGACGGTCAGACCATTTGGCTGGGGAACGCCGATTATAACGCCGACATCACTACGACCAACAGTGGCGGCACCCTTATCGACACCGGCGAGGGCATCGTTACTATCACCTTTGGCAGCCGCAATGCAGATAAGACCTACGCCACAGACCCCACGGGCATTGCCAACAACGAAGATTCCTACACCATGCACGACAATGCCGACAAGATGCAGAATGACCGTGTCCTCGGCGATATTCTGCTGACGAAAGTGGATCTGGACGCCGCGCGGTATCTGGCTGCGGGCAGCAACGGAGATACTACGCTGGAAGGTGCTGTGTACGATCTGTACGCCGCTGAGAATATCACGCAGCCCGGACGGCGTGACCGGCATTGTGGACTACAGCAAAATCACCGATGCCAACGGACAACCTATCTGGCACACCACTGTCCTCACCAACGGCGGCTGGGATACCGATTACCTGCCCATTTTGCAGAAAGACCGGCTGGTAGCCTCTGCGAAAATCACTGACGGCAAGCTGGCGTTTGTCAACCTGTATATGGGCAGATATTACCTTGTGGAACGTGCCACCGGGCTGGTGCTCCCCATCGACGGAAACGGAAAGCTGTATATTACCGGAAAGTATCCGCAACTAAACAAGAAGCTGGAACGCACCGGAAAATACAGCGGCCTTGCCACCAAGGGCGGCGAATACACCGACTACATCTACAAAAACCAGTATTCTGCTGTGGCCGAGAGCCGCAAGCTGAACGGCAGCAAAGCGTGGGATGGGTATTACTTGTCCTACGCCAAAGGGTATCTCTGCGATGAGGTCAACCACTACAAAACGCTGACCTATGCAGATGAATCGACCTACCACATCCACGCCGAGCAGGAAAGCCAAGACGAAGTGCTGAAATCCGGCTTTTGTTTGCAGAAGTTGGTTTCGACCACCGGTCAGCCAAGCCCGGCACTGAAGCTGGAGGGTGTGGGCTTTACCGTTTACCGCATTTCCAAACTGAGCAAGGCCGCGCAGTTCAAACAGAACCCGGATGGCAGCTACGATGCACGCCAGCATCCTGCGCCTACCGCAAGGACAATTACGATAACGCCACACTAAAGTACGATTTCACCCATGAGGGACAAGCCATCGCCAATATGTTCGAGAGCAGCGCCGATACGGTCAACGCCTATAACGCGACCTTGACCGCAGACGGCGACTACGCCAACGGCAGGGGCAACGGCTGGATGCCTACGGATCAGCCCGCCGAGTATAGGCTGGGAGAAATGTTCACGAACGATGAGGGCATCTTTCCGCGTTGAGGGGCTGCCCTATGGGCAATATCTGGTAGTAGAAACCACCATCCCCAAGGATGTGTTCCAGTGTGATCCGTTCATCGTGACAGTGGACGCCAACAGCCCGCAGAGCCGATTTACAGTTCCTGCGGGCAGCGTCACCACCCCCAGCAACGATTATATGACTTTTAATGTGCTGGATGAGGAATTGGAGGGCTATTTACAGCTTATCAAGACCGATACAGAAACCGGCAAGGCGGTCAAAATCGCCAACACAGCCTTTGCGCTGTATCGGCTGGATGAGAAAGACCGCAAGACCCGCATTTCCATGATCGACCCCGCCAGCGGCAGCGCCACCAAGAAAACGGATGTGTTCTACACCGATGCAGACGGCCTTATGAAAACACCCGAAAAAGCTGCCGCTGGGCAGATACCTGATTGAGGAACTGCAAGGTCCGGAAGGCTATTTCAACGATCCTGCCTACTCGGTGGAGTTTGAAATCAAGTCCGACCGCGTCTGGCAGGTCGTGGGCAATGCCACCAACGACATGGATGAGTACATCGTCACGGAGAAATACTGCAATCACGAAACACTCGGTCAGCTTACCATTCGTAAGCTGGGCAATGTGCTGACCGACTACCAAGATGGACAGTTCATCTACACGCAGGACAACCTCGCAGGCGCGGTGTACGAAATTCACGCTGCAGCCGACATTGCCACACCCAGACCGCCAAGGCACCTACTGGTACAAATCCGGCGATCTGGTCGCCACCGTTACCACTGGTGCGGAGGGGCAGGTGGATGAAGTAACATTCAGCCCCACCCGCACACAGGCAACCTACGATTTCCTCACGGTCAGCCATGATGGCACCAAAGGCGAAGTCACCGTGACCCTGCCGCTGGGCAAGTACACCATTACCGAGGTTCAAGCGCCGTATGGTTTTGTGCTGACCCAGCAGAGTTACACGGTGGAATTTGGCTGGGATAACCAGAAAAACGACATTGTGCTGGCGAAAACTATTGTCAGCCATGAACAGGACGGCGACAAGAAATGTTCGTACAGCATTGTGAATGTCAAGGACGCCTCGGATGCCCACAAGAATGGGCAGACACTTGTGTTTGAAAATGCCCGTGTGCTGCCCCGTTCCCGAAAAGCCCGGCGATAAAGTCAGCAAAATCGGTGTAGGCATTTACAAGCAAGATCGAGAGGCGCTGACCTATCTGCCCGGCGCGGTGTATGAACTCTACACCGTGGATGACATTTATTCCGCAGACGGTACAAAACTGTTGGACGCCGGTGCAAAGCTGGCCACCAGTAGCACAACCAACGCCAGCGGCTTTACTTGGTTTGATGTGGACGTGCCGATTCGCGGCGAATATTACATTGACCCTGCAGGTCCGCGAAGCACCAGCCGCGAGAACAGCGGCAGATACCGCATTGTGGAAATCACCGCCCCTGCGGGTTACCTGCTGGACAGCACCCCCTGTGGAAGTAGACCTTTACCTATGAGGGTCAGCAGATCGCATGGCAGATCGTGACGGTACAAACACCAACCTGCGCACCAGTGTGGACATTTCCAAGCAGGACATCACCAACGGCAAGGAACTGCCCGTGCAAAGCTGGAAATCCGCGATGCAGACGGCAATCTGGTGGAGGGCTGGACCTCCGGCAAAGTGCCGCACACCGTGCGGGGTCTGGAACTGGAAAAGGAATACACCCTGACCGAGAAACTCGTGCCCCGGACGGCTATGCCGAAGCCGAAAGCATCGTGTTCAAGCTGGTGCAGAACGGTACAGAGCAGGTCAATGAGGTGTATGTGAAATCTGACGATGATTGGGTAAAACTCGATGATGCCACTGTCATGTCATGCAGGACGCGCCTGTGCTGGATATCGACAAGACCGACATTGCGGGCAATCTGCTGCCGGGTGCTACGCTGACGATCCGTGATGCTGACGGCGAAGTGTTGACACTTGGACAACCGACTACAAAACGCATCGTGTTCCCATCTCGGATGAATTTATCAAGCTGTCGGACGACAACAAGGAGTACATCTACACCCTGACCGAAGATGCCGCCCCGGCTGGCTTTGAAATTGCCGAATCGGTGCAGTTTAAGGTACAGCAGGCAGACGAAAAGTGTTTGCTCTGTTCGTCCGCGAAAATGCCGATGCCGAATGGACACGCGCCGACAAGCGGTTAATTCAGATGATAGACGAAGCCACGCCCCGCGAGGAACCCCCCGCGCCCAGCCTGTTCCCACACCGCAGCCGACGCCCGCTGCAACCCCTGCGCCTACACCTGCAGCCTACGCCGCATAAGGTGCAGACCCTCCCGCAGACAGGAGATGGTTTCCCGCTGCTGGCTATTGTGGTCGTTTCCCTTGCGTCTGCAACAGGTATCGTGCTGCTGACCGTTAAGCAGAAAAATGCGCTGAAAGAAACTTCTGATGAGGAGGATGCCGATGAAAGTTCTGATCGTTGAACCCGGAAAATACCCCCGCGAAGCCGACATTGAACACACCCTTGAAGCCGAGCAGGCAGTTGTCGGCGGCACCATCGAGGCCGTGTACCCTTGGCGGGATAGCGCCTGTATCGTCTGTAATGAGTAGTTCCTACAAATGAGTAGTAATTGAGCAAAATGCCCAGAATCCCGGGCGTTTAAGCATAATTTACTACACATAATCAGAAAGTTTTCTTTCCAAATTGTGTTAACCATTGCAATAAATCTTCATCCTCCTCCCAAGGCATTGTGGTATTGGGTGTGTAATTCGGCACTTTCTCCTCAAATACTTTTCGCTTCATCTCTGCATCGATGCGAGCGTAAACCTCTGTTGTAGAGATGTCTGCATGCCCAAGAAAATCTCGAATATATATCATGTTAACACCAGCTCGCAGCAAGTGCATGGCTTTGGTGTGGCGTAATACATGAGGAGATATATTCTGTGGTTCAAGTACCGGAGATGCCTTTGCCGCATACTTCTTCAGAATATAGGTGACTCCATAGCGAGATAAAGCCTGCTTTTTTGCATTATAAAATAGCGGAATCATCTGAGACTGAGAATCGGAATGAAAGCTGCGGATATATCTGTCCAACAGTTTGCAGGTATCCTTCATCAGGGGAACCTGACGAACTTTTCGTCCTTTTCCAGTTAGAATAACCATTGGGGGGTGTGTTAGACGGACATCTTTCAGCCTAAGATCCACCAATTCCTGTACCCGTGCGCCAGAGTCATACAGTAGTGCAAGAAGTGTCAAATCTCGGAGCCCTTGTCGGGTAGATGCATCTGGTTGGGACAGAAGAAGTGACAGATCATCCTCCGTCAAAAACGGTATCAATGCCTTTTCGTACTTTTTGGGTCGCAGATTAATAATGTCAACGCAGTTTTCTATGTTTTCCGGAAACTTGTACTGTACAAAATGAGCAAAGGCCTTTATGGCGGCAAGTCGCTGGTTTCTTGTTGTAACCGCAATATGGCGGGATGTTTCTAACCAATCCAGAAATTCAGAAACAAGTTCCATATTCAGATAGCGCAATTCTATATAATTTGCGGAGATGCCTTTCTTTTCTTGAAAAAATATAAGGAGTTGCTTGAAAGTATCTCTGTATGAATTGGTGGTATTGGGACTCACCCCGCATGTAGTAGGCAGATAGATTGAGAAATACTCGGTCAGTGCTTTGGTAAAGTCAGTTTTCCTCATCCGTCTCACCTCCAACCGGAATAATGCCGACAAATGCTCTGTCAAGTTTTTGGGAAAGTTCCGGGAACGAAGCAACCGTCAGGTGAATATACCAACAGGTTTCACGGTAACTCTTATGTCCCAAATACGCGGCAAGGCGAGGAACGATTACCATGGGATCATACCCATCAGAAAGTTGTTTTTCCAGTGTATGAACTGCGAATGTATGCCGAAAATCATGCACACGAGGGCCATTGCCGGTGTGAGGAATATTGCATGCGAATAGCAGCTCGCGAAAATTATCATAGATTGTTTTAATAGAATAATGGCCACAAGCAGATGGAAAGAACCATTCTCTTTCATCTGGTAACTGAGCAGAGTAGCTTCGGAGATACTCTATTACGCTATTGTGGACAGGGACAAGTCTATCCTTACCTCCTTTCCCGTTGTGTACAGTAATAATGCCTGTATCCAAATCGACATCCTTCACTCTTAGCCGGAGCACCTCACCTATACGAAAACCACAGCAATATAAAAGCCGGATAACAGCAGGTATGACCAGATGCCTTGTTGGCGCATTATTCCTGACCGGCAGATTATCTGCTGCATATAATAATCGCCGTATTTCTTCAACAGTAAATATATGCGGGGTAAAAGTCGAACTGTTCTTTAGTTTGCTGGTATCCGGGACATAGGAGATTCCGTCCTGCGTGTATGCAAATTTTGCAAAAGCGCGTATCGCATTATGTCTGACTATTTTCGAACGGTTTGAAAGATATGGCTTTAATAAATCCCATGCGTCAATAAGCTCTTTTGTCACCACGGGGGCATCCGAGAGTTCCTTTGAAAGGCAGTCCAGTTCCTGCATATAATAGCCGCAATGCACGGAGGTATATCCCTCATTTTGTCGAGATTCCAGATATTTCCATATTATTGGCGCAAGCTGGCTTGTGAAAGTAAATTGTTTCATAGTAATCCCTCCAAACTCAGCGAACATAACCGCATATGTTCAATATCGACCCGCAAGTAGGTTTCTGTTACACTGATGTTACTGTGACCGAGGATTTGGGACACATCCTGCACCGGAGTGCCTTTTCTCAGCATATTTGTGGCAAACGAATGGCGGATAGTGTGTACGCCTGTGTGCCTCTTTGTTGGGATAGCAATCCCTGCTCTGCGTAAATACTTATGAAATTCCGGATTGAAATTGTTATGCTCACCCAATGGCTGAAACGGTGCGTTATGGCTCAGAAAGATAAAAGCCGAGGAGGACTGTGGGCGGCCATCTTGCAAATAAGAAATAATCGCCATACCTAGCTCTTTGCTGAGTGGCAGACTCAAGGCGTTCCCTGTCTTCTGCTGAGAAAGTGAAATGCAGTTTTCCTTCCAGTTAATATTTGAAAATTTGAGTCCCAAAACGTCGCTTATCCTTAACCCTGTTCTTGCAAGAAGCAGAAAAATCGCGTAATTCCGCCTTCCAACTGGATTGGCAGTATCGATGACTGCAAGAATCTTGTCGATTTCTTCAGGACTCCATACCTGTGGAATCTGGGGTGCAGTGCGTTTGAAGTTTGGGAGTTGAAGGGAATAATCCAAATCCGTATATTTGTGGTCATAAAGCCAGTGCAGGTAAGCACCAACTTGTCGGCATCTTGCTCTACGAACATTCATGCATATTTCTGAAGCATTGCTCATAGCCGTGGAAAAACAGTTGATAGTCTCCGCATTTATGCTTTTGATGTTCTGTGTGTTTGATGAATGAACAGCAAGCAAGAAAAGCCTCAATGCTGCTATTGTGTTGTCCATCCACGATCTCGAAAAATTCTGCATTTTGCAATAACTCAAGTAGTCGGAAAAAAACTTATCGAAACAATCGTCATCAATAGAAGCAACGCCATAAACTTTACGGCGGCACACTGTTCCCGTGCGAAAAATCTCGTCCAATGCATTCATGTGACGCCGTGCATGGCGCATTCGACCGTCAAGAGTCTGATCTATAGCGTGGACATCGACTCCGAAGTATTGAAGCAAAAACTGCTCTGCAGTTTCACGGCTATAAGCGGGAGAGGCTGAATACGAAAGAAATCTGTTCCATGTAGCTCTATAAAACCCAAGAGTACTTTTCTTGTAACCCTGACCGAGTAGCCATTGCTCGGTCTTTTCCATCAATTCCTTGATTGGTATTGTTGCTTCAGACATTATAAAACCTCCTGATGTTATTTGCAGAGCATTGTGTCTCTACATTATGTAGAGTATCACAAAAAGCTACCGGCTAAAATACAAATGAAATCAGGAGGTACGAAAGGAGATGTCAATTATGCTACACATAACATATAACTACGCATTACAGACGTTATGTGGTGCACCACATAACGTCTGCAACGACAACGGCATTGCAGAAAACCTGCCGCTGAACCGTATGCTGGGCGACTATGACATCATCCATGGCACGTTTTTCGTCTGCGGGCTGACCAGCAACGATTTTACTGACCTTACCCCGCAGCAGATGAAGCGCTACGAGGAACTGTACCACGATCCGCAGCTGTTTTTCCTGCTGGGCAAGACCCTGTGCGTGGAACACACCACGCCCGGAAGAATACGCCCGTGTTATGACCCCGCCGCCCAAAACAAAAGAATCCCCGGAGCGCTGATATGAATATACCATCCTAGCCCGCAGCCCGCCTGCGGGCTTTTTTCTTTGTCCGAAATCATCCAACAAGCAAGGAGAAGAACTAATGAACGACATTTTTGAAAACACCGAAACCATGAAAGAAAACGAGCATCCCCGCTTTTACACCGCAGAATCCGTTATGCGCGGGCATCCCGACAAGCTGTGCGACCTCATTGCCGACAGTGTGCTGGACGAGTGCTTAAAACATGATCCCGCCAGCCGCGTGGCCTGTGAGGTCATGGCAACCCACGGTCACATTATCGTGGCGGGCGAAATCACGACCAGCGCTAAGCCCGACGTGTTCAACATCGTCCGCGACACCCTGCGGGATGTCGGCTATGACCCGAAAGCCTACCAAATCGACTGCTACATCCACGACCAGAGTCCCCGACATTGCGGGCGCTGTCGAGCCGGAATTGGCTGAGGGAGAGGACGAGGACACCCTCGGTGCGGGCGATCAGGGCGTTATGGTCGGCTACGCCTGCAACGAAACGCCCGAATATCTGCCGATGCCGGTGGTTGCCGCCCAGCGCCTTGTGACGCTGCTGGAAATCTCCCGCATGACCGGCGTTATCCCCGACATCGGCCCGGATGGCAAGGTGCAGGTCACGATGGAATACAACGGTGATACCCCTGTGCGCATCACCACGGTGGTCGTTTCTGTCCAGCACAAGGAGGACACCGACATCAATAAGCTGGCGGATCTGCTGGACGAGTATGTGTTCCCGCTGGCCTTTGACGGTATGCCCGCCGATGACGCGGAAATCATCCTGAACCCCAGCGGCAAGTTTGTGCAGGGCGGCCCGGATGCCGATACCGGGTCTTGACCGGGCGCAAGCTCATGGTGGACAGCTACGGCACATTTGCGCCCCACGGCGGCGGTGCGTTCAGCGGCAAGGATGCCACCAAGGTAGACCGCAGCGGCGCATATATGGCGCGGTACATTGCCAAAAATATCGTCGCGGCAGGATTTGCCCAGCGCTGTCAGGTCACGCTGGCGTATGCCATCGGGGAAAAAGACCCCTGTCATGGTGGATGTGAATACGTTTCGGCACAGGCGGCCCCTGCGAGGATGACTGCCTGTCGGCCGCTGTGCGCAAGGCGTATGACCTGACCCCTGCGGGCATCATCAAGCAGTTGAACCTGCTGAACCCCATTTACAGCCGCACGGCGGCGGGCGGTCACTTCGGGCGCGAGGATTTTCCGTGGGAAAATGTTGAACATATGAGCGACCTCGCCGCTTACATTGTGTAATTGCCGCGCGTCTGTAAAGAACAAATTGATGCCGCCAACCGGATGACGGCAATAGAATTTCTGCGGCGGTATAGACCCGGTTCACTGGTGAAAAGCAGTGCGCGGGGCGAGTACCAGCTTGCTGAACACGACAGTTTCAAGATAAACGGCGAATCCAGTGTGTGGCACTGGAAAAGCCGCGACATCGGCGGCAAGTCGGCGCTGAAATATTTGATTTATGTGGAAGGTGTACCGTTTGTAGAGGCGGTGCAGCTGTTATGTGAGGAAAGCCCGACGTACATCCCCGTGCAGCATGAGGCGGTGGAACGCGAGCGCCCACAGTTCCGTCTGCCCGAACCCCGCGCTGAATAATGACCGCGTAACGCGGTATTTGCTGGGGCGCGGCATCTCACTGCCCACGATTCGCTACTGCATTGAGAGAAAAATTCTGTACGAAAGTGCAGAATATCACAACTGTGTTTTCTTGGGCAAAGACCCGCAGGGTGTGCCGAAATATGCGGCGTCTGCGCGGTATTTATGACTATGGGAAACCGTTCAAGCGCGAGGCCCCCGGCAGTCAGAAACAGTACGGATTCTGCATCCCGCCGATGCAGCCCGGCACTACCGTGGCCGTGTTTGAAGCCGCCATAGATGCCATGGCCGAGATGACGCTCTGCGGGGATGCTGCGGGACAAGTACCGTCTGTCGCTGGGCGGGGTCTCGTCCTCCGGCAAAGAGCCGCTGGCGTTACAGGAATTCCTGCGCCAGCACCCGGAGATCACCACGATAGAACTGCGGCTGGACAACGATGCCAAAGGGCGCATGGCGAGTGTCGGCATCCGGAAAATCTACGGTGACCGCTACGCCGTGTATGACCTGCCGCCCAACATCGAGAATGGAGATTACGCTGATATGGCAAAAAACAACCTGATGGCAAGAACTGCCGCCCACCGCGCGGCGCCTTGCCGATAGAGAGAAATCAACATGAAAGTTAGAAATCGTTCGCCCACTCATGGGCTAACAGGAGGTAAATGTTATGGCTGTGTTCCGTGTACAAAAGACGCAAAATTATACCATTATGTCCAACCATCATCTGCGCAACAAGGCTCTTTCGCTCAAGGCGAAGGGGCTTTTATCTTTGATGCTGTCTCTTCCCGAAGATTGGGATTATACCACGCGCGGGTTGGCGTCCATCTGCAAAGAGGGCGTGGACAGCGTGTGTGCCACCGTGCGCGAGTTAGAAGCGGCGGGGTATATTATCCGCCGCCGCATCCGCGACAAGAACGGTCAGATGCGCGGTATGGAGTACACGGTTTTAGAGCAGCCGCAGCCCCCGGAACAGGGTCCCGAAGAAGCTGCGCCTAAGTGTGCCCAACCAAAACAGGCAGAGCCTAAACGGGAAAAACCTGTACAGGAAAATCCTGCACAATTAAATACTAAAGAAATAAATAAAGAAGAAACAAATAACGTATCGAATCCTATCCGCGCGGCGGGCCAGCGGGCAGAGTACCGCGCCCTGCTGCTGAAAAATATCGAGTATCCGATTTTGGCGCAGAATAACCCGATGGATACGATGCGATTGGATGAACTGGTGGAGTTGATGCTGGATGTGGTTTGTTCCAAACGGGCGGCTATCCGCATTTCGGGTGAGGAAATGCCTGCAGAAGTAGTAAAATCTCGATTCCTAAAATTGGGCGCAGAACACATCCAGTATGTTCTGGATTGCCTCAAGGACAACCCGCCCCGCATCCGAAACATCAAGCAATACTTACTGGCGGCGCTCTACAACGCGCCGCTGACGATAGAAAACTACTATGCCGCGCAGATCGACCACGACCTGTGCGGCGGAAAGAGGTGACATGATTTGCAGATGAAATTTTATTCTCCGCTGACTGCGGACTTTTTCCCAAATGAACCTGACTATGAGGACGAGTTCTACGAGCGAGTACGAGGGTATCCGCATGGACGGGCATGACCTGCTGCGAGTATCGCGATGCCATCTGACGAGGCCGTGAAAATGATTGCGATTTGACGGCGACCTGATGCAGTATTACCACGAGGACGATTCCGTCCGCAGCAAGGTGGTAAGTGCTGTGGCGTCTGTGGAAATTTGCGGCAACAAACTGTGCGGGTGTCTGACCGTGGAACTGAAAGAAACTCTGCTCGATGATGAGCAGACCGTCCTGTGCAACTACATTTCCGGTCAGTACAGCGACGGCTGGGGTGAGGGCTTTGAGCAGCGGGATATTCGTGTGGATGACGGCACGTTGGCTGTTCATTTCTGGCAGGAAGATGGATTCAAGATGACGCCATCTTTTGAGAAAATCCCGAAACCGGAAAAGAATTCTCTGCGCCCCAAGATGCAGCTGATTGGGCAGGACGGCAACATTTTCGCCATCATGGGTCGAGCCTCGCGCCTGCTGAAAAATGCCGGGCAGAGCGACAAGGCCAAGGAAATGCGTGACCGCGTTATGTCCTGCGACAGTTACCAGAAAGCGCTCAACATTATCTCCGAGTATGTGGAAACTGAACTGTCGCCCAGCCCTACGCCCAAGCGTGACCGGGGTGATGCCAGATGAAGAAATACGAGATCACCGACATTGCCCATCCCGACAATCCCAACCTGCACCGCATCCGCGCGGTGACGGACTTAACCGAGGATGTCCTTGCCGGGATGCTCGGCGGCTATGTGGAAAGCCGCGATAATCTCGACCAAGCTGGTCGCGCGTGGATTTCAGCGGATGCCATCGCCTGTGAAAATGCAGTTGTCTGCGGGGATGCAGTCCTTACAGATCACGCCGTTGCAAAGGGCTGCGCTTATGTCGGAAAGAACGCCACCGTAATGGGGGATGCCACTGTGCAGGATGATGCCATCGTCTGCGGCGGACTGCTCACGGGAAAAAGCTGTGTCTGCGGTTATGCCGTGATTCGGCAGGATGAGCAAACCTTGTGCGCACCGATCATTGACGGCAGCACCCGCATCTATGGCGAAATCTCTGGCAATGTAGTCTGCCGCGGCAATGCCGTTGTCCTGCCCGGCACAAAGCTGGACAACAGGACGCAGGACTGCTTTGTACTCGAAGATGACCGTGTTTCTGTGCAGACAGCCAGCCGGACCCCGCCCCCGAAAGAACCCCGTACCCATGATTTTGAACGATAAAACGAAAGGAAGATGCCTTTGAAGAACACTCCCGAAACGCTCAACATTCTCAACCCTGATTTCCGGATGCCCGAACACTGCGGCGGTGACCGCTGGTCGATCCTGCACGGGGATTCCCTGCAGATTCTCCGCCAGTTTGAACCGAACAGCTTCGATGCCATCATCACCGACCCACCCTATGCCAGCGGCGGCAGCAGCCAGACCACCAAGAACCGCAGCACCAACGAGAAGTACAGCAGCATGAGCAAAGAAAAGGCGCTGCCTGACTTTGACTCTGACCAGATGGATCAGCTGAGTTGGATGTTCTGGACAGCTGCATGGCTGCAGGATGCCCGCCGCATTGCCAAGCCCGGCGCGCCTGTCTGCCTGTTCATCGATTGGCGGCAGCTTCCCGCCATGACGCTGGCCCTGCAGTGGGCGGGCTGGACCTGGCGCGGCGTGGCGGTTTGGGATAAGGTCGCCAGCCGTCCGCAGAAAGGACGCTTTCGCCAGCAGTCCGAGTACATTGTGTGGGGGTCCAACGGCAAAATGCCGCTTGAGAGAAATGTTGGGTGTCTGCCGGGCGTGTTCCGTTACCCGAACCCGCAGAACCGCATCCATGTGACCGAGAAGCCCTTGCAGCTTATGCGGGATGTGGTGCAGATCTGCGAACCGGGCGGGCACATCCTTGACCCCTTTGCCGGGGCAGGCACCACCGTGCTGGCCGCTGTGCAGGAAGGCTATGAGGCTGTCGGTATTGAAATGTCGGACGCCTACTTCCACGCAGCACCGAACGGCTGAAAACTGCCCTTGAATCCGAAGTGAATCAGAAACTGATTCACTATTTTGCAAGAAATACCGAAAAGTGAATCAAATCTGATTCACTCCCGAAATTCAGAAAGGAAACACGAAAATGAAACGACCTTGGGCTTTTATCTGCGCCAGTGAGGGCGCAACCTCCAAACATCTCCGCAATTATTGCCGCGAGGTGTACCTGCTGGGCTACCTGCCGGTATGCCCCAAATTGCAGGACAGCCAGTATTTGGTGCTGGAAGATGCCGTGGAACGCAGCGAATACACCGCCATTGTGCGGGATAAGCTGCTGCGCTGCCCGATGCTGGTGGTCTGCAGCCGCAATCAGGATGCAACCACCAACGCGCAGATCGGTTTGGCGCAGAAATACAACCGCATCGTGACGACCTTGGACGGTTTGAAGAAAGCCGTTTCGGAGGGCGACGACCTTGTGTCATGAACCGTTTTGCGGGGTGTCGTGTTTTGCTAGCATAGCGTCTGGTCGACCAGACGCACATTTTGGGGATGCCCCAAACCCCTGCCGTGCGTAAACGCAGATTTGTTGTCTCATTCCATGTCGATGAGAATGAATTAGTCATTTTGAATCGGCAGGTTGCGGCCAGCAGTCTGAACCGAGAGGAATACCTGCGCACTCTCATTGTAGGCAAAGAAATCCATCCGCGCCCCTGCACGCACCATGCCGATCTGCTCCGCAAGGTGGCAGGGCTGTGCAACAATGCAAATCAGCTTGCCCACCGTGCCAACAGTACCGGAACAGCAGGGCAGGGGAGTGTGGATGAAATGACCCGGCTAACCCAAGAGGTCTGGCGGGAAGTAAAAGAAAACTGGTAAAGGAGTCACTATGAAAAATGGCTTACACATCCGTGATCCCTGTGCGCCGCCTTGACCGCACAGTGGACTATGTACAGAACAAAGCAAAAACGACACCGAAAATCCTGGAAGAAGCTGTGGACTATGCGGCAAACCGGGATAAAACCGAATCAACCTGTTTTGAAACAGGGACTGGGCTGCACAACCACCAGCGCCTTTGAAGATATGCGATTGAATACGCTTCGCTGGCACAAAGAAACCGGTGTGCAGGGATACCATCTTGTCCAGAGTTTTGCAGAAGGGGAGGTAACTCCAGAACTTGCGCACCAGATCGGTGTCGAATTTGCAGAACAGCTATTGCTTGGGAAATACCAAGCAATTGTGACAACGCATTTGAACACGAAGCATTACCACAACCACATTGTATGGAGCGCCGTTAGCTTGGAGGATGGAAAGAAGTACCACAGCAATAGTAAAAGTTACTATACCGAAGTACGCGCACTTTCGGATGCGCTCTGCCAAAGGTATGGACTTTCCATCATTGAAGCGCCGGAATCACTGCGAGGAAAGCGGCAATACGAAAAGTGGAAGGCCGAGGAAAACAACCAGCCTACATGGCGCACTGCTATTCGGCAGGATGTGGACGATGCCATTCAGCAGAGCCTTACATGGCGGCAGTTTCTTTCCGTGCTGGAACGCAAAGGGTATGAAGTCCGCATTGGGGCGCAAGTATCCCGTTTTGCGTCCGCCCGGAAAAGAGCGCTTTGTTCGATTCAAAACGCTGGGCAAGCGGTACACGCCCGAAGCCATCCAGACGCGCATCCTGTATCCACAAAGCTACCACCCTTATGTGGAAAATCCACCAGCCATCCAACATGGCCGTCTGCACAGCGGGAAGAAGCCCCGTCGCAAGCTGACCGGGCTGCGGGCGCTGTATTATCGTTACCTGTACGAGTTGGGCGCGCTGCCCCGCAAGCCGCGACGCTCCAGCTATGCCGTGCGGCAGGATGCTTACAAGTTAGACCAGCGCATCCGGCAGATGGAGTTCCTGTCCAGAGAACAATATTGATACGCTGGCACAGCTGGAAACTCACCGACAAGCCCTGCAAACAGAAATTGGGCAGTTGCTGACAAAGCGTAAGCAACTGCCCAAAACCGATGAAGTACAATCGCAGCATGAATCGGTCAACACCGCCCTAAAACAGCTTCGTCAAGAGGAACGGCTCTGCCGCAAAATCGCAGAACACTCCCTAGAGGTGCAGCAACACCTCACCGAAGCCCGCCGTGACCGCGCCGAACAGCAACAGCGCGAACAGGAACACGAGCGTGACCGCCGCCCTAACATTGATTTGACACTATAATCTTGAGAGGAAGGATGCCTATGAAATACCCCAACAAAGACTACATCGAACACCTGCGCCGCAAGTACCCGCCCGGCACGCGGCTGCAACTCAGCTGTATGGAAGATGAGATGGCCGTGCCTCCCGGCTCTATGGGAACCGTTGATTTCATCGATGATGCCGGACAAATCCACATGAATTGGGACTGCGGGCGCAGTCTTGCCCTCATCCCCGGCGTGGACTCGTTCAGCCGCTTGCCCTCGCCCAAAGAAAAGGCCGGTGATGCCAGATGAATTACGGCTCTGAACCCGCAGACCAGGTCGTCCGCTACTCGCTGGAGGGTGCAGAGTTTGCCCTGCGCATCTCCGGCACCGCTGCGAAAAACTTCTTTATTTTCGCACAGGCGGTGCTGCACGACAGCAAAAAGACCCACGGCAAAACGCACCTAATCCGTTTGCTGAAAGAGCAGAAGCCGCTGAAATTTTTCACGGTAGACAAAAACCGTATGCACGATTTTGCCCGCGCCGCCAAGGCACATGGTCTGCTGTTTTGCCCCATCCGTGACAAGATGGACCCCGACCACATTGAGATCGCCATTTTACAGGATGATGCCTCCAAAGCCAACCGCATCATCGATAAGCTGCAACTGGCTATTGTGGACACCGGCACGGCAGAACTTATCGACACTGTGCAGCAGGAGCGTGGTGAAACCGCTCCGGAAACCGAGCGCGTCCAGACCGAGGACGGTGCGGTAGATTTTGAGGTCGGCGCAGACGAGGAACAGTTCAACATGGTTTTTCCGCAGGGCTCGGAGAACGCCAGTCCGTCCGAGCCTTTCTCCGACAGCAGCAAATCTTTTGCAAACTCGCCGTCGCCGCGCGCCGATCAGCTTCGGGACAAGGGTGAGCGCCCCAGCGTGCGCATGAAATTAAGCGACATCACCGCCTACCTGCGCCGCAAGGTTGAGCCGCCCAAAGACCGAATGCCGAGGATGCCTGTAAAAATCAAGAGAAAGGAGAAAACACTGTAAATGGACCTGAATAAATATCTCAACAACGTAGCGCCGTCAGAACCGCAGTATTCTAAGGAAGAATACGCTGCCATGAAGAAAACCGAGCGTGAAGCGGTTTGGGTGCAGGTGGATGCCCGCATGGGTGAGGTGCTGGCAGATGCCCCGGCCTTGCAGGAATTTCTCAACTTCATGTCGCAATGCCGCAACTCGCTGCCGAACCAGCTTTTGCTCTCCGGCCAGAACGCCGACATCACGGATGCCCGCACATTCCAGCAATGGAAGGATGCCGGAAGGCATATCCGTACCGGCGAGGAAGGTTACACGGCCATTGTGGGGCATGTGTACGAGAATAACGGCCGAAAGGCTTCCGGGTATAATATCGGCAAGGTGTTCGACATTACACAGACGCGCGGCAGACCGATACCGCCGCCCGCCGAATACCAAGTGGATGAACTGATCGCCGCGACCATTGAGAGCAGCCCAGTGCCGATTCAGATCTCGGACAGTCTGCCGGACGGCATCCAAGCGCAGTATGTTCCCAAGAACCGCACGATTTATGTCCGCAACGGCATGGATGCAGGCACGACGCTGTGCGCCATCGTCCGGGAATGCGCACAGGCAGATTTTCACAAGGATTACACCTACAACCGCCAAGCCTACGCTGCGCCGAGTTACTGTGCCGCTTACATGGTCGCGCATCGGTATGGGCTTGACACCACCGCTTTCAACTTCGACCGCGTGGTTGCCTTGTATGGCAATCTGGGCAAAGAACAGCAGCGGGGCTTTCTGTCGGATGTGAACACCGTTGGTGGTGGGCTGCTGCGCAGTCTGAGTCGCACGCTGGCTGTACAGACCCGCGAACTGCTCGCCGCAGAATACGCTGTTGCCGTGCCGTCTGCCAAGAAGCAATCTCGCCAGCAGGAGCGCGGCTGATTGTTTTCCGTTTGTTTTCAAATGACGGATAGCTATTGCGGCAGTTCTATGATATGCTGTGAGCAAAGGATGGTGAAAAACAATGACAGAACGTAAAGTTAAACTTGACCGTGCCAACAAAAGCATCCTGCTCCGGGCGCTGGGCGATGTCTACTACGGCCAGCGTGCCAACGGCGGCAGCACCGAGGTGACCGGACGGCTCATCCTGCGGGTGAACGATTTGCCTGCAGGCGGCAAACTGACGCTGACGGCGGCAGAGTATCGGCTGGCAAAAGCAGCTCTCAACCAACTGCGCACCCAGCGCTTGGCCGAAGGTGGTTACACCGATGCCGTGGATGACGCACTGACCCGGCTGCTGCACGCGCACACGCCGCTGTTTATCTGGTGAATCCGACTATGACATGGGAAAAATTCTGGTCGATCATTGACCGAGTCCGCGCCCAAGCAGATATGCAGGATGAAGCGTCCGTGAAACAGTTCCTTTACACGGAACTCATCAAATTGCCGCAGGATGAACTGCTCGGTTTTGATTGCGCATGGCAAAGCTACCGCAATAAAGCCAACTTTCCCAAAATGGTTGCGGCGGCTTGCATCATCAATGACGGCAGTTCGGATGACAGATTTACCGATTTCCGTAACTGGCTGATTATGCAGGGGTACGATGCTTATCGGCAGGCGCTGATCAATCCCGATAACCTCGCGGCGCTCAACATTCCGTTCCGAGATACTGAGTGGATGGGATGCGGGGATGTGGCGTGGTATGCCTACGCGGGGCAGAAGCTGCGCGCCTATTTTGAGAAAGCAGGTATCGCCGCTGAATTGCACAGAAGGTATCCAACCCTGCTGAAATTGCCTGACGATTTGAATCGGGCAATCATGCAGGAGCAGCTTGCGCCCCACCGTGCGCAGGAAACCGAATGGGAACGGCAAATGCTGCGGACGGAAGTTAAGCATTACATTGAAGTCAGTGACTTGGCATATAGCTACAACAAATTCTATGCCCAAAACATGCCCGACAAAGTGGCATGGGAAACACTGCAAAGCGATCTGCTTGCAAATCTGCCGCAAATCAAGGCGGAACGTATGCCGCAGGACTTTTCCGTAGTTTTGCCGAAGTTGTGGAGAAAGCGTCAGGCATGGGATGCTGAGCGTACAAAGCGCCCGCCCTATCGCGGTGAAGAAAGGTAGTCCATCACGCCGGGAAGAAAAAATCCTTGGTGGGTCTGGCTGCTGCCGCTGCCCATTGTGTGGTGGGCAGCGCTGGCGGTGGCTTGCCGATGGCAGCCGGACATGAATATTCTGGCTCTGCTGAACGCGCTGAACAGCGTGCTGGCAGAGCCTTTTGTTCTGTCTTGGAGCAGGGACAGTCCGCGCTTTTTGCTGGTGTTTACAGTGGTTTATGCGGTAGTGGTTATTGTGGTTGTTACCGACCAGAAGAACACCCGCCCCGGCGCGGAGCATGGCTCGGCGGTTTGGGGCGATGTGCTCCGCTTGAATAAGTTCTACATGGACAAGCGCGGACCAAACCTGCTACTGACCCAGCATTTCCACATTGGAATCGACGGCTACAAACATAAGCACAACACCAATATCCTCATTGTCGGCGGCTCCGGCGCAGGCAAGACACGCACCTATGGTGTGCCGAATGTACTGGAATGTGCCTGCTCGATGGTCATTACAGATCCCAAGACCGAAATTTTGCGTAAGACCGGCAATTTGTTGAAGCAAAAGGGCTATGAAGTTATCGTTTTCGACCTTATAAATCCCGCTGCATCGTTCTGTTACAACCCGTTTGTCTATGTGCAAGATGATAAAGATGTGCTTTCCCTCATCAGCAATCTAATCCAAAACACAACCCCGTCGCACTCTCAAAGCTCAGACCCCTTCTGGGAAAAGTCCGAAACGGCGCTGCTCCAAGCCCTCATGCTGTACCTGCTGCACGAAGCTCCACCGGAAGAACAAAACTTCCCGATGGTTATGGAGATGATTGCCGCCGCAGAAGTCCACGAGGATGATGACAACTACCAATCCCCGCTGGACATCTTGTTCGAGCGCTTGGAAATGCGTGAACCCGACAGCATCGCTTGTAAGCAGTACCGCATTTTCAAACAAGCGGCGGGCAAAACGGCGAAGTCGATTTTGGTAAGTGTAGGTGTGCGCCTTGCCGCATTCAACCTGCCATCCATCGCCAAGCTGACCATGACGGACGAGCTGCACTTGCCGGAATTGGGCGAACGCAAAATCGCGCTGTTCTGCTGCATCCCGGATTCGGATAAGTCGCTGAATTATCTGGTCGGCATGATTTACACCCAGCTCATCCAAACGCTGTACCGCCAAGCAGACCGCATACACAAAGGACGCTTGCCTGTGCCGGTGCATTGTCTCATGGATGAGTATGCAAACCTGTCACTGCCAAAAGATACCTTCTTGTCGGCACTGGCAACTATGCGTTCCCGCGCTATTTTCTGCTCCATCATCGTGCAGAACATGGCGCAGCTTAAAGCCATGTACAAGGATGACTGGGAATCGCTGGTGGGCTTATGTGACGAGTTTCTCTACCTTGGCGGCACCGAAAAAGAAACCCACAAATATGTTTCGGAACTGCTGGGCAAGGAAACCATTTCCACCACCAGCTACAACCAAAGTAAAGGCCGCAGCGGCAGTTACAGCATCAACCACCAGCAATCCGGGCGCGACCTTATGACCCCAGACGAGGTGCGGCTGCTGGATAATAGCAAGTGCATCCTGTTCATCCGTGGGGAGCACCCCGTGATTGACCTAAAATATAATCTGCTGAAGCACCCGAACATCCGCTATACCGAGGACGGCGGCGCAGCTCCCTATGACTATACCGCCGCCGACAACGCGCTGGACGATCTGCCCGGCGCACCCGAAAATTACGAACTGCTGGATATGGACGACTTTCTGCCCGCCGAAGCGGCAGAGATGAAGCCAACCATACAAAGAATCAGGAGGCCCAAATGAAGCTGAATCATAACAAAAAATCCGTGAAAATTTCTCTCAATTTGTTTGCGCTGTACGCCGTCATGGTGTGCGGCATTATTTTTGCTTTACCCGCGTTCGCTGCAGATGACCCGCTGGTTGTGGTCGAGAATCTCTCTACGTTCATCTTTTCGCTGATCCGCGCGGTGGGGCTTATCCTGCTGGGGTGGGGCATTGTGCAGGTCGGTCTGTCATTGCAGAGCCACGACCCCAGCCAGCGCAGCCAAGGTTTTCTAACGCTGGCCGGTGGGCTGGTTATCACGTTCGCCAAAGAGATCCTCGACCTCATCACCGCGTGAGGATTGCGCCAAGAGGAAAGGCGGTGATGCCCTGTGGGTGAGTCATGGATCGTCAGCAACTTAAACGCCGCACTCTCCACATGGAATGACAAGCTGGCAGAAATATGGTCGCTGCTGACCGAAAGTCCGCAGACATTCAAGGGTGGGCAGGTCTGGGGCGTGATGACCGGCATCCACGGCGCTTTGCAGGCAATCGGCTATGGGCTGCTCGTGCTGTTTTTTGCCGTGGGTGTTATGAAAACCTGCGGCAGCTTTGTGGAAGTCAAAAAGCCCGAACACGCCCTCAAACTGTTCATCCGCTTTGCGCTGGCCAAGGGCGCGGTAGCGTATGGGCTGGAATTGATGTTGGCGGTGTTCTCCATTGTGCAGGGCATGGTGTCTACCATCATCACCCAATCGGGCAGCTCTGGCATGAGCAGCGTATCGCTGCCGCAGGAGTTGATCGACGCCATAAACAACGTGGGCTTTTGGGATAGCATCCCGCTGTGGGCGGTTACGCTGATCGGCGGGCTGCTGATTACAGTGCTGTCGTTCACGATGATTCTGACCGTCTACGGTAGAATGTTCAGCCTGTGGATGTATGCCGCCATTGCACCGATACCGCTGTCCACATTCGCGGGTGAGCCTACAAGCAGTGTGGGTAAAAACTTCATCCGCAGTTACGCAGGTGTATGTTTGCAGGGCGTGGTGATTGCCTTGTCCTGCATCATTTTCTCTGCCATTTCGTCCAGCCCGCCCGCCGTGGATACCGGTGCATCTGTTGTCACCGCTGTTTGGACCTATGTCGGGGAACTGGCATTCAACCTGCTCGTACTGGTGGGAGCCATCAAGGGCTGCGACCGCATCGTGAAAGAGATTATGGGATTGTAAAGGGGTGTTGCCTTATAGAAATTAAAATACCGAAAGAAGTCCGCGACTATCACGAAAACATCTTTTTCGGGCTGAATACGCGGCAATTCATCTGCTCTGTGCTGGCCGTCGGCGTGGCGGTGGGCATCTATTTTGCCTTGCAGCCGTATGTTGGCACCGAAGAAATCGGTTGGATGTGCATTTTAGGTGCTGCACCGTTTGCCGCCTGCGGGTTCTTCACCTACCATGGCATGACCGCCGAACAGGTGCTTTGGGCATGGTTCAAGTCTGAAATTCTCTGCCCGAAACGCCTTGTGTTCAAGTCCGACAGCTATTACTACGAAGCCATGAAGCCCGCCATCCGTGCGGGCATAAAGCGAAAGAGAGGGTTGTCTATGAAGAAAAACACCCATGACAGCGAGGAGACCGCTTGATTAAAACCCTGTCAAAAGCGCAGAAGATGGAACGCGAAAAGTTCCGGATTCCGCGCAGCGTACAGGATGCCATTCCCATCCGCCGCATCTTTGCGGATGGCATTTTCCAAGTCGGCAACCAATATTCCAAAACATGGTCGTTCACCGACATCAACTATGCCATTGCGAGCAAAGAGGACAAGACGGCCATGTTCCTCGATTACTCCGAATTGCTGAATGCCCTCGATTCCGGTGCTTCGGCCAAAATCACGATTTATAACCGCCGCATCAACAAAGCAGAATTTGAGCGCAGTGTCTTGTTGCCCGACAGGGATGACGGGTTGGATGAATACCGCCACGAATTTAATAAAATGCTGACCGCCCAAGTCACCGGCACCAGCAACAGCATCGTGCGGGAACGCTACCTGACCGTCAGCGTGGTAAAGCGCAATGCGGATGAGGCCCGCAGTTACTTCTCCCGTGTGGGTACAGATTTGGTGACGCACCTTGCACAGCTTTCCTCGGTGGCAACCGAACTGACGCTGAATGAGCGCCTGCATATTTTCCGCGACTTTTTCAAGGCCGGGGAACAGGCTGCGGCAGAGTTCAACATCCACGAACACGCCAAACGCGGCCAGCATTTCAAAGATTGGTTCTGCCCGGACAGCATGGAGTTTGCCGCCGACCATTTCAAGCTGGATGCCCGTTATGGTCGGGTGCTGTATTTGCAGGACTATGCGAGCTACATCAAGGACAGCTTTGTGTCGGAACTCTGCGACCTTGACCGCGACTTGATGTTATCCATCGATATCCTGCCTGTGCCAACGGACGAGGCCGCCCGCCAGCTGCAAAGCACGCTGCTGGGCGTGGAAACGAACGTGGCCAACTGGCAGCGCCGCCAGAACGCCAACAATAATTTTACCGCCACGATTCCCTACGATATGGAGCTGCAGCGCAAGGAAACCAAGGAGATGCTGGACGACCTGACCACCCGCGACCAACGAATGATGTTCGGGCTGGTGACGCTGGTGCATCTGGCAGACAATAAGGAGCAGCTCGACAGCGACACCGAAACGCTCTACTCCACGGCGCGCAAGCACCTGTGCCAGCTTTCCACGCTGCGCTGGCAGCAGAAAGATGGGCTGGACACGGTGCTGCCGTATGGTCTGCGGAAAATCCAAGCCCTGCGCACGCTCACCACCGAAAGCACCGCCGTGCTGATTCCGTTCCGCGCACAGGAAATTATGCAGCCGAACGGTCTGTATTACGGGCAGAACGCCGTGAGCAAGAACATGATCGTGGCAGATCGGCGCTTGCTGCTCAATGGCAACAGCTTTCGGTTGGGTGTGTCTGGCTCCGGCAAGAGCATGAGCGCCAAGGAAGAAATCGTGCAGATCGCGCTTTCCACCGAGGATGACATCCTCATTCTCGACCCGGAAAGTGAGTTCGGCTATCTGACCGAAGCCCTCGGCGGCGAGGTCATCCGCATTTCGGCTACGTCTGACACCCACATCAATGCGCTGGACATGGACCGCGCCTACGGTGACGAGCGCAATCCCATCGTCAGCAAGTCGGAGTTTGTGCTGTCGCTGTTCGAGCAGCTCATCGGTGACGGCATGGTGACTGCGAAAGAAAAGTCCATCCTCGGTCGCTGCACCGAACAGGTGTATCTGCCCTACATTCGCAACGGCTATAAAGGCACGCCGCCCACGCTGCAGGACTTTTACCGTCTGCTCCAAATGCAGCCGGAACCCGAAGCGCAGGGGCTGGCGCTGTCGTCCGAGTTGTTCATTACCGGCACGCTGAACACCTTTGCCCGGCATACCAACGTGGACACGCAGGCGCGGATCATTGCCTACGACATCCGCGAATTGGGCGAGCAGCTTATGCCGCTGGGAATGCTGGTGACGTTGGATGCGATTTATAACCGCGTCATTCAGAACTGGAAGGAAGACCGCAGAACGTGGATTTTCTGCGATGAATTTTACATTTTGTTCCGCTATGAGTACAGCGCGAATTTTTTCTACAAGCTGTGGAAGCGCATCCGCAAGTACAACGGACTTGTGACCGGGCTGACGCAGAATGTGGACGAACTGCTGCGCTCCGACACCGCCCGCCTGATGCTGGCTAACTCAGAGTTTCTCGTGATGCTGAACCAGAGCGCCACCGACCGCGCGGAACTGGCGAAGCTGCTGAACATCTCCGACAACCAGCTTGGCTACGTCACCAATGTCCCTGCAGGCTGTGGGCTGATTCGCTGCGCGGGGAATATCGTGCCTTTCACAAATTCTTTTCCCAAGGATACAAAGCTCTATAAATTGATGTCGACCAACCCGTCCGAGAAAAAGGAGTAAATCTTTGCATTACAAAAATAAAGGACCGCCGAAGCGGTCCGAAGGGGTGCTACAAACTGGAATTTATATATGTTTTTGCAAATACACCATCCGATGCAGTTCTCTATGCATCTGATGAACTTTTTTCAGTAGCGTTTCCTTTTAAGCCACCTTGGTCTTTCGCAGATACCCCCATACTGCCAATCCAACGAGAAGAACGATCTTGATCGGTGCCGATGCCAGCAGTACATCTGCCTGAAAGAAGGCATGCCCGCCTGCATAGAGAAAATCAAAGCTGATCATTTTATACAGCAGTGCATTGGAAAGCCCAATGCCCCCTGCCGGAATCAGGGTGGACAGCCATTCTCCAAAGGAGCCCGGCACGACCATATAAACAATCAGCGGTGCCACCACACTGATCAGCGCCACAGACAAAGCGGTCAGGTTGTTCTTGGCCCATACGGATGCCATCAGCACAAAGGCCACCTCCGCAAAGAAAATCAGGAAGTTTGCCACCAGCATGACCCCCTCCATCTGGCCAACGGTATACGGCAGCAGGCTGGTCACAGAAAATAGCCATTGCACGGAAGTCTGGGTACTTTCCCAACCAAATAGAGCATTCGTGACCATGATCCACACCACGCCGCAGAGCAGATACGCCGCCCCTGTGATACTAAACGCCGCCGCTAGCTTTGCCGCTGCTAGCCGCAGACCGCCGTTTTTTGTGCACAATTGGATGTCCTGCGCCCCGGTCTGTGCATCCGATGCAAACACCGGGGCCGCAATCACCGCGCACAGCAGGGTGAGCAGCAAGCTCAACAGGGTCTGGTAATCCATTGCGTCTGGACTGACCCCAAATGAATAGGTGAACGGTTTTTGTACAGCATCGAACTTTTTCTGTGCAATGGCCTGCGCCTGCTCATAGCCGGGCTTTCCGCTTTGTTCCAGCCAAATCACCGATTCCAGCCGTTTGGGGAGCTGGCTGTAAAAGTTCTGCATATCCTCTGCGGTCAGCCCCATCACGCCCGGTGCCATGCCGGTTTTCGGGTCGGCAAAGGCTTCCTTTGCGTTGTTCACAAGAGGCTGATACCGGGCAAGTTCTTTATAAAATACCTCGACCGGGATATCGTTGATGGAGCTTGCATCATACTGCCGGTACACCCGCTGATAGGCTTCCAGTGCTTCCTGCATGACATCCGGCGTGATGGTACCGGATACCTGCTGCTCCTGCCGTTTCCGAATTGCTTTCAGACCCGTGTAACACACTTCGTTTCCGCTGGCATCCAGTTCCGTCCAGCCGATAAAGGTCACCGGCAGATATGCCATAACCACGGCCAGCACCAGTGCAATGGCCAGCAGAATAGCTGTCATACGAGTTTTGCACACACGTTTCAATTCCAAACGATACAGGTTCATTTTGCTTCCTCCATTTCCTCCGGGAACAGCCACAGATACAGATCTTCCAGCCGGGGCTGTGCCGGGACGCTGTCCGGCAGCTGCGGTGCATCCGCCAGATACCGCAATGTTACCGTTCCGTCCGGCTCGTTGCGCAGGTTCACTACCCGCAGCCGGTATTCTCACCGGGAAAGCTGTTCCATCGGGATGTTCCCCTGCCAGACCTTGGCTTCGATCTGCTTTACCAGCCCTTCGGTGGTGTCCTGTGCAATGATTTTGCCAGCCTTCATCACGGCATTTTCAGCTGCAATGTATTCCACATCCGAAACGATATGCGTTGAAATAAGAACGATCCGCTCCTGCGCAAACTCCGACAGCAGATTGCGGAAGCGCACCCGTTCTCCGGGGTCCAGCCCTGCCGTAGGTTCATCTAAAATCAAAATTTCCGGGTCGTTGAGCAGTGCCTGTGCGATACCAACCCGGCGCTTCATACCGCCGGAAAGCTTCACGATCTTTTTGCGGCGCACCTCAGTCAGGCTTACCCGCTCCAGCAGTGCGTCGATCTGCCGGGCAGCCTCTGTGCGCGGCAGACCCTTGAGTGCCGCCATATATTCCAGATAGTCCTGCACCGTGAATTCCGGGTAAAACCCGAATTCCTGCGGCAGATACCCCAGCTTTTCCCGGTAGGCCGCACCAAGCGTCCCAATCTCCACCCCATCGCACAAAATCCGGCCACTGCTGGGCCGCAGAATGCCCGCCAGCATCCGCATTAAGGTTGTTTTGCCTGCACCATTCGCCCCCAGCAGTCCCCAAACACCCGGCGTGAGAGTGATGGACACATCATCCACCGCCGTTTTATCCCGGTATCGCTTTGTAATATTCTGAATTTTCAGTTCCATGACTTGTTCCTTTCAATCTTCTGCAATATATTCTGACCGGGCGGCAAGCCGGATGCACTGCAACACCATACAGAGCACCAGCACGCCCGCCGCCAGTGGCAGACCTTTCGGCAGTTCCGATAATTGCACGAACCGCAGCAAACACAGCTGCCCTGCAAACAGTGGTACAGCCCCGGTCATCATCCATTCCGGGCGCACCCAGCGCAGCAGCAGAAGCAGCTCATTGTTTGCGGTCAGGAATGGCACGGTCAGCACCGCCAGCAGTCGCCCGATGCTCCATGGCACGGCTGCCCGCACATTGAGTACCAGCACTCCCAGCAGGATTGTTTCCCCCGTCAGCAGCAGCAAAAACCGCATCACCAGCGGACGACCGACTCCTGCATATGTGGCATGTTCCAGTTCAAGCATCTTATATTGACTTGCCCGGTATAAAAACGGCAGACCGAGCAGAGCTGTCAGCATGGCAAGTGTGCTCAGACCAAACAGTGCATTGCGTAATGTCCATGCCTTCTCCCACAGGGCAAGTTCCCGACCCACACTGTACAACGCCAGTGCCGCCATTGCTTCCAACGCCCAGACCTTCCAGCCCAGCAATTTGAACTGGCAGTGCAGCAAATCACGCCAATCACTCCGTTGTTTTACGACATGTTCCGCCCGGCAGCGGCGCAGCAGCGTTTCCGGGACAGCTGTGTCCGGCTCTGCCGCCAGTGCTCTGGACAGTTCTTTTTCAAAGGCTCGATTCATCTCCAGTCCTCCTTTTCCAATTGCATTTTCAAGGTTTTCAATGCGGCACGCAGGCGGGACTGCACCGTGCGCAGGGGCAGACCTGTGATCTGCGCGATCTCCCGCAATTTAAGCTGTTGTGCGAACCGCAGCAATACCAGTTCCCGCTGTTCCGGCTCCAGCTGGGCCGTCAGCGCTCGCAGGTTTGCTTTCTCCTCTGCCGCAGCAAAGCCGCTTTCCTGATAGGCGGGTTCGTCCGGCAAGTTCTCCAGCGATACCTCCGTCCGCTTCATCGTACGGTTCAGATCGATGCAAATGTTTTTTGCGATTTTGTACAGAAAGGGACGGAATGCCCCCTGAAATCCACCACAGGAATCCAGCCAGCGCACCGCTTTCAAAAAGGTTTCCTGTGCTGCATCCTGCGCCTGCTGCTCGTCCGCTGTATGCCAACGGCAATAGTTCAGAATTTGTGGATAGTACGCTGCAATCAGAGTGTCCAGCGCACCCGTATCTCCGCTCTGCGCTTTCCGCAGCAATAATTCTGTCTGGATACGGTTCACCCCCTTCCTGTCTATTAAAACGTTCCACATCATCAAAATGATTTCTGTTTTTTCAAAAATTTCAAATAATTGCCTATGTTCTTACCAGTTCTTGCAGTCGGATGGCGACCTCAAGTCGGTGCAGGGTAACATCGGCCATGCGACTGCCGCCGTTTTAATGGATACCTACGCCCACACACAGGACAAGCCCCGGCTGGAGCTGACCGAGAAGATCGAGGCAAACTTCTATTCCCAAAATATGTCCCCGGCAGCACCCCAACCCCAGTAAAACGAAAAGCCGGCGGCAACAAAAATCTCCGGCAAGGAGATTCTTGAAGCCATCCGGCTGATGGACGCAGACGAACGCAGAGAGTTGACGAGAGCCTTGTTCGCCTAACTTTTCTTCCTTTTATGCAAAGGAAAGCAGGCAGTGCGCATCTTGCGCAGAAAGACTTGATATTCGGGAAATGTGCAACTGGTGTGCAGAAAGTATGCAGCCGCTTTCCTGCATAAAGAAAGAACGCAAAATCTTACGATTTTACGTTCAGAATTTGGTGCAGTAAAGCAATCCAAATCCGAACCATTTCTCTTTGATGCGACTTCTGCCGCTTCCTCAAATGTGATGGCCTGTGTATCGTTGATGATTACACCTATCTGTATTATACATCGTCTGTTTTTCCTTTGCAAACCGATTCCGAGAAAGGACACTCTATGTTGAAATTCTACCGCATCCTGCTTTTAACCCTTGCCGCAGTTTTTCTTGCAAGTACCGCTGGCATTGCCCGCTATGCCACCGACTCCTGTACGCAAAGCCGAATGTATCGGCAGCTTGCCACGCTGACAGAGAATTTCCCCGGTGACGCCGCGTCACCGGGGAATGATTTTTTGCCGCAGTATCAGGCGCTGTACACGCAAAACAGCGACCTTGCCGGGTGGATACAGATTGACGGAACCAGCATCAACTACCCGGTCATGCAGTCAAAGCATGACCCAGACTTTTACTTAAAGCACAACTTTGAAAAAGCCGACTCCCCGCACGGCTGCCCGTATGTGCAGGCAAACTGCGACCTGCAAACGCCATCCGACAACATCCTTGTGTACGGACACAACATGAAGGACTGCACCATGTTCTCGGATTTACTGCAATACAAGCGCGAATCCTTTTGGCAGCAGCACAGAATTATCCAATTTGATACCCTGACGGCGCAGGCAGAATATACCGTGATGGCGGTATTTCGGGGCGAAGCGGAGGATCTGTTTGCCTATTATCAATTTGCCGATACCGAAACACCGCAGGAATTTGCCGCCTATGTGGACGCCTGCAAGAACGCCGCATTGTACGAAACCGGCGTGACGGCTGCTTATGGGGACAAGCTGATTACGCTGTCCACCTGCGATGATTCCGGCAAAAACAGCAGGGTAGTCGTTGTGGCAAAGCGTATAACCGAACCGAGGTGAGAGTATGAGAACGCCAAAAGAAAACAAACAAAAGCCCCGCGACCGTACCCCCAAAAGTACGGCGGGGACGATACCGAAAGCCGCCCTAAAAGCGGCATGGTTAAAAGCGAAGGAACAAGCCCGCACCGCCGCGCGGGAAAATGACACCGAACCCCGACAGCAGGTGCCGACAGACCTTGCAGGTTCGGCTGCGGAACAGTCGGCAACTTTTGTGCGGCATCAGGGGCGGAAATTGGCAGAAACCCAAGCCCGACAGCACCACCAAAAGGAAGCTGCCGCCCGCGCCCACGCCGCCGGTGAGCGCGGTGTCAGCCCGAAACAAGCCGAGTACGGCACGCTGCCCGATGCGGCGCAACGCCCGCGCCGTGGGGCAGATTTGCCCCGCCAGCGGGCGAAAGAGAAAGCCGTCACCGCCAAAATCGCGCCGCGCGACATTCGCGGCGTGACCCAAAGTCAGCGCTGGACACGCACCGCCGCAAATGAAACGGTGCGGAACATAACGAACCAAGCGCAAATGCAGATCCGCACACGCCAAGTGCAGATTGCTATCCAGAAAGCCGCCAGCAGCACCCGCAAGACAGTTGCGGCGGTACGCTCGGCTATCCGGAACTTTCTTGCCGATTTGCACAGCCTTACAGCGATTCTTGCAGCGGGCGCAGGTGCGGCACTGGGCATTGTTATCGTCATCTGCCTTGTGGCGTTTGTATCCGGTTCGCCTTACGGCATTTTCTTTGCCGCCGATGCCCCCAACGCAGCGTCCGTCACCGTGCGCGAAGCCGTAGAAACCCTGACCGAAGAATACCGCGACAGACTGGAAGAAATCTCCGACACGGTACAACACGACCGCCAAGACATTACAGCCAACGATGATGTGTACTACATCCGCTGGCAGGATGTCCTGGCGGTCTTTTCTTCGTATGTGGCAGGCAGCGAACAAGGCGCACCCGTTGCGGCGCTGACAGAGGAACAGTTGGATAAACTGCGGGAAATTATGTGGGCGATGAACGCGGTGGACTACTCGACCCGTGCGGAAACTGCCGTTATAGAAACGACGGACAAGAACGGAAAAGCAATCACAACAGAGATAACCGAAACCGTCCTAGTAATAAGTCTTACCCACAAAACGCCCGACGAGATGGCGGTAGACTACCATTTTACAGCCCGCCAGAACAACTATTTGCAACTCCTGAAGGACCCGCAGTATGAAGAACTGTGGGCAGAATTGCTCGGCGGCTTTGAGCAGGGCGGGGGAGAAGTCATGTCTCCTGATGGTACACGCGCCCCAACAGGCACACTGCAATGGCCGCTGCCCGTTGCGGGTACGATTACCTCGCAGTTCGGTCACCGCGTAGACCCCATCACCGGCGAGGTCAGTTCCCACACCGGCACCGACATTGCCTGCGCCGAGGGTACGCCGATTCTTGCTGCGGCAAATGGTACAGTTACCGTTGCCAACGGTCTTGACAGCTGGGGCGGCAGCTACGGCTATTATATCCAAATCGACCACGGCGGCGGGCTGGAAACACTGTACGCCCACTGCTCCGCCATCTGCGTCACCACCGACCAACAAGTGCAGGCCGGGCAGGTCATCGGTTATGTCGGCCACACTGGGCGAGCCACAGGCAGCCATTTGCACTTAGAGGTACATGTAAACGGAAGCAGGACAGACGCAATGAGGTATTTCGGAATGTAGGACACTATAAATGGATGCCCAAGTTAAACTTGGCAAACGAGGCGGTTCAGAACTATTTCACAGAGGTTGGACTATATTGGATACGAGAATTTGGAATTGATGGATGGCGATTAGATGTGGCAGATGAAATGCCAACAAAATTCCTTGAACATTTTGCTGCTACAGTAAAAGAAAAATATCCCGATGCTCTTCTCCTCGGTGAAACATGGGGGGATGCTGATAGGCTTGTAAGCGGAAACCGCCTGGATTGTGCGATGAATTATCTGTTCAAGGATGCCGTAACAGATTGGATCGCAAAAGATAAAATATCTGTATCCACATTTGATCAGCGCATCAATCGGATGCTCTCCCTTTATCCGCAAGAGACGAATTTGCGGATGTACAATCCGCTGGATAGTCACGATACGGCCCGGTTCCTATTCTCTTGTGGCAATGACATTGCACGGCTGCGTTTAGGAGTTGCGCTTCAAATGACATTGCCTGGTTGCCCGGCAATATTCTATGGTGATGAAATTGGCATAACCGGGGATAACGACCCGCTATGCCGCCAGGCAATGCAATGGGATATGCATTCACACGAGATCATCCCACTTTACCACTTTTGTTTTCATCTTCCGCAGCAGAATCGCAGGAGGCCTTCACTTTTTCCAACGCTCTTTTCAAAAAGCCGGGAATCGGCGCACCCATGTTGGCCGAATTTTCCAGGATGCTGCCTAACTCAGAAACAATATACCATATGATCACAAGCGGCGTAAGCAGGGTGCTGTAGTCAAAGGGCAAGGTCAGGCTGGGAAAATTGTTCAGCACCAGGCCCAGCAAAATGTCGGTCAGCAGCGCCACGCAGATTGTTATGACCGAGCCGCATTTATGCCAAAGTCCCTGCCGCGCCTTGCCGGAGTTCCATGTTTTCTCTTTCAGGGCCAGCGCTGTGCCGGTCAGCCAGTCCAGCATAATGACCGCGGCGTACAGCAGGACAAGCCATCCAAGCAACCCATGCAGCGCCGCCTACAGCCCAACGGCACCCACATCAGCCGCCTTTTCAACAGTTTCCGTTTCCATCTGCTTGTCTCCTTTTGTGGTGTATTCAAGAAAGTAAAGAGAGCGAATAGCGCGAAATGTAAATGTGCTTTACACTTTTGGGCCATTCGCTCTCTTTTTCTTGTGAGCGGCCGCTCAAACATCTTATTTCTAGTAAAGGAGAATGTACAATGGCTTATGAATTCAACCACTATTACGAGCTGCAGAATGTGAGCACCGAAAGGTACGTGAACATTTTGGGCAACCACGAAAACGGCACCGTCAAAAATAGGGAAAGAGTTAGGTCATCAATGTAAGTGACAACCCCTTCCTTGGCTTTTGCCTTGGCTTGCTCTATATACTCGTGACGGATAGAGATCGCAATGTATTTTATAATAGCGCCGTCACTCGTCGAAGACAACCGTTCCAGGGATAGAGTTTTGAGTAATGATAAAAAGTAGCACTGCAAATCCTCAAAACCATCTTCTCGATGTAAAATAAAGGCGTAGTGCTTCAATAGCGGTGTGAATTTTTGAACGAGTGTCCATGCTGCGGTTGAATCACCGGATTGGTATGCAACAATGCCTTGATAAATTTCCGGGGCCATTTTCTTCTATCACCCCGAAGGGTAAGGAGAAAACAGCGGACGGTTTGTAAACGTAAGAAAAAAGAAATTAAATTATAGCAGTAAGACTTTGAAAATCGCCATTTGAAAAGCATCCACACAACGCCGCTATAATGCCAAGTAGAATGATTCGGCGATGCTGCTACTGCTTTGCTTATTGCTGCTCGGAAAAATAGAGTCCCAGGTTTTCCTCGATGCGCTGGACGGCGGTGTCCAGGTCGATCTCGTTGCCGTAGTAGTCAAACGCAGCCTCATGCGTTACATCATAAATCGTGGCAGAGCTGACGGACGGCGCGCCCAGCTCTTCGATCAGGGAATCCCAATCGCAGGTCAGCGGGTCGGCGGCGTAGGTCTGCTCCCCGTCCGCGATGGTCTGCGCCAGATAGGCGTTTTCCACATCCCGCTGTACCGAGAAGCCCTTGTAGAGGGAATTCAACTGCACAACGGGGTCTGTCAGCATGATTTGGACAAAAGCTTTTGCCAGTGTGGGGTTGGCGGCGTTAGCCGGGATGGAAACGATCTCTTTGGCCTCAAAGCCGCTGCCGGGCAGCGGCCGGATGGCAACGGCGGGGTAGCTCCAAAACAGCTTCAGCGCGTCGGAACGGCTGCTTACAACGCCGGTACCGCAGGGGTAACTCCCCTCGGCCACCTTGATCAGGCTCATGGCAAACTCCGACTGGGCCACGCTCTGTCCGTTGCCGCTGGCCATCACATACTCGTTGGTTTGGGCAGTGATCTGCTGGCCATCGATCATCTCTCTGGTGGATTGCAGGAATGCGCGCAGCGCGTCCTCGTCAATGCGCTTCTCCTCCGGGAAGAGCCCGGCGCTGGAGGCAATATAGAAGGAATCAAAAATATCCTCGTAGGAGGTGTTAAAAATCAGGCTTTGCTCCTGATAGAGCGCGGCCAGCGACGCCAGCGAGGCGTAGTCATCCACGTTGATCTCGCTGCTGCCGCTTACAAAAACCGGCACGCGGAACACCGACGGATAGGCGTAGGGCCTGCCGTCCAGCGAGTAGGCGGTCAGGATGTTTTCATAGTATCCGTCCATCGAAACAACACCATCCAGCGACGCCAGCACACCTTTCTCCATCAGCGAACGGATGGGCAGGCCGTCCAGAAAAAGCACGTCGGGCGCTTCACCGGCCAGCAGACGGGTGTTTAGATTCTTGATGATATCCTCGTCGGAAAGGGCCTGGCTGGTGGCATCGCGGCCAAATTCCAACTGAACGTCACAATCCGGGTACTGGTTGGCAAAGACCGCGGCGGCGCTGCGGATGACATCGCTGTCCTCCAGCGCCCAAATATACAGGCTTTGCGCTGCCTGTGTGGGCAGGGTGGCGTCCAACCGGATCAGGACAGTCAGCGGCGCGCCGTTCTGCAGGCAGGACACCAGGAAGGCGGCATCCCCCAGCGGGAGAATCTCATAGTCGGTGGTCTGCGGTGCGGCGTAGACAAAGCCTTTTTCCTGCACCATGGCCTGCTTGACCGAGGAACCAAAGCCCGCCTGAAAAACTCCGTCCATGGTGAGGAAAACGATCTGCTGGTTCTCGCCGTCCACCGCATAGGCGGCCACCTCCTGTGCCTCAGGAACAATCGCAAAGGAATCGGCCTTTTCACCGGAAGGAAGCGCATAGACATCCATCGTTCCGGCATTCCGGTTGCGCAGATACAGCCGGTTGCCCGATACCGCAAAGGTATAATCCACAACGCTGGGACGGATCGTGGCGGAAATATCCCCGCTCTGCCCGTCCACAATCTGCAGAACACAGCTTCCTGCGCCGTCCGCCAGGCAGACGACCGCATACCCCGGGGCGGCGGCAAAGTCGGTGATGTAGGGCGCGGTGCCGCCGGCAGGCGGCGTATCCGTCAACACTGTGCGGACGCTTCCCTGCGAATCGACGCGGTAGAGCGTCAACGCGCCGCCGGTCTCGGCGGCGGCCACCCACCACCGGCCGCTGCCGCCGTAACAGGCGGTCAGCGTTTCCACCTGCGTTTTGTCCAGCCCGTCCAGAAAGGCTTGTACGGTGGAGGGATCGATGGTTTCCCAGCCATCCCCCGTCCAGGAAAACGCCGCTGCGGTGTTTTGGGCGTCATTATACAGCGATAACGTGGGAACGCCGTCCAGCATCTGTAGCTTGGCGGGAGCGAAGCCGCTGTCCACCGCGGGGGTGACCTCCGTCTGGGTGTATTTTCCCGTGGCGTACTTCGTTTGGGAGGCCGTTCCCGGCACCTCGGTTGAAGGAGCGGCGGAACACCCTGCCAGCGCCAGCAGCAAAGCCATGAGGGCGGCCAGCGGCGCAAGCCGTGATCGAATTCGGTTCATACAAATTCCTCCTGACGGGGCGGCGGCGTAGGCGGCCGCTGCCCTGGCAATTTTGGTAATACCACTGTACCACACAAAACCTGAAAAAATCCTGAATGCGCCTGCGGCTCTTTCCGGCCTTGGTTGCGCTCCGGGAGAATTTGTGCTATAAATTAAATAATCTGCCGCTTTTGATACGGCCTGCGAGATATGCCCCGGGAGGTAGAATACATGAACTTGCTAGTGATCGAAGATGACCGGAAACTGAACCGGATGCTGTGCGAAATCCTTGAAAAAGAGGGCTACACGGTGAAAGCCTGCACCGACGGGGAGGAAGGCGCTTACTATCTGCAGCAGAACGCCTACGACCTGGCGCTGGTGGACTGGATGCTCCCCGGCGAAAGCGGGCCGGACATCCTGCGGGAAAGCCGCCGCAAGGGGATCATGACGCCGGTGGTGATGCTGACGGCGCTGACCGCCGTGGAAAACAAGGTGACCTGCCTGGATGCCGGCGCCGACGACTATCTGGGTAAACCCTTTGACAGCCGGGAGCTGTTGGCCCGTGTCCGGGCCAACCTGCGGCGGCAGGCCCCCATCGAGGAGCTGGTGGTGCTGCGGTACGGGGATCTGGTGTACGACACCAAGGCGCTGCTGCTGGCCTGTGGCCGGGAGGAGATCGCGGTCTCCAAAAAGCTGGGCCTTATGATTGAACTGTTTATGAAAAGCAAGGGTCAGGCGCTGGCACGAGCCACCCTGTTTGCCCGCGTATGGGGCGCGGACGCCGACGTGGAGGAGGCCATTCTGGACAATTACATCGGCTTTTTCCGCCGGCGGCTGGCCCAGATCCACTCCAAGATGAGCCTGCGGACCGTTCGAGGTGTTGGGTATGCCCTTGTGGAAGAAAAAGAAGGCCGCTGAACCGGCCGCGCCGTTGGACGTTCTGCGGTGGAAGATCGTAGCGGTGAACATCCTGTTTGCCGCCATGGTGGTGGCTACCCTCTGTTTCGTGGCCGCCCGGCAGGGAAAGAACGCCCTGGAGGAGAAGCATAGGCTGGCCTTCGCCTCCCTCTGTTCCGCCCTGGAACAGCCGATCCTGGAGACACAGACCATCGACCATAAGGCGATCTACAGCAGCGCGGTGGAAAACCGCCTGGTGCCCGCCTTATTCGAGAAGGGAGCCCCCATCGAGAATCCCTACCTGCAGGGCGATGATGCCGCACCGCTGCTCACTCTCAGCGAACCAATGCTGGAAGAGGCGCGGCAAAGCGTGGATGGGCAGAACGGCCTGTGGGCCAAAACGGTTGTCCGGCAGGCATACACCCTGCGGGACGGGAGTGCCCTCTGGTTTGCGGAATACTGTGCAATCCCCACGGCCAGTGGGAATTGGATCGAGATGTACCTGTTTCAGGATGCCGCGACCTTCCGGCAGGAATGGGGCAGGATGCAACTGTTGTACGTAGCGGTGGCGGCGGGCGGCGTGCTGGCTTTGGGGGCGCTGGCCTTTGCGCTGACCGGCTGGGCCATGCAGCCCGCCCGGCGGGCCGAGCGGATGGAGCGGGAGTTTTTGGCGGCGGCCAGCCACGAGTTGAAAAGCCCGCTGGCAGTGATCATCACCAGCGCCGAACTGCTGCCTTCCGGCGGCGAGGAGGCAAAATACCGCGCCAACATTCTGTCAGAAGCGCACCGGATGGCGCAGCTGGTGCAGGAGCTTCTATCCCTTTCCCGTCTGGAGACCGCTGCCCGTCAGATCATGCCGGCAAAGCTGGACACCGAGGCCTTTCTCTGGGAAGTTTACGAGACATGGCAGCCGGTGGCGGCAAAGGCCGGTGACCGGCTGACCCTCCGCCTGCCGGACGGCGCGCTGCCGCCCATTCGGGCAGACGAGGACGCGCTGAAGCAGGTGATGGCCATTCTGTTGTCCAACGCCGTTCAGCACACCCCCAGCGGTACGCAGATCGAACTTTCCGCCGTGGCGGCGGGGCGAACGGTCTGCCTGTCGGTGGCCGATACGGGGCCGGGCATTGCGGATAAGGAACGGGCTTTCCAAAAGTTTTATCGCGCAGACCCGCAAACCGGCGATGCCAGCCTGGGTCTGGGCCTGAGCATCGCGCAGAAGCTTGTGGCGCTGCATCACGGCAGCATCACGATCCGGGATACGCCGGGCGGCGGCGCTACGCTGCAGGTCACGATCCCACAGGCGTGATATTGGCAGAATCCACAACCGTTTGTCGCATCATTGTAAAAAGTGCTGTGAGAGCCTTTTGGTTTTCTCACAGCACTTTTTGTGTACATACCGAACAAGAAATCACTCGTCGGCATCGTCGATTTTCGATGAAAGAAACGCGCGTTTTCGCTCGAATGAGCACTTTGATATGAAATCCGTGCTATAACAAGGGCAATTTACGGAATAGGATGTGAATCGCCAATATGCAGATAGTAGAATTAGAAATGCTTCCTCTTTCTCTTCGACCGGTATTGCAGCGACTTTATGATATGAAAACTACGCAGTCTGCTCTGCGTGAAGGAGTACTGTTTTCCACCAAGAGAAACAACTACTACTATGATACAGGCACCGGAAAGGTAATTGTGTTGGACGATGATACCAGCTACATTTTCCGCGTATTGTTTGACCCCGCGTTGAGCGCCGAAACATTTTTGATATCACTGACAAAAGTCGATCCTAATGCAGTGAAAAACCTCCTACAGACAATTGACGCAGAGCGCTTGTTCCAGCGACCGCCGCTTTTGAGCATGGGAAAAGAAATTGCGGCGGGTGTAACCGATACGGAGCAGAAAGTTGAACAAATCATTCTTGAAGTGACGGAGCAATGTAATTTCCGATGCAAATACTGCGTCTACTCAGAGGATTTCTCAGGGAACCGTGATTTTGGGAATCGGCGGATGCCGACAGAAATTGCCTTTAAGGCAATTGATTGGGCGTTGGAAAACAGCGGCGCTAAACTGGCAATTACTTTCTACGGCGGCGAGCCGTTGCTCAACTTTAAGCTGATGAAAGCTGTGATTGAGAGGTCTCAGGCCAAGAGAGGGAACAAAGAGATTGTTTATAGCTTTACTTCCAATATGTCGCTCATGACACGCGAAATCGCCACCTATCTGGCTCAAGTTCCGAACTTATATATTATGGCCAGTATCGACGGCCCACGCACTGTCCACGACGCATATCGTGTGTACGCAAATGATGCCCCCACGTTTGAAGACAGCATTGGCGGTCTTCGAATTTTGGCGGATGCCTACGCAGGTTCCCACATGCCGGTTAATATAAACGCTGTGTTGACGCCTCCATTTGGATTTGAAAAGTTGGAGCAGGTAAATGCATACTTCGAATCGCTGGACTGGCTTCCGGCAACCTGCCATGTAAATATTACTTATCCATCGTATGGAACTTGTCCTGGCTTGGATGAGTATTACGACAAAATCACCGGCAATCCCAAGTATGCTCTTCATGGTATGTGCAACCCCCTTATGATATGGCAACAGCGCAAGGCAGAAACCGACGGGCTTGACGCCTACAAAGCCAGAAACATATATTACCATTCGATCTTTGACGACTTGGTTAAAATCAACAATCGCATTATCGTTGATGAACCTACACTGCGCCGGGGATTAAATGGATGCTGCGTGCCAGGAAAGAAAAGACTGTATGTCACGGCAACCGGAGAATATAAAGCCTGCGAACGGATCGGCTCCAGCCCTTCGATTGGTAATGTGGACGAAGGTGTTGATCGAGAACTGATCGTGAAAAAGTATGTTGAGGAATTTGCGGCGCAGTCAAAAGACATCTGCGATAAGTGTTGGGCTTACAATCTGTGCAGGGTATGCTATGCAGGCGTTTGCAATGAAAACGGGTTGGATATGGGGCTGAAAAACGAGGCATGCCGCGCTTCAAGGTCAGTTGCACTAAATAATCTGGCTCTCTACCATGAACTGATGGAAGAAAATCCAGAAGCGCTCAACTGCTTAAAAGATGCAGTGATTGAGTAACTGCGGTACAATAGGCATTTTGCCTGTTTGTATAGATTCTAAGAGAGAGGAGGAGCTATTATGAGCGTCGTAGATCCCATCTTTGGTCGTACTGCAGTTAATGCGGCGAGCAGCTGCGGCTGCACTTGCACGCAAACTACCCCGACTGCGCCCAGCTTCAATAGCGTTTGGACTGGCCAGCGCGATTCTGGCGGTGGTTGCGCTTGCACCTGCAACACCACGATCGAGTACAACCTGTCCATCAACTACGATGGCGCCCACAACGCGGTTTCGTAATTCATCATTACATCGCGTCCAATCAACGGAAGGAGGGAAAGCTATCCGGCTTTCCCTCCTTCTGGTGTCAGAAAAATGATCGAGGAATGTATCCATGGAAAAAAGTACGTTATCTATTAAAGAGACGCTTTCCATCACATTTAGAACTCTAAAAATACTTTTTCATGCAGCTCCAGGAGGGATTGCTTTTTTAGGGATCCTTAGCACAATAGCGGGCGTATGCCCTTTTCTAACCCTGATACTGTCCAGAGCTTTTCTGGATAGCCTGGCAAGAGCGTGTGGCCAGCAGGCGTTTGAAATGGAAATCATCTGGCTTTTGTTTTCCCTTTTCTTAACAAACATGATGCTGTCTGTTGTGAATAACCTCAGTATCTTACTAAAAAGTGATGTGAGTGGTCGGATATCTTTATTGGTGAACGCACAGGTGTTAGAAAAATGTGTTCACTTGCCGATGAGTCAGTATGATAATGAAACAACTTATAATCGAATCCGCTTCACTTCAGAACAAACGTCGATCCGTTGTACAAACTTAATCAACACCTTTTTCTCGATCGTGCAATGCTTAATTTCTTTTGCGAGCGTGGTATGCGTACTTGTTTCATTTAATGGCATTATTGTAATTGCCAGTGTGGTGGCCAGCATTCCTCTTTTTTTCGTCAATAAGTATGTGAGCAGTTTTTGGTATAAGATATCGGTCGGACGGGTAGAAAAACAACGCTATTCCGATGTTCTCCGCGATCTCATGCTGCGCAATGACAATATAAAAGAATTAAAACTTTTTGGCTCTCTATCGTATTTGAAAAGCCGCATTTTGAATCAGCAAACAGATTTTTTTCGTGAAGATCAGATGAACCGCAAAAAATTTTGCAAAATTGATACGGCCCAAAAAGCCGCCAATGATTTCGTGATTTTGCTGCTTAAGCTTTGGATCATTATTTTGGGGATTAAGCAACGGGCTACGCTTGGTACGATCAACTTGTACACAAGCTCCTTGGATCAAATACAAAGCGCCATTTTCTCGTTTTGCACCCAATTGAATACTTTCTATGAGCAGGCACTTTATTTGGAATCACTGTTTGATTTATTTGATATGCAGACGGAAGACGAAAACTGCGGAACGCCATTGACGGAACCAATTCGCACGATAGAATTTCGGCACGTTTACTTTTCCTACCCTGCTACCAATGTATATGCCTTGAAGAATGTAAGCTTCGTCCTGGATGACCGGCACACTTATGCCCTTATCGGCCTAAACGGCAGTGGAAAGACAACCCTGCTAAAACTGTTAATGAAGTTATATAAGCCAACACTAGGAACCATATTGATCAACGGACAAGATATCGAAGAGATTGATACAGCCGGTTTGCGAAAAAGGATATCAGCAATATTTCAAGATTTTATTAAGTATCCGTTTACTGCGGAAGAAAATATAACGATCAGTGATTTGGAAAATGCCAACGATCTTCACCGTCTTTCAAAAGTGATTGATGATGCCGGGGCAGCAGAAGTGATCGATGGGTTACCACACCGCTTACAAACCCAACTCCAAAAGGGGTGGAATGGGGGAACAGAACTCTCACAAGGACAATGGCAAAAAATTGCAATTGCCCGGTGCCTTTTTAAGCAAAGTGATGTGTACCTGTTTGATGAACCTTTTTCGGCGTTAGATGCTATTTCAGAGCAGCACATTATTAAGCGGCTTAACTTGAAAACAAAAATGTCTATTACCATTTTTATAACACATCGATACTCCAGCCTTCGATTGGCGGATTTCATTCTGGTATTAAAAGATGGCGAATTAGTCGAATCCGGTTCCCATCAGGAACTGCAGAAAGCTGGGAAGTATTATTCAGAATTAATCAAAGCGCAGATCGAACCAATCGACCATTTGGCGCAATTGGATGAGACCTAAAAGCTGTTTTGGCAGAAAGGTATTCAGGTTTTTTTCAGGTTCCCTGTGCTACAGTGTAGGCAAGGAGGTGAAGGCGATGAAACGGCCAAAGGTCACTGGCCTGCGCCGGAGGGAGAGCTGGCAGGCACTGCCTTTTCTGCTGCCCAGCCTGTTGGGGCTGTGCCTGTTCTATCTGTTCCCACTGGCCGAAACGGTTCGGGCCAGCTTTATGGACCCGCTGCGCAGCCGGGCCGTCGGGTGGGGGAACTACCGGGCGCTCTTTCAAAATACTGCGTTCCGTCTGGCTGTCCGCAACACCTGCCGCTTTCTCTGCATCTGCATCCCGGCGCTGCTGGCCGTCAGCCTGCTCTGTGCGGTGCTGCTTGGCGCGGCAAAACGGCGGGCGGTCTTTTTCAAAAGCGTCCTCCTGCTCCCCTATGCGATTCCTGTTGCCAGCATCGTTGTGTTATGGAGGGCGCTTTTCTCCGGCAAGGGGCTGGTCAACGGCTTGCTGGTGGGGCTGGGGTGCCGGCCCGTGGACTTTATGGGCAGCAGCGCGGCCTTTTGGGTGCTGATTTTCACCTACCTTTGGCGAAACAACGGGTACGATATGCTGCTGTGGCTGGCGGGTCTGGAGACCATCCCCCGGCCCTTGTATGAAGCGGCAGCGGTGGATGGAGCCACCCCTTTTCAGACCTTTGTCTTTATCACGCTGCCCAATCTGCTGCCAACGGTGGTGCTGACCACCATACTGAGCCTGGTCAACTCCTTTAAGGTCTTTCGGGAGGCCTACTTGGTGGCAGGCAACTACCCGCAGGAAAGCATATATCTGCTGCAGCACCTCTTCAACAACTGGTTCCTGTCGCTGGACATCGGCAAGCTGTCTGCCGCCGCCGTGCTGCTGGCGCTGGGGCTTGGCTGCGTCGTGTATCTACTGTATCACTTTTGGGGTGGTGGGCAGGAATGAGAAAAAAGGAGCCTCTTTTGCCGGTGCTGATCCTTGGCCTGCTGGCCTTCACCGTCCTTTGGCCGCTGTGGTTTACCGTCGGCGGTGCGCTGATGGCGTCGGACGAATTGACAGCCGCCCTGGGGCCGGCCCTGTTGGACACAGCAGACGGCGGGTATGCGGTGTGGACGATCCTGCCTTCCTGGCCGACGCTCCAACCGCTGGCGGAGCTGCTGCTGGACACCCCGCAGTTTTTTTCGGCCTTCTGGAACACCTGCCTGCTGGCCTTTGCACAGATCGCCGGTCAGCTGGTGGTCGCCGCCCCCGCATCGTGGGCGTTTGCCAAGCTGCGCTTTGCGGGCAGGCGTTTCCTGCTGCTCGGGTACATTGCGCTGATGGTGCTGCCCTTTCAGGTACTGATGGTACCCAACTACCTGATCGCTACACGCCTTGGAATCTACGATACGCCGCTGTCCGTCATCCTGCCAGGGGTGTTTTCGGCGTTCCCGGTTTTTATCATGACCCGCAGCTTTCAGGATGTTCCCAATGAACTCCTCGAGGCGGCCAAGCTGGACGGCGCAACGGCCTGGCAGATCTTTTGGAAGATCGGCGTTCCGCTGGGATATGCCGGAATCTTTGCCGCCTTGGTGCTGAATTTTATCGAAGGGTGGAACGCGGTGGAGCAGCCGCTGCTCTTTCTGAAATCCCAATCCAACTGGCCGCTTTCCATGTATATGAACGATATTGTGACAGACAACCTGGGGATCGCCATGGCGGCCAGCCTGCTCTCGCTGATTCCGGCGATGCTGGTGTTCCTGTATGGGCAAACCTATCTGGAACTGGGCATCCAGGCCGGAGGCATCAAGGCATAAGGAAGGAGACATTTTCTGTGAAAATCGTCAGGGATTCTGCCGTTCGTCAGGAACCGGCGCAGCCGCAGGCCGTATCGCCGGAGGAAAACAGGTTTTCGATTCGCCCCCGGCAGATCGCGCTTTTCTTTTTGTGGATGCTGGCTTTTACGCTGCTTGCCCGCGGAACATCCGGCGCGCTGCTGCCAGAGGTGCAGCTCTCCACGCCGGCGCCCAATACCATCACCCAGAGCCTAACGGCGACAGGAACCATTCAGTGGGCGGCGGGCAGCCTGTTCTATCTGCCCGAAGGGCTGCTGGTGGAGGCGGTTTTTGTCTCGGAGGGGGAGGCTGTACAGGAAGGAGACAAAATAGCGGCCCTCCGCCGGGAGGATGTGGAACAGAAGCTGCGGAGCCTTCAGGCAGAACTTGCGCAGAAACAGACGGAATATGCCCGGCTTACCAAACCGGTGGCGGCGGACAGCTATGATCTGGAAAAAGCCCAGCAGGCCCTGCAGGCCGCCTACCAGGCAGCGGAGAACAGCGCGGCAGCCTGGGCGGAGAAAGAAGCGAACGCCGGCAGCGAACGGGATGCCCTGCAGCGCGAACTGAACGAACGGCAGGAAAAGGCCGCCCAATATGCCCGCGAGATCGCAGAGAAGCAGGCACAGCGGGAGTTGCTGCAGCAGGAAAAATCGCCGGACGAGGAAATCATCAGCCGGATCGAAGCGGAGCTGACGCAGCTTACGGCAGAGGAAACGCAAAACCGGGAGGCACTGGCCGAAGCGGAAGCCCGGCTCAACGAGGCGGACGCAGCGCTGGAAAGCGTCCAAAGCCAACGGGAAGAAGCGGCTCGCACGGCTGCGCAGGCCGCCGAACAGGCGGAGCAGGCCCGAAACGACGCCCGGCACGCCTACGAGAAAAGCGTGGAAGCCGCCAGTGAAACAGCCGCCGCCAATGCGGCCAGTGCCACGGTTCTGGCGGAACAGATCCGGGAAATGGAAAGTAGCGTGGAGACGCTGAAAAAATTGGACGAGCAGGAGGGCGTCTTCTGTGCGCCGCAGACGGGTACCGTGGAATCTCTGCAACTTATGCAGGGGCAGACCAGCGGCCAGGTGGGCGGGAGCATTTCCGACCCCGAAAGAGGGTATCAGATCCGATTTGCGCTGGAGGCCGAGGACGCGGTGCAGGATACCGCCGGCGTTACGGTGACGGTCATGCAGGGAGCAAAGTCCGAAAGCGTGAAAATCAATTCGTCCGTTTCTCAGCAGGATGGAGGCGTGGTGCTTTCCGCTGCGCTGACCGGGTCGGATTGGCAGGTGGGAAAAGCGGAACTCACAATCCGGCTTTCCGAGACGGAATATGACTGCTGCCTGCCGGTCAGCGCCCTTCACAGTGATAACGGCGGGGATTTCGTCTATTCGGTGGAGGAACGCAACACTATTTTGGGGCTGCAAAACATCGTGCGCAAGGTTTATGTGGAGGTCGTGGAGCGCAACAACGAGCTGGCGGCCCTGCGGAATTATACGACCGGTGCGCCGGTGGTGGCCGCCACAACGAAGAGCTTGCAGGAGGGCGCACGTGTGCGTACAGCGGGATGAAGATTCGAAAGGCGGTGCTGCTTTTGGCATGCGCGGTTTCCTGGGGGATCGCTGTTTGGTTTGCGGGGAGGCTGTGGGCAGCCTATCCGCTGGTTTCGGTGCGCTCCGACGTGCCGGTCACGGGGCGGCAGCTGGAAGCGCTGCGGTCTGCTTTGCGGCAGGAGGATGGGGCGAGCGCGCTTGTTCCCGCTTTTTGGAGCCAGGCAGAGGGATCGGCGGAAAGCCGCTGGGAAACCTGCGGGATCACTGCCATTCTATATTGCGGCGAGTATGACGCGGTGTATCCTGCCGTGCTTCTGGAGGGGCGGTTCCCCGCTGCGCAGGAGAATGGCAAATGCGCGGTCTCAACCGCTGCCGCGTGGCAGCTCTGGGGCAGCGAGGACGTGCTGGGGCAGGAATTGGAGATAGAAGGAGACATCTACCGCGTGTGCGGGCTCTTTCGCAGCAGCGCCAGCCTGGCCCTGTGCGGGGAAAGCCTTGACCATGGCTTTTCCAACATCGAGTTTTGGGGCGGCTACGCTGCGCCGCCGGTGGAGACGGTGCAGCAGCTTTTGCGTGCGGCGGGGATCGCACAGCAGGTGACCCTCTATTTCCCTTTCCCCTGGATGGCCGCCCTGACGGCCTATGCCCTCTGCCCGGCGGGGCTGGTGCTGCTGGCCGCCGCCCGCACCCTGGGCGGCCGGGTGCGCAGGGGGTGCCCAAAGGAAACGTGCTGGTTTGTTTTGGGCGGCGCTTTTCTGCTTGCGCTCGTCCTGCCCGCCCTGCTACGGTTGCTCCCGCCCTGGATCACCCCCGCCCGGTGGAGCGACTTTTCCTACTGGGGCGGCTTGCTGCCCGCAGTGGGCAAAGCCATAGAAACCGGCTTTTCCCTGAACCCCTGTGCCAAGGATGTCCTCGCCAAATGGAACACGCTGGGGCTTCTCATTGCCGCAACGCTCGCCAATGCTGCGGCCGGAAAGCTGATGCTCAGCAGGCAGCAAAAAAACTCCACAAATTTATGAAACCAATCCACCTTATCTTACGGATAATATTTGTAAGATAAGGTGGATTTTTATGATAATCGCAGTTTGTGACCCGAAAGGGATTGCTATCGAAGCGATAAAGACGATATTGTACCATGATAAAGGACTTTCAGACCGTATCAGTCGTATTTATGAGTTTTGGAATATGGAACAGTTGCTGGATGCCAGCAGAGATAGTTCTTTCGACTGCATTGTTTTTCCCAATTACTGCAATTCCCACAATAGTGTAGTGTGCAGTTTATCCTGCGGATATAATCGGTTCCCGCTTGTTGAACATGATCCGAGGTACACTCTCATTGTACGGGATATTCTCTATTGGGAAACGGCACGTTCCCTTTGGACGCAGTACTTGAAGGCAATTCCTGGCAAGGAGGAAAAAGTAAAGAGAGCCATCAGAGGGATACTGGCGGACTACGAAAAGGAAGAACGTGACATCATCTATTTGGAAAGCAAAAACCATTGTGTCCTTGTCCATTTGGATGGCATACGCCAAACGCCGGAAGGCTCTCCGTCGTTCTATGCTACATTGGACGAAGCGGAACATGAATTTGCTTCATCTGCATTCTTACGAATCCATAAAAGTTACCTTATAAACGGAGATCATATTCTACAAATGTCTAATTACAAGGTCCTTCTGGATACAGGAATGACATTGAAAGGATCAAGGAAATATTTCAGCAAGGCAAAATTGGAATTTTACCGAGGCCGTTAACTATATGGCAAAGCATAAGTATTCGAACTTCAAGAGGCTATTCATCAAATGATAAATTAAAACGATTGGAGAGGCAACCGATTATGAAAAGCAGAAGAAAGCATGGCTTCCAGTTTATGACTATACTATATTTTATGATAGTATTTAGTATGTGTGTATCTCGTTTTAACGTGATTATGACAATTATGGGTGGTCAACTAACACGGGTGGAAGAAATTAATCTACTGCCGTTCCATAGTGTTAGAGAGAACTTGCAATATGGTCGCAATCCTATTTCATGGGATATGCTTTATAATATGGTAATGTTTGTACCGTTTGGAATAATTTACTGCTATTACCAGAAGCATTTTCGCGTATATAAGGCAGTTGGAATGTCATGCCTGACAACATTCTTCATAGAAAGTGCGCAGTTCATTCTAAAAACCGGTGTCGTAGATATAGATGATTTTATTGTAAACACATTGGGAAGTTTGATGGGAATTATGGCGTATGCTATTCTACAACAGATATCCTTCAAAAATCAAAAGTTTGAGATTCACGAATTGATTGATATAAGTGCGACAATGCTTCCACCGATGTTTATTGCCTTCGTTGCGGAAATGTTTCTGGGAGATGGTTCACTAAAATTGTTGCCAGTTCACGGAATAGTGTTACTGTGCTATGGAATTTTTGTCTACGTATTTTTAATAGGGGATTTTACTCGTAAAGCAAAAGTTTATTATCTGGCATGTTATGTGGGAATCTTTTGTCTGAGTCGGGTGTTACTGTAGAAACAACAGAGAAATAGAATTTTGACCAAACCATAAAACCACGAACTAGAAAAATAAAGTACATTGTATAGAAAGCCATAAAACGCACAAATGCCCATCGGTTCAAAAGCCGATGGGCATTTGCGCGTTTTATGAGAAAAAATGAGCACCTAGAGCGAGGGAGTATTCTTATCATCGTTACTGTCACGCATCTTTTCAAGAATATTTTTAAGTAGTGGCGGAATAGGAGCACCCATCTTTTCGGCATTTTCGAGGATACTGCCTAATTCGGATACAATATACCAAAACAGAACGATTGGCGTAAGCAGCATATCATAACTAAAAGGAAGCGTAAGTCCGGAAATATGATTTAATGTCAATCCAAGCAGGATATCTGTCAACACACTGACAAAAATCATTATAATGCTTCCACCTTTATGCCACAATCCCTGCCTTGCTTTGTGGGAACTCCAAACACCATTTTTTATAGCAAGAATGGTACCTGTTACCCAATCCAGCATCATGCAGACGGCATAGAGAACAACAAGCCAACCAAGCCATCCATGCAATGCGGCCCATAGGCCGATTGCGCCGATGCCAGCGGCCTTTTCAACAGAATCTGTTTGCATATCTTTCGGATTCTCCTTTTATAAGATTTATTATCAAAAGAGAGCAAATTCCGCAAAATGTAAACTTAATTTACATTTTGCAGGATTTGCTCTCTTTACTTTTTGAGCGGCCGCTCAAAAAGTGAAAAAGGAGAATCACAAATGGCATACGAATTTAACCACTACTATGAGCTGCAGAATGTGGCAACAGGTAAGTATGTGAATGTTCTGGGCAATCACGAGGATGGTACCGTAAAAAACGGTGAAACAGTTAACCTTTTTAGCCGTACAAACAATCCTGATCAGCGCTGGGCGCTGGAAAATTTCGGCGGCAATGGCAATGTTCGAATTGTTTTGCAGCGGGGTGAAGGATGGTACGCGTTGAACTATAATACGCGAAACACCAATTGCATCGTTTGGCACCTGAATACCGCAGATGATACTGATACGGTTATTACTACCGTTGAGGTAGAAAATCGCCCCAATACTTATTACCTTATGCTGCGGGATCGCAGCATTTACCTGACGGCTGTTGGCACTGCCCTAAAATGGAGTGCCTATACGGGCGAAGAAGAACAGATGTTCACCATTTTGGAACCTGGCACTGGCAGCGATGGCAGTGATAGCGGAGAAGTCTCTAATGTTCCTGATTCGAAGCTGGTAACCAAATTTATTCCGGCTTACGAAGGAAATTACACGAAAGACCGCAAGGCACAAGGGTGGGAACTATTTCTGAAATCACGATTCACCATTGCGCAAGCATTTTGACCATTGACGCTCTGGGCGCACTTTGGCAGCGCGAAGGTCGAAAAGGATCTTCCCACTACGGCGTTTCGGAAACGAATATCGGACAGTATGTCCATGAAAGTGATGTGGCATGGACGAACGGCAACTGGGAGGCAAACTGCCGCGCAGTAACAATTGAGACATCTAATGGTGGTGGCGCGCCAGAGTGGCCTGTTTCGGATACGACGTTCCAAACGCTGGTTACACTGGTGGCGGATATCGCCCGCCGTAATGGCCTTGGAAAATTGGTTAAGGGTAAAAATCTGACTTGGCACAGTATGTACGCTGCGACGGCATGCCCCTGGTCCTTATCTTTCCGGAAAGCTGCAGGAACTGGTAGATAAAGCAAACACGATAAATGGTTTCTGATTTTTTGATTTTAGGGTTTACAAAATTGGTGCAGTAATCTCTTTACTTAGTGAACGTTCACAAAAGCACCTGACGAGGTGCAAGGACAAAATTCAATGAAGGAGTGAAAAAATAATGGCTTACACTTTTGAGCAATCTTACTATTTTCGTCCGTATCGCGGCAACAGCAGTTTTTGGCTGAACCGCTATGGCAATGGCAGCATCGCATCTCACCAGAAGGCTACGCTGTATACGGCAGCAGGTTCTGCTGATCAGCGCCTTAAAGTTCACAAGGTTAGCGGTGGTTGCCAGCTGCTTTCTGACCTCAACAATGCGTATGGTCTGAACATTTACGGAACCAAAGCAGGGAGTGTTTGTGACTTCTATCCGGTCTCTGGCAACTTTAACGATGCTTTGATTGACCTTTTGACCGTTGACGCAGCTAATAATCTGTACCGCATCAAGATGATCAACCACAACCTGTACCTGACTCCGGCATCCAATTCGAGCGGTGCTGCTCTGACATGGGAAAATGCGTCCAATGCAGACAATCAGATTTGGCAGCTTTGCGCGTCCCAGTCCAGCGGTGGCGGCAGTACGGGTGGCAGTACCACCATTACGATGCCCGTAAATGCAAACCAGAATTATTCCGGAAATAGTTCTTGGATTATCAATTATGGCTGTGCGGTTTGCTGTGGTGTGGACTTGGCATCGTGGAAGAAAAATAAGAGTTACACCATTTCTGATTTTGCGAACTACTATGATGAGGCCAATGGCTACTACTGGACTGGTCCGGATAACTTCTCTTGCAGCGATGCCATTTCTCTGGCAAGCCTGAATGAGGCACAAACGATTGAGAAGATTCGCTCCTATGTCAAGAATCATATTCCGGTTGCCTGTCATGCAGTTGGCTCTGGTAGTCGTCAGCACTGGTTCGTTGCATATGAACTGACTGGTGAAAGTGGCGGCACTTGGGCAACTGCAGGCATTAAGGTCCTTGATCCGTACAATAGCAATTCTGGTTCTACGGAGGGCCGTCGGGTCACTATTCTTGAAGCTATGCAGACTAGCCATGTGACGCTGGGCGTAGATCGTATCCGTATTCCTAACTAAAGCCTAAATACAAATAGGTAGAAAACTCCCCGCTTGTAGGTGGAACACCTAACAAGCGGGGAGTTTTTGCGTAGAAATATTTAGAGAAGCGTCATTAAATCGGCGCTTTGAACGATATTTAGTGTATAAAAGAATAGTAGGGCATATTATATGCACATTTTCTATCTCTTGCAAGTGCCATCTTGACACCAAGGCATAGTACTTAATTTGTATTGATAACCATCATCGGTGTAGAGTGTCTCGCCATCGGATCCAGTAAAAAGCTTGTTCATTGTCTCGTCAGGCAAAAAATGAGAATCTTCATCATCAAAGTGATTAAAGTTTACACAGAACCATCGGAAATCGGTAGACAAGGTATCGTTATACGACAAGAAGCATTGGATATAAAGATTGCGCCCATCGCTAAAACAAATATCTCCAAATTGATCTGTGCCAGGGGTACCCACCCAAGGAATTCCATCTTTTGTTAAAGTGTAATGACCACTATCTCCATCTTCCTCAACATAACTTTTATAATCTAATTTTGCATAAGGAACGTCATAAATAGAATCATAGCGTGTAAGAGTATAAGTGTCGGGGGAAACCTGCGTGTCGGAAGGAGATTCGTTTGAGTCAGACGAAGATGTAGACGATGAAATTACATCAGGAGTTGCACTCGGAGAATCCGCTGTAGAGTCGCTGATAGAAATGTCCGAACGGTTGGAAATTTCTGGAGTTGATGGAGCTTCAGAAGAATTACCCCCACTGGAAGAACTGCTCGTAGTTGCAGAAGATGATTCCTGATGATTGCCGTCAGTGGAAATTTGAATGGAGCATGAACAAAGAGAAAGAACAAATAATGTACCAGCTAACAAATAAATCTTTTTTTTCATAATAAGCCTCCATATAGTCGTATGAGTTGAAAAAATTAATAGAAGATACCAAGGCGCTCTTTCAAAACTATTTATGAAAAAGCGGAAAGAAACTTTAAAGAGAGTTGTTGACAGCTATGACGTGACGCCAAAATAGCGTTTCAATTTTGCAATCGCAGTCTTTTTGCATTTGTTTATGGCTTGCCGAGACTTGTTATCTCTGGCGGCAATTTCTTGAATACTGTATTGACGGAAGTAATGGTCATAAATGATATGATACTCTTCGGTACTTAGCGCACGTTTAAGATCGAGCAGCAAGAGGTTATTGTATGTATCGGATTCGCTGAACGCAGTGTCAAACTGCAAAGGATCATAGTCAGTTTGGCTTTCAATCGAAACAGTGGGAAGCTGATGGCGTTTCGCTTTAGAAAGTGCGATATAATGATGATATATTGCCTTGTTGATATAGCTTATGATAGCACCATCTGTGCTTATAATCAACTCGTTAAGTTGTAAATTTTTGGCGAAGGATAGTAAGAAACATTGAAAATCCGGCAACGCATCCTCTGATTGCAGGAAGAATGCATATTTCTTGAGCAGGGGAGAAAACTTCTCCAAAAGAGCGAGTGCCTGCTCACGGTCACCATTTTGAATATCCTGAATGCAAGTATAAAGAGATGATTTCATTTTCTTCTTCCCCTCCTGAAAGGGAAAAGAGAAAAATCATCTGCAAATGTAAACCGAAATCAAAAATATTTTTGTGTTAGGTGTCGAACGATTTAAGTAAAATGGCGCGCGCCCGGTGTATACGGGTTTTAACGTTTGATTCACTCGAATTTGTGATTTGCGCGATTTCGCGGATAGAGTAACCCTTTACGCGCAGGACTAAGGTTCGGCGGTAAATTGAAGGCATATCGGAAAGAATGCTGACTGCTTTGTTTAGCTGCAGATTTGTCAATGCGATTTCTTCCGGCTCTTTAAAATTGTCAAAGCTGGTGGAGCGATTTTCGTAGTCAGTCAGAACACCTCGTCGTCGTTCCCATTTTCGAAGAAAGTCAATTGTTCGCTCACGAGTTAGGATATATAAATAGGATTGGAGAGATTTTTCGTTGTCGATTCTTAGTGAATCAATTTCCTTGAGAAGCTGGACAAAGGTTTCATGTACTGCATCCTCCGCAAGAGAGGAATCCCGAATGATTGATGATGCGGTTCGTAGCATAAACCGATAATATTTGCGATATATGTATTCGAATTTGTTTTTGCTCTCATCGCTGTCGATTGCGGCAAGATAGAAAACCAGCACGAATTTTCCTCCCGTGAAATAATCATTTTGCTTGAAGTACACTGTAATCCGCTTGCAATCGACATTTGGTTACAGAATAAACAAAAAAATCCTCGGCTGCAGAAGCCGAGGATTCTAAGAGGTTCTTATTTTGATATTATGATGGGAGAATTAGCACTTCTTTTCGAAGGTGTTACTAACGGTTTCGCTAGAGCCATTGCGTGTGACGGTTGCAGTAGTCACTAGCTTGTAAGTGGTACCGGATTTGATATTGGCTGTACCAGAAAACTCATGTGTGTGTCCATAATAGGTGGAGGAAGCACGAGAAACTTCAGAATATGTTCCGAATAACCCTTTTTCATAAAGAACAAGGGTGCAATCAATTTTGGTTGTGCCAGAGAGACAACTGATTTCACATGTGTAGCTGTTGTCACCTGCGGAGATGCCAGGGTAGATAGATGCGACATTACGCCACCGTACTGCGGCAAATGCGGATGTGGCAAAAACAGTAAGCGCAACAAACGCAACAAGAACTGCCCAAAGTTTCTTTTTCATTTCGACTTGCTCCTTTATTTTATACGAACCTCTTATAAAGGTATTCGTATGGGTAAGGAGAAAGGTTACATAAAAAGAAAAAATTATTGAACTTCTATTCCTTCAGATATTTTGATGAGTTCAGTAATATTTAGATTCCCGCGCACTTGAAATGCTAAGAAATTGCTCTCCCACAGCAGAGTATTGGAACCATCGTCCATGATACCCCAGATGGCTTGATTGCTATCAAAACTTATAGAATAGTAAGAGGAAAACTCGTTATCCCAAGAAATTGTTTGTGTATTTTCTACAGGAAAAACTCGCAAGGAAAACCAATCTCCAGCAGAGTTTTGAAATTGTCCGTAGTAATGTCCGGTAGATTCACCGGAAGATTCTATTTGAGAAAACCCTGATGGAATATATGATGGCGTAATATGGAATGTGGAGACAGGAGATTCTTCATTTACATATATAATCGATACAAACTTATCGTGCCACTCAATAAGCGTTGTGATAACAGCCTCGCGCACAGCCTTGACGGGGAGCATGGTACATGAAAAAATGGAAATAGCAGCCGTATCTGCTCTTCGGTATCCAGCAGAGAAATATATAGTGCAAGCATCAATATTCCTTCTATAAGATTGGTTTATTCACTGAACGGAGTTGACTGTTGGAGAAACCAAGAAATAAAACTCATCAAAAACTGTTGCTGTTGCGGAGTACAACTGTTGAGTTGACTGGCAAGCTCCTGAGAAAAGAAACTGGTAGAAGCGCTGGGTGCAGTGGATGGAAGTAAAGAATAAATAGGGCATTCCAGTGCGGCAGATAGTCTATATAAAAATTCGAGAGATGGACAAACTTGCCCGCGCTCAATACGGCTGATATATTGTGCAGATGTTTCGACATTTGCGGCTAGGGACTCCTGAGTCAAGTGCTTTTCTTTACGCCGACGGCGGATGTTTTGGCCGATGGAAATATAAATATCTTGCATAATAATCACCTCAAAATAAGGGTATCAGTTTCGAACGCAATATTTGAGGGCTAAATAGTGCTATAAATAGACCCATGAGTGTTTATTATGGGCTTTTTTTATACAAAATAGGTCGTGAAAGAAACTTCATAGGGATAGAAATACAAGAAAAGAACTTGTAACCATTTCAAAACAGAAACCGTACATCTAGTAAAGAAAACAGGTCATGCGTTTGCTATAAACGCATGACCTGTTTTCTTTGGATATGAGCAGAGCAGAAAAATTTCAGAAAATTTTAGGATTGTGCGGGGGTTTTTAGCACAATCGGTAGTAGGCTGAATATAGAGCCAGCAGGAAGGAGGTGACTGAGTGATAGATACTCCGGCACGCCGCCGTGAAATCATTGAAATTTTATATTTCGCAGATGATTATGTCAAAATACGACCCTTGGCAGTGCGGTTTGGAGTATCTTACGCGACAATCCGAAATGATGTCGATGTATTATCACTGAGTTACCGCATATCGTCACAAACTGGGCCGAATGGTGGAATTAAGTTGGAAACTAAAAGAAAAAACCTTAGATTCCTTGACCCGGATGAAACGGCGGCGTTATTGAGAATTATGTATATAGTTCCAGAAGAAGAACGCGTTTACATACGGTCAATCCTTCGAGACTTGGCTCTGATCGATGATAAATAGTCATCGTCTTGCACCTTGACAACCGAATACCCAGCATAACAGGTACGTTCCTTTCCCGGCAAGCCCCAGTGGGCGGTCTGGCAAACCAGAATTGTGGCGGGAAAGACCATAATGATACGCCAGCGGCCTCCAGCGTCAGAGGGGGTGACCGAGCCGGAGTTGTAAGCAGTAAGACTCCGGCGGAGTCAGTGAACGGGTGTGCCAACGCCCTGCCTGTTATGTTCCCGGTGTCAGGGGTGCGGGCGGCAAATGTGGCACACTTACTTAACTATCTACTTTTGCCGTTTAGGGCAAATCGTGGGCAGCAGGACCCCAAGCGCCTGCTGCCCATCATTTTGCTTTAAACGGGATGGAAAACAGAGGGTGTAAAACCAATGCAAACCTATCCGACAGGCTATGCGGAATCCCACCGCATGGCCGAACAGATTTTCCGGGAGATTCTGCCCCGGCACGGTATGGCGGTGCGCGAGGAACAAATCGCGCTTTGCCATGAAGTTTTAGATACCTTATATAATAAGGAAATTTCCCTGTGCGAAGCAGGCGTAGGCACCGGCAAAACGCTGGCTTACCTCGTGGGCTGTATCCTTTGGCAGATGCATCGCCCCGAACGGATGAAACTGCCCATCGTTATCTCCACTTCCAGCGTTGCCTTGCAGGACGCTATCCTTACAGAGTATCTGCCCGACCTGTCCGCTATTTTGCTGGACGAGGGTATCATCACCGCACCCATCACAGCCGTTGTCCGCAAGGGCAAAGAGCGCTTTGTCTGCGATGCCCGCCTCGCCGAAAGAGCATCGCTGGTGCAGCCAAGCAGAAAAAGGCAACGGAACAGCTTGCACATTGCAGAAAATATTTTGGACATGGATCATATCCCGGAACTCTCCCGCTATGACCGCCGCCGGATTTGTGTGCCGCAGTCCTGCCCGCGAGATTGCTTTCTGCGCTTAGATTGCCGCTATCAGCAATATCTGCGAGATTCCATGAAACCCGACATCCAAATTTGCAATCACAATTATCTGCTGGCTGACGCATCGCATCGGCAGGAAGATAGACCACTGCTCCTGCGCAGTTATCAGGCGCTGGTGGTGGACGAGGCGCACAAATTACCCGATGCCGCCCGCCAGATGTACACAGAAACCTTATCCCCGCACAACATGGATGAATTGTGCCTTTTATTACAACAGGCGCACTACAAGGATTTTGCCAGACAGCTGCGGACGGCGTTCCTTACGCTGTCGTTCTCCTGCACGCAGGGGCTTTCCAAGCTGCGAGGAAAAGCGAACAAACCGTTCGTGCTTACGCCGTTCCGCCGCGCTGCGCTCATCGACTGTATAGCACTGTTGCAAAATGCTGGCGAATTACCGGATGTGCCGCGATACCTGCTGAACAGGCTGGGAGAAGCAGAAAGCCTCCTGCGCCTTTTTCTTTTGGAGGTGCCGACGCGCATCCTCTACATCGACTACGATGCCGACGGTCAGCCTACATTCTGCGCAGCCAGCAGCCGCGTACCGCAGCTGCTCCGCAGCGCCCTATGGAACACCCGCGAACCCGCGATTCTGACCTCCGGCACATTGGCTGCAGCCGGAGATTTCAGCCATACGGAACAACTTTTGGGGCTGGCGGCTTACCGACCTCTGCGTCATTTCCGAGCAGATTCTCCGTTTAACTACAAGAAAAAATGTCTGTTATACTTTCCACCGCGCACAAGAACGCGAATGGACAACCGCCGAATGGCAGAGGAAATCGTCCGATTGGTGGATACTTGCCATGGTCATGCACTGGTGCTGTTCACAGCGTACCGCCAGATGGCGGAAGTCCGCGCGCTGACGGACGGTCAGTGGACATATCCAACCTATCAGGCGTGGCGCAACGGCGGCAAAATCATCCAGAAGTTCAAGCAATCCGGCAACGGTGTGCTGTTTGCCGCTGGCTCCTGCTGGGAGGGCATCGACTTTCCCGGCGATATGGTATCTTTGCTGATTATCGCAAAACTGCCGTTCCCGATACCAGACCCGGTCAGCGACTATGAGCGTAAGCAGTACCCGAATCTGCACGACTATATAAAAGCCGAAATTATCCCCGAAATGCAGAAGAAGCTGCGGCAGGGTTTTGGTCGTGCCATTCGCACGGAACAGGATTCCTGTGTGGTAGCCATTCTGGATGAACGCGCGGGCATCGGCGGCAAGTACCATGACGCCGCGCTGGCAGCGCTACCGACTTGTCCAACCACCGAGAAAATCGAAGATGTGCAGCAATTCATCCGGGAGCAGAAGCGTCCGGATTACTTTTTGTGAAAGAGGGATCTGCAATGTACCTTATGCGAAACCACGATATCTGGATTTATGTACGCTGCGCCAACAGCGATCCGCGCATTGCCTTTGACCGGCTGTATGACCTTATCGACGAAGCCGCCGGCACGGTTTTCCTCGTGCGCGGCACATCTTTTGACCATTGCAGCGGCAACACCTTGAAAGACCGCATTGGTCTGCGCTCTATGTTGGACGCAGTAGAGAACGGTCGGGTTGAAGCCGTGATGGTGCGCGATTTGGAGCAAATCAGCCGCAACAGCTACATACTGGTGGGAGTTATTGAAATTCTGCGTCAGAATGATGTCTACCTCATTACCACCGAATGTGACCTGAACGCCGAGCTCATCAACAGCGGACTGGAACGCTTTGTCGGTGACCGCTTCACGCGGGCATCCTTTGGAAAGCCGCGCTTTGATGTAAGGCTTCCGTTGATGGATCAATTCTGAGGTGCACCCATGAAAGAATACAAAGTATGGGCGTTCGCCCGCAGCGCCGCACCGAACCTGCCCGCATTGGAAGAACAACTTGCAGAAGTCATGCGCGAAGCCGACAGGCGCGGCTATATCATCGTCAACTCCTGCATGGAGCAGAAGTACGGTACCGAATTCTGGCGACCCGCCCTGTTTGCCATGCTCACTGCCGTGCAACAGGGGCGCGTCAATGCCGTGATGGTGCAGAGCCTTGACCGTTTGAGCCACGACATTACAATCTTGTACCGCATCCTGCGCTTTTTGCAGAACCACGGCACGGTGCTAATCACCACAAAAACCAACCTGCAATATGAATTGTACCTAACTGGGCTGGAGAACAGACTGCTGAATCGAACGAGACGGAGAAAACCTGTATGGACATGTGAGGACTGTAAGGATGGAGAATGCTGAAACAAAAGGAGGGAAAAATGGTGTGCAGAGCATCGTCGTCCGTTGCGGGAAATATACCGCAAATCTTGTTTTCCGGGAAAAGTGCGATACGGATGTGATGATTCCAATCAAAGAACTGATCATGTCCGCATACGATTTGCGCAAGCAGCGGGAAGAACAGGATAATAGGTAGAATTGCGCTCCACTTTGGCAGCGGTTCTTCTCCGTTTTGGTGAATAGCTTTCCTTATTATAATAGAGTATCGTTTGTCTTGCGAAAATGCACCAACCATTTCGCAAGATGAACAGCGAGGTGAACAGAATGATTTGCGTAGATTCGAATGGCCAAGCTATTGAAATTTCGGTAGCAGACCAGATGTGGCTGGATGATGCCTATTTTAAGGGAAAGCAGATGCATCTTGAAGCGGATGCCCCGCGCGCTGCACTGGCCTACCGAGTATCCACAAAAGGACAGGTAGACCATGACGACATCCCGATGCAGAAAATTGACTGCCGCAAGTTTGCGCAGAAACAAGGATGGCGAGTAGTAAAAGAGGTGGCCGAAAAAGGCGTCTCAGGTTCTAAGGTGTCGGCTTCAAAACGCGATGCCATCCAGCAACTGAAAGAAGAAGCCGCCAACGGTGAATTTGACATTCTGCTGGTCTATATGTTTGACCGTCTTGGACGAATCGAAAGCGAAACTCCCTTTGTGCTGGAATGGTTCGTCCAGCATGGAATTCAAATGTGGAGTACCCATGAGGGCCAGCAGAAAATCGAGACACACGGCGATAAGTTGATGAACTACATCCGCTTTTGGCAGGCGGCAGGGGAGTCGGAGAAAACATCCATCCGAACCCGCGATAGAATCCGACAAATCGTGTCCAGCGGCCACTATACAGGTGGTTTTGTATGCTATGGCTACCAACTGGTGGATCAAGGCAGACGGAACAAGCGAGATAAGCCGGTCATGGATTTGGTCGTCAATGAGGAAGAAGCAGCATGGGTGCGCGAACTGTTTTATAAGGTAGTCAACGAGGGTGCCAGCGGTTACGCGCTGGCCGAAATGCTGAACAATCGTGGTCTGCGTACCCGTGCAGGGGCTAAATTCCAAGCCAGCAATGTACTGCGGATTATCCGCCACGAAGGTTATACCGGATACATCATCACGAAAAATGCGCGGTCGGAATATATCCCGGAACTGCAAATCATAGATAAGGATACCTTTGACCGGGCAAATGATAGTATCAGCCGCCGCAGTACAAAGATAAAGCAGGAAAAACAAATCTCGCATACCTGCCAGAATCCAACCCTGCTGGCCGGTATTGTCTACTGTGCCCACTGCGGAGCCAAAATGTCGGGCTTTATGCACAAAGACCGATACAAACTGGCGGACGGAACTATCCGCGAAAAAGTACAGCCGAAGTACAACTGCTTCCAACGGGCTCAAAAGAATAAAGGTGGCAGGGACTGCGATGGACAATCGCTGTATCTGGCAGAAACGGTGGATGCCATTGTGCTGGAAGTGGTGAGAAAGGTCTTTGCGCAAATCAAAGATACGCCATACTCCAGAGTAGCCGAGCAGCGTATCCGACAGGAATCAAATCTGCAAAAGGTCAAGCGGGTAGCCATAGAAAAGAAAATGCGCTCGGCCCAGCACGCGCTGGAACGGTTTGAGAGTGAGATTCTGAAATGTCTTGATGGGACAAGCTGCTTTACCGAGGATATGATTGCCAAGCAAATCCGCAAGTCGCAAAAGGATTTGGATGACGCAAAAGCCGAATTTGCAGAACTGCAAAAGGAACGCATAAACGAAACGGCAGAAATCCGCAAGCTGCGCAGTTACTACGATGACTTCCGCGGCTGGGCAGATGAGTTTGACTCTGCACCGCTTGAAATCAAGCGGACAATTCTGAGCCAGTTGATTGACAGGGTAGAAGTGGGCAGAAAATATGCCGTTACCATAAAGTTTAATATGAGTTATCAGCAGTTTCTGGAATGTGATAAAACCATAGAACAGAACGAAGAAATCGGTGCCTGACCCAATACAGCCCGCTTGCGGTGCAAGTGGGCTGTTGCCATTGTGTAAGGAGCGTTACTATTGCAAAAAGTAAAGAAACAGCGTATAATAAAGACAAGGAAAGGAGGCGCTTACCCAATGCAGCAGGAAGAAAATTATCTGGCGCAGACCATCTCTCAAGCAGATATTGATGCCCGCTACGATGAGGGGGTCAAGCGCCTGCTTGCTAACAAGAGTATTCTGGCCGTCATCATGAAAGAATGTGTCCCGGAATACCGCGATTGTACCACCAAGGACATTGCCGAGAAGTACATCGAAGGTGAACCGCAGATTGGCGCGGTGGGCGTCAATATTGACGAAACCAACCGAGCAACGCCCGCAATCCACGGGATCAACACCGAAGATGCAACTTTGAGCGAGGGGACAATCCGCTACGATGTCCGCTTTTACGCCACGGCGCCAAGCGAGGGCGGCTTGATTGGCCTGATTCTGAATGTGGAGGCGCAGAACCGCTACAATGCAGGGTACCCACTGCTGAAGCGTGCGATTTATTATTGCAGCAGAATGATTTCGGCGCAGTACGGCACAGAATTTACCAAGGGTGAGTACGGAAAAATCAAGAAAGTGTACTCTATCTGGGTGTGCATGAATCCGCCGAAAGAACGGCGCAACACGGTTACGCAGTATTCGATTCAGGAGAAACATATCATTGGTGAGGCGGTTGAGCAGGTACGGAACTACGACCTGATGAGCGCCGTAATGATTTGTTTGGGCGATGAGGACGACAAGAATTACGGCGGACTGCTGAAGTTCTTGGAGGTGCTTCTTTCCGAAGAAAAGAGTCCGGAAACGAAGAAAGAAATCTTGGAAACGGAATTTGAAGTTCCGATGACACAAACACTGGAAAGTGAGGTGCGGTATATGTGCAATTTAAGTCAGGGCGTTGCTGAAAGGGCAATGGAAAAAGGTGTGGCTCAGGGTGAAAACCGGGCGATGCTTACGGCAATTCGAAATCTTATGGAAACACTGGGCGTGACCTCCGACAAAGCGATGGATGCGCTCAAAGTGCCGGAAGCGGACCGCGCTAAATACAAGGAGCAACTAAGAAGCTGATATTACAAAGACCGCATCCTTGATGAGAATATCATTAAGGATGCGGTCTTTTTTTGTAAAAGCAGCATAGCTTGAAACCGTATAAAAACCAGAATCGGTTGGAGTAATAGAATCTTCTACACCATGAGAACTTGCTACCTGAGCAACTGACTCTTAATCGGTGTGTCCTGGGTTCGAGTCCCCGATGGTGTACCAAAAAAGACTGCAACAATCGTTGCAGTCTCAGCCTGTCGAAAAAGGTCACCAAAAGGTGGCATTTTTCTCGTAAAACAAAGAGAAATATGGTATAATAAGTACGGACGATGAACGTGCTTACGAAAAATATAGAAAATAGAAACCAAGTCGAATTTGTAAGTTTGGAACAGATGGTTCCTGCAGACCATCTGCTGCGTCAGATTGATGTAGCAATCGACTTCAACAAGATATATGAATTTGTAAGGGATCTGTATTGCAAGGACAACGGCCGTCCCAGTATAGGTTCTGTTGTGAAATAAGAGGAGGGAAAATATGCCTCTTACAAGATTGACAATAAAAAATTTCAAATCAATTAAAGAATGTGATATTACATTTTCCGGATTAAATGTACTAATTGGAGAAAATGGTACAGGAAAAACAAACATTCTTGATGCGGTAAATTATTTTTATCGCAATCTTACTGATTCAAATATTAGTACAGATATTTTCGATGAAAATAATCATTATAGTAATGAGGTTCGTATTTCCCTTACGTATGATCTTTCTGAATTTGTAAAAATTTCAAAGTCGAATGCAGATACGGTGCCGGATTTTGAAAAGGAAGAAGCAAAAGAAAAGGGGAGGTATAGTGGGTATTACAAAACGATAATATCCATGGCTTCTAAGGCGTCAAACGGAAAGCTTCGCGTTGAATTGTCTCAAATTAAAGGGTGCCCAGTACGTTGGAATTATACATATGAAGAGCGGCTAATCTTTAAGAGTCTTTTCCCTATTTTCTATATTGATACAAGGAATTTGGATGTAACACAGTGGGGATATATTTGGGATATCTTGGGCGAATTGGCAAAGGTATCCAATTCTGAAAGAAAAAACATTACTACCAACATTCAAGAGGCGCTGCTCGATCCTGCTCATGAAACAGCCCAAAAGCTCAAGGTTATAACGGATATTTTTGAAGCTGCGAATGTAAGTGTAAAACCGGGCATGGCAAAAGAGTTTGCTACAAACTTGACCAAGGTGTTTTTTGGAGGAGACAGCATTCGTCAACGCGGACGGCATTTAGATTATTATTCTACAGGTACAAATTCAGTAAAGTATATTGAACTTCTACTAAAGTCAATAGACGCTTTGTCTCGAGTTAAAATGAAAGAGCCAATAGTATTATTTGACGAGCCGGAAATTAGCCTGCATACGAATTACTTAGATGAATTAGCAGAGGCTATAACAGATGTAAACGCTAGATTAAGTATACTTATTTCTACACATTCATCTCGCTTGACAAAAAATCTTATTATAGAATGTGACACTATTCTTTTATATAATGTGAAATTAGTAAATAGGTATTCTTTAGTTTATCGTATGAAAAGATTTCCTCAGTATAGCCCTACATCAAAATATAGAGTGGCCGACGATCATATCAATGCCTATTTTTCTAGAGTAAATCTTTTCGTTGAGGGGGAAACTGAATTAGAACTTTTTTCTAATCCCTACCTTAGAATTTTATTCCCTAAACTAAAGAAAATAGACGTTTTTAAAGCCGTGAGCGAGAAACCTGTATTAAATATTATGAACCCTCAGTTATCTAATAGTCAGATACCGTATTTATGCCTGATTGACATTGATAAGGCTATATCATTTGATAAAACTAGAAAGAGATTTGTTTTGAAACCGGAATATCTTCCTGAAGATGATAAAGAAAGATTTCGATATCGAAACAAACATGAATCAAGCCAATATCTTTATTCCCAACGCAAGCGGATAGAGGCAATGCAAAGAAAATTACATGTACATTATTATTTACCATATTTGAGTTGTGACGATACCAATTATTACGCATTTGTTTCAGCGCTGCAGCAGTATCTTTTGTCTTATAACGTTTTTTGTCTCAGCACCACAATCGAAGGAGCGTTGGTGAATTATCGTACTTTGGCATTTGCATTTGACTTTCTTAAACGAAATACAAAAGCTCGAGACTTTGAAAAATTTAATGTGTATTGGGAAAGCCTTCATAAAACGGACAAGCTGAATCTTTTGCGGATGCTTTTTAATGGGAAAAGCGATCTTCTTAGGTCTAGAAAAGAAGCCTTTAAACTTGTGGATTCGGAAATTAGGGATACACTTGATACGGTAACGATAGGTGGAAAAACTTCAGGTTGGGTATCAAAGTATCTAGATGTTTTTTTCAAAGAGACTGCAGATGAAATAAAAGACACTTTTACTGAAAAGAAATTCCGCAAGTATTTGGAGAGTGAGGATAAAAGAAAACATGTATTACGTTTATTTGAAGATAATTTTTTTGAACTATACTCGCTTATTGAGCGATTGTGTGGTATGATTAATGAGTAAGCAGTAAAGTAGCATACAAGTAGCAATGCTTGAGTAATCAAGGCCTTGATGTCAGTGTAGCAAGCTGAAGTGCCAAGGAACTAAGGTCACTATTTGGCTTTACCCCCCGCGCTGTGTCGTGCGATTCCTGGTCATGTGCAGATCATAGCACGCGCTTCGCGATTTGTTAGGAAAGTACTTGTGTGCTACTTACTGCTTATTTTTCTTTTGGAGGATTCCATGTTTACGGCAGAATCTTTTTGCAATGCTATTTGGGAAACATCATATTCAAAAGTTTCCCAAAGCGTAACGAAAGAGGCTTATAAAGAGTTTGAAATTCCCAAAAAGGGTGGTTCCAGAGTAATAAACTATCTCGATAGAAACACAGAGATGTGGAATCTGCAACAAAAATTACTTAGGAACTTTCTAGAAAAACAAAGTCTCCCCGTTTGTGTAAAGGGGTTTCGACAAGGTGAAAGCTATCGAACTTTCTTGTCGGAGCACATTGGTTCGAAGTTCTTTTTGCGAATTGATATTTCGTCATTTTTTCCGTCGGTGAAAGAAGCACAAATCAAAGATGAGTTGTCCAGATTGTTGGCATGTGATTCTGATGAAGAAAAAGAAAAATTATTAAATTTAATATGTGCTATAACTACGCTGAATGGCTCCCTACCGCAAGGGGCGAGTACGTCTCCAGCGATATCTAACTTGGTGATGGCAAGAATTGATCAAAGAATAACAAAGTATTGTCAAGTGTTTGATATTCGATATTCTAGATATGCTGATGACTTGTTGTTTTCAAGTGCCAAATTTGATTTTAAAAATAGAAAGTGGTTTCTAAAGAAAATTAAATATATTTTGTCTTCTCAGAATTTGAATCTGAACTATTCTAAAATAAAGTTTGGAGAAGATGTGTTGGTACTTAATGGATATACAATTTCGGATAATGGCATTTGTTTATCGAGGAACCGCCTTTCGGACATTAGACATGTGGTTGCTTTTGCGAAGAAAAATCACGGTCTTATAAAAACATACGGAAGTGAGAAATTTCTTCTCGAGGCAAATAAATTGTCGTTGAGACATCGAGATTTAAGTGAATATCCATTTCAAACTGTTTTTCAATTTGTGCAATATATGTGTGGATATAGAGCTTTCTTGATTTCATTGGTAGACTTTGATTATGAAGAAACTCCATTTCAAAAACAGCTACAACATTTAATTAGAAAATTGGAAACACAAATTGCCCGGTATACATAATCTGCCACAGAACCTATCGAAAGGGGAAAAATCAATTGCAAGTGATCAGAGATAATGTTGTTTTCAAGTACAGTTAAGCAAAGATTATAAAAGTATATATAAAGACCAGAATCGGTTTGGGTAACAGAGTTTTCTACACCACGAGAACTTGCTACTTGCGAGAGCAACTGACTCTTAATCAGTGGGTCCTGGGTTCGAGTCCCCGATGGTGCACCAAAAAAAGCCTTACGGAAACGTAAACATCAGTGT
>QFCE01000453.1_pt1 | contig 65663 bp, 51 predicted proteins | sample 5346091 | NCBI WGS metagenome assembly QFCE01 (sample SAMN09062252, study PRJNA434731) | Human gut metagenome, whole genome shotgun sequencing project. | isolation source: stool timepoint A chromium assembly | host: Homo sapiens | collected 2015
CGCGCCGGCGTGCGCAACCCGTGGGTCTGCCTCGTGGGGTTCGTCTCAGCGGTGGCTATCCTCGTCTATGCCTACGAGCAGCTCATCGAAAACGGTCTGGTGATGCTGGACCAGCCCGAGTTCATCCGCGCCACCATCGCCATGCTCGTGGGATCGCTGCTGTTCTTCTGGTCGCTCGCCGGCTTCGCCATTGCCGTGCTCACGCGGCTGCGCGGCGTGTACCTGCGGAAGCTGAACCTGTTCACCGTGCGCCAGATCGCCAGCAAGGTGAACACGGCGTTTCTGTCGCTGTGGGCCGTGTGCGTGCTGCTGTTCTTCTCCATCACCGTGTTCTCCTCGGGCATGGGGCTCGTGGAGGTGTTCGTCGGCGGCGCTGAAGCGGCGAACCCCTACTCCGCCACCCTGGAGGCAGCCGTGTGGTACGGGCCCGACGGGTCGAAGGCTTCCTCATCGGGCGACCCGCTTGAGCGCCGTGCCGAGATGGAGGCCGAGGCCCCCGAGCGTCTGGCCCAGGCGGAGTCCTTCAACTGGGACATGGCTGCCGCCCTGCAAGAGGCCGCACCGGAGCTGTGGGCCGAGACCGTAGGTGCCTTCGCCCAGGTGAGCGCCTATTCAGCCCCGGATATGACCTACGACCCCCTCGTTGCCGCTGCCGAGGCCACCGGCGTTGATCCGTCGACACTGCGCTTGGACGACTTGGGCTCCGTGCGAGAGACGCCACTGACCGTGGTGTCGCTCTCCGACTTCAACGGCGCCCGCGCCCTACAAGGCCAGGATCCCGTGGAACTGGCAGCGGGCACCTGCGCCTTGGCGAACAACATGGACATGGTGACGCCTTTGGCCCGCGCCGTGCTGGACGCGGCTCCCACGGTGACCATCGCCGGCACCGACTACGCGCTGGCCGGCCCTCTGTACGACACGCAGCTGGAGGACAACGCCATGGCGGCCACGGCCCTGGTCGTCATCACCCCCGACGAGGCCGTGGAAGCCCTGCGCGCAGAGGGCTGCATTCCCGACACCCAGTACCTGAACGTGATGTACGCCGACAACGGCAAGACCGCCGGCGAGAACGACGCGGCCTTGGACGACATCGTGGCCGCGCTGCAGCCGCGGGACATGGGCGGGTTCGAGAAGGGCGCCCAGGGCGCCGACGACCCCTACGCGAGCCTCTTGTGGCCGGTCACGCGCATCCTCACGGCGAACGAGATGCTCTCCCAGTCCGCTGGGCTGCGCCTCATGATCACGTACCTGGCGCTCTACATCGGCTTCGTCTTCCTTATTTCCACGGCGGCCATTTTGGCCATCCAACAGCTCTCCCAGGCGTCTGATTCAACGCCGCGCTACCGCATCCTGTGGAAGCTCGGCTGCGACCGGGGCATGATCTATCGGTCGCTGCTCGCCCAAGTGCTCGTGTACTTCCTCGTGCCGCTGGGGCTGGCGGTATGCCATTCGGTCTGCGCCATCGGCGTACTGTCCGATTCCCTGCTGGACGCCATTGGCGTGTCCTCGGTCGGCCCCATCATGATGGCCGCTGGCCTCACGCTGGTCATTTACGGCGGCTACATGCTGGTGACCTACCTTGCCGCCCGCGGCATCGTGAAGAGCTCGCTGCAACAGGGATAGCCCCCAGTCTCCTTCCACCATAACCCCGCATGCTTTGTCCCGTAGGGGCTGGCCTTGGTCAGCCCTCCTCGACCGAGGTGATCTCGCCAGTCGAGAGGGGCGACCAAGGTCGCCCCCTACGGGGAGGGGCAGGGAAGCGGCAGAGCGCGCTATAATAAGGGCAATCATTTTCCGAGAAAGGACGCTCATGGAATACCAGCAGCTGCAGGATGAGATCAAAGCGGCCATGAAGGCGCGCGACAACCACCGACGCGACATTCTGCGCCAGGTGCACACCGAGCTTAAGGCCATTGAGGTGAACGAGCGCCGCGAGGTGACCGAGGCCGACGTGGACGCCATGCTCAAGCGCACCATCAAGCAGACGAAGGAGACACTCGACGGCTCCATCAAAGCGGGGAACAACCAAGAGCGCACCGACACCCTCACCGAGCAGGTGGCCATCCTGGAGGAGTACCTGCCGAAGCAGGTGGAAGGCGACGAGCTGGCGGCGCTCATTGAGGAAGTGCTCGCTAACACGGGCGCTTCCACGAAGAAGGACATGGGCCGCGTCATGGGCGAGCTCACCAAGCGCACCGGCGGCAACTTCGACAAAGCCGGCGCCGCCAAGGTTCTCGGCGGGAAGCTGAGCTAGGGGCGCATCTTCCAAAAAACAAGCCGCGAATCGACGGTTGTGACGTAAAAAGCGTCGACATCGAGCCCAGCAGCTACCTGCAGGAATTGAACCTGGGCCCCAAGCAAACCTCCGGCCCAACCGATCAACGCCACCCGTCAGCTTAGGTATCTTCAAAATTCAAGGGGCAGATGCCAGTTCGACCCCGAAATGGCGTACCGCACTGCCAGTTGAAGGCCGAAATGGCCAGAAAGTGCCACTTCATAGCCGAAATGGCCTCCCCCCTCTTACCATTTCGGGGTCGAACTGGCATTTGCCACCAGATTCACGAAGGCGATGTGACTTGCTGCTTCTTCTAGGTCGCGCCCGTTGAGCGATGTCAGGTGAGTATGCTTGTCAAGGCCTCTTCGAAATTTGAATGGGAGGCAGATGAGAGCAGGGCATCCTTCTCGTTGCGGGAAAGCTGCTTGAAGATGTATTCCGCATGCATGGCATCATGTTTGCTGGCAAACTCGGCATAGGCAAGCAAGCTCACCGGCAGCCGGGCGCGGGTGTACTTCGCTCCCTTGCCAGCGTTGTGCGCCGCCAGCCGTGCCTGCACATCCACGGCATAGCCCGTGTACAGCGAGCCGTCGGCGCATTCCAACACGTACATGTAGTGACTTTTCTGTTCCATCTTCATCTCATCCCGGATTCGCCCAAGAAAATCAGCGAGGTTGCGACTGTGCAATCGCAATCGCACCTGCAGCATCGGCTCGTCCGCTCGTCCCGCCAGGGCGAACGGAACCTCTATCTAGTAATACCGATAATATGCCGCGCAGCTGCCCTCACTGGAGACCATACAGGGGCCCACGGGGTTCTCCGGCGTGCAAACCTTCCGGAACAGCGGGCACTCGCTCGGGGCCATGATGCCGCGGAGCACGTCCCCGCAGCGGCAGCCTTTGTGCTCGCGCACCTCTTCCACGTCGGGCTGAAAACGGCGCATGGCGTCGAACTCGGCGAACTCGTCGCGAATGCGGTAGCCGCTGCCAGGAATCTCGCCCAAGCCGCGCCAGGTGGCCGCGCAGGTCTCGAACACCTCGTCGATGGCGGCGAGCGCCACCGGGTTGCCCTCGGGCATCACGCCGCGGGCATAGGCGATCTCGATGTCGGCGCGTCCCTCGTGCAGCTGGCGCATGATCATGGCGATGCCCTGGAGCACGTCCACTGGCTCGAAGCCGGTGATGACGCCGGGAATGCCGTACTTCTCGGCCAGGAAGCGGTAAGGCTCCGCCCCGATGATGGTGGACACATGCCCCGGCAAAATGAGCGCATCCAGCTTCAGCGAGGGGTCGTTGATGATGACCTCCAGCGCCCCGGGCATGTTCTTGTGGGCGCCGTATACGGTGAAGTTCGCAAGGTCCATGGCGCGCGCTCGTTTGATGGCCATAGCTACGAGCGGCGTGGTGGTTTCGAAGCCCACGCCGACGAAGACGATTTGCCGATCCGGGTTCTCCTGCGCCAGACGCAGGGCGTCCAGCGGCGAGTAAACGATCTCCACCGAGCGCCCCGCCGCCTGCTCGGCCAGCAAGCTGGACGTGGAGCCGGGCACGCGGGTCATATCGCCGAAGGTGGCGATGGTCACTTCCGGCACACGGGCCAGCGCGATTACCTTGTCGATGTCGTGGTTGCTCGTCACGCACACCGGACATCCAGGGCCCGACGCCAGATGAACCCCCTCGGGCATAAGGCCGCGAATGCCGTTGCGCGCAATGGCCACGGTGTGGGTGCCGCACACTTCCATCAGCGTAGCAGACTCCGGGGCCAGCGCTTGAATGGACTCGATGAGCCCCCGCGCCAACGCCGGATCTTTGAATGCCTTCAGTTCTTGCTGCATGGCGTCCATTCTTGCAACCACTCCTTCAAGGGTGTAGAATGCGGACAAGCGGAATGCCCGTGGCACCGGGCACGACTGCTTCGCATTACTCCTATTAATGTGATGAAGAGCCGTTCTTCCTATGCGAGGGGCGGCTTTTTCATTGCCGCCCTTCCTTAGGCCGGCATGGGAGCCTCGTTCAAATCGGCCAGTTCGGGGAACTGCTTTACCAGCTCGATGGTCTCCAGGGCGAACTGCTCGTCCACCACCTCGATGGCGAAGCCGGCGTGCACGAGCACGTAGTCGCCCACCTGGGCCTGAGGCGTCAGGTCGACGGAAATCTCGCGGGTCACACCCAGAATATCGACAGTGGCCAAGTTCCCCTCTTCCAGGGCCGCCACCTTAGCAGGAATTGCCAAGCACATACGCTACTCCTTCGATTCGTTTCTCAATGCCCCATTGTCGCAGGTTCGCCCAAGGAAGTCGGCGAGGTTTCGAGAGGCGCCCTACTCGCCCGAACGAGCGGAAGCCACCACGGCTTCACCCAGGCTGATGCAACCGTCGTTGGGGGGCAGATCGCGGTTGATGGCGACGGTGAAACCAGCAGCGGCCAAGTCAGCCAGCGCGTGCTCCACAAGGTAGCGGTTCATGAACACGCCGCCCGACAACGCCACCGTGGAAATGTCGTACATGGCTCGCACCAACTCGGCGCTCATGACGATGGCGCCAACCATGGCATCGTGGAAGCGGCGGCTGATGACGGACGCCGGCACTCCCGCCGCCAGGTCGTCCAGCAACGCGTGGAAGGTGGGCTCGGCATCCAGGAGCAGCACCGAGGTGTCCTGCGCGGTACTTGTCTCGGTGGCGGTGTTCTTCTCGACGATGACGGCGTAGCGCTCCCTCGCCGCCAGCTCGTCCTCACCTGCCACGCCCGCGGTCTCTTCGACAGCCGCAGCGCCGGCCACGTCGGCCCCGGCGGCTTCCATAGCCGCCTCCAGAAGGATGGCCCCCTCGCCCTCGTAGCTGGGCTCCGTGCAAATGCCCAGCAGAGCGCTGGCCGCGTCGAACAGGCGCCCGACCGAAGACGTCATGGGCGTGTTCAGCCCGCGCTCGATCATGGTGTCGCACACCTCGGCCTCATCGCCCAGAGGCGCCAAAGCCACCGCGGCAGCTGGATGTTCCAGCAGGTCGTAGGCCCACAGCACGCCATAGGCCATGCGCAGCGGATGCTTGATGGCCGCAGCTCCTCCAGGCATGGGCACGTAGGCGAAGTTGGCGAAGCGCTCGAAATTGGAGCGGTTGGCCAGCAGCACCTCGCCTCCCCAGATGGCCCCATCCACGCCATAGCCCGTGCCGTCGAAGGCGATGCCGCAGACTGCGTCGGTCAGCCCGTGCTCGGCCATGACCGACACAATGTGGGCATGGTGATGCTGCACTTCGGTCACAGGAAGTCCCTGGTGATGGGCCCATTTGCTCGTCAGGTACTCGGGGTGCAAGTCGCATGCCACCGCCGCAGGCTCCATTTCGAAGAGGCTCTCGAAGCGATCCTTCGTGGCCAGCCACGCGTCGTAGGTCTCGGCGTTTTCCACGTCTCCGATGTGCTGGGATACGAAGCCGTCGGTGCCGCGCAGCAGCGTGGAGGTGTTCTTCTGTTCAGGGCCGGCGGCGAAAATGACGCCCTCGGCAGGCGCAGCGCCCTCGGCCGCCACCGACACGGGCACAGGCGCATAGCCCCGCGCCCGGCGCAGGAACTGGATGGCGTATCCGGACTTCCCGTCGACCTCATCCACCTGGATCAGCCGCACGACCGAATCGTCGAAGCGCGTAAGGATGGGGCGATTGTTCCCTAAAAAGGCATCGGCGATGCCGGCCAGCTTCTCGCGGGCCTCCTCGTCGGCGATGCAGATGGGCTCGTCATGCACGTTACCCGAGGTCATTACCAAAAGCGGCACAGGCGTGCCGGGGGCGCAGGCCGCGGCCGCCTCTTCAGGATGCGCCGCCTCCCAAGCCTCCGCGAAATCGTGCATAAGCAGATGCTGCACCGGCGTGTAGGGAACCATGACACCCAGCTCGGAAAGCCTGTCGGCCACGCCGGCCCCGATGGCCCCGTCGGGGCGCTTGCGCAAGAGCACGATGGGCCGCGACGCCCCGGTGAGCACCGCTTCCTCCTCCTCGCTCACGAAGCACAGCGCCCGGACTGCAGCCACCGTCGGCGCCATGACCGCCAGGGCCTTCCCGTCGCGTCGCTTGCGCCGGCGCAACTCGGCCACAGCATCGGCATTGTTCGCATCGCACACGAGATGAAAGCCTCCCAGCCCCTTCACGGCCAAAATCTTCCCTTCCATGAGCATCTCCACCGCCGCCGCGAAAATGGCATCCGACTCCTCGCGCGTCTTACCGACGAGCTTATCATCGTCAGTCCCAACGCTCCACGTCACCGAAGGGCCACATTCGAAGCAGGCATCGGGCTGGGCGTGGAAGCGGCGGTCGAGCGGATCGGCGTACTCGGCGGCGCACTTCTCGCACATGGGGAAGGCCGCCATGGACGTGGCCACCCGGTCATAGGGCAAGTGGTCGATGATGGTGAAGCGCGGCCCGCAGTTCGTGCAGTTGATGAACGGATACCGGTAGCGGCGATCGTTGGGGTTGAACAGCTCGCGCACGCAGTCCTCGCACGTGGCAAGCTCGGGCGAGACGAGCGTCGTCTCTTCTACGGCATCATCGTCGGAAAAGCGGATCTCGAAGCTGTCGAAGTCCTCCAGGGGCACTTCCTTGATGTCGATCTCCTCTACGCGGGACGCGGCCGGAGGATTGTCCGAGAGCTCCATGATGAACTCGTCCACCAGCTTGCTCTCGCCCTCGGCATGAATGTACACGCCGTCGGCAGCGTTCAGCACCCAGCCGTTGATGAGGTACTTCTTCGCCATCCGGTAAACGAAGGGGCGAAACCCCACTCCTTGCACAATGCCCTTCACATGAATATCGACCGCATCAATCATAAACCGCTCCCTTGCCTTGGGCCCTTTAGCGCGATATACTACGGACAAGCGGAGGCCCGCTGCATTCGGGCACGACTGCTTCACATTACCTGTTCTAATGTGATGAAGAGCCGTTCTTCCTATGCGAGGGGCGGCTTTTTCATTGTCGCCCGCGCGGCTACTGCCGCAAGCGCGCGGTCAAATCAATCACCGCTACGATCACCAAACAAAACGTGAGGAGTTCCATCCAGCTTACGTACATAGCTGCTCCCTTCGACGAAAGAAGCAGTCCGCTCGTCCGTGCGCGCAAGTGTAGTGTAATACAGCGCGACTTTCAACGGGAATCAACCTCACTTCATCAGGATGAATTGCCCATTTGAGAGGATGCGGGGAACGCCTACGCTTCGCTGGCCTCGCCCTCGGCGGCGGCAACTTCTGCGGCCACGGCCTCAGCATCGGCGTCCTGGGACGCTTCGGCGAACTCGGCTTCCACGGCAGTTTCACTCGCTTCGGCGGCCTCCACGACCACGGTAGCCTCGGCCAGCTCTTCGTCCTCGGCCATGGCAGCGGCCTCGGCCAAGGCGCGATCGGTCAGAATGTCGGCAATCACATCGTCAACCACCTGAGCCAGCTGGCGCAGCGTCACGCCGGAGTTGTCCGGCAGATGCAGATGCACGCAGCGACGCCCGCGCTTGACCAGCGTCACCAAGTCGCCTGCGGCCTGGGCTTTCGCCAGCTCGCCGAGACTGGACGCAGATGCCCCTTCCGGAAGCGGAATATCCTTCAACTCGTCGGCCGACAGGATGAGGAAGACGCCCATGTTCGGGCCACCCTTCTGCAGCTGACCTGTGGAATGCAGGTAGCGCGGCCCCACTTCCAGGCAGGACACGCAGCCGAAGGACTCGGCCACCCCGTGGCGAATCTGCTCGATAGCCTCGCGCCGGCCCTCGCCCGTGAACGGCAGGAAGGCGTTCAACGCGAAGAAATCGCCGGGCTGAATGGAGGACAGCAGCGCATACAGCGTCTCGTGCAAGTCCTCACAGCCCTCGAACATGGGGGCGAAGGAGACTTCCACACGACCCATGTCTACCTCGTCGGTGAACACCTCAGTGAAATCGGGCTCGGGCTGGCCATTCTTCAGGATGTCGAGCACCTCGGCCTTCGCGGAGGCCACGTCGGGCTGGTCGAAAGGACACACCTGCATGAGATAGCCGCACATGGCGATGGCGTACTCCCACATGACGAAGTGCTCGGCCAACTCTTCCACGGTATCGATGCGGTAGTTCAGCCGCGGGATAGCCGGGTCGATGTAAGCGAGGCTCATCTCGAAGTTGCGGCGCTCGTCCCACAGGTCGGTCTGGGTCTGGTACATGATGATGAACCGATCGCCCGGGTCTTCCGTGAGCAGCAGCGAGTCGATCTCGATGTTCGGCAGAATGCCCTCACCGTTCTTGCCCAGCGACTCGGCCACCAGCTGCTCGATCCACAGGCCCAGCACGCGCCCGCGCTTGGGGGTGAGGAACGAGAACTTGTTGCGGCCCTTCAGGTAATTGTCGTAGAGGAACGCCGCCAGGTTGATGGCCGGGTTGTCGATGGCGTCTTCCGAACAGGCCTCCTCGGCCTCGCGGGCGTGGGCCATGAAGGCCTCCATATCGATACCCGTGAGCGCCGCCGGCACCAACCCGAATACAGAGAGAGCCGAGAAACGGCCTCCCACCGTGGGCTCACCGGAGAACACGGCGCGCCAGCCCTCCTTGCGGGCTTGGCGATCGAGGTCGCTACCCGGGTCGGTGATGGCGACCAGGTGCTTCACCACGTGCTCGCCGAGCTCCTTCTCGAAGGAGGCGCGCACGGCCTCCAGCAGCATGCGCGGCTCGATGGTACCGCCGCTCTTCGAGGAGATGATGACCAGCGTGCGATGAGGATCGCAGATGGTGAGCATCTCGCGCACGCGCACGGGCGAGTCGGAATCCAGCGTGCGGAACTTCACCCGAGTGGAATCGTGTTTGTTGTATTTCGTGATGGTCATGGGCGCCTGAGTGGAACCGCCCTGGCCGATGAGCAGAATGGTGTCGAGACCCGCTTCCACCACCTCGTCGGCGAAAGCCTGGATAGCGTCCATGTCGCACAAGGGGCTGGTGGCCAGATCGACCCATCCCATGTAGTCGCTCGCGCACGCTTGCGCCTCGGGGGAGAAATCGTACAGCGTGGCGTCCTTGGCATGAATGCGGCTTGCCGCACGAGCTTTCACCAGGGTCTTTGCCGCCGGATACAGCTTCTCAACGTCAACGGAGAGCATGGCGCTCCTCTTCTCTCTGGGCAATTTCCGCCAGCCAGCAGAATTGCAAACGGGCCCCTTGCGCCTGGCACCGGGGCCCCTCCTCGTTAATCTAGTGGAAATATTCTAGCAAACGCCGCCGAAGCGCGCCCGCATCCCCACAACCCTATGGCGGTTCTGTGAACGAAACGAGCCCCTGGGCGGGGCTCGTCAGCGCATCATTCAGAGCGAGGCGTCCTACAGGTTCAGCGCCTTCTTGAGCGAGCTCACACGGCGGCGGGACACGGGGATCTTCTCCTCCACGCCGTTCAGCGTAAGCAGCAGCGTGCCGCCGGAGACGGACTCAATCTCCTCCACCATAGACAGGTTCACCAGATAGCCGCGGTGCACGCGGAAGAATCCGTGGCCGTCGAGGCGCTTCTCCAACTGGGCCAGGCTCACCGTGGAGAAGTAGCGGTCGGTATCGGTCTGCAGGTAGGCGTAGTCGTCGCGGGCCATGACGAAGCGGATCTTGTCGATGCCGATGAGGATCTTCTTGCCGCCCTTTTCCACGGGGATGCGCTCGGACTTGTGAGCCTGCAGGTGCAGGGCCACCTGCTCGCGCACGCGGGCGATGGCCTGGGCCAAGCGCTCGGTCTCCACCGGCTTGACCAAGTAGTCGATGGCGCTGACCTTGAAGGCGTCCAGCGCGTGCTCGGAATAAGCCGTCACGAACACCACCGCCGGAGGGAACTTCAGATGCTGCAGGGCCTCGGCCAGCTGAAGGCCGGTGGCCTCGGGCATGTTCACGTCCATGAACATGACGTCGCAGGGATACTCTTTCAGCTTCTCGATAGCCTCGCGCACGTTGGCAGCTTCGGCTGTCACTTCAACTCCGCCGACCTCATCGAGAAGAAAGCGCAGTTCAGAACGGGCAGGCGCCTCGTCGTCAACGATAATTGCGTTAAGCACGTCGTCCTCCAAAAGAAATCTCTGATTGCATTCATACTATTCTATAGCACAGCTGACGGGCCGTCATGTCCGATCATCAGGAAATCACGGGTTAATTCCAGATGAGAGTATCGAAAATGCCTATGCCCGCGCCTCCGCCGACGCCCAATCGCAAAAAAGGCCCTGCAGCGAATGCAGGGCCCGGGAAACAAGGTCGAGGGAGAAGCGCCTCTACACGATCTTCAACCCCTGCAGCTCGGCGAGAGCCAGCACGTAGATCTTGAAGGAGGTCTTCAGCAGCTCTTCGGAGACGCCCTCGTCGGGGCCGTGCTCGCCACCGACCCAATCGGGGTTCTCGATCCAGGGCATGTTCACGCCGAAAGACGCGCCCTTCTTGAACTCGCGGGCGTAGGTGCCGCCGCCGATGGTGAAGGGCTTGTGCTCGGTGTCGCCGGTCACGAACTGGAAGGCGTCCTGCAGCACCTGAATCTCCGGATCGTCGGGCTTCACGAGGAAGGGCACCATGAGCAGGGTATTCTCGAAGGTGGCACCGATATTGTCCGTGAGCTTCGTCAGTGCGGCCGTGATTTCCTCGGCCGTGATGGACGTGGGCCAGCGGCTATCCATGGTCTGCACGAGGCGGTCGCCCTCTTTGCGGATGGTGCCGCCCACTACCGTGAGCGGTCCGAAGTCCTCGTCAGCCGTGGCGATGCCCACGCCGGCGCCGGTGGTGTCGGACACGAGGCTTTGCACGAGTTCCAAGAACTCGCGTTCTTGCTGGTTGCACAGGCCGTTCTCCAGCAGGTAGTTCGCCAACAGCATGATGGCGGAGATGCCACGCTCGGGCCAGGCGGCATGGGCATTCACACCCGTAGCATCGATGCGCGCCGTGCCGTCGCCGGCGTCTTCCACGGTAATGCGCTCGGCCGCGGGCAGCGCGGCGGCATCGGCGCGCACGACGGCCCAGGCCTCGCCGGGCACCGCGTTGGTCACCACGCCGCCAGAGATGTCCAGAATCACCGGGTCGGCGATGGGCGCGCTCGTGATGCACCCGTCGTAGCCGCCCTTCTCGCCGTAGCACACGGGGAAGTCGGCATCGGGCGTGAAGAGGAACGCCGGGCTCTCGTAGTTCTCGAGGTACCACGCCACGTCAGCCATGGAGGTTTCCTCGTTGGCACCGAACAAAAAGCGGATGGTGTAGGGGCGCGCCACATCGAGCCCCGCCAGGCACTTCACCGCGTGCAGGGCCACCACCGAGGGGCCCTTGTCGTCCAAGCAGCCGCGGCCCATGAGGAAGCCGTCCTTTTCCGTCACTTTGAAGGGCTCGAACGTCCAACCCGGGCCAGCGGGCACCACGTCCATGTGCCCGATGATGCCCAGCTGGGTGTCGGTCTCGCCGGGCAGATCGGCGAACCCGATATGACCCTCGCAGTTGGTGGCGCTCATGCCCATGCCCTCGGCAATCTCGAGCGCCGCCGCCAGCGCGGCAGCGGGGCCCGGCCCGTAGGGAGCCCTGGGAGCGGCCGCGGCCAAATCCTCCGTGGAGGGAATTTCCACGAGCTTGGCGATATCGGCCACGATGGCATCGCGATGAGCGTCCCAGTAAGCATCGGCGGCGGCAACTATTTCCTTGCGATCCATAGCATCGTTCCTTTCATGCATGTCGTCCCCTGAAGTGCGGCACACCATAACATGTCGCCTCCATCTTCTTCGGGCAGAAATGTCGTTCCACACATCTCGCGCCGGAGCGTCCCCGGCGCCCCTCGTTGCCATTATGGCCCTTCCCCTACAGCAGCGCGGCTCGTTCCCCCATTTGTTGCAGGGCCGTTAGATCGCTTGGCTGTGCTTGGCAGCGCTTTGCCGCGTGCCCTAATTTCCCTGCAGATATGCTTATAATAGGGGCGGTTTATGCACGAAGGGAAAGGACGCACTGCCATGGCCGACGACTCCATCATTTCGGCACCTGCCGACGCCGCCGAGGCAACCCCATCGACGCCTGACGGCGGCAGCAAGGGGGACGGCCACGACAAGCCGAAACCGTGGTTCAAGCGCCTGTCGCTGACGACCTGGATTTTCATCGCGCTCATTTTGGGCGTGCTGGTCGGCATGGCGTTGCAAGGAGCGCCGGAGATTGCCGACACCTACATCAAGCCCTTCGGCACCATCTTCTTGAACCTCATCAAGATGATCGTCGTGCCCTTGGTGCTGTTCTCCATCATCGCTGGCGTCGTATCCCTGGACGACGTGAAGAAGGTCGGCGCCATCGGCGGCAAGACGGTGCTGTTCTACCTGGCCACCACCGCCTGCGCCGTCACGCTGGGCCTCATTTTCGCGAACGTGATGAACGTGGGCGCCGGCTACACGATGCCTTCAGGCGAGCTGTCCTACGAGGCCACCGAGCCGCCGTCGCTCATCGACACCATCGTGAACATGTTCCCCAGTCGAACTTCTTCCAGCCCATGGCCGACGCCACCATGCTGCAGGTCATCGTCATCGCTGTGGTGTTTGGTTTCGGCATGATCGCTGCCGGAAAGAAGGCCGAGCCGGTCATCAAGATCTGCAACGCCATGTCGGACGTGTGCATCGCCATCATGCGCGGCATCATTCTGGTGGCGCCCTTCGGCGTGTTCGGGCTCATCTGCCCGGTTATTGCCAACAACGGCATCGATGTGCTGCGGCCGCTTCTGTGGCTCATCGTGGTGGCCTACGTGGCCATGATCGTGCAGATCATCCTGGTGTACTCGGGCATCATCAAAATCTTCGCCCGCATGAACCCGCTGAAGTTCTGACGCGGCGAAATGCCGGTGATGGGCTTCGCCTTCGCCTCGGCCTCGTCTAGTGGGCACGCTACCCATTAATATGGAGTGCACCGAGAAGATGGGTGTGTCGAAGGAAGTCACCTCGTTCGTGCTGCCGCTCGGCGCCACCATCAACATGGACGGCACCGCCATCTACCAAGGCGTATGCGCTATCTTCATTGCGCAGGTGTTCGGCATCGACCTTTCTATCGGCCAGCAGCTGACCATCGTGATGACCGCCGTGCTGGCCTCCATCGGCACCGCCGGCGTGCCCGGAAGCGGCATGATCATGCTGGCCATGGTGCTGCAGTCGGTGGGCCTACCTGTGGAGGGCGTGGCACTGGTGGCCGGCGTGGACCGCATCCTGGACATGATGCGCACCACGGTGAACGTCACCGGCGACGCGGCCGTGGCCACCTGCGTCGACGCCATGCAGAAGCGCGCCGCCGCCCGCAAGGCTCGCAAAGCCGAGAAGGCCGCGGCATAGCCGGCACAGCTCCAAAGTCGTTTCGGCGGACTGGATCAAGGTCGCAACGCCGAGAAGGTGGCTGCGTAACCGGCATAGGGCCACCAAGCACAAACGAGGCCCCCGACCGTTCGGCGAGGGCCTCGTCCATGGGGAGGGGCTGATTAGGCGAGCATCTGGTTGACGCAGGAAAGGCCTGTGCTCATGCTGGAGACACCGCTGTTGCCGTCGGAGCATTCGCCCACGACATAGAGGCCCTCAATACCCGCACCGTCGGCCGTGAGGGCCTGGTAATCGGGACCGACGGCAACGCCGCCGATGGTCACATGGGCGGCCCAGGTACGCGGGGAGGCGTAGAAGGGAGCCTCGACGATAGCGTCTTTCTCGCTCATGTTCTCGCGGCCGAACACCGTGTCCGCCACGTCTCCACGTGCGATGGCGTTGTAATCGTCAACCGCCTTCGCAAGCACCGAGGGATCGGCGCCGATCATCTGGGCCAGCTCCTCAATGCTGTCCGCCCGGAAGAGCTTGCTTTCCTCGATGAGCTTGTCCGCACTGTAGCCCTGCTCGTTGTAGCCGTTCACAAGACCGGAGTTGAGCGCATCGCTGATGATGAACAGCTTCTCCTCGGGCTGCTTCATTACGGCGGCGGACAGGGCGAAGCGATCGAGCGACTCGTTGATGAAGCGCTCGCCGTTCACGTTGACGAAGAGCCCCAGACCGGCATTGCCGACGATAGTCTCCGTCGAATAGTCGATGGAGTCAGCAATGGGGAACACCATCTGACGCCCCATGTTCTTCAGCTCGGCTCCCAGGCCCTCGGCAAGCACGTGACCATCGCCCGTGTGGCCGTAGCTGTTGGTCGTCGGAATAACCGTGGACTCATCCCAGGGCCACATCTCGTTGTACTTCTTCAGCAGATCGGGATTGCCGGAATAACCGCCAGTAGCCAGAATGACGCCGCGATCCGCCATAACACGATAAGTGGTGCCGTCAGCGCACTGGCCAGAGGCTCCCACCACAGCCTTGCCGTCCACGATCAGCTCGGAAACGGGCGTCTCGAAGAGGAAGGTGATCGGGAGGTTCTGGGTCTCCACCGTGTTGTCGAACACGCTGAAGAAGCCCTCGCCGTTCTCCTTGTCCACCGCATGGGCCTTGCGCGGCCACGGGAACCCGACGATGCCGACCAGCGTGCCACTCACGGTGTAGCCCTGATCGAAAAGCCAGTTGTTCAGATCGTTCACTTTGTGGGCATAGGGGAGCCAGTACTCCTTCGCCGGGCCGCCATTGCGCGAGGCGTAGTCCAGGGCGTAGTACTCCATGGAGTCGTACACCTTCGTGTTGCCCGCGGCGAAATACGCATCGAAGTCGGCCTGCACGGCATCGACGAAGTCCTTGGGAACGCCATTGTCCAGACTCTTCTGGAGCGTCGCATGGAACATGTCGCGGTTGCCGTCCGTCATGTCAGGCTTCATGTCGTCGACGCCTTCGAACACCTCGAGCCAGCCACCGCTGACCAGCGCGTTGCCGCCAGCATAGGCGGTTTTCTCGAACACCACCACATCCAAGCCCTGCTGGGCCGCGGCGACGGCGGCGGCCATGCCGGCACCACCGGCACCGCACACCACGAGATCTGCCTGGATCTCCTTGGTCTCATCCGACTTCTCCGGCGATGCGGCCTTCTTCAGCGCCGAAGCGTCTCCGTTCGCCTGGTTGACGCAATCAGCCACGCTCTCGATGATGGCCATACTCGTCAGCGTGGCGCCCGTCACGGTGTCTACGTTCAAGCTCTGCAGCTCCACAATCTGCTGCGGCACCCGCTCGCGAGCCGGGGCGCTGATGCGCTCGGTGTCTTCGAACTCCACGATCTCGACGCTCTCGATGGCGCTTTCGGACATGCGCACCTCGACAGTCACCGGGCCCTTCTTGCCGGGCGCGGACGCCGTATACGTCCCCGGGGCAAACGCCGCGGTCGAGGCAAGTCCCTCCCCCGATGGTTGCACCTCGGGAGCGCACCCCGCAGACACGAGAGCAGCCTGGGCGGCGGCAATGGCCGCGCAGGCGACAAACGTCCTACGCGAAAGCGAGATGTTGCGCAGCGTGGGGAAAACCTCGGCAGTGACATTTTCCTTCATTCTTACCCTCCTTGTTCCATGTTTCCTTTTCCTTTACGCAGCGGTATAATTCCGCCGCGAAGAGAATCGGGGAAAAGGGGTGGCAGTTCATCGCCCCCGATGAGCTAAATGCCCGCGATTCACTCGTTCATTTTGTGTTAAATGGCAGGTGGGGACAGGTTATTTGATGGCGCGACGCGAAAAAGGCTACGTGTGCGAACAGGACGATCCGAAGGGATCAACCTTGCCCGCTACGGTTCGGCTCGCCTTGCTGTCCGGCCTCATTTGGGGTTGGCTGCTCATAGCCATGGGGCAGACGGCAATCGCAGGAGCCGGATCGGACGCTTCGCCGGCAATGCTCTCCTTCTCGTGGCAGATAGCTTTTATCGCCCTGCTCGCCATCTCTCTCCCTCTCGCCAAAAAAGGCCGACCCACTCCCTCGCTGTTCGCCTCTCTCGCGTTCGGCCTTGCAACTGCGACGCTCTTGGTTGCCCAGCCCCTCGTTCCTTCCGGCGAGCTCCTCCAATACCTTGTTCTTCGCCAAGTGCTCATGGGCGCGACCTGCGCCTCACTCCTCTGCCTCTGGTCGCGCATGGCCCGACCCCTTTCGGCCCGGCGCGGATCCTTCCAAATGCTTTGCGCGGGAATAGTGGCCGTGCTTGCGCTCACCTTCTACATGGCGCTGACCGTCCCCGCGCGCTTCGGGCTTCTCGTGCTGATGCTCGTCGCCGTCGCCCTTGACGTTCTCCTTGCTCCATTGCCTCCAGAAGAGGAGGCTCCGGCGTCGCCGGAAGATCGATCCGAATTCTCGGCGCTCGTGCCCCTGGCTATCTGCGCCTACAGCTTGCTCAGCTTCGCCTTCCGCACCGTGTTCACACCTTCGGCGGGTATTTCGATTGCCACTACATCGTTTGCGGGCGTCGTAGTCACGGGGGCTTTCGCGCTCTACTTCCAGAGAAGGCCCTTTGCGCTGCGCACGGGCCTCTGGCTTGCCTCGGGCTTTGTGCTCCTTATCTGCTTGAGCGCTCTGCTTGTCATCCTTTTTCCCGAAAGCGGCTTACACCTCATCGCCTTCCTCCTCAACACGGCGGCGTTCCTCCTGGGAGGACTCATGTTCTTCCTGCCGGGCACGTTGGCGAGCGCTGTCGGAAAGCCTGCCTGTCTCGGCTTTCGCCTGGCGGCATTCCTGTTCTTCGCATCGCGCCTCGCAAGCGAGATTCTGGTTACGGTCTTTGCCCTCGACCCTCCCTCGGCTTTGGTGCTCGCCCTGATCTTTCTCGTGATCTCCCTGCTCGTGCTGATATTCGGGTTCTTCTACACTGGCCTCCCCCATCGATCGCCGGCCGCCAGCGCCTCGCCGCTCGAGGACAAATGCGCTCACCTCGCAAAGGAACACGACCTCACCGAGCGGGAAGCGGCCGTTCTCGTCCCTTTGGCCAAGGGACACACGATGAAGTCCATCGCAGAACAATTCACCGTCTCCTTCCACACCGTACGCTCCCAAGTGCGCAGTATTTATCTGAAGCTGGGCGTCCATTCACGCGAGGAGCTCCTGGATATGCTCGAATCGCTGTCGTAAGAGCCAACCCCCAGCTTCGCAGCACGGAGGCTTTCATCGTCACCGCGGTCACGATGTCGCTATCCACACGGACGGAAGGACCTTCGTGACCAAAAAGCGCCCCGGGTCTTGGCTGCCCGGGGCGCTTGCTGTGAAAGAGGTATGCGGTTGAGTAGCGCGCCAGCTTCCGGTGTCGCTGACCGAGACCTCTGAACGCTGTCCATCCGCGACCCCAAGTCGCTCCATGAAAGCATGAAGGAGCGGCGCCTGAGCCGAAGGAGAACAGCGGAGCGGGGGTTCGGGCGATAATGCCGGAAACCGGTGCGCGGAGGGGCGAGGTCGCCCCTCCTTTTACTAGGCGATGGGATCCTCGCCGAGGTCGCCGTTGCTCAGAGTATCCAGATCCTGCAGGGTCTCCTTGGGGTCGGGGCCGGCCGTGAGGAAGCTGGGGTCGTCCAGGTTCAGGCCGTCCAAGTCCATGGGGCCTTCCACGCGACAGCAGTAGTTGCCCTCGGCGTCCAGGTCGATCAGCACGTGGCTGCGGTCGCGCAGCTCGCCGGAGATGACCTTCTCGGCGATGCGGTCGACCACCTCGCGCTGGATGAGGCGCTTCAGCGGACGGGCGCCGTACACCGGATCGTAGCCGTCGATGGCCAAGTGCTCCATGGCCGCCGGCGTCACGTCCAAGGTGATATGACGAGCCTGCAGGCGGTCGCGCACCTGCTCGAGCTGCAGATCCACGATAGGCTCGATAGCCGAGATGGACAGCTCGTTGAAGGTGATCACGTCGTCGATACGGTTCAGGAACTCGGGGCGGAACGTCGTGGAAAGGGCGTCCTGAATCTTGTTTGTGAACTCCTGCATGCGCTTGGCGGCCTGCTCGGGCGTCATGGACATCATCTTCTCGGCCATCTCGCCCATGGTCTCGCCACCGGTGGCCTGGGCCTCGTCGTAGGCGCGACCTTCGGCTGCATGCTCGCGGATGATCTGGCTTCCCACGTTGGAGGTCATGATGATGATGCAGTTCTTGAAGTTCACCACGCGGCCCTGGCCATCGGTGAGCCGTCCGTCATCGAGCACCTGCAACAGGATGTTGAACACGTCGGGATGGGCCTTCTCCATCTCGTCGAGCAGCACCACGCAGTAGGGATTGCGGCGCACGGCTTCGGTGAGCTGGCCGCCCTCGTCGTAGCCCACGTATCCCGGAGGCGCTCCGATCAGGCGCTGCACGGAGAACTTCTCCATGTACTCGGACATGTCGATGCGTACCATGGCCTTCTCGGAATCGAACAGGTACTCGGCCAGTGTCTTGGCCAGCTCGGTCTTGCCCACGCCGGTGGGGCCGAGGAACAGGAAAGAGCCAATGGGACGGTTCGGGTCGGAAAGTCCCGCACGGTTGCGGCGGATGGCACCGGCCACGACACCCACGGCCTCGTCCTGGCCGATGACGCGGCCCTTCAGAACCTCTTCCAAATCGACGAGCTTTTCCATCTCGCCCTGCATCATCTTGGCCACGGGGATGCCCGTCCAGGCAGCCACGACCGACGCGATCTCCTCTTCGGAAACCTCTTCCTTCAGGATAGCGCCGTCCTGCTGCTTCATCTTCACGGCTTCCTCGGCCACGTGCAGCTGCTGCTGCAGCTGGGGAATGCGCGAGTAGCGGATCTCGGAAGCGAGCTGCAGGTTGCCCTCGCGGGTGGCGCGCTCCTCATCAAGCTGAGCGCTTTCCAACTCGGCCTTGAGGTTCTGCACGTCGACGATGGCGTCCTTCTCGTTCTGCCACTCAGCCTTCTGGGAATCGAGGGATTCCTGGGCGGCCGCGATGTCGTGGCGCAGCTTCTCCAGGCGTTCCTGGGAGGCCATGTCGGTCTCCTTCATGAGGGCCTGTTCCTCGATCTGCATCTGGATGAGCTTGCGCTCGGCGGCATCCACTTCCTCGGGCATGGAGTCGATCTCAATGCGCAGCCGTGAAGCCGCCTCATCCATGAGGTCGATGGCCTTGTCGGGCAGGAAGCGGTCGGTGATGTAGCGGTCGGAAAGCTCGGCCGCGCTCACGATGGCGCCGTCGGTGATGCGCACGCCGTGGTGGATCTCGTACTTCTCCTTCAGGCCGCGCAGAATGGCGATGGTGTCCTCCACCGTCGGCTCGCTCACGAGCACCGTTTGGAAGCGGCGCTCCAGGGCGGCGTCCTTCTCGATGTACTTGCGGTACTCATCGAGCGTGGTGGCACCGATGGCGCGCAGCTCGCCGCGAGCCAGAGCCGGCTTCAGCATGTTGCCCGCGTCAAGCGACGAATCGCCGCCGGCGCCGGCGCCCACGATGGTGTGCAGCTCATCGATGAACAGGATGACGTTGCCGTTGGATTCCTTCACCTCGCGCAGCACGTTCTTCAAGCGGTCTTCGAACTCGCCGCGGTACTTCGCGCCGGCCATCATGGCGCCCAGATCGAGCGAGACGATCTCGCGGTCTTTCAGCGACGAGGGAACGTCGCCGGCCACGATGCGCTGGGCCAGCCCCTCCACGATGGCCGTCTTGCCGGTGCCGGGCTCGCCGATAAGCACCGGGTTGTTCTTGGTGCGGCGGGACAGCACCTGGATGGTGCGGCGAATTTCCTCGTTACGGCCGATGACCGGATCCAGCTTGCCCTCGCGAGCCTGCTGAGTGAGGTTCTGGCCGAACTGCTCCAAGGCCTCGAACTGGGTCTTGTCGGTCTGAGAGGTAACGCGGGTGTCGCCGCGCAGGCTCTCGTAGGCCGCCTCGATGTTCTTGCGGGTGACGCCCGCCGTGGTGAGGATGCGGCCGGCTGCGCCCTTGTCCTCGGACAGGGCGATGAGCAAGTGCTCGCTCGTCGCGTAGCTGTCGCCCAGCTTCTCGGCGATCTTCACCGAGTTGTCGATGACCTTGATGAGGTCCTGACCAGGGATGGCCATGGGGGTGGCACCGGTCTGCTTGGGCATCTTGGCGATTTCGTCGGACACGTTCTGGGACAGCCAGACCGGGTCGGCGCCGATGCGCTTCACGATGGCGGCGAGGTTGTTCTCGTCGGAATCGAGCAGCGCCTTCAACAAGTGAATGGGCTCGATGACGGCAGCGTCGGCATCGCCGGCGACTCCCATAGCCGCCTGAAACGCCTCCTGCGCCGTCACCGCCAATTTATCTAGTCTCATATACGTTCTCCTTTATGGTAAACGCCTCGTCGGCGTTACGCGGACGATGGCGCCGACGGGGGTGCGGGTTTCCAATTCGCGAACGCGATCGGCGAGGCGGCGCACCCGCGCGTGCAGGTCTTCCACTTCTTCCTCGCGCTCATCCAGCCGGCTCTGCAGATCAAGGATGCGCGTGACACCGGCGAGGTTGATGCCCTCGCTCGTCAGCTCGTTGATCAGGTTGAGCCGATCGATATCGGCCTGGGAGTACATGCGCGTGTTGCCACTGGTGCGTCGCGGCGTGACCAGACCCTTCTGCTCGTAGGAGCGCAGGGTCTGCGGGTGCACGCCCGCCAGTTCCGCGGCAATGCTGATCATGTACAGCGGCCGGTTCTTGTCATCTAGGCCCATGGGCGCTTCTCCTCTCCCGTCGCGGCGAGGAAGTCCTCCATGGCCTTTTTCTGCTCGTCGTTCATGTCCGTGGGCACTTCAACGTGAATCTGAATCTTCAAGTTGCCGAACTGCCCCTTGTTCTTCAGATCGGGCGCTCCTTTGCCTTTAATGGTGAGCACCTTGCCGTCTTGCGTGCCAGCGGGCACCTTCACCTTGATCTTTTTGCCGTCGGGCGTGGGCACCACGATGGAAGCACCGAGCGCTGCCTCCGCCACATTGATCGGCAAATCAACCGTCACGTCGGCCTTATCGCGACCGAAGTAGGGATGCGCGTCAATCTTAGTGGTGATGAGCAAATCGCCCGCCGCACCACCGTTTTCGCCAGGAGCTCCCTGGCCCTTCAGGCGCACGCGGCCGCCATCGACAGCACCGGCGGGCACCTTCACCGTGTGGGTGTCGGACTCGCTCTTGCCGGGAATGCGCACGGTGATGCGCTTCTCCGTGCCGTTGAACGCTTCGTCGAACGTCACGTTCAACGTCACGTTCATATCCTGGCCGCGACGGGGCTGAGGCTGGCCGCCAAAACCGCCGCCGAAGTCCCAGTTGCCCCCAAACGCACCTTCACCGTGGCGAATGCTCTCCAGAATGTCGGCCCAACTGCCGCCGAAGCCGCCGGCCCCACCGCCACCGAAGATATCCTCGACGTTAAAGCCTTGGCCACCGCCCCATCCCTGGGGGATCTGGTTCTCGTTCGCCGTGCCGTACTGGTCGTAAAGCGCGCGCTTCTTCTCGTCGCTTAAGACTTCGTAGGCCTCGTTCAGCTCTTTGAACTTTGCCTCGTCGCCGCCGGCATCGGGATGATGCTTGCGAGCGAGCTTGCGAAACGCCTTCTTTATCTCATCGGCCGTGGCGGTGCGCGGAACGCCTAGCGTTTTGTAATAATCGGGCGTAGACGCCATTCGTTCCACCTCCATTACCTTAGTTAGTTACTTAGAATTGCTCTTTCAAGCACGAGGGCGGCCAAGCTGCGGCCGCCCTCGTTCGTCTTACTCTTCTTCGGGCTTTTCCCTCTTGGGGCCGCCCGTGGTGATCGTCACCATGGCAGGCCTGATTACCTTGGTACCCATTTTGTATCCGGGTTGGTAAACCTGCGCGACCGTTTCATCGGGAACGCTCGGATCGTCCACTGTACCCACGGCCTGGCACTCAAGGGCGTCGAATGCCTCACCGGCGGGGCTGATCACGACCAGGCCTCCCTTGGCCAGCGTATCGGACAGCTTGGTCTGCACGGCCTTTACGCCGCCGAGCAAGCCGGTCTCGCCGTTGGTCTCGGCGTAGTCCACCGTGCGGGCGAAGTCGTCGAGAACCGGGATAAGGCTCTCCATGAGCTTCTCCGTGGCGCGGACCTTCTCGGCCTCGCGCTGCTCGGTCATGCGCCGGCGGTAGGTATCCCACTCGGCGTGCAGGCGCACGTACTTGTCCTGCCAATCGGCGGCCTCGGCCTTGGCGGCGGCCAGCTCCTCGGATTCCTCGATCGCGCTCGCCACCGCTTCAGCGGCGGCCTGCTCGAGCTCGGCATCCAGCTCGCCGGCCTCGTTGGCCTCGATCACCTCGGCGTCGGCAACCACCTCGGCCGCGCGGGCGTTGTCGGCGGAGGCGGTGGCCGCCACATCGGCGGCCACATCCTGTTGGGTAGAAGAGGTGACCTGGTCCTTCTCGGGCTCAGTCATCGTTCTTACTTCCCTTCGTTCTCGTCATCGACGACCTCGTAGTCGGCCTCGATGGTGTCATCGGCCGGAGCCGTCTCGGCAGCGGCTGCCTGGGCGCCGGCGGCTGCACCCTCGGTGGAGTACACGACCTCGGCGAGCTTGTAGCCGGCCTGCTGGATCTTCTCGGTAGCCGCCTTGATGGCGTCGATGTCGGTGCCCTCAAGGGCGCTCTTGGTTTCGGCGATGGCCTCCTCGGCCTGGGTCTTGGCGTCGGCCGGAACCTTGTCGCCCAGCTCGTCCAGCGTCTGCTGGGTGGCGTTCACCAGAGCATCGGCGTTGTTGCGCACCTCGGCCTCTTCCTTGCGAGCGGCGTCCTCTTCGGCGTGCTGCTCGGCGTCCTTCACCATGCGATCCACTTCGTCGTCGGACAGGGCGGTGGAGCCGGAGATGGTGATCTGCTGCTGCTTGCCGGTGCCGAGGTCCTTAGCGGACACGTTCACGATGCCATTGGCATCGATGTCGAAGGTAACCTCGATCTGCGGCACGCCACGACGGGCAGCCGGAATGCCGGTCAGCTGGAAGCGGCCCAAGGTCTTGTTGCCCGCGGCCATCTCGCGCTCGCCCTGCAGGACGTGCACCTCGACGGAGGTCTGGTTGTCGGCCGCTGTGGAGTAGATTTCGGTCTTGCGGGTCGGGATGGTGGTGTTGCGCTCGATCATCTTGGTCATCACGCCGCCCATGGTCTCAACGCCGAGGGACAGCGGGGTGACGTCGAGCAGCAGGATGCCTTGCACGTCGCCGGCGAGCACGCCGCCCTGAACAGCGGCGCCCATGGCCACGACCTCGTCCGGGTTCACGGACATGTTCGGGGCCTTGCCGGTCAGCTGCTTCACGAGCTCCTGCACGGCCGGCATACGGGTGGAGCCGCCGACGAGAATGACCTCGTCAACTTCGCCCATCTTCAGGCCAGCGTCCTTCAGCGCCTGCTCCACCGGCTTCTTGCAGCGGTCGAGCAGATCCTTGGTGATGCGCTCGAACTCGGCGCGGGTCAGCGTGTAGTCAAGATGCTTCGGGCCGGAGGCGTCGGCGGTGATGAAGGGCAGGTTGATGTTGGTCTGCGTGGTGGAGGACAGCTCCATCTTCGCCTTCTCGGCCGCTTCCTTCAGACGCTGCAGGGCCATGGGGTCCTTACGCAGGTCGATGCCATTCTCGGCCTGGAACTTGTCGGCCATCCAGTCGATGATGCGCTGGTCCCAGTCGTCGCCGCCCAGGTGGTTGTCGCCAGCGGTGGAGGCTACCTCGAACACGCCGTCGCCGAGCTCCAGCACGGACACGTCGAAGGTGCCGCCGCCCAGGTCGAAGACGAGGATCTTCTCGTCATGGTCGACCTTATCAAGGCCGTAAGCCAAAGCAGCAGCCGTCGGCTCGTTGATGATACGCAGCACCTCGAGGCCGGCAATCTTGCCAGCGTCCTTGGTGGCCTGACGCTGAGCGTCGTTGAAGTAAGCCGGCACGGTGATGACGGCCTGGGTGATGGGCTGGCCCACCTGCTTCTCCGCATCGGTCTTCAGCTTCTGAAGCACCATGGCGGAAATCTCCTCGGGAGTGTAGTCCTTGCCGTCGATATCGATGACCGCGCGGCCGTCCTTGCCCTTCTGGACCTTGTAGCTGACGGTCTTCTGCTCTTCGGGAGTCTCGTCGTAGGAGCGGCCGATGAAGCGCTTCACGGAAGAGACGGTGTTCTCAGGATTGGTGACCGCCTGGTTCTTCGCGGCCTTGCCGACGACGCGCTCGCCGTCCTTGCGGAAGCCCTCCACAGACGGGGTGGTGCGATCGCCCTCGGCGTTCACCAGAATTTCGGGCTCGGAGCCCTCCATGACGGCCATGGCGGAGTTCGTCGTGCCCAAGTCGATGCCAAGAATCTTAGCCATTGTGTACTGCCTCGCTTTCACAGTTTCACGTATAGATGAATGATGTTGGGATGCACTATAAAACCTTAGTCTAGTGCTGTCAAGTTTTCTCAACAACATTCAGTGAGACAAGCTCACTTCCCAGCACAATACGCGCCGAAATATGGCGCAGGTACGACACGGAGCTTCTGTTGCCAAACTAAAACAATGCTGTTATCAGGGGGAATTCAAAGAAATTGAGTGCGTGCCTCTTCACTTTCCTAAGCGCTTCTCGTGAAGCGATATATGAATGATTTATGTCTATGAGTCGATCGCTCATTGCAAAACGAGCCCGGCATTCCCTTCTTCTCGTCGTCGAACAGAGAGCTGCTGTTTATATATAATGTAATGCGACGGTACTGCCAGGGTAAGAGAGGCCATTATGCTCCCATCCGAATCTTCGCTTCCTATCGCGCGCCGGACCACTTGGCGCGACACGGAATGTCTCGAGCTGGTCTGCGGCATCGCCAACGCCGGTGGAGGCCGTCTCATCCTGGACGCTGACGTGGATAGCCGCGGCGCCGTGAAGCGACGCACAAGCCGCCTCATGAAAACCATTCCCGGGCTTATCGCGCAATCGCTCAACCTCACCTGCGCGGTGGAATTGGTGCTCGACAGCGGTCGTTTCTGTTTGGAGGTGGTTATTCCGCCGGCCAACGACCCTATCAGCTTCCGCGGTATTTTCTTCTTCTATAAAGATGGCGAGAACCACATCCTTGACGACGAGGCGCTCGATCGGCTCATGCAGCGCGATATGGAGGCCGACGTCAAGTGGGAGCAGCGTCCCGTGGTGCAGGCCAGCTTGGACGACTTGAACATGGGCCTCGTCACGCGCTTCACCGGCGCGGCCCGCGATACCGACCTCACGGTCGACCTTGACGAGGCCTCGGCCATCGAGCAGACGCTGCGCCATGCGGGCCTCATGACCGGCGTCGGCACCCCCACCAATGCCGGCATCCTTTTGCTGCATAACCGGCCGCACCAGTACATCCCCGGCGCCACGGTGCGCATCGGGTTTTTTGGAAGTCACGGCGGCACGCCCATCTACGAGGACGAGGTCTTCGGTTCCCTCATCGAGCAAGTGCACTCAACCGTCGAGCTGCTCTTTGAGAAGTACCTACCGGAAGAGGAGCCGGCCCCGCACGGCACCTACCGTCTCGGCACCGCCGGTGGCCATGGTCGACCGCCTCGGGATGCGGTGCACGAAGCCGTGCTCAACGCGCTCGCCCATAAGAACTACGACAGCGGCGCCCCCGTGCAGGTGAGCGTGTTCACCGACCGCCTCTGCATCGACAACGTGGGCCGACCGCCCCGCACCTGGACCGTGGGCGCGCTCCTCGGACGCCACACATCGCGGCCCAACAACCCCAATCTCGTGGCGGCCCTGCGCTCGCTCGGCATCATCGACGGCTGGGGCAACGGGGTCTCGCGCATCCGCATGAGCTGCATGGAAGCCGGCACGCCCGAGCCCATCTTCGAACTACGCGACGACGAGACTATGGTGTGCTTCCCCATGGATTCAGACAGCCTTTTGACCGCCTCGATAACGCACGCGAACGCCATCAACGCCGCACCGATGGCCCGAGCTGACCTGCCCGAAGTGCAGCAAACGGCGCGAGCCCGGGCGACCCAGCAGGACACGAGCCTCACGCTGAATGACGAGAAAGTGCTCGCCATGCTCGATATCGACGGACGCCTTACCGCTCCGCGCATCGCCAAGAACCTCAACATCAGCGAGAGCACCGTGCGCCGCAGCTTCCGCCGACTGCGCGATTTGGGGCTCATCGCCCGCGTCGGCTCCGACAAGTCGGGGTTCTGGCAGGTTCAGTAGCCCGTCGCACCCTTCTTCGAACTTGCTCAACCAGATCTGAAAACAAGACTGCCCGCACGTCCTGATCCGTGCGGGCAGTCCATGGAGTTGGCCGCCGGTCGCGCGTCCTGATCCGTGCGACTCGTCGGCCTCTGCGGCCGCTTGCGCCCTTAGGCCTTATGGGCGACTCGGGCCGCGCGAGTATCTTCGGTTCCCGTCGTAACCGTGCTGGTAAGCGAGTTGTTGAAGTCGTCAATCCTGCGGGCGTAACCGAGGCGGTTCGCCACTACCACGGCAGCGTAGCCCACCGTGAGCAGAACGCCAATGAGCATCACCCAGTGCACCCAGCAGTGGGGCTCGTCGAAGGCGCCCAGAGCCGTGGCATCATCCTCGATGACCTCGCCGCCGACACGCGTCACCGTGGGCTCCTCGTTATCGAAGGAGACGCTTGCGGCCATGGGGACGTCCTCGTCGAGAATGATGCCCGCCACGGCCCCGAACTGCTCGGCCACGGCAGCGGCGCGCTGGCTTCCGACCATCGTCGTCACCACGCCGGCAATGGCATCAGCCGGAGTCGTGGCCCCCGCCGGCATACCCGCGCCCAGGCTCGAACGCGGCGGCAAGAGCGGGTTGCGCGGCGGCACCACCGTGGAGCCGGCCGGGCCGATGGTGAAGGTGCCGGGAACAACCTGGACGTCGTAATTGGTGTTGCGCAGGTAGTTGGCCGTCAGCACCTCCGGATAGAAGCCAACTTCCTCGGTATCGTTGGTACGCACGAAGGAGATGGCGCCCAAGTCGCTCGGCTGCACGAGATGCCCTTCCACAATGGCGCCCGTGAACTCAGGATCCGCGGTGGAAGCGATCTTGTAGGAGTCCTCCACGGCGATGGTCACCGGACGCGGCAGGATCTTCATGTCGATGGAGCCGGACAGTATGCCATGGTCGGCGCATTCCACCGTGTAGTTGATGGTGCGGTTGCCGGCGTTGGTGTAGGCGGTCGGCCCGTCGAAGCTGATCGTTGCCTTCTCGGCTTCCTCAGCCGCCACCTCGTAGCTGATGGAATGCTCGGCGCCGTCGTAAACGCCCACGTAGCCTTCCACCTTAACGGGACAGGCGGAGCTGACCACGCGGATAGTGCCCAGATCGGCTGCCACCGTGTAATTAGCTTCCTTGGCCGTGTAGCCATTGGTGCCATCGGCCCACGTGAGCTCGAAGCCGTTCTCCACCTCGTCGCCCACCTGGGAGGCCGCGCCCGTCGCACGATACCCGATCGTCTCGCCATTCTGCAGACCTGTCACCGCAATGCCAGCGCTTGTGGCGGTGTTACCGTCGAAGGGATAAATGAGCGAGCTCGTCGTCACCGTCAGCGTCGCCGGCTCAATGACCACCGAAACGCCCGTGATACGGCTCAACTCCTTGCCCTTGGCATCGCAGATGACCACGGTGAGATTCTCGGCCGTATCAGCCACGTCCTTGGCAAAACGCTGGAAGTTCTCAATGGGGCTTCCATCGGCCGCCAGCAGCGTCAGCGTTTCGCCGTCCTTCATCTTCAGCGCGCTCGGCAGCGCAATGCCGCGCTCGCGTCCGTTGTAGGTACCCCGGAAGGAGAACGCCGCGGCATCCAGGCCGCGCACGTCCAGCTTCCACTGAGCGTAGTAGGTCGTGGTGCCCGCAGCAAAGGTCGCCGGGAAAGCCGCTACGACATCGCCCGTGCCGTCGGCCTTGGTGTTCCAGCCGGCAAACACATACCCTTCGCGGGCATAGCCCGTGCCTTCGGGGAAGGTGCCCGGCACGTTGCTGTCGGTCACGCCCTCAACGCCGGTCTGGGAGCCGGTGGCATCGCTGGCGTTGCGATCGAAGAGGATGGCGGCACGGTTGGCCGTCCATTTTGCGTAGAAGGTGGTCTCGCCAGCCGGGAAGGCCTTCGGCAGCACCGCCAGTGCGTCGCCTTCGAAGTCCTTGTTGTCGTACCAGCCCGCGAACGTGTAACCCTCGCGCACGGGCGTCGGCAGCGCGGCGTTCACGGCCCCGTCGGTCACGCCTGCAAGGGTCTCGACGGCCGAACCGCCGTTGGACTCGAAGGCGATGGAGGCCGGCAGCGCCTCGTACTGGGCCACCAGGGTGAGTGCGGTCTCGACGGGGCGCTCGAAGAAGCTATCGGCGGGGGTATCGCCCACAGTCCACCCCGTGAACTTGTACCCGGCATGGGGGGTCACGCCGGGGCACGTCGGGAAATCGGAGCCCTTCAGCAGGTGGTACTCAACGGCCTCGGGGGTCGCGAGGGCCACGTCGTCGGCGCCTTCGAGCGACAGCTCGCCATGGGCGCCCGCCTCGAAGCGAATGCCCAAGCGCTTCTGCAGGTACACCTTGAACGTGAGGGGGGAACCCGCCTCGTAGGTAACCTGCATAGTGGTGCGTTCCTCATCGAGCGCGTAACGCTGCGCCTTGAAGCCTTCAATGGGCTCGACGCCCAGCGTGGCGTCGGCCTTCCCGGGCTCCAGGAAGGACAGATCGTATCCCGCCGTGGTCTTCCCGATGGCGCGTTCGGGGATGTCGTAAAGCGAACCCTCCCGCACGTTCTGCAATATGGAGGCATAGGAGCGCACCGGCCTCGCCGGATAGGCGCCGTCATCGTCCATGACGTAGTATTCGACAAAGTAGGGAACCGTATCAATGGAGGTAGCATGGTTGTAGTCGAAGCGCGCTTCGAAAACGGTGTCGGCGCACTTCCCGTCTGCCCAGTTGAGGTACTTGGCAGCCACTTCGGGAGTCAGCTCTGGATTGCTCGAAACCAGCTGCCACGATTCAGCCTGGCCGTCTTCCCCCTGCGTCACCTTGAACCAACCGGCGAAGACGTAGTACTCCGGAAGCTGCGACCGAGCCACCGCTCCCTTGAGCCCCTCGGCATGCGAGCCCACCAGGTTGCGGTCGACGATCTCGCAACCCTCAGAAGCAAGGGAATTTCGCTGGGAAAGCACGCCCACGCCATAAGTACGATAGGTCACCGTGTAGTACTGATCGGGGTCTTCCACATACTGGGCGTACAGGGTCATGGTGCCGCCGGCGAAACGGTCGGGCAGCGCGGTGAGCAGCGGGCCGGAGCCATCAGCGTCGGTGCACCATCCCACGAACTTGTAGCCAGCGCGCACCGGCGTGGAAGCCGCCGCATGGTCGACCAACGCGCCGGTTTCACCCTCAAGGGTGATCGTCTGGGCGCCGCCGCCGAAAGAACCGCCGACGGCGTCCAGCACGATAGAGGAGGGAGAGGCTTTCCACGATGCCGTGTATGCAACGCTATCGGCACCCATCACCAGGCCAACGCCAGCCGCGAAGAGGCTTCCCGTGCTCTGATTGGTCCACCCGAGGAACTCGTAGCCAAAGCGGCTCGGCGCCTCGGGGAGCCAGTACGTGCCGCCCTCATCGGCCTGGAACGTCTTGGTAGGAGCGCCGTCGCCAAAGACCCCGCCATTGGCGTCGAACGTCGCTTCGGATGCCTCCTGGGAGAGGTAGCGCGCGTAGAACGTGGCCGACTCGTGCCCGTCGTAGGAGGCACCGGCACGCTGACGATAGCGGCCGTCCTCATACCAGCCGTCGAAGTAGTAGGTCACGCCGTTTTCGCTCATATGCTGCTTGGCCTGATAGGTGGCACCGTCCACGGTAATGAGCGTCTGATCGTCGGCCTCGAAGTTATAGCCGGGAAGCGCGATAGCCGGATCGCCCGTGCGATGCAGCACTCCGTGGGTGAGCAGGCCCGTAGGCGTGGCCACCTTGTACGTAACCGTGAACAGGTCGGCGGTCTGGATATGCATCTGCACATAGACGCGCACGGCAGAGGCAGGCTGCAGCGGATTGCCGTCGTAATCGCTGCACGAGGCCTTGCCGTCGATGCGAACGACCTCGTAGGAGTATCCCGTGATGTCGCTGTACTTTATCTTGGAGCGATTCTCGTCGAGACTACCGTTGTAGTAGGCAGCTAGGCCGAGGCCCACTTCCCGCGCCGAGGGACCGGAGACGACAAGCTCGTTCAGATTCACAACCTTGTTGCGGATCTCGTTGCCGTTGGCATCCTTGCTGAGAGGCAGCACCGTGCCATTGAGCAGGGCGCTGTGTCCGTCATAGCCCGAGGGCAGTTGCACGGCGCCCGACCCGAGGAACGTAGCGCCGCTCATGTCGCTGCCAGCCGCCACCGCGGCACCGCCGTTCAAACCATTCTCGGAGGGCGGCAGGAAGTAGAAGTAGGCAAGCTGGGGGCCTTCGGCGTCTTCGGTCAGAGCCGGACGCACCGTGACGTTGATCGTAACCTCGCCGCAGCGCACCACCGCGTCTCCCGGAGCGACCGCTGTCACCTTGCCCGTGGTGGCAACCTCGGCCACAGCCGGGTTTTCGGAAGCCCACGTGCCGCCAGAAGCGGCAAAACGGTGCAGATCGCGAACCTCGCCCACATACAGGGTGAGCTGATGCTCGTTGTCCGAGTCGTCGACGGGCTTGTTAGCGGCGGGCTCGGACGGCGCAGGCTGCTCCGGAGCATCCACGTCAGCGCCAGTGCCTATACCGGTATCGCCGTTATCGGCGCCGGGCAATTCACCTTCTTTGCCGGAACCGTTGCCGTTTTCGACGTTGTCGCTATCGCCTTCACCGATGTTCTCATCACCCGGAATTACGGGCTGCTCAGAATTGGTCGGATCGGCAGGCTTGCTCGGCTCATCGCCCTCCTTTTCGGACGTCGGCATGGCGAACGCAAAGGGAACATTGAGCAACTCGGTGGAGAACGTGAGAGCGTTGGGGTTGATATCGCCCTGAGTCGTAAGGGGCTTCTCCAGCGTTATTTCAGTGACCGTTTCGGGGCCATCAATGCGGTACGCCTTCATTTCGCCCGCAAACGTGCCGCGCCGCGTCACGGTAACGCGGTAATCTATGCCAGAAAGCGTGAGCGGGTCGCCCGACTCGTCAACAAGGCCGAGGCGATAGATGCGGTACAGCCCGTACCCCTCTTCCAGGGCCTTCTCCATGGCGGTCTTGCCTTCGTCGTTTTCCGCCACATCAACCGTCAGCCGCGCTCCTTCGGGAAGCGCGCCCGCAGCGGTCAGCTTCACCGTCACATCATCGGTATCGACGGTCAGGGCAGCCGCATAGTTTTGCAGGCCATCGGACGTCGAGGAATCGAGGGAGCCGTCGTCCTTCTGGCCGGGCGTCTCGCTGGCGCCATCATTCGTCGGCGTCGAAACGCTCTCGGACGTCTTCTCCGGATCATTTTCAGGCGGCGTTGGCTCCGTCGTCTTCTCGCCCACTTCGCCATCGAAGCCTTCGACGGCCAGCGCAGCATCGGCAAACACCGAGACGTTCAGGAACGAGAGTGCCATAAGCAGAGAGAGCGCGACCGCCACGATCTTTCCCTCGAGGCAGTTACGCGCGTCGGCGAGTCGCTGTATTGTGTTCATTTCCACCAACTTCTCCTTAACCCCGGCGGCCTTTTCGCCGCCTTGCATCCTCACATTTCGGGCTGTGAGTGCGATACCGAAAACACCGGCGATACGCGTAATGCAGAGTGATTTCAATATCGATGAGAATTCTACGCAGCTTCAAAGAGGGAAGCCGCTTTTTGCGGCAAGTTGATAGGATATTGATAGGGTAATGACATTGTATTTGATACGAATTTGTCATTCTTCTGTTCTGAAATGGAAATGACAGGCAAGAAAAAGCGGCCGAAGCCGCCATAAAGAAAGTCGTTCAGAGAAATTTGCTAAACGGCGCCGCGAACCAGAGAGGCCAGTTCATTGCGATCATGGAACTCCCTGGGGCGATCGGGGCGTGAAACCTCCACGACATCGCCCTCCCAGGTGGCTCCCGCGTCACCGAACTTCGAGGAATGCACGATGCGCTGGAAGCGCACCCGTGAGTTGGCAGGCAGCTCGGCTAATTCGAACCCATAGGTAAGGTTCGAGAGAATCGCCTGCAACGCGTCGACCACCTCATCATCGGGGCTCAGACGCACCACTCCCATCTCGCTGTTGTAGAGCAGCCCCGGCGCAACGAAGATTGTGCGGATCCGTTCCTGACGCTTCTTTTCGGCCCAGTGAATGGCAACGCAGGCAGCGGCAATAACGACCCACCAGACAACCGTCACCACAATATCGAGGGGGTTGTCCACGAGATCGAACTGCAGTGCATGCCAAATCCAGAGGAAGGCAACGGAAGCCAGCAGAAGCACAGCGGCTATGATCCAGTTGCTCTTTCGCATACGACGTGATTCCTGAATGTTGCTTCTCGCGGGGTAACTCATTTTCATTTTGCCAATTTTACCCCTTTAAGGTACGACAGGCTACCTCATTTTGCGTGTTCATTTACTCAATTCGCAAGAAAGCCCGCTGCAGCAGCAACGGGCTTTCAATGGACTTCGATAAAAGAGACTCTGGAAGACTCCGCGCTCAATCGCACTTACCGAAAATTGAGAGCTAATCCTCGACGATCTCCGGGATAGCGCCCATGGGGCACTCCTCGACGCAGTCGCCACAAGCGATGCAAGCTTCCTCGTTCACGGCGTCGGCAACGCCATTGACGACCTCGAGCACTTCCTGGGGGCACGCGTCAACGCAGATGCCGCAGCCGATGCACTCGTCAGCTTCAATTACGGGATGAGACATGGGAAGCTCCTTCGTTCTCGGGTGATAATCCTCGTCTATGAAGCAGGGACTTTCCGCCCCCGGTTACTTCACTGCGCAAGATACCATGAAAGAGCCGAAGCGCAAGTAGAAATAGAAAACTTTTCAGGGGGCGGCTAAGGAGTGCGTAACGAACTAGCAGATGCGGGGGAGCTGTTCGCCGACGAGCATGTCCAAGATGCGGGTGCTACCGAAAGCGGTGCGCAGGAACACCTTGGGGCCGCGGGCCGGGTCGGCCTCGGTCACGCGCCCGATAATGGCGGCATCGGCGCCATAGGGGCTCTTCCGCATGGCGGCCAGCGCCGCCTCGGACTCGTCAGCGGCCACGACGCAGATCATCTTGCCCTCGTTGGCCACCTGCATTACATCGTAGCCGAGCATCTCGCAAGCGCCCAGCACGGCGTCCTTCACGGGAATGGCGTCCTCGTCCACCGTGATGTCGGTGCCAGACTGCTCGGCCAGCTCGTTCAGCGTCGAAGCAATGCCGCCGCGCGTGGGATCGCGGAAGCAACGAGTGTTCGGCGCCGCAGCCAACACGTCAGCGATGAGGTGGTTCAACGGCGCCGCGTCGCTTTCGATATTCGCCGAGAAGTTCAGCCCCTCGCGGCAACTCATGATGGTAATGCCGTGGTCGCCCAGGGTGCCGCTCACCAGCACCACGTCGCCGGGGCGGATTTGCGCGCCACCGAGATTCACGCCCTCGGCAAGGGCGCCCACGCCGCTCGTGTTGATATAGATGCCGTCGCCATGGCCCCGGTTCACCACCTTGGTGTCGCCGGTGACGAACCGCACGCCGGCCTCGCGCGCCGCCTCGGCCATGGAAGCGCAGATGCGGCGCAGGTCATCCATGGGAAAGCCCTCTTCCAAAATGAAGGCACACGAAAGGTACAGCGGGCGAGCGCCGGAGGTGGCCACGTCGTTCACGGTGCCGCACACAGCCAAACGGCCGATGTCGCCGCCGGGGAAGAAATGTGGCGTCACCACGAAGCTGTCCGTGGAATAAGCCAGTCGCTCGCCGGGCGCGAGGGCCGGCAGCACCGCCGCGTCATCGCCGCGCAGAAGCTCGTCGGTGCCGTAGGCCTCGAAGAACACCTCGTCGATGATGCGCTTCATCATGGAACCGCCGGAACCATGCCCCAGCATTACCTTCTCGTCTGCCATTACATAAACCTTCCCGTGGTGGTGAGCACCAGTTTGCCGTTCTTCACACCCTTGGTGCCCAAAATGAGGTTCGCCACGCTTTGCACGAGGCCCGTTTCACCGCGCATGACGATGACTTCCAGGCACATGTGCTCGTCCACATGTACGTGCATCGTGGAGATAATCGTGTCGAAGTAGTCGTGCTGAATGGCGTGCAGCTTCTCCTGCAGATCGTTGGAGTGGTGGTCGTAAATAATGGTGAGCGTGCCCATGACAAGGCCCCCGGGCGTTGCGCACTCTTCTTCCACGAGGGCGTCGCGCACCAAATCACGCACCACTTCGCTGCGGTTCTTCGCCAGGCCGCGGCGAGCCACCAGCTGGTCGAACTCCATGAGCAGCCCCTCGGGCATGGCCACGGAGAAGCGAACGAGGTCGTTGCTCATCGGTCGCGCCGCCTAGACGCGGGCGACGGTGAAGCCGGCGGCATCCTTCGCGTCGTCTTCCATGGCCTCTTTGGCCTCGTCCAGGGCGGCGCGCACCTCGTCGAGCAGGTGCATCACATCATGCAGCTTCTCCCCCACCGTGGCGAACCCGGCGTCGGAGGCCAGATGCCCCAGATCGTGCGCATGGCGGCGCTCGAGCTTAATGTGGTCGTCGATCTGGTCGATCATCATTTCCAGCTGGCCGGTGTTGACTCCATTGGTGCACATGGGCGCCTCCTTGGAATTTGCTACTATATACAGGAATGTTTTATCGCGAGCGCGGGCGCAGCGCAAGAGGGAGTGTGATTTCTTCCGTGAAGAGTAACATTTTTGAGGTAACGGGCGAATCGGTACTCATGCTGTACGGCAGCCACCTGACCGGCGCGCCAACCTCCACGCTGCTCGTGCTGAGCGAGACCCCCTTGGGCGACGCAGCCTTGGAGGCCCTGGAGAAGTCGGCGGCGAGCCTGGAATTCGGCGCCGCCCCGCTAGCACGGGTGGTCGTGGAAACCGACGAGGGCAAGCTGGGCGCGGAAGACGTGCGAACTATCGTGGAAGGCCTCGACCCGGTGGCCCTTGTGGCCTGCGACGCCTTCGCCGCCGAGACGCTTTCGGCCGTCTACCGCACGCCCGTGACTCTGGACGCCGACAACCGCCTGATGGGCCGTACCGCCGCCATCTTCCAAGACTTCGAGGGCATGATGAACACCCCCGCCGACAAGCAGCGCGCCTGGGCCCTGCTAAAAAAGCTGCGGTAGGAAGGCCTTCTGAATAGTGAAATTCGATTTCACTATTGTTTCACTATCTCGTATTTTAGATCCCTCATCCAGGCGGGAACTGCCATCGATATCCAATTTCGTGTACAACCTGTACGCGAAATTCCGGATTTTCATGTACAAGCTGTACACGAAATCGGAAATACACCAAGCAACCAATTGCCCTATAGCATTTCCTCGGATGCACTCTACGGTCGCACGACCCGGTAGCTCCTTATGCGCTGCTTGACCAACTGGGGCTCGAGGAGCCCGACCTCGGCCAAGGCGGCGCTCCAGTTGATCACCGTGCGGTTGGTCACGCCGAAGGCCCGCGCCGCATCGATGGGCGCAAACTCCTCCACGCCCTCGTCGAGAAGATGCTCGTAGAAGGCCCGCTCCTTGGGCGACAGATGGGAGAGCGAGGCGTTCAACTGGCTTGAGGCCGCCTCGTTGACCAGCTCGCTGGTCTTCTGGGCGTAAAGCTGCACCATGCGGAGAAAGTACTCCATCCAGATTTCCGGATGAGGCGGCCTCTCGCGTCCGCTGTAGTATAGGGCGGGAAGGCCCATCTGAAGCGACGAGTAGTACTCGTCGACGTCGTAGGCAAAGTACTCCTCGAGCGACCCCATGCCGCCGAAGCCGTAGCCGCAGAGGTCGAGGTAGTAGCCGGACATGAGCCGCGCCGTGCGGCCGTTGCCGTCCTCGAAGGGATGTATCGTCGCGATCTGGTAGTGGATGACCCCGGCCTTCACCAAGGGATGGTCGTCGGAGCCCTCCACATAGGCGAAAAGCTCATCGAGCAGGGCCGGCACCTCCGAAGCCTCAGGCGGGATGTAGTCGGGAGCTCCGGTCACGCTGTCGTAGACGGCGAACAGCACCCCGGGCGGCATCGGACCGCGCAGGCCGATCTTCTCAGCGCTCGAGCCGGCAACGACGGTGCGCTGAATTTCCAGGAGCAGCTCCAGAGAAAGCGACGCCTCTTGCTTCAGGCGCTCCTCCATGATCTGGAGCGCCGCATAGTAGTTCCGCACCTCTTCCTCCGGCTTGAGAAAGTGGCGATGGACGTCTTCAAGAGCCTGCTCGGCCTGCTCCTCTGTGAGAGGGTTTCCTTCGATCTTGGTGGAGGCGTAGGAGGACTTCTTCCTGGAGTTCTTGCGCATGCGGCTGGACAGCCGAGGCGGCACGCGATCGCCCTGGAATGTGGTCTTGCACTGCTCGATAGCGAGAATGCTGTTGAGCATGGGCGTCGTGAGCGAGACCGATATCACGGGCACCTCCCAAATAGTGAAATTCCAATTTCACTATTATTTCACTATTTTGGAAGGTTCGCCAGCATCATTCCAAAAAGACGGAATGCCTTTGGACTTTCGATTCCCCAGATTTCGTCTAGAAGATCGGAGCATCTCGCTCGGTACCGTTGAGCGGGCGGCTCATGGTTGCGTTACGGAGCCGGAAGCGGTATATTCGCCGTAACTCTACGTCAACGAGAGAAGGAGACCCACTATGAACGGGAAGCGATCGGGGTCGCTTCTGCGCTTCGGGCTGGCGGCGGTGCTGGCGTGCGGGCTGATGCCCGCGGCCGCTTTCGCCACGCCGGAGGTCAAAAGCACAGAGACCCCCCATCGAGGTATTTGAGACCCTAGCGGACGACGCCGCGACCGGCGACTCGGCCGACCCGGGCGGTCCTCCCGATCAAGGCCCCTCCCCTTCCCCTCTCGACGATTCAAACGACGGCTCCAACTCGGCCGAGCCGGCCGATGCTCCTGACATTGGGGCCGACATCCCCGCCGAACCCGACGGCGGCACTGCGGACGCGGCCCCACAAGAGCCTGCATCTGCCGCTGCTCCCTCCGACCCCGTGGTCCAGTCCGTGGCCGCGGCGGCACTCCCCCTGACCACGACCAGCACGACGATCGCCCAGGCCACGGCAGCAGTAACTCCCGGCCCCGGCGCCTTCGATCTGGGCGGCTTCACCATCTGGGGCACGGACGGCGACACGGTCACCGCCGCCGACTTCTCCTACGATGCGACGGCTAAAACCCTCACCGTGAACACCGACAAGCACTTTGCCTTGCAGACAGGTGACCAGACAATTGTAGCTGCGGAAGATCCAGGCATCCCCACCATCGCCGGCGTTCATGTGAACCCCGTGAGCACACGCATTCTCATCCCCTCCGGGCATGAGGCCCATATCACGCTGGCGGGTGTGGGTATTCGGGCCGACGCGACCGCCGCGACAAACGACGCAATCGACACTGCCAAAGGCGCATCCTGCCATCTTGTACTGGCCGATGGCACTATAAATTCCCTCGTCTCCCTGGCTGGCAACGGCGCGGCCATCCACAACCCTACAGGCGCCTCGCTCACCATCGACGACTCGGTGGCCAACAAAGACCAGAATGGAAACCCAGTTGTCCCCGAAGGCGGCTTCGTTCCCGCAGACCTCGCGCTGGCCAATGGAAAGATGGTCAAAAAGGGCGATCCGCTAACAACCATGGACAGCGGCAATCCAGGATCGCTTGTAGCGTGGTGTTCTTCCGGAATCGCCGCTGCCATAGGAGGCCGCGGCAGCCTCTCCTTCACAGTTGGCAGTGGCAGCGAGGCAGGAGGTTCCTTTACCATGTACGGGGGAATCGTCACTGCCCGCAGCTCATACAACATCAACTACTATGGCTATGATTGCTCGCCGGCCATTGGCGGCGGAAGCTGGGGCGCGGCGGGAACAGGCGTAAACGAGTGGATCACTATTAACGGCGGTCGCCTCACCGTCATCGGCAGCTTCCACGGCGCCGGCATCGGCAGCGGCAACGCCGGCTCGAGCGGCAACATCCGCATCAACGGAGGCTACGTCATCTCAAAGGGAGGCGACCATGGCAGCGGATTCGGCGCAGCCTGTCTTCCCGTTGACAGCTCGGCCTTCAAAATTGTCCTTACAGGTGGCACGCTCATCCCTTCCACCATCTATCCTCCTTCCTCGGGCGGCGTCGACATCGGCGCACCAGGAGTCGATGTCTCCATAACCGGAGGCTCCATTGGCAACGGGCGCGAACCCGGACAGTTTACTTTCGATGGCAGCATCCACAACGCCTCCGGCGAGCCCCTTAAGATGGTTCAAGTCGACCTGACATCCGACGTGGGCGAGAATACCTTTGCGCTCAGCAAATGGCAGCTGCTCGTGGACGGACATCCCTACGATTACGGAGCACCAGCGGAATTCGACAAGGGGCACTTGTACCTATGGCTCCCCGAAAGGGTAGTGAAGGAAAGTGAAGTGACCGTGGACTTCACTTACCTGGATGCTGACCACCCAGACGAGAACGGCAGCCCCTCCCCCGTCACGCCGCTGCCCTTGTTCCGGCCACCCGACAACTCCCTGCCGGCCGGCGTCACCAATGACGGCAAGCTACGCCGCTATGTGGATTTCACTCTGGATCCTGACTATCTTGCAAGCCTCAGCAAGTACTACGACGGCGAGCCCTTCCCCGCCCTGCCGTTGCCCTTCGAGGCCCCCGACGGGCGCAACCTCACCGACCCCGCGGCCATCACCTACAAGTTTCAAATGCTGGACGCCTCCGGCGAGCCCTACGGCCCGGAGCTGGAGAGTCGCGATCCGTCCGGCGCGAGCCAGATGCCCGTGAACGCGGGCTCCATGAAGTTCACCGCCCTGTCCACTCAGTATTCGGGCGACACCGAGGGGCACTTCTCGGAGAGCTACTGGGGCCACCGCGCGCAGGGGAAGTGCGAGATCAAGCCCATCGGGTCGCAGGTGTCCATCACGAGCGCCGTCTGGGAGAACGGGCAGCCCGGCAGCCAGGAGAACAGCGCCGAGAAGAAGCTCTCCCTCACCTGCGAGGTGCGACGGGCCGACCGAGACCCAAGCGGAGACCCCACGAAGCCCACCTGCGCGGCGCCTCTGGGCCGCATCCAGCTGTATGTGGACGGGCAGGCTGTGGGCGAGCCCATCGAGATGCTCACCGCCGATCGGACACTGCCCGACGGAACCGTGCTGCGAGCGAACACGACGACGGCCGGCGACACGGCCACATTCACCTTCACGGCCGCCCCCCGCCGAGGTCGACCACCTCGTGCCCGTGGCCACCCCTAACCAGCGCCACATCATCTCGGCACAGTACCTCGTTCCGGACGAGGCCCAGCGGAAGGCGGGTGTGCCCGCCAACTACCTCGCGAGTATCGACCCGGTGGAGGATCCGGAAAGGGCACCTCGCGCAGAGGTGGCGATCGAGCCCATCGATCCGAACCCGACCGTGACGCCGGCGCCCGACCCGGACTGCAAGGACCCCGACTTTCCCGCGCCGTCGGTGGAGACGGGGCCGGGAGAGCCGGACGACCCGGCGGCTGACCCGAGCGAACCCGGCGACAAGAACTACCACGGCTCCATCACGACGACCTGGGGCGAGCCGAGCAAGGACAACCCACACCCCGGGCGCGTGACCCTGTTGATCGAGACGCCCTCCACGGGGAAAATCAGCGTCACCGACGCGAGCGAGAACGTGTTTACGGCCGACTTCCTGAAGGACGCCGACGGGCGCCCCGTGCGCGGCGAGGACGGCACTTACACGCTGGTGCTGGATCCGACCGCCGTCGGGCGCGGGCAGCTCGTCTTCAAGCAGGAGCCCAACGGCGCCTACACGGGCTCCACCTGGGTATACGACGTCACCGTGAATCCCGACGTGACAGTGGCGCCGGCGCCGAGCCTATCGAAGAAGGCCGAGAACCTCACCCACCCGGATGGCCCCACGCAGCCCGGCGACCGCATCCGCTACACGATCACGGCGGCGAACGGCGCGGCGGGATCGCTGTGGACCGACGCCGTGGTGAGTGACCCGCTCCCCGCCTGCCTCGGGCTGGACGAGGGCAGCGTGCGGCTGGACAACCCGCGCGGGGGCGTCGCGGATAAGGCGCTCGCGAAGGCGCCTCTGGTCGCCGCGTCCGACGTGGGCAAGTTCGCACTCGCGGCGGCCGGCGCGAACGGGCGGCGCGTCCTGACCGTGCCCGCAGGCAACGTGCCCGGCGGAGCAGAAGCCACCATCACCTTCGAGTGCACCGTGACGGCCGACGCGACGGGCGAGGGCGTGCCGGCCGCCGACCTGGCCAACATCGCCGAGGCCACCGGCACGCGCCCCGACCCGGCCGACCCGGACAAACCGATGCCCGACCCGGCCAACCCGGGCAAGCCTCTGCCGATCGACCCCGATCCCACCGATCCCGTCACCCCTCCCGGCCCGGGCCGCGTCGTGCCGGCCGACCCCGAGATCGGCCTGACGAAGACGGTGGAGAACCTCACGGCCCCCGGCGCAAACGTCACGCGCATCGGCGACAGGCTCCTCTACACCGTGACGCTCGCGAACACCGGCGCGGCCAACAGCTGCCTGGTGAACGCCGTGATAAGCGATCCGCTGCCCGTCGGCATCGAGCCCGCGGCCGGCACCCTGCGACTTGCCGCGGGCGGGGGCGCGTCCGTCCCCGTGCCCGACGGGGCCTACGACCATGAGACGCGCACCATAGCGGTGACCTGCGGCGATATATGGGGCGGCGGGAGCGCCGTGCTCACGTTCGAGGCCGTCGTGGAAGCCGCCGCCCTCGGCCAGAGCAGCGCGAACATCGCCCATACCCATGGGAGCATTCCGTCGGAGGATCCGGACACCGTGCCCTCGAACCCGGATCCGGGCAAGCCGACCGATCCGCCCGCGGACGAACCCCTAGCGTCCTCCGATCCCGTCGAGCCGCCGACCATCATCCCCGACGACCCCGGGCGGGACGACCTGTCCATCGCCAAGATCGCCGAGAACGCCTCCCGCGACGACGGCACCACCCACGTGGGTGACACGGTGCGCTACTGCATCGCCCTCGCGAACAGCGGCCCCGCCACCGGGTGGATGGACGCCGTCATCCGCGACGACGTGCCACACGGCCTGGAGCCCGTCGCCGGCACCATCCGTCTCTCGCTCCCCGACGGGCGAGAGGTCGCCGTGGACGATGGGGCCTACGACCCCGCCACGCGCATCCTGGCCGTGGCCGTCGGACACCTCTACGGCGGCCAGGAGGCGGCGCTCTCCTTCGACGCGCTGGTCACCAAAGACGCGCTGGACACCGACATCGGCAACGTGGGCACGGCCTTTGGGACGCCTCCTTCCCAATGGGATCCCGACCGTCCGGTGCCGGCGCCGGGCGACCCCTTCCGTCCCGAAGAGGGCTGGGACGGGTACATCCGCAGCCACGAGAGCGTGTCCACCGACCCCGTGTACCCGCCAGGCGTCACCACGCGAGGCGGCATCCTGCAGGACGCGGATGACAGCTCCACCGCCCGCGAAAAGCAGCGCACCACCATCGCTCACAAGCTCGCCCAGACCGGCGACGCCCTGTCCCTGGCGCTGCTGCTCTCCGCGACGCTCGCCCTGGCCGCCGGCGCCCTCGCCCTGGTAGGCCGCCGCCGCGTGCGCCGGGCGAGGTAGCAACGGGGCAATCTAGCCACCGGCAATTTCCCCGACCCGCGACAAAGGGGCCGCCGAAGCTCATCTCAGCTTCGGCGGCCCCTTACCTATACGATTGATTGGAAGACTTGAGCAGTTTGAATATATGCCTCTACAGGCTCGTGACCACCGTTTCGGCGGCATCCAGAAGTTCGTTTACCTCGTCGGTGGTGGCCGCCTCGGCGTAAATGCGCACGAGCGGCTCGGTGCCGGAGGGGCGCATCATCACCCAGGCGTCGCCTTCCAAAAGCAGCTTCACGCCATCGCGACGATCTACGTCCAGCACGCGCTTGCCGGCGATCTCGTCGGCCGTGTACGCGGGCACGGTTTCGGCGCGGAAGCGGGCCATCTGCTCGTCGGTGATAGAAAGGCCGCGGCGAGCGAACTCCAAGCGGCCGATATCGGCGAGCATCTCGTCGATGATCGCGCCCAAGTCCTTCCCCGACTGAGCCATGCATTCCGTGAGCAAGAGTGCCATGAGCAGGCCGTCGCGCTCCTTCACGTGGTCGGGAAGCCCGATGCCGCCGGATTCCTCGCCGCCGATCATGACGTCGCCCTTTTCCATCTCGCCGTAGATCCACTTGAAGCCGACGGGCGTACTGACGAGCTCCAGCCCCAGCTTGCGGCACATGCGGTCGAGCATAGCCGACGCCGTCACCGTGGACACCACGCGGCCCGTCTCGCCGCGGTCGACCATGTGCTTGGTAAGCAGCGTGATGATGCGGTGGGCGTTCACGTAGTTGCCGCGCGAGTCGCCAGCGGCAATGCGGTCGGCGTCGCCGTCGTTGATGAACAGGGCATCGTAGCCCAGCTCGCCCACTTTCGCGAGGCCTTCATCGACCCAGGGCTGAATGGGCTCGGGATGCAGCCCGGCGAAGGTGGGGTCTTCCGCGTTGTGGATTTCCACGACTTCCACGCCCATGTCGCGCAGAAGGTCGGCCAGGTAGTGGCGGCCGGCGCCGTAAAGCGGATCGCACACCACGCGCAGGTTGGCGCCACGGATGGCCTCGACATCGACCAGCTCGCGCAGGGCGGCCAGGTAGTCAGTCATGAGGTCGGCCGTTTGGAAGGGGCCGAGGATGTCCGTCGGCTCCGGCGGCAGCACGGCTTCCACGCGATCGGTGAACTCGGCGGGGCTCGCACCGCCATCGGCCATGCGCAGCTTCACGCCCAGATACTCGGCGGGGTTATGGGAGCTCGTGAGCATGATGCCACCCACCGCGTCGTCGTTATGGGCCACCGACCAGCACAGCGTGGGGGTGGGGCAATAGTCCTCGGTGAGCAGCACGTTGAAGCCCTCGCCTGCGGCTACCTGGGCCGCCAGCTCGGCATAGGCGTGGGCATCCTGGCGGCAATCATGGCCGACGATGAGCGTACCCGGCGCATCGGCGTCGCGACCTGCGGCCACAGCCTCCTCCTTGAAGATGCGGGCCGCCGCCGCGACGACGCGGTTCAGGTTGTCGGGCGTGAAATCCTCGCCGATGATGGCGCGCCAGCCGTCGGTTCCAAAATGAATGTCAGCCATGAGCAATGCCTCCTGGGCTTTTCCTGCGAGTTTTGTTGCGAGAACGATTATAGAGGATGCGGGCCGTGGAAGTCGCTTTTTCGTTGAAGGCGGCTTTCTTTGGGCGCGGGTGAGGCGGGGGCGCGAGCCGGGGGACGGTTCTCCTGACTCCTGACTTGCCCCAAGCGAGTCAGGAGACTCCCCTGACTCGCTGGCCGCTCTGGCCATGCGCTTTCCATCAAATATAGCGGCAAGCCATCCCAACCTGATACCATAGCGTCATGCGATTCAAGAGCGCAAAACCTGCGTCGTCGTTTCCAAGAAAGAAGGCTCCCATGGCGAACGCCCTGCTTGCGAAAGATCCCGCCGAAACCTGCGTACTGGTGACGGGGGGTGCCGGGTTCATCGGTAGCCACACCGTGGTGGAACTGCTCGAGCGTAACTACCAGGTCGTCATCGTGGACGACCTGAGCAATTCCAGTCGCGAGGCCGTGCGACGCGTGGGCGAAATCACCGGCGTGGCGCCCGTGTTTGCCGACCTGCCCAACGAGGAAGAGGCCGAGGCCGTCGCGGCTGTGGCCGGCGCTGCGGTACGCGAGGTTGCGCCGGGGCCCTCTCTCACCTTCTACGAGGCGAACATCCTGGATCGCGCCGCCCTGGAGACCATTTTCACCATGCACGCCGTGGACGTCATTATCCACTTCGCCGGCTTCAAGGCCGTAGGCGAGTCGGTGGCCAAACCGCTCGAGTACTACTGGAACAACATCGCCGGCACCCTGGTTCTGTGCGAAGTTGCTCGCGAGCACGGCTGCAAGAACATCGTGTTCTCGTCGAGCGCCACGGTGTACGGCGAGCCGGAGTTCGTGCCCATCACCGAAAGCTGCCCGAAGCACGACGCCACCAACCCCTACGGCTGGACCAAATCGATGCTCGAGCAGATCCTTTCCGACCTGTACACGGGCGACAACGAGTGGAACGTCGTGCTGCTGCGCTACTTCAATCCCATCGGCGCCCACGAATCCGGCCGCATCGGCGAGGATCCCAAGGGTATTCCGAACAACCTGCTGCCCTATGTGGCTCAGGTGGCCGTAGGCAAGCTGGAGCAGGTCGGTGTGTTCGGCGACGACTACCCCACCCCTGACGGCACCGGCGTGCGCGACTACATTCACGTGGTGGACTTGGCCCGCGGCCATGTGGCGGCGCTCGATTGGATGGCCGGGCGCGTGGGTACCGGCGCGCCGATCGGCGTGGGCTCGGTGGCCGGCGAGCCGGCGGAAGACGGAACGCGCCGGGGCGTGGGTATCTTCAACCTGGGCACGGGGAAGGGCTCGTCGGTGCTCGACGTGATTCACGCCTTCGAGGCTGCGTGCGGTCACGAGATTCCCTACCGCATCATGGCCCGGCGCCCCGGCGACATCGCGGAGTGCTACGCCGACGCCACGAAGGCCCGCGACGAGCTGGGCTGGACGGCCGAATACGACATGGCCCGCATGTGCGAAGACGGCTGGCGCTGGCAGTCCCAGAACCCCGACGGCTACGGGGACGCGGAATAGGCGCAGGAGCTTCTCGTGCCCATTTCTCGCAGAACTAGCGCTTTGCGAGGACAATAATTTCGACTTGTTAGAGTTTGCCAGGCGCTCAATAATAGTGCGAATTAGATGATCGTATTCGATTCGCATATTAATACATGAATTACATTATACATAGCAATTCGGTGCGTACTTGAACCTATGCACATGCCTAACAAGTCGAAATTTCCGCCCGAAATCGCCCTCCAGATCTGCCGGAGACTTTCGCTCTCTGATCCCGCCGCTTGCCTCGCCCGATCAACCCATTTGCCTCTTTGCCAACATCTTTTCAAGCGCAAGAACAGCAGCGCTAGCTCCTAATGCGGCTCCCAGGGTGTCGGTGAGCCAGTCGGCGGGGTCGCACACGCGGCCGGGGACGAAGGATTGGTGGAACTCGTCGGTCACGGCGTAAAGACTGGCGAGGGCGATGGCGACGAGGGCGAGCTTTCCCCAACCCAGCGCAGGCCATGTGCGCCGCGCGGCCAAAACGAGCAGCCCACCAAACACCAGGTACTCGGTAAAGTGGGCCGCCACGTTCACGATGTCGGTGTCGGGGCCGAAAACGGGGGCCGCCAGACCCACGAGCCAGCGTTTGATCGCGGCCAAGGGGCCGGTGCCGTCGAAATCGCTGCCGGTATGGGCGGACATGAAAAAGATCACGGCCGCCCACAGGGCAACGATAACCCATGAGAGTATGAGGCGGCCTCGCTGCGACACAGGCGCTAGGCTTCCGGAGCGAGAGCGAGAATCTGCTCCGGATCGCTTACGAGCAGGTCGGGTTCCCAGCCTTCGGCGGCGAAATCGGCCGGGTCATGATAGCCCCAATCCACGCCGACCGCATAGCAGCCGGCGTTGCGAGCCACGTGGATGTCGCCCGGTGAGTCGCCGATGTACACCGTGCGCGCCGGCGTGCTTCCCAGCTCTTCAATGGTGGTGAGCAGCCCCACCGGGTCGGGCTTGCGCGGGAAGTTCTGCGGGCCGCCTTCCCCGTGCTGCACATCCACAGCATCGGGGAGGCACTTGTTCATGATGAACTGCACGCCGCCGTCGAACTTGTTCGACAGCACGCCCAGCTTGCAACCGCGCCGACGCAGCTCGGCAAGCAGGGCGGGGATGCCCGGGTAGGGCTTCGTCAGGTTGTTGGGATAGGTGCCGTAGTTCTCCTTCCAGCGGGCGAGGCAGGCGTCGGCCACGTCCTGGGGCGTCCCTTCAGGAACCGCCTGGTACATGAGCGCCTTCACGCCGTTGCCCACATAGGAGTTGATCTCCTCGCGGGTGCGCGGGGGCAGATTGAATTCAGCGAGCGCATCGTTAGTGAGCACGACGAGGTCGTCAAGCGTATCGAGCAGCGTGCCGTCCACATCGAACACGAACGTGTCGAAGGGCGGCGTTGGTTTTTCAGCAGCCATGAGGCTTTGGTCCTTTCGAGCTTTTATAGAGCCACATCATTGTAACGGTTGCCCGCTTCCAGTGCGGAAACAGCCTTCTGACTGTTAGGTTAAACCCACGGTTGTTCAGAAAAGAGACTTTCCATGAATCCTTCGAAACGAGTAGCCATCATCACGGGCGCGTCCTCCGGGCTGGGGCGCGAGTTCGCGCGGCAGCTAGATGCGCAGCAGGTGGCCGACGAGCTGTGGCTTGTTGCGCGCAACGAGAAGGCCCTGACAGACGTGGCCGGCGAGCTGGACACGCCCTCCCGCGCGGTAGCCGCCGACCTCACCAGCGAGGCCGACATCGCGAACATTCGCGCAACGCTTTCCGCGGAAGACCCCCGCGTCACGTTCTTGGTGAACGCGGCCGGCTTCGGCAAGTTCGGCGATTGGCAGACCATCTCCGATGCCGCGGTGGATTCCATGATCGACCTGAACTGCCGCGGGCTGGTGGATATGACTCGTGCGACGCTGCCCTATATGGAACGGGGCAGCCGCATCATCCAGGTGGCCTCCGCCGCTGCTTTCACGCCCTTGCCCCATATGAATGTGTACGCCGCCACCAAGTCGTTCGTGCTGCACTACACGCGCGCCCTGCGCTGGGAGCTGCACGGAACTGGCATCACCGCCACGGCGCTCTGCCCGACCTGGGTGAAGACCGGCTTCGAGAAGGTGGCGCGCACCTCCGGCGGCGGCCACGACGTGGGGCACCTCCTCGGCGAGCAAACGCCGCAGGACGTGGTGCACCGAGCGCTTTGCGCGAACAAGGCCCATTTCGCTGTGGCCTGCGCGAGCCCTCAGTCGGCGGCGCTGCGCCTCATCGGCAAGGTCGTTCCCTCTTGCATCACCATGGCCGGCTGGGACGTGCTGCGTCGGTTGTAACTTTCCCTCGAAAGGAACCCCCTCATGAACGATACCTCTTCCACGCCTTCCGCGACCCCCATCCCCAACAACTACGGCGTTGCCACCTCCATGGCTGACGTGCAGAACCAGATCAACGAGATGGAGGCCTTCTTCGAAACCGGCGCCACCTTGCCCGTGGACTTCCGCCTACGCCAGCTGCGCCGGCTGCAAGCCTACTTGCTTGCCCACGAGCAGGAGGCCTTGGATGCCCTCCATGCCGACCTGGGAAAATCCGCCTTCGAGTCGTACGCCACTGAGCTGGGGCTCGTTTACGACGAAATTCGCCTTTACCTGAGAAAGCTGCGCCAATGGGCGCGGCCGCGGCACGTGCCTACACCACTTGCGCACTTCCCTTCTTCGTCCACGGTGTACCCCTACCCCTTCGGCGTGGCGGCCGTGCTGTCACCGTGGAACTACCCGCTGCAGCTGACGCTCATTCCGCTGGTGGACGCTATTGGCGCGGGCAACTGCGTAGCTATGAAGCCGTCGAAGACCTCGCCGCACACGTCGCAGTTTCTGCGTGACATGTGCCGCGAGCTGTTCGATCCGCGCTACGTGTACTGCTGGCACGGTTCAAACGAGATGAACGACTGGCTCTTGCAGGTGGAATTCGACAAAATCATGTTCACCGGCAGCCCGCGTGTGGGGCGCGAGATCATGGCGGCCGCGGCCCAGAACCTGACGAGCGTCACCCTGGAGCTCGGCGGCAAAAGCCCCGTGTTCATCGCCGCCGATGCCGACATCCGCCGCGCCGCCCAGCGCATCGCCTGGGGCAAGTGCCTGAACTCGGGTCAGACCTGCGTGGGGCCCGACTACGCGCTTGTGCACGAGGATGCGGCCGACGAGTTCGTGGAAGAATTGCAGCGGTGGATTCACGAGTACTACGGCGAGGACGTGCTGGCCAGCCCCGACTACCCGCACATGATCAATCAGAAGCACTTCGACATGGTGTGCCGGCTCATTGACGACCGTCCCCAGGGCACCCGCATCGCCTTCGGCGGCCGGCGCAATCCTGAGACGCTGCAGATTGAGCCCACCGTGGTGACGGGCGTGTCCATTGACGACCCGCTCATGAGCCAGGAGATCTTCGGTCCGGCGCTGCCCGTCATCACCTGGCGCGATGTGGACGAGGCGCTGGACATTGTGCGGTCGATCAAGCATCCGCTGGCCTGCTATATCTTCTCGGAGAGCCGCGCGTTCCAACGGCACATCCTGGACGCGGTGCGCTGCGGCGGGGCCACCATCAACGACGTGGTCATTCACGCGAGCAGTAACGCCATGGGCTTCGGCGGCGTGCAGAACTCCGGTATCGGCGCCTATCACGGCAAGGTGGGCTTCGACGCGTTCACTCACTACAAGTCCACCATGAAGAAGTCGACCCTCATCGAGACCGGCATCCGCAACCCGCCCTTCAACGAAAGGAAGATGCGCCTGCTGAAGCTGGTCATGCCGGGGAAGTAGCGAGCGCTGCGCCCTTCTTCCCGCCGCACCTCCCCGTAGGGGCTGACCTTGGTCAGCCCTCGCGAGCGGGACAACCACTCACGACAAAACAGGGGCGACCAAGGTCGCCCCCTACGGGGATCTGAGCGGGAGCCAAGAGAGCGGTTCTCTTGGCTCTTCAAGTCGGTTATTCCGCCCAGCGGTAGAGGGCTGGGCCGGCGCCTATCTCGAAGTGGCACTGGGCGATGCCGAGATCCATCTGGGCAAATGCACCGCGCCTGGTGGACGCGCGCACCACCGGCACGTCGCCCACTTCACCGTCAAGCGAGAAGGAGAACTTCTGCTGGTTTAAGGCTGTGGGAGCGAGCAGGGCCGCGTCCACCCCGCGCTTGAACCACTCCGGTGCCCCGTCGTAGCCCGGGACCACCGCCTGGGGCGCCTTCGACCGGTGCGGCACCCCCTGCGTGGTCCCATATCCGAGCGCTATCACGGCGGCCAGCTTCTGGCCCAGATCCACATTGTAAGCGCGGTTCACCACCTTGTAGGTGCCCCCGACCCAGCAGCTGTTCAGCCCGAGCGACTGGGCCAGCAGCATCAGCTGCTCGCCGTAGTAACCCAGAATGCCGTCGAGCTCCTTGCACTCAGGCCCCACAAGCGCCAGGTAGTTGCGCACATTTGTGAAGTTCACAAGCCGCGCCTTAAAGCCGGTAAAAGCCCGCGGCTCATCAAGCACAAGCTGAATGTTCAGGTTCGCTTCCTCGTTCACCCGGGCGATGGCCTCTCGCAGCACCTCCACCGCCTCGGGCGCGAGGGGCTCGTCGATGTAGCTGCGCACGGCATGGCGCGCCTCAATCGCCTGCATCGGCGTGAGCTGTCCGGCGGAAAAGGGAAGGAGCGCACAAGAGTCGAGTTGCGAGACGGCCATGGAAGTCCTTTCAGCGAAGTTGCCGCGCCCAGCATAGCACAAGAAAGATGAGCTCAAAAAATACAGAGGCTGAGGCCTCTCCTTTTGTCTAAATATGCACTATTTACTATATAAATCAGAGATCCCGGAAGCAGTGTAGTCGAACAAGAAGAACGGGACGTAGATCCCTTTGATCGATTGAATTCGATTCTCATCCTTGAAGCACCTCGGCAGAAACGGCCTTTTCATGTAATGCTTCTTCAGCGCAGCAACGGCCGCATCTTTCTCCAACTTGAACGGGATAACGAGATCGGGCCTGAGCGCGCCTGCAACCCTGGATCGGATCACGGTCGGATTGTCGCAGTAGGGACACGACGCGGCTATGGTCGCATGATCGCAAACGAGCTCGGCCCCGCACGAGGGGCAGCAGCATGATCGCATCTCCTGCTCTTCCGCATCGTCGAACCCCCTGTTCTCGCCAGGCTCCAAGGCGAACCGCCCTCTTTGGAACCCATGTCGGCCTTTTCAGCCGATGCCTCGGGTTCGGTGCGCACGCCATAGAGGGCCTCTATGGCGTCGGAGGCATACGAGCAACCCTGTTTCCGCATCGAATCCGAGGGATCCGTGCAGGAAGGGCACTGGTAGTTTTTCACGCTCGAAGCCATGGCCGCCTCCGTTGATCAGTTGCCCGGTGTCCGATTCAGCGCGAAGCCTAATCGCCAAGGGCTCCGCCGCAGAACTCGCAACAGTTCGTCGTTGTGGGCGTTGTTGTCGCACCGCAATACGGGCACGCAACCGCTGCTTTGGGCGCCGCCGCCGCTGCGATTTCCTCACGTGCGCTTTGGCGGTTCTCAAGAAGGGTTGCTACTATCCTTTCGCACAGGTCGCGGTACGTACAGTACTCGACGCTGGCTTCGGGATTGAACGTCTCTGCTCCCGAAAGCGAGCCGATAACGAGGTTGATGCTGCCCGGGTTCGCAGAAACCGCAGGCCCGCGCCTCTCTTCGACTTCGACGGTTCGGCTGTTCACCTTGAGGCGCATATCGTCGAAATACGGGTTGTTGACGTAAACGGTTACATAGAAATTGTAGGAGTGGGTGAATCTCGGAGGATCGTAGCTTACGGCCTCGTTGTTCTCGTCGAAACGCGTCACCTCGTCGATGCCCTCGTCGATATCGTAAGTGCATCCCGTGATATCGGAAAGCTCGAGCACATCGGGGTTCGCTTCCGAGTAATTGCGCGCCGAGGTAACCATGAAGCGGCCTGCGTCTTCGTCGACAAGAACCTTGGCGGTTTCACCGAGCGATAGCGTCGTGCGAAACGCGGCGACGTTTTCCTTGTTAGATTCGCGGTATTCAAGCTGCTCCTCGATTTGCGCGACGGTCGAGTGCCGGCGCTCATCGAACCATGGCGACAGCTTGGCTGCGCACGCCTTGCACATGTTGCCGTCCTCAAGCTTGCGGTTGCCCAAAAGACCGATTTCTCCGCCGCAGATAGCGCACTCTTTCTTCTCGAAAAGCTTCCCGAACAGTCCCATGGTTCATCCTCCCTTACCGAATGCAGCATTCAGCCACTGCGACGCCACAGAGGAAGGGCCGCCTGCATTCCTAGCCCGCTTGATAGCTGCCGCGCAGTTCTTGGCGAGCGCCGAGACGGGGTTTGAATTGCGGGGCGAGGTCAGGGCGAGAGCCCTTCCGTTGACTGCATTATGCGGGGGGAGGTCCGCGAAGTTCCATTACCTTATTGGGTATTTCAACGCGAACGCGGGAAAGTACTTAATTTGATCAGGAGCCTGACCGGCAGCTAAGCCTCCGGATTCTGCGAAGCGCCCCCTTCGCCGAAGAGGGCATCGAGCTTCTTGCATCGGCGGAACAGCTCCAGATAGAGCACCAACTCTTCACGCGAGCCGACGTTCAGCTTGCGATATATGTTCGCATTGTGCTTGCGTGCGGTATGGATGCTGATGAACAGACGCTCGGCGACCTCGCTCGTTTCCAAGTTGTCGGCATAAAGCTTTACTATCTTGCGCTCCGTGGCGGTAAGCGTGGCGAAACGAGCCGAAAACTCATCGAGCAAAGAGGCGACATCGGGAGGAAGCAAGCTCGGCTTGATGCTCGCCGCTTTCGAATCCAATACTGAAACGAGCGCGTCTATTTCGGAAAAACCCGTCAGGCCGTCCCCGATGGATCCGTCCGCCTTGAGGGCGTCAACCGCATCGGATATCGGCCTTACGAATCGACGCGACAAATACCGGGACAGCATAAGCGCGACGACGAACAGGAGCGAAGAGGCGACGATGATCTTCATGCGGTCGGCGAAGGCCATCGCGCTGTAATACTCTCGGGGAACGAGGGTGATGGCGCACACGTCCTCGCCGTCTGTTGTCTGCAGGCCAAGCGGCGTGTGAAGGCCGACGAACGTGCCGTTTGACGCCTCATACACGTTGAAGCCGGAGTCCTCGCGAACGTAGAGTTTTTCGGCGTCGGACAGATACGTTGATTTGAGCTCTCCGGTCATGCCCTTGGGCAAGTCCACAACGTCGTTGCTTACAGGGGCTACGGCCGTCATCACAGAGCCGTACTCGCTATCTTGCGCGGGATAGGACAGGCTGAAAAGCAAATCGTTCAATTCCAGACCGCACACCCCGCGAACCGTTCCGTTCGAAGAGCAGACAGGAGCGACGACCATGGCCACGCCCTCCCAGGTGCCGGGAAGCTGCGAACGGCTTGTCCATCGGCAGCTTTCCGAAACCCTCCCGGTCGAACCGCGGAGCATCGTTTCGTATCCGGGCATAAGAGAGCTGTCGAACTCCAGCCTCCACCGATTATGGAGCTCGAGGCTGTTTTCCCGAGCGATTTGGGGCGTCCCGCGAAATAGAACGATATCTTGACCGACAACCTCGCTTACACTGAGATTCGCAAACCTGATGTACACGCCGGCGCGAGAGTTTTCGGCGTTGTCGATCTGTGTGTTGACAGTGGCGTCGATGATGACGAAAGCGCCGCTGCACGGGCTCGTCTCAAGCGCGGTGCGCAACACGGAGAACAACGCGCGTTCGGCGCGGGCAATGCCCTCCGGGTCGTCGTTGAGCTTGGATGTGGGATGGGTGAGCAGCTGGTGATCAAGGGCGTTCGAAGATTCCTGAGACAACGCGATGGCATGGGCGGCAAGCACGCTCGTTTGCTTTTTGACGCTTGCCACTGTGCTGGCATGATGGGCGTCGAGCGCATGACGGAGGTTGCTCTCCCTGATGGAGAACACGCCGAACAAGCTGGCGAGGATGAGCATCGCAGCAAGCAGGACGAAGATCATCGAAGCCCAATATGCGACAAGCTTGCGCCGCATGGAGACTTCCTTGCACGTCGCATGCATAAGCTCGATCGTCTGCCGTATGCGGTTCATGCGCGACTCCCTCCTTTCGCCAACCGAGAATCCGGTTTCAATCTATGGGAATCTGACCTCCCGACAAACAGATGCTAGGCCATCATTCCGCGATCGCATGGCTCGTAACCGGGATCCATGCTGCCGGATTATCAGACTCCCTTCTTGAACTGCTCGTAGCTATCGGCGATGAGCCTGTCGAGAGCCGCGCTGCTTTCGTCTCCTGATTCGATGAAGCTGTTGCGCGCCGCCGAGAGATGCTTTCGCACGTTCGACTCGAAAGCATCTTCAAGCTGCAGATACGAATCGGTTTGAGGGGCTTTGTAAAACAGGTAGTCCCGCTGGGTTTCTATGTAGGCGCGATAAAGCTCAACGTATCTTTGGTCGGTTAGCTTTTCAATGCATTGTGGCAAATAGGAATCGTACGCCTCCTGAACAACGGGCATATAGCCGGTGCTTACGGCAAATTGGCTATTGCGCTCGGGGTCGGTAAGCCACTTCAGGAACCGGATGGCGGCTTGCTCCTTTTCGGGCGTCGACTTTACCGTGCATATCCCTGCCCCTCGCTGCATCACCATCTTCTCCCCGCCGGCGAATGTCGGGACGGGCATGATGTCGAACTCGACGATTTCGGAGGTGTTGTCGGCGCGAATAACTTCGTTGGTGTAATACAGAACGCTCGCCGAAGAGCCAACGCTGGCAACCACCTCCCCCGTCCGAAGGGGATCGGTCGCATAGCCGCCTCCCAGCCACAGGCCTCCGCTGATTGCCGCGCGCGCATAAGGCTGCCACACGCGGGCGAACGTCGAGTTGAACGAGATGTCGTCACCGTCGAAAAACGACGTTCCGAGAGACTCAATGCCCACTTGGAAGTAATCGAAGTGGTAATCATGGGCGAAAAACGCCTTCCCATCGCTTTCGATATCCGGCGTAAGGCTGTCGGTCCATTCCTCGTAGACGCAACAAGCGTCAAAGAGACCCTCCCACGTTCTCAAACTGTCAAGGGTTACGCCTGTTGCAGCGGAAAAGCGGTCGAAATCGGTTTTGTTGACGAAGAACAACTCTGTTGACTTGGCAACGGGCAAACACACAAGATGGCCGTCGACTTCGCCATCTTCCAGAAAAGCCGGCACGAAGGCTGCAAGCTCGTCTTCGGTGAAGTAATCGCGATAATCGACAAGGATGCTCTGATCAGGCAGAGCAAGAACGGTCTTCGGATAGGAAACGAACATATCGGGCAGCTTCGGCGACCCTGGCTCTCCCGCCGCTGCGGCAATGATGCCGTTGTGGATGTTCTTGTTGTCCGACACCATGGCGACCTCAACCTGGATGCCCTCTTCGACACCAACCGTGTTGTTGAAAACATCGATGAGATCGTTGAGCGGAGAATCCGTCTGGCCACCGTAGACGTGCCAGATGGTGATGGTGGTCGGCTGGTTGCTCTGCGAGCGGACGCAGCCGGCACCGAGCAACAGCCCGCAGGCGAGCGCCAACGAAAGAATGATGCCGACTATCCTTCTCATACGCACAACCCCCCATTCATATCGTTGCTTGCAGCAGATAGGAAAAAGATCGAGTCTCACGGCTCATTATGCCAGCAAAACATTGTCCGCGCATCAACTTTCAGAACCGAAGTATTCGATTTAGGCCTTGGATTCAGAAATCATGTGATTGAACTGCGGTTATGCATAAGACAGCGACACTACTCAATTTAAGTATTTTTTCTTTTGCCCCAAGAAAATACCCAACGAGGTAATGGATTAGCAGACTTTCGAAGTGTATCAATAGCGGTGTGAGGCAACCGTCTCACGAACAAAACGTTCGAACTGAGGAGGACGGAAATCATGAAGAGACTGTTATCGATCACCGCGCTGGCGCTCGTAATCGCTTTGAGCCTTGCGTTTACCGGCTGCAGCGGCGCGCAAAAAGACGCTTCGGCGAACTTCCAGGGAAGCTGGAAGATGACGAACGTAGCAGGCGCAACCGAAGACGACATTGCGGCCATGGAGGCGTTCGGCATAAGCGTCGTACTCGACCTCAACGAAGACAAAACTGCTGTTCTTGATATGATGGGCGAGGAAATATCGGGCACTTGGGAAGCAAAGAGCAGTACCGAACTCACGCTGACCATCGAAGGCAGTTCCGCAACGGGCAAACTGAATGGCGAAGAGCTTACGATTGCTGTTGATGGCGAGGAGATGACCTTCCAGAAGGTCAGCGCAGAAGAGGCAGCGAAGATCAAAGAAGATGCCGCGAGCATGGAGGGCATCCTTAGCGACGAGGGAGATGACGCTACTTCTGCCGACAGCGGAGTGACCTACGATGCCTCCTTCACTCCCGTCACCGTTGTTGACGACGACATGTGGACGATTGACGTCGTGGCGAAGAAGAGCGACGAATGGGGAGGCTCGGGCTACGTTGTTGACGTGAACAATAAATCCGACAAGCCCATCTACGTAACGGTTCCCTCTGATGCGTGCTCCGTCAATGGCAAGATGGTCGATTTCTGGGGCGGCGAAGTCGTATTGCCTGGCAAGCTGGCAGAGGGCGCGTTCTTCTATGCCGATTCCGATGATATCGCAAGCGTTAGCGAAATGACGAACGTCGAGATGGTTATTGAGGTCTGGGATAATGACACTTACGAGACGCTGGCATCTTACGACGTAACGTTGAACTAGCAATTGCGGCTGCCGCCTTTCTTCTGGGCAGTTGCAGATGAAGCATGAGCTCTTATGAAGACCGGCTCTTCCACTTGACCTGGCGATACCGAGCAGATCCGGAAAACACCGGATCTGCTCCGTCATTCAGCTCATCTGCACATCGCCGGGCGGCTGAGGCAAACGCGATTCAAGATTGAGCAACGCTACGGCCTGCCTATCAAATCAAACCAGCAGGGCTGCGATCGCCGGACCCATTAGCGGCCCCCATCGCTTTGGTATTTGAAAAAGCTGCTGAGATCCCCCCGCTCGTTTCTCCGTCTTCGGCTTTCCGAAAAGAAACATCCCTTCTTTGATGCTTGGCTAGATTATTGGGAATGGACGGGTAAGCAGCAAACGAGAGGGGTGTTTTTCGGTTCTATTCGCCCCATCGGAGGGGCGCGAGAGGATTTTTCTACGAAGGGAGGAGGACGCGAAGCTTTGCGTTCGCAATATGGAATCGCAGGATCGCCGATTGGCAGGGTTTTGGGTTAATGACCCTGGCGTTTCACGGGGTTTCCCAGGTTGCAGGTTGTTCCACGGTATCTTAGCCAAATAATTAGCCCATATTCGCCCACATAGAGCTGCTCAAGAGAATAAATATGGTCAGAGATTACGTTCCGACCTGGTGTTTTATTGGTCGCGAGGGCTGCATTCGAGCCAACGACCTTCAGGCTATGACCCGAAGTGCTGGTATGACCGAGCTCGTCTGCCGTACGGGGGTCGAGCAAAAGTGTTTCGTGGCGCGTCCTCGAAAGGGGCGCGCCACAATAGCCGACGATCTTGTGAAGTCATGCGGGGAATTCAGTCCGATCTGGGAAGGTTAACCTCGGTCTTCTGCCTTATACCTTATGCCCCTTCGCGAGAGAACCATCTGCCGTCTTCCCACCAGACGTCCTTCCCTGATCCTCCGACCTTGAGCGAGTAGTGGACGACAAAACTTCCGAACAACTCCCCGCCGTACTCGCGTTTGCGCAGGATGTTTCCGACGTCTCTCTCATCGACGCCTTCATCATGAGGATGGGGCTAGCCTGGCTCCTGGCGGCCTCCTTGGGCTGCGGATTCATCGGAATCTATGCGGCGCAGGCAGCGGCGCCGGTTCCGCCCGCCCTCATCGGCTTCGCATACCTCCGGCTATGGGCGAGAAGGAACTCGCCCGCGCATCAGTGAGTCAGAGGGCCGTCCCCCTGACTCACGCCAAGCAGCGGTCTTTCGCTCTCGAAACAATATCCGCGTCCCAAAAAACGAACGACCCCGCCGGAAGGCGGGGTCGGGAAGTTCATGGAGCGGGCGACGGGACTCGAACCCGCGAATACAAGCTTGGGAATCTCTTCCCCGTCCCACTTCGGGCGACACCGCCGTGCGCTATCGAAACAATTGTACCAGGTGAAACGGACATTCGCACAAAACGGACGAAACGGGCACATCCCCAGACGGGACGGCGAAACGCCGATTTTTCCCGTCCTCATCCCGTGCCCATCCCGTCTTTCGGGCATTTACGAAACCCGTACTCTTTCTTGAAATAGCCGCTCTGACCTCCTGATGCGGGGAACCGCAGAAGGAGGTGCATGCACCATGCCATGCAGAACCATCGCCGTTGCCAACCAAAAAGGCGGCACCGGCAAGACGGCCACCACCCTCAGCTTGGGTATGGCACTCGCCAGGAGCGGCCAACGCGTCTTGCTCGTGGACACCGACCCGCAGGGCGACCTCACCAAGTCGCTCGGTTGGAAGGACCCCGATGCCCTAGAGTCACCGACGCTCGCCAACCATCTGAACGCGATGATCGAGGGCACCGCCCTCGACCCCCGTGAGGGCATCCTCTTGCACGACGAGGGCATCGACCTCATGCCCGCTAACATCGAGCTCGCCGGAATGGAGATGCCCATCCTGATGGCTATGTCGCGCGAGCAGCTAGTGAACATGTGGATGTCCCCGCTCAAGGCGCACTACGACTTCATCATCTTCGACTGCACGCCCACGCTCGGCATCATTCCCGTGAACGCATTCGTGGCATCCGACAGCGTGCTCGTGCCTGTGTCGGCCGAATATCTTCCCGCCTCCGCCATGACAGGGCTTTTGAAGACCGTCGGGCGCGTGCGCCGCCAGATCAACCCTTCTCTCGAAGTGGAGGGCATCCTCGTGACGCTATCCGACAGCCGCAACAACCTCGCGCACGAGATCGAGCAGACCATACGTGAGAGATACGGGAGCACCTACAGGGTGTTCGATACGGTCATTCCCCGCGCGGTCTCGGCGGCGGAAGCACCTGCAGCCGGTATGAGCGTCTTCTCCTATGACGAGGATGGGAAGGTGGCTCACGCCTTCGAGAGACTTGCGGAGGAGGTGCTTGACCGTGGCTAGGAAGAGAGCACTCATAGAGCTACCCACAGTGGACGACTTGTTCACGTCCCAAAGCGAGCGCGACAACGCGACCCTTGAGGGCGTTACGGAGATTCAGCTCGCGCTCATAGACCCCTTTCCCGGCCATCCCTTCCAGGTGAAAGACGACGAGGAGATGGAGCGGCTGGCGGAGAGCATCGCAGAGAACGGCGTGCTCGTGCCGCTGACGGTGCGCGCGTCGGGCGCGGAGCGCTACGAGCTTGTGAGCGGGCATCGCAGGAAGAGGGCGGCCGAGTTGGCGGGCCTTGCGAGCGTCCCCTGCATCGTGAGGGACATGGGCGACGACGAGGCCGTCATCGCCATGGTAGACAGCAACCTCCAAAGGGAGGCCATCCTGCCGAGCGAGCGGGCGTTCGCTTATTCGATGCGGCTTGAGGCGATGAAGCGCCAGGGGCAGCGCACCGACCTCACTTGTGCGCAACTTGCGCACAAGTCAGACGGCAGGAGGTCGCGCGACATTCTTGCCGAAGAGTTGGGAGTGAGCAAGGACAAGGTGCAGCGCTTCATACGCTTGACCCATCTCATTCCCGAACTGCTCGCACTCGTGGACGAGGGGCGCATGAAGATGCTCCCGGCCGTCGAGGTGAGCTACCTATCTCGGGAGGAGCAGACGTGGCTCTACGATGCCATGGGGGCGCAGGCGTGCACGCCCTCCCACGCGCAGGGCGTCAAGATGAAGCGCTACTCCAAGGAGGGTTCGCTCACGGGCGCCCTCGTGCGCTCCATCATGGAGGAGGAGAAGCCCAACCAGGTCGAGCAGTTCAAGATTCCCAGGAAGAGCATCGCCCGCTTCTTCAGGCCGAGCGCCACCAAAGACGAGATAGAGAGCCGCATCGTTCGCGCCCTGGAGCTGCTTGAGCAGGCCGAGGCGCGGCGCGGCAGGCAAGGCGGTGCATAATGGGCAACGTGATGCACCGCGGCAAGGGGTCGTTCACATTCGTCGAGAACACTATCTTCTTCGACCACGGGCTCTCGGCGAAGGCCAAGGGGATCTACTGCCAGATACGCTCGCTTGAGAACAACCCGGAGTGGGTGTTCACCATCAAGGGCTTCGCCTCGCTCGTGCGCGACGGCGTGGACGCCGTGACGGCGGGCATAAGGGAGCTTGAGGCCTCCGGCTACATCATCCGCGCGCGCAAGCGGAGCGTGAACGGGCGCTTCCTCAAGGCCGAGGAGGCCACCTGGATCACGCTCGACGACCCCGCCATGCACGGGGAGGTGTCCGCGGAGCTCAAGGCGGACGGCTTCGCCATCCTCTCCGAGTTCACCCGCGAACCGGCCGCCAACGTAGAAGTTGAGATTGCACCTCTGAGCGCCGACGAAACATGCGAAACCGGCGAGAATCCCCAGTTCGGAGCCAGAACAGGAAAACCCGTATCTGGAAAAGCCACATCTGGGGAATCGGCCCCTATAAATCACTCATCCGATAAAGGGCTTGATTCCGATAAACAACCCCCTCTTGTCCCCCCGATGGCCCAGGCGGTAACGAGAAGGGCCGCGATGATTTCGTGGCCTATCGGAAGGGCGAGTTCCCGGAGGCCTTCGAGCGGCTGTGCGCCATGTCCATCAAGCCGGTGTCCTCTCTCCGCTTCAAGCGCGACTGCCTCGCAGCCTGGGAGCGCAGGGTGGCGCAGGGCTTCGCGCCGGAGCACATCATCGAGGCCTATTGCGCCTACGCCAAGAGCTACTGGATGCGGAACGGCGACGACGCGACGCTCGCCAAGAACCTCGCCCGCTGGCTCGAAGGCGAGGGAGGGCTCTCGGCCTACGCCGACGAGCCGATACCGCCCGACCTGCTCGACGCGGACGGCGAACCATTGGACATGCCGGGTCTCGCTCAGGCCGACCCCGACTTCGCGAAGCTCTGGCGGCGCGTGGAGACGCAGCGCTGCGTCATACGCTCGACCATGGCGATGGGCGGCGAGCTGCCGCCGGAGGAGGACGTGCTCGTCGCCTGCGAGACCGACAGGCACTACCAGCGATTCCTCGGTGCCTGCAGGGAGCGATACGACCGCTACCTCAAGGTGATCGAGTTGTTCAGGAGCCCGAGCGCGAGCCTTGCGCGGGCGCGGGAGGAGGCCGTGGCGCTGAGCGCCATGCCGTTCGGAGGGAGGCTTTCATGAGGACGTTGTGGAGGTTCGCGAAGTGGCTCTTCCGCGCCGTGTTCCGCTTCATGTGAGGCATGAGCGCGGAGACATGGCCGCTTGCGATCAAAGGCATTCTGCTCAAAGGATGCAGTCTGCAGGAGAGGCCTGCGAGCGGTTTATAATGGATTGCGTCACCCTAATCGAATAAGTACGTCAATTACCGGGCCGAGGGGCATCTGCCGTTTGGGTAATTGACGTACAGTTCCCACAGGGTGACAACTGAGGTGGATGCCTCTCATCTGACATTCACAGGGGCTACCATCTTCCTTATCCCGAATACGGAAAGGTGGCCCCATGGCAGCAAGCGCAGAATACGCCCCGCCGAAAGAGCTCGTCAACGTTATGGTGCAGTCCTCGGAGAAGCTGGAGGGCGCGGCGTCGCTCCTTGAGATGCTTGAGGACAAGGCCGACAACCAGAGGATAACCGCCTCCGAGCTGGCGGCGGTGCGATGCATCGTAGAGACCTGCGCGGCGAACCTCGGCGGGGTTCTGGAAGAGGCCTGAGAAAAACTAGGGCCAATCCCGGTGGGATCGGCCCTTACAAAACCTCTCGGTTTTTTCACGTGCGATCATATTCGCAAACCCTAACCGCCTCGTCAACGATGAGGGCCCGGAAATAAATAGAGCCAGTCCCAGCAGGACCGGCTCTTGCAAAGCCTCTAAGGCTTTGACATCTGGCACTACGCTCTCAGGAACACCCTATTCGGTCAACCCTTCGTCCGTCGCTGAATCGCCCAACAGTTTCAACTCGTTCGCTTCTATTGTCCGCCTGACTTGCTCTTCAAGCTGCTCCTTATCCGGGAGGTTCAAGGTGTATGTAGACGCGAAGATGCTGTTGTTGAGCCCGCCGAGGGCATACTCCGCTCGCACATGGTTCTTATCAGTGCAGAGTATGATGCCTATGGGCGGATTATCGTATTCGTCATTGACCTCGGCGGCGTAGTAGTTCAGGTACTCGTTGATCTGCCCAACGGCTGATGCCATCAGCTTCGTCGTCTTGAGCTCGATCAGCACGTAAGCCCGAAGTGGCTTGTTGTAGAAGACCATGTCCACGAAGTCCTTCTCGCTGCCGACGGGAACCCGCTGGTTCGTGCCGACAAACATGAAGCCGCGTCCGAGCTCCAGCATGAACTTCTCGATCTGCTTCACGAGCGAGTCCTGCAAGTCCCTTTCGAGCGGCGCCATGCTGTCCGGCAGTCCCAGGAACTCCAGCACATACGGCGACTTTATCGCATCCGATGGCTGACTGTACGCTATGCCCTCGTTGGCGAGCCCCAGGACATCCTGCCTGCTCGCATTGCCCTTTGCAGACAGCACCCGCTCGAAGAGCATGCTGTCCATCTGGCGCCTCAGTTCGCGCACGCTCCAACCGGCGTTGGCCGCTTCCCGCTCGTAAAAGCCGCGCTTCGCATCGTCGTCCAGGTCAAGCACCTCGCAATAATGGGAGAAGGTCAATTTGCCAGACAGTGTCTGGCAAATCGGGTGCTTGAGGTACAGAAGCCGCATGTACTGCAGGTTCGACCTTGAGAAGCCGCGCCCCAGCCTTTCCGTCAGTCTCTTGGAGAGGCGCACCAGCGTCTTGTCGCCGTACTCTGCCCGGTCGCGCCCATTCTGCTCGTACTCGACGATAAGACGTCCGTTATTCCAATAGGCCAGCAACTGGTCTATGCACACGTGGCGTGCAGCCGCATTGCGCGCCCGCTCCATCGTGCTCTCGATCGCGTCGATCAAGCCGTCGAATGTCTGCGCTTCGTCTGCGAGACCCGCATCGGATTCGTCGGCGACGATTTGCCAGTCGGCGTCTGGCAAATTCGCCTTCGTTAAGCCGTTTTCCTCATCCTGTACCATGCTTCCTCCGTTCGTTTTACTTCCATTCTACGCGAGCCGTCATCGCCTAGAAACCATGCGTTCCCGAAAGCGGAACATCGACGCAACGGGGCGGCTTCCTCTGTCGCCATCCGGCCTCCGCAGGCGCGGCCCCAGCCCCCGGCGGCCTTGATGCCCGGATGCTCGGCCGGGAGCCGGGAGGCGCGCAAGGGCCGCGAAAACTTTTCCGCAGGGGGCTCCCCCCCTCCAAGCCCTCCGGAAAACTCAGGCCCTACCGGGTTTCGCTTCCTCCCTTGGCGCGCCTCCCGAACCCCGTCCAATGCACAGGCCACAAGGCCCGCCCAAAGGGGGCCGGCCGAACCGACAAGGAGGTCGAAAATGGAAACGACGAGAATCCCGCTCTCCCAGTGCGTCGAGAGCAGCTACCAGAACCGCAAGGAGCTGGAGACGTGTCCGGGCTCGCCCGCAGCATCGAGGTGAACGGCCAGATCACGCCGCTCATCGTGGTGGCCGACGGCGAGGCCTACCAGCTCGTCGCGGGACACCGCCGCACCGCAGCCATGAGGTCGCTCGGACTCGTTGAGGCCGACGCCTACGTGATGGACGGCTGGGACGACGCCAGGATCGCGCAGATCCTCAACGCGGAGAACAACCACCGCAAGGAGCTCACCGAGGCCGAGCGCGGGCGCGGCATCCAGACGATGCTCTCGCTGGGAGTCCCGGTCGCCGACGCGGCGGTGAGCGCCGACATCCCCGAGGACAAGGCCGAGTCCTACGTGCGGGGCACGAAGGTCGTGCCCGTGGACGCCGTGAACCTGGACTTCGAGGCCGTGGCGCTCATGGGCGAGTACGACGACGTGCTCACCGAGGACGACGTGGTGGCCGTGCTCTCCAAAAAGAGCCACTGGGACCGCCAGGCGGTCTGCCGCAAGGCCCGCGCCCGTGCGGCCGCCGAGGCAGAGACGGCACGGCTGGAATCGCTCGGCGTCAAGGTGGTAGATGCGGACTCCCTCGGCGAGGGCTACCACGGGTGCAACGGCGAGTGCGGGCACCCCGGGCTCGTGGCCGTCGTGAAGCCCCAGGCCTGGGGTGAGGGCGCGGATGTCACCTTCTACTGCGACGACGAGTCCCACGACTACCAGCCCACTCCCGAGGAGATCGCGGAGACGGAGGCCTACCTCGGGCGCAAGGCGACGCTTGAGGCCATGGTGTTACCGCCAATGTATTTTCCACCATTTACACCAATGATCCACAACCGTTCGCGCCAACCGGCTCCCGCCGGTTACGCCAACGTATTCCCGCCGCTTTCGGCGCCTCCCCCCAACCTCTCCAGGAACGCGCGCGCCTCGCGCGCGAGGGCCCTCTCGGAACCCGGGTAGTCGAAGTCGGCGCCGAACACGTCGATGCCTATGCACGGGCCGGCCTCGGCCTCGCCGGGGCGCAGGGCCCAGCTCGTCACCTCCCAGCCGTCGAGCTCCGGGAACGCCGCCGTCACGGCGAGCTCCGCGTCCCCGTCGAGCGCCGACAGCCACTCCAGCGCATCGGACACCCTCATAGCTGCTCCTTCCCGGCGGCCCCGGGGGCCGCCTTGCTGTCCGCCGGGAGATCCTTCAGCCTGTAGGACCTCCCCGTTATCTTGATCACGTGGCAGTGGTGGCACACCCTGTCGGCGATGGCGCTCGCGGCCACCTCGTCGCCGAACACCTTGGCCCACCCGCCGATGCCGACGTTGGTGGTGATGATGGTCGACCTCTGCTCGTAGCGGGTGCTGACCAGCTGGAACAGCAGGTCGGCGCCGCCCTCGTCGATGTCCAGGTAGCCCAGCTCGTCGATGATGAGGAGCTTGGAGTGGGCGTAGTACTGCAGCCTCTTCTTGAGGATGCCCCGCGACTGGGCGTCCCGGAGGTCGTCCACGAGCCGGGCGCAGTCCATGAACCTGACCTCCCGGCGCGCGCGGACCGCCTCTATGCCCACGGCTATGGCCAGGTGCGTCTTGCCCACGCCCGGGCTGCCGACCAGCAGCACGTTCTCGGCGCGCTCCATGAACCTGAGGGTCGCCAGCTCCTCCACCCGCGCCCTGGGCACGGAGGGCTGGAAGGACCAGTCGAAGTCCGCGAGCGTCTTCTCGTAGGGGAAGCCGGCCGAGCGTATCCTCTGCCTGGTCACGCGCGCCTCCTTGGCCGCGACCTCCGCGGCGGTCATCTCGGCCAGCGCGGCGCAGAACTCCAGGTCGCCCTCCGAGACCATCCTCATGTAGTCCGGCAGCGAGGCGGCCATCTGGTCGAGCCCGAGCGCCGCCAGGTTGGACTCGGCCCTGATGTAGGGGCTCGCCCCCTCCAGCGCGCTCACAGCGCGCCCCCGCCCAGGCCGTCGAGCAGCTCGAGGTTCGCGCGGGCGGCCTCGGCTATGTCGGTGTCGGAGAAGCGAGGCTTGCCGGCTATGGCCTCGGCGTAGTGCTCCTCGGTATAATTGACCCTGCCGGAGCCCCGCGACGCGTCGTGGACCGCCACGACCTCGCCGGCCATGGCGACCCGGATCTGCCCGCCCGGCATGACGGTCACCCTGACCCTGCGCCCTATGCACCTGCGGGGCACCGACCACTCGCGGCCGGCGGCGCGCACGAGCATGGTGGGGGGCACCGTCTGCTCGGACACGCTGCCGGCCATCTCCTCCAGGAGCCGCATGTTGCCCGGCGGCCTCAGGCGCTCCTTCTCGCGCATGAACAGCGCGGCGGGGGGAACGCCGGTGCTCTCGTTGGGCTCGGCGTTGGACCGGGCCTCTATGTGCGCGATGATCTCGATCAGCTCCCGCTCGTCCTCGAAGTCCCCGTCGTAGACCGCCAGGCGCGACAGGAACCGGTTGGCGCTCTCGTCCTTGCCCTTGGTCTCGGGCATCCCCGGGCGGCACAGCTGCAGGGAGAACCCGGCCTCGCGGGCGAAGGCGAGGGCGCGCTCGGACTTGACCCTCCTGCCGCCGGAGAAGGTCACCACCGCCGACATGTTGTCGGTCAGCCACTCCTCGGGCACGCCGCCCAGCCAGCGGATCGTCTCCAGCCAGCAGGCGACGAGCTCGTCGGTTGTCCGGGTCCTCGCGTAGGAGAACTTGTGCAGCCTCGAGCAGCCGAGCGTGGCGGTGTACACGTTGAACGCGAGCTCCTCGCCGGAGCGGCTCGTCATCCTCAGGTCCTCCTTCCAGTCGAACTGCAGCTGGCGCCCCGGGGGCGTCTCGAAGCGGGGGTGCGGCTCCGGCCCTCCCGGCTCGCAGAACGGTATGCCCCTCGTGCGGCAGTAGTGGGTGAAGGCGTTGTAGCCGGGGAGGTCCGGATCCCCGCAGCGGTGCAGCAGGTACTCGTGCACCGCCTTCTTCCTCGCCCCCGGCAGCGCCGCCTTCTCCTCGATGAGGGCGCGGTGCCTGTCGAACCCGCTCCCGCGGCGGCAGCGCCCGTCGTCGACGTCGCCGCCCTCCTTCCAGTAGCTCGCCACGGTGTGCCGGTCCAGGCCGTAGCGCCTCGCGATGTCGCTGAAGTTGGGCTTCACGCCCAGCTGCCGGTACATGTTCAGCTCGCCCATGATGTTCCTCTCCTCCAATAGTCGCTCCTGTCTCGATGGGGCAATGCCATCGGGGAGCATAGTTCCGTTGGCGCGGTTGGCGAAAGTACGTTGGTGCGATTGGCGGGAATAGGTTGGCGCGGGCGTACGTTGGCCCAGTCGGTAGA